>MDTG01068473.1_pt1 | contig 71732 bp, 72 predicted proteins | sample 811421 | NCBI WGS metagenome assembly MDTG01 (sample SAMN05326645, study PRJNA326480) | marine metagenome | isolation source: seawater | place: Pacific Ocean: South East | collected 2011
AGAGTGGCGGAATTGGTAGACGCGCTGGTTTTAGGTACCAGTACCTTTGGTGTGAGAGTTCGAGTCTCTCCTCTCGTAATATAATGTTATTATGTTTAAAAATATTTATATTATTATACTATTAGCGGTAACAATAGTGAATTGTTCATCAAAAAATACTGCTAAACTATTGATAAATAATAGTAATAATAATATATGTATTGGTGAAGCAAAAATAGACTGTTTAGTAATAATCCAAGAAAAATGTTCAGATTATTATGATTTATTAAAAGAAGAGCATTATAATTACCTTTTTGAGAAAGATAAATATATCGCAACATTCAAATGCAAATAGTTATAAATTATGGCAAAAGTTTTTATAAATGAGTTTAAGAATAAATTAGCAAAAAAAATCAATAGAACTCAAAACCTAAGTAATACTGATTATAGTTCATCTGTAAAATCAGTAAAAATAGATTATAGTGATTTTTCAAACAAAAGAAATCAATTGTTTGTTTCATATATTTCTAGATATCTAGCTGATAATATCAGCAGAGATTCATTAATTAAGGTAAACCCATATACAGTCAAATTTGTTGGTACTCCTAAATCAAATAAATATGGGATGCATTCTGTTTATTATGTCACTTTGTCTCTCATCTCTTTAAAAGATACTCATCAAAAATGGGAATGTAATGTTCATGAATGCGATGATAGCAATGAAAATGAGATAAGATCAAATTCCTTTAATGACGGTGAGCTTGCGATAGAGTTCTTTTTAAAAGAAATTAAACTTATACTAAAAAACTAAAATGAATATTTCTTCCAAAGTAAATACATTAGATGGCTTAATGCGTTCTGTTACAATCAAAGTTGATAAAGCAGAATATATAAATACTTTCAATCAAGATCTTAATAAATACAAACAAACTTTAAAGATTGATGGCTTTAGGGCTGGTAAAGTACCAGAGAATATTATTTTAAAAAATTATCAACAAAAAATACATATTGATTCTGTTAACCAAATTATAGAATCATCATTAAAAGAGGTACTTACAAATAACAAGCTTGATAATGCAAGCCCACCTGAATTATCGATTGAAAAAAACCCTTCATTCAGTGATGACTTAATTTTTACGGCTAAATTTGAGATATTCCCTTTGTTTAGCGTTAAAAACATTAGTGAAATTTCGATTGAAGAACCCAATGTTGATTTAAATAATGAGGAAGTAGATACAGTAATAGCAAATATCCAAAAACAACATATAAAATGGGAAGAAAACACCGATATTTCTAAATCAGGAAATAAGGTTGTCCTTGATTATGAAGGTCTTATTGAAGGAAAAAGCTTTGAAAACAATCAGCAAAAGGACTTTACTTTTATAATAGATGATACTGTTAAAGGAGACTCAGCAACAGTAAGTTTATTCAACGAATTCTATAAAAATACTGTTAATGAAAAAAAGGGGTCAGAGAAAGAGTTTCAGTATGATATGCCGAAAGATTTTCCTGATAAGAATATAGCTGGGAAAAAAATTACTTACAAAATTAAAATAAAAAATATTTTTTCAGGGACTATTCCCGAATTAAATGAAGAGTTTTTTAAAAAATTTGGCCCAGATAACACAAGCATTAAAATATTTAAAGATAATGTAAAAAAATTTATGAAAGTAGAATTAGATCAAAAAATAAGTGCTATAAAAACTGCAGCTATTAATCAAGCTTTATTAGATAATAATGATTTTGACATACCTAAGTATATGCATAAATCTGAAATTCAGAATATATCATCACAGTATGAGGGTATGAATCAGAAAATTGATGATAAAATTCAAACCGAATTGAATCAAATAGCAGCAAAAAGAGTAAAATTAAATTTAATATACATGAAAATCACTGAGGAAAATAATCTTACTGTCTCAGATAACGATGTTTACAATTATGTCTCTAATTCTGATCCTATGTCGCAGGATCAAATGATGAAAAAAATCAAAGAAGATCAAAAATATCTTAATCATATTAAGAATAAAGTACTAGAAGATGTTATTATTAAAATGATACAAGATAAATGCAAAATTATTAAAGTAGATAAAAAATTTTCAGAAGTTGTGAATTAATGAGTAATAGTGAAATAAAAAATAATTTAGTCCCCATGGTTGTAGAACAAACTGCCCGTGGTGAGAGAGCATTTGATATCTATTCTAGGCTTCTAAAAGAAAGAATCATATTTATGATAGGACCTGTCGATGATTATTCTGCTAACTTGATTGTTGCTCAACTTTTATTCCTTGAGTCAGAAAACCCCTCAAAAGATATCAGCTTATACATAAACTCTCCAGGTGGTTCCGTTACTGCAGGGATGTCGATTTATGATACCATGCAATTTGTAAAGCCTGATATTAGCACTCTCTGTGTTGGGCAGGCTGCAAGTATGGGTGCTATTTTACTTTGTGGTGGGTCAAAGAAAAAGCGCTTTGCGTTGCCAAATTCTAGAGTCATGATTCATCAACCACTGGGAAGTTTCCAAGGCCAGGCAACTGACTTTGATATTCAAGCGAAAGAAATACTTTCAATAAGAGCTAGACTCAATGAAATATTGTCAAAAAATACAGGTCAAACTTTAAAAAAAATAGAATCCGATACTGAGAGAGATAATTTTATGACTTCAGATGAAGCTAAAAAGTACGGCATTATTGATGAAATCCTAGCATCGAGACCTACTGAGAATAAAAAATAGTATTTATTTGTAATCTAGTTAATATTTTTTACAATTCTTAAAAAGGTATGTATACTTAAATTAAACTACCAAAAATGGATACAAACACAAAAGATTCAAATAAGTTATTGCACTGCTCTTTTTGTGGTAAAAACCAAAATGAAGTCAATAAATTAATCGCAGGACCATCTGTCTTTATTTGCGATGAATGCGTTGACTTATGTAACGAAATCATAAGAGATGAGTTAGAAGAAAAGTCTCTAAAAAGCCGAGAAAATTTACCTAAACCACATGAGATTAAAGAGATTTTAGATGAGTATGTGATTGGACAAAATCATGCTAAACGTGTTTTATCTGTCGCGGTTTACAATCACTATAAAAGACTCAGTTCCAGTGAAACTAATAATAATGTCGAATTGAACAAGAGTAATGTTTTATTAATTGGCCCGACAGGATCTGGTAAAACGCTGCTAGCAGAAACTTTAGCGAGATTATTAAATGTTCCATTTACGATAGCTGATGCTACAACTTTAACTGAAGCAGGTTATGTGGGTGAAGATGTTGAGAATATTATACAGAAACTTTTACAAAAATGTGATTATGATGTAGAAAAAGCTCAGACTGGAATAGTTTATATAGATGAAATAGATAAGATATCAAGAAAATCTGATAATCCATCTATTACAAGAGACGTATCTGGTGAAGGTGTCCAACAAGCTTTACTTAAGTTAATTGAAGGAACAATTGCCTCTGTGCCACCACAAGGAGGCAGGAAGCACCCTCAACAGGAGTTTCTTCAAGTAGATACATCCGGCATCTTGTTTATAGTAGGTGGTGCATTTGCAGGCTTAGACAAAATTATTCAAGATAGGACAGATAAGTCCGGCATTGGATTTTCTGCAGTAGTAAGAGATATTAATAAAAAAACAAGTCTAGCTGAAACGTTAGTCACTGTTGGCCCTGAAGACTTGATACGTTATGGGCTTATCCCAGAATTTGTAGGAAGATTGCCAGTAGTTGCGACCCTTGAGGAGCTAGACCAGGAGTCTTTAATTAAAATTTTAACAGAACCCAAGAATGCATTAATTAAACAATATCAAAGATTGTTTCAGATGGAAGACTGTGATTTAGAGTTTAGAGATGATGCCTTGCTTAGTATTGCTGACCAAGCAATGAAAAGAAAAACAGGCGCCAGAGGATTGAGAACGTTATTAGAGAAAACATTACTGGATACAATGTATGATCTGCCTTCCTCCCCTGAAATTAGTAAAGTGGTCATTGATAGAACAGTAATAGAGTCATCAAATAAACCATTACTTATTTATGGTAATAAAAAATCAAAAGCAAATTCTGAAAAATAGGTTGATTTTTTATTTCTAGTACACATTATTATGTAATGCAGAGTATATTTTATGGTTAGAAAAAAAATAAAACAATCAATGCCAGTTTTACCATTACGAGATGTTGTGGTATATCCAAACATGGTAGTACCTCTATTTGTTGGAAGAGCTAAGTCTATTCAGTCTCTTGAAGAGGCAATGAACAATAATGAAAAGACGGTTTTGCTTATCACGCAGAAGTCTGCTGATATTGACGACCCTACAGATAAAGATTTACATACCATTGGATGTAGTGCATCAATATTACAGCTTTTAAAATTACCTGATGGGACCTTAAAAGTACTCGTTGAGGGTATATCTAGATCGAAGGTATTATCAATTGATGATAACGACGGGCTGTTAGTGGCAAGATGTGAGGATATTGAAAGATCAAAACAATTACCTGCCGTGCAAGAAGACGCTTTGGCTAGAACTTTGGAAGATACGTTTAACCAGTATGTTAAACTCAATAAAAAAATCCCACCTGAAGTATTATCTTCTGTAGCTGGTATAGAAAACCTAGCTAAATTATCTGATAGTATTGCTGCCCACATGACAATGAGTTTAGATGAAAAACAAAAAGTCTTAGAATTAGCTTCACCGAAAGAAAGAGTAGAGTATTTAGTTAAAGCCATGCAGTCTGAACTTGACGTTCTCCAAGTCGAAAAGAAAATTAGAGGCAGAGTGAAACAACAAATGGAAAAGAGTCAAAGAGAATATTATCTTAATGAGCAGATGAAAGCAATTCAAAAAGAATTAGGTGAGATAGGTGATGAACCAAATGATCTGGATGCATTAGAAAAGAAAATTGAGACAGTAGGCCTATCTTCTGAAGCAAAAGAGAAAATTAAAAATGAATTTAATAAATTTAAAATGATGTCGCCAATGTCTGCTGAAGCAACGGTAGTGCGTAACTATATAGATACCGTATTAAACTTACCATGGAAAGACAAAACTGAGGTTAATAGCGATATTCAGCATGCAGAATCTATTCTTGAAGCGGATCATCATGGCTTGGAAAAAATTAAAGAACGTATCTTAGAGTACTTAGCAGTTACCAAACGTGTCAACAAACTTAAAGGCCCTATACTATGTCTTGTAGGACCCCCAGGTGTTGGTAAAACCTCTCTTGGAATGTCTATAGCCAAAGCTACAAATAGAAAATTTATCAAAATGTCTTTAGGTGGTGTCAGAGATGAAGCTGAAATCCGTGGTCATAGAAGAACCTATATAGGTTCCATGCCCGGAAAAGTTATACAGAATTTAGCTAAAGTAAAGCAACGTAATCCATTATTTTTATTAGATGAGATTGATAAAATGGCTATGGATTTCAGAGGTGATCCTTCTTCTGCACTGTTGGAAGTTTTGGATCCAGAACAAAACTTTGCATTTAATGATCATTATTTAGAGGTTGATTTTGATTTATCTGACATCATGTTTATTGCTACTGCGAACTCAATGGAATCTATACCCATACCACTATTAGATAGAATGGAGATTATTAGACTACCAGGATATACCGAAGACGAGAAAGCTGATATTGCAAAAAAATATCTAATCTCAAAACAATTTGAGCAAAATGGTATTAAACCCAAAGAACTCTCAGTTACTCAGTCTGCAATAAAAGATATAATTAGATTCTACACAAGAGAAGCTGGTGTTAGAGGTCTTGATAGGGCAATTTCTAAAATTTGTAGAAAAGTCGTTAAGAAAATACTAATCAATAAAAAATCATCAAAAAAAATCAGTATTACTTCATCTAACTTAACTGAATACCTTGGTGTTAAACCTTATAGTTACGGCGTAGCTGATAAAAAAGATATGGTTGGTCAAGTTAATGGGTTAGCCTGGACATCTGTGGGAGGTGAATTATTACGCATAGAGTGCGCTTTGATGTCAGGTAAAGGAAAAGTTACTCAGACAGGCAAATTAGGTGATGTCATGCAAGAATCAATAAAAGCTGCCATAACAGTAGTTAGAACACGCGCTACATCGCTAGGAATTGATAGTAAATTTCATGAAAATAAAGACATCCATATACATGTTCCAGAAGGCGCTACACCTAAAGATGGGCCAAGTGCTGGAATAAGTATGGCATTAGCAGTTGCCTCATCATTATCAAATACTCCAGTAAGATCAGATGTGGCAATGACAGGGGAAATAACACTGAGAGGAGAAGTTCTTGAGATTGGTGGACTAAAAGAAAAGCTACTAGCTGCATTGAGGGCTGGTATAAAGGAGGTTATTATACCCAAAGATAACGAGAAAGATTTAATAGAAATTCCATCTAATGTCAAAAAAGGTTTAAAAATTCACCCTGTCAAATTAGTAGATGAGGTCTTCACAATCGCACTTAAAAATAAGCCTATAAAACCAAAATCTATAAAGAAATCATCTAGAGTAAATAATAAAAAATCTAAAAGTACTCCGAAACAGCTGCCTCATTAGCATATTTTATTTATGAAGTAAATGCTCAAAAATAATTAAGATTCCTATAATTACTTGCAAAATAATGTAAAATAAACGTGTAATTCGCAGAATTACCAGATTGTTGGTTTGCTAAATTGACAATATGATAATAATAATTTCACATAAAGAGGTCTAAATGAATAAAGCAGAATTTATTTCAGCAATAGCTGAAGAAGCAGGGAGTAGCAAATCTGATGCTACAGCACATGTAGAAGCGATGATAAATGTCGTCACTAAAACTCTCAAGAGCGATGATCAAGTTACACTTGTTGGGTTTGGGACTTTCCTTGCAAAAAAAAGAGATGCCAGACAAGGAAGAAATCCCAGAACAGGAGAGACTATACAGATCAAAGCATCAACTGTGCCAGCATTTAAAGCAGGTAAAGCTTTTAAGGATGCATTAAATTAATCTTTAATTTAAGGGTGATTAGCTCAGCTGGTTAGAGCACCGCCCTTACAAGGCGGGGGTCGTAAGTTCGAATCTTTCATCACCCACCATAATGAACTAAAAGAAGCAGTTTATCTGCTTCTTTTTATTTATGTGCTAGTAATTTAATGCTACCATATCTAATGTTTTTTCGGGGGTGTAGCTCAGCTGGTTAGAGCGCCTGCCTGTCACGCAGGAGGCCGAGGGTTCGAGTCCCTTCACTCCCGAATATTTTAGGCAGAAGTTATGTTAGCAAAAATTCGCGATAAATTAAGTACCTGGGTTATAGGGATTCTTATAACATTAGTTGCAATACCACTTGTATTTATGGGCCTTGGTGACTATCAGACAGCACAAGAAACATTTGCTTTTAAGATTGATGACACAACTGTTTCAACTTCTAAATTAGAACAGGAAGTCTTTCAATATAGACAAGCATTAGATCAAAATTTTCAAGGTAATATTCCACCTATATATACCAGTAAATTTATAAGATCATTAACTCTAGACTATATGATTAGAACCATTTTGCTTGATAAAACAGCTAGATCTAAAGGACTAGTTTTTCATAATGATTCGATAATCAATGAAATATATAATACACCATCATTTAGGGATGAAAATGGATTTAACAAAGATAAATATTTATCTCAGTTATTTAAAATTGGCATGGATTCAAAATCATATGAAGGTTATATTTTTCAAAAAGGAATTACTAATCAATTGAAAAAATCTATTACTGATACATCTTTTGTTACAAAGTCTGAGAAAACTGATTTGCTAAAATTCAGACATCATGAACGAAATGTAACCTATAAAATCTTAAGATATAACAAAATTAAAGATTCCATTCATATAACTGATGAAATCTTAAGAAATCATTATACTCAAAATAAAGAAAATTATATGTCACCTGCCAAAGGAACATTTACTTATATAGATATTGATAAAAATGAACTAATAAAAAAGATACCATCAAATGATTCCATTCTAAAAGAAAGATATGAAGAAAATTTAGCTGATGGTATGTACAAATCTCAGGCGCTATATAGCATAAATCATATCCTAATACCTGATATCAATGAAAGCTCAAAAATTATAGCATTAGAAGCTTTATCATCAATAAAGGAGGGCATGAGTTTTTCTGATGCTGCACTTAAATATTCTACAGATGAAGAAACTCTAGCTAGTAAAGGATATCTTGGTGAATTTACACTATCAGATATGCCAAATTATTTTCAATCAGTAGTTAGATCTATGAAAGAAAATGAGATTTCTGAATTAATCGAATCAGATAATGGTTTCCATATACTTTCTCTTAAAAATATACAGTCTGAAAAAACTAAAGACTATAGTGATGTTAAAAATTCAATATTAACAGAGTATAGGACAGAAATAGGAACTCGAGAATATTTTAATTTAATTGATAGTTTATCTGAGAGAAACTTTACTAAACAAATATCACTAAAAGAACTCGCGGAAGAATTTAATCTTGATATAAAAGATAGTAAATTAATCACAGCGAATGAAGGCAAAGGAATTTTTAATTATGATTTTATCAGAGCTGCTTCTTTTTCAGATCAGGTCATATCTCAAAATGAAACTAGTGATTTAATATATGTAAATGAGGATAGATTTATTATTATAGAAAAATCAACATACCAAAACCCAGAAGTACTATCATTTGATGAATCTAAATCATTTTTAACTGAAATAGTTACAACTCTAGAAGCTGATAAATTGATCAAATCTAAAGGAGAAAATATACGAAATGATTTAAATGCAGATATAAATTCTTCTAGCTACGATCTCTTGTCTTTCAAAGGAACCATTGACTCAGATAAGATTAACAAAGAATTAAAAGAAGCTTTTTTCTCATCTAACCCTAATTTAGGATATAGATTATATGATATGAGCAATAAAGACATACTTGTCTTTGTGGTTGATAATATATACTATCCGGAAGACTTATCACAGATTGATAAATCTAATGATTATTTTAACTTTATGAATAACACAAGAAGTGAATCTGAGTATAATCTATTTTATGATTTATTAAAATCAAAGGCTGATATTAAACTTAATGAAGAGTATTTAACTTCTAATTAGAAACCACTCTGATTAAACCCAGCATCAACATAAATAGTTTGACCAGTAATGCCCGATGCATTATCTGATGCTAGGAACGTAGCTGTATTTGCAACTTCTTCAGCTGTAATATTTCTTTTTAAAGCAGACCTTTGATTAACAATATTAAGTATTTCGTTGAAGCCACTAATACCAGCAGCCGCAAGCGTTTTAATTGGACCAGCTGAAATAGCATTAACTCTTATATCATTATTACCCATTGAGAATGCCATATACCTCACATTTGCTTCAAGACTTGCTTTTGCCAAGCCCATCACATTATAATTTTTAATTACTCTCTCAGCTCCTAGGTAACTCAGAGTAAGCATTGATCCTTTTTCATTGATTACGTCTTTAAATTCTTTTGCTACTGCAGAAAATGAGTATGAGCTTATGTCGTGAGCTATTTTGAAACCTTCTCTGGTAATGTTATCAACATAATCGCCTGATAATAGTTCTCGGGGTGCAAATGCTGCTGAGTGTACAATTATATCTATATTAGACCATTTATCCACTATATAGGTTTTTAAATTTTTAATTTCTTCATCATTTGATAAATCACAAGGATATATAAGTCCTGCATTAGGTAAATTTTTTGCTATATCTTCTACTCGACTTTTTAACTTATCATTCTGGTAGGTAAGTGCGATATCAGCCCCATTATCTGAAAAACTTTTAGCTACAGCTGCTGCTATAGATCTTCCGCTAGCTACACCAATTATTAGGGCTTTTTTATTTTTCAGATTCATAATTTAATATTTCTTTTTTAAGTCTATATACAATATTATAATAATGTATAAAGCTTGAGATTTCATGAATATTTACTTCAAAAAACTATTAAAATTAACAATTATGCTATCTAGCGGCTTATATCTGAATATGGGACATGCCGATTATTCAATTGGTATCGGATATGCACCTAAATATCCAGATAACTTCGTTAATTTTGATTATGTCAAACCAGATTCAAAAAAAGGAGGAACAATTAGATTATCAGCATTTGGAACTTTTGAATCGCTTAATCCTTATTTGTTAAAGTCTCTTGCACCTGCTGGCCTCAGTGGACTCGTTTTTGAGACATTAATGGAGAGAAGTTTAGACGAGCCTTCATCTAGTTATGGACATATAGCATCAGGCTATGAACTATCTTCAGACGAGTTATCAGTTACTTATTTTATCAAAAAAAATGCTAAGTTTTCCAATGGAGACAAAATTACAGCTAATGATGTGAAATTTTCATTTGAGACATTAATTAGCAATATGTCTCACCCGCAATATAGAATTTACTGGGCAGACATAGCTGAAGTAGAGGTTTTGAGCAATAATAAAATAAAATTCAAATTTAAACAGAAGAATCCTGAGTTACATATGATTATCGGTGATATACCTATATTTTCTTCAAAATGGTTTAATGGAAAAGAATTTGAAGATGTCATATTAGACAAACCTATTGCAAGTGGACCATATTTTATATCTAACTATGAAACAGGCAGATTTATAGAATATACAAAGAACCCGGATTATTGGGCTAATGATGAGTCGACTCGTAGAGGTATGTATAACTTTGATAAAATAATTTTTAAATATTATAAGGATATGACCGTTGCTCTTGAAGCTTTTAAAGCAGGAGAATATGATTTTATCTATGAAAATCATTCAAAAAGATGGGCGAGAGATTATCAAGGACCAAATTTTGATAATGGTATTATTATAAAAAAAGAACTTTATCACGAAAATAATGCCGGTATCCAAGGTTTCATTTTCAATACTAGAAAAGATATATTTAAGAATAAAGAAGTCCGAAAAGCTATTACGCTAGCTTTCGATTTTGATTGGTCGAATAGTAATCTCTTTTATAATCAATACAAAAGGTGTGAAAGTTATTTTAGTAATAGTGAGTTAGCTGCAGACATCATGCCTTCTGATGCTGAATTTAGTCTTGCAAAGTCACTTTCAATACCAATTAAATTCATTCAGCCCAAAGATGTTTCATTCTTTAAAAATACTGATAAAGACATGAGGGAGCGTTTATACGAAGCAAAAAAAATATTTGATTCCTTGGGGTGGAAAGTTAAAAACGATATTTTATATGATGTAAACAATAACCCGATTGAATTTGATTTTCTACTAGCACAAAAAGGGTTTGAGAGAATACTAGCTCCATTTGCAAAAAACCTAAAAAAATTGGGTATTACACTTAATTACAGAACTATAGATTTATCACTGTATCAGAGAAGGGTTGATTCATATGATTTTGATATGATGGTAATGAGTTATCCTCAATCACAATCTCCTGGTAATGAATTATTTTCAATGTTTCATTCATCTGTTTCAAATAAAAAAGGATCGTATAATTTAAGTGGGATAAATAATGAGTATGTAGATAAGCTTATTTCTAAGATAGTTTATAGTTCATCACGAGACGACATGATTATCTCAGCAAAACTCTTGGATAGAATACTTTGGAATAATTTCTATTTATTGCCAAATTGGTATATAAATACCCATAGAATCGCATTTTTTGACAAGTTTGTTGAACCTCAGATTTTACCTAAATATTATGAAGCAACTAACTATATACTTAAGACATGGTCAATTGAGTAATGTATAACTATATAATTAAGAGATTGTTGTTGATGATACCCACATTGTTCGGTGTTCTTTTCTTGACGTTCATTGTCACGCAATTCGTCCCGGGCGGTCCAGTAGAACAATTAGCTAATCAGTTAAATAGCTTAAATGTGACTAGCGAAGCCAGCAGTGGATCAGCATCTATCTACAGAGGTGCTAGCGGTTTGAGTGAAGAGCATATTCAAAGTTTAAAAGAATTTTATGGCTTTGATAAGCCATTTATGGAGAGATTTGTTGATTTAATTAAAAACTATATGGTCTTCGACTTAGGTGATAGTTACTTCCATCATCAATCTGTATCCGAACTTATTATATCCAAATTGCCAGTATCAATTAGCTTGGGTCTTTGGACATTTATTATAATTTATTCTATCTGTATACCCTTAGGTATTAAAAAAGCTGTAACACATGGCATAAAATTTGACCTTATTACTAGCACACTAATATTAATTGGGTATTCTATACCTGGCTTTGTACTAGGAATAGGATTGATAGTTTTATTGGGCGGTGGAAGCTTTTATGATGTATTTCCTACGAGAGGTATTGTGTCAGATAATTGGGATAGTTTAAGCATTGGTGGAAAAATTCTTGATTATCTATGGCATATGACTTTACCTATAATTTCATCAGTCATAGGTAGTTTTGCAGTTATGACAATGCTTACTAAAAATAGTTTTATTGAGGAAATTAAAAAACAATATGTACTAACTGCTAAATCTAAAGGCCTTACAGATAACCAAATTTTATATAGGCATGTTTTCAAAAATGCTTTAATTCCAATTCTAACTGGATTTCCAGCACAATTTATTGCAGCATTTTTTACAGGAAGTATTTTAATTGAGACTATATTTTCCTTGGATGGAATAGGATTACTATCTTATGAATCTATCTTACACAGAGATTACCCTGTCGTTTTAGGTACGCTTTTTCTCTTTACACTTCTTGGTCTTATAGCAAAACTACTAACAGATATAAGCTATCTATTTGTAGATCCGAGGATAAAATATGATTCGATTGATAACAAGAGAGGATAGTCAATGTTAGAAAGACGTAAAATCTTCTGGCATAAGTTTATGTCAAGAGCCAGAAATAAGTATAGTCTGTATTTTTTCTCTATACTTTTTATCCTTAGTTTATTTGCAGAGATAATAAGCAATGATAAACCTATAGTAATGAGTTTGGATGAACAGATATACTTTCCTATCATGGTAAAATATACTGACAAAGAACTAGGTGGTTATTTTGATACTGAAGCTGATTATAAAGATGAATTTATAACTAAGAGAATTAAATCAGCTGATAATTGGGCAATATTTCCACTTAACCCTCATTCATATCATAGTATTAATCTTAGTAACTCAACACCAAATCCTGCATCACCATCTAATTATAATTATCTTGGAACAGATGATAGAGGGCGAGATGTTTTGGCACGTTTAATATATGGCTTTAGGCTATCTGTTCTTTTTGCATTTGCACTTACTGCTATAGGTATTCTTATTGGTATTTTTTTTGGAGCAATACAAGGATATTTTGCTGGAAGAACCGACCTGTATCTTCAACGATTTATAGAAATATGGAGCTCTATGCCAGAACTATACATCTTGATAATATTTTCATCATTGTTTGAGCCAAGTATTTTTCTACTGATTGTTCTCTTATCGTTGTTTGGATGGATGAGTTTATCTGATTATGTAAGGGCAGAATTTCTGAAGGGTAGGAATCTCGAATATGTTATAGCAGCCCGAACATTGGGCTTGACCAATACCCAAATCATACTCAAGCATATCCTCCCTAATAGCATGGTTTCTGTAATCACATTTCTACCATTTAGGATAAGTGGCGCCATTCTGATACTTACTAGTCTTGATTTTTTAGGACTTGGTGTTCCACCAGACACACCAAGTTTAGGTGAATTACTATCACAAGGTAAAGAAAATATTGAGGCATGGTGGTTATCAATATCAACATTTTTTGTTCTGGTAGGAACACTCCTGCTACTTATTTTTATTGGAGAAGGTATTAGAGAGTCATTAGACACGAGGTCATCTTAATGTTACTAGAAATTAGAAACCTCTCCCTAATGAATAGAAATAATAATAAACTTTTGCTAAAGAATATAAATCTACAAGTTCGAAAAGGTGAAATTATTGGTATTGTTGGGCAATCAGGTTCTGGGAAAACTCTGACTGGTCTTACAATTAACAGGTTATTAGATAACAACATATTTAAGATTACACAGGGGGAGATTTTATATAATGGTCAAAATTTATTATCATTAGACGAGAAATCGCTCAGAAAGATTAGATCAAATGATATAGCAATGATTTTTCAGGAACCAATGTTATCTTTAAATCCTGTGCAAACTATTAAAACTCAATTAGTTGAAGTAATAAAACTACATGTAACAGATAATCTTCAGACAATTAACCAATTATCGCATGACATTCTTTCTAGTACAGGACTAACTGATACAAATAAAATATTGATGAGTTATCCTCATATGTTGTCAGGAGGTCAAAGGCAACGCGTTATGATTGCTATAGCCCTCGTGTGCAGCCCTGAAGTCTTAATAGCAGATGAACCAACAACTGCTCTAGATGTTACATTACAATTACAAATTCTTGATTTGTTAAAGTCTTTTAATTTAAATAAAAATATGAGCCTTATACTTATATCTCATGATTTAGATCTTATTAAAAATTATACAGATAACGTCTATATATTGAATAATGGACTAGTTGTTGAATCTGGATCTACAGAGAATATATTTAAACATCCGAAAGATACATATACAAAAGAACTTATTGATAGTAGACCAACCAAAATGATAAATTATCCAGCTAGTAATGATGTTTTATTAGATGCTAAAAATATATCATGTAAATTTCTTACCAAAAAAGCTTTGCTAGAAAAAAATAGAGAATATTTTCATGCCCTTCAAGATGTTAGTTTCTATATTAATAAGGGTGAAACTATTGGAATAGTTGGTGAATCTGGATCAGGTAAAACAACTTTAGCAATGACAATTTTACAATTATTAGATTATAGAGGGGATATACTTTTTAATAATATAAATTTATCAGAAATGACAGAAAATGAGATTAGAAAATATAGAAATGATTTCCAGATAGTTTTCCAAGACCCATTCTCATCATTATCACCTAGAATGAATATTTTTGAGATTATAACTGAAGGCCTTGCAACACATAATAAAAATTTAAGTAAAAAAAATCTTATAGAAACTGCTATATCGCTTTTAGAAGAAGTTGAGTTAGATGCTGACATGATATATAGATATCCACATCAGTTTTCAGGTGGCCAAAGACAACGTATAGCTATAGCACGTGCTCTATCAATGAAACCACAACTAATTATTTTTGACGAACCTACTAGCGCTCTAGATGTTCTTGTTCAGAAAAATATTCTCAATTTAATTACTAATTTACAAAAAAAACATAAAATAAGTTACTGCTTTATAAGTCATGACTTAAAAGTTATTAGATCGGTATCTCATAGAATTTATGTAATTAAAGACTCAGAAATTATAGAGCATAATGATACTGAAAAAATTATATTAGAACCTAAAAAAGATTATACACAGAAATTAATAAAATCTTCATTTATTGATGGTTAAAAATATTTGATAAGATATCTTCATATATTCTTGATAGTTTTTGAATATCATTCACTGTGGTGTGTTCGTTAATCTTATGAATGGATTTATTAATTAACCCAAATTCTATAACTTGATCACAAATTTTTGCCATAAATCTACCATCAGATGTTCCACCATCTGTTGTCACATCTGGAGTATTCTTGGTTTCATATTCTATTGCTTTTATACAACAATCTAAAAAGTCTTTTTTTGTAGTCAAATATGGTTCTCCAGAATGCTGCCATTCAATTGTATAATCTAAATCATGCTTTTTTAAAGTATTTAACACAGTTTTTTTAATTTCACTATCATTCGTCTCGGTAGAGTACCTAACATTGAACTCTATATCTAAGATTCCAGGTATTACATTAGATAATCCAATGCCACTATTTAAATTAGAAACCTGAAAAGATGTAGGAGGAAAATATTGATTACCAGAGTCATATTCATGGTTAATAAGATCATCTAAGGCAGGTGTAAACTTATGAATTGGATTTAACGCATTATGCGGGTATGCTATATGTCCTTGAACACCTTTTATTTGTAACTTTGCAGACAAAGAACCTCTTCTTCCATTTTTTATAGTATCACCAAGTTTTGTTTTTGAAGATGGCTCACCTACAAGACACATTTCAATATCATAAGAGTCTAAAATATTATCATTGACTAATTTTTTGATACCATTTTGAGCAGGACCTTCTTCATCACTAGTTAATATCATAACTATGCTACCGTCAAAATCTTTATTATTATGTATGAATTTTTTAATAGAATTTAACATACATGCAATACTGCCTTTCATATCAGATGTACCTCTTCCATATAATACGCCATTATCTTCTGTAAGTTGAAATGGGTCAGTTTTCCATTTAGTAATATCACCAACAGCGACTACATCAGTATGTCCTACAAAAGCAAAAACCGGTGATTTTGTTCCATATCTAGCAATCATATTTTTGACGTTATTAAATTCTTTTAGTTCAATTGTAAAACCAATATCTTTAAGATAATCTGCGATAAAATCCTGACAACCTGCATCTTCAGGAGTTAAAGATTTTAAACTTATTAGTTTTTGAAGTATGTCTATTGTATTATTCATATATTCTCATCTGATCTAAGTGTTAATATCTCAGAACCATTTTTTGTTACTAAGATAGTATGTTCCCATTGAGCTGAAAGAGATCGGTCCTGAGTCACCACTGTCCAGCCATCATTTAGAACCTTAGTTTTATATCTACCTTCATTTATCATAGGTTCAATAGTAAATGTCATTCCCTCTAATAGCTTCATTCCTGTATTTTTATTTCCATAATGCAATATTTGAGGCATCTCATGAAAGTTTTTGCCTATACCATGCCCACAATAGTCTCTAACGACTGAAAAGTTATTGTTATGTGCATGTTCTTCAATTACTGCTCCAATATCGCCAATATGAAGTCCTGGTTTCACAATATTTATTGCTTCAATCATACACTCACGTGTTACACGGCATAATCTCTCAGCCAATATAGACGATTTTCCAATAAGAAACATCTTACTCGTATCACCATGAAACCCATCTTTTATAACTGTAACATCAATATTAACTATATCACCATCCTTCAGTATTTTCTCATTTGATGGAATACCATGACAAACTTGATGATTTACAGATGTACATATTGATTTTGGAAATCCTCTATAATTTAATGGGGCTGGAATAGCTTTTTGGTGATTTATAATGTAATCATGGCAAATTTTATCTAATTCACCCGTAGATATACCTGATTTAACATAATCACCGATCATTGTAAGTACATCGGCTGCGAGTTTTCCAGCAACTCTCATTTTTCTTATCTCTGATTCAGATTTAATATCAACCATATAATTGCCCACTAATAAACTTTTTAGGTCAAATTATCAGATTTTTATTGTTGAATCCATGTAAATATGATAAAAAACCCTATCAACATTGAAATTATCAATGTATTAATTAGGATTAACTGGAGTATAGAATTAAGTGTCAAATTTATCTATGAAAGAGATGATAAATGCAGGGGTTCATTTTGGTCATCAATCAAAATACTGGAATCCAAAAATGCGACCATTTATTTACACTACATACAAAAAACTACATATCATCAATCTCGAAAAAAGCGTCTCTTGTTTTAACTTAGCTAAGATATTTATTGAAAAACTATGTAAAAATAATTCTAAAATATTATTCGTTGGCACTAAAAGGGCTGCGAGAAATATAATAAAAAAGTATGCTACAGATGTCAAAATGCCATATGTTAACAATAGATGGCTAGGTGGCATGCTGACAAACTTTGATACGGTCAAAAAATCTATTCAAAAATTAGATGATTTAAAGTCATCTCTTGAATCATCAAGTTCAGAAATGATGACCAAGAAAGAATCTTTGATGATAAAGAAACAAATAGCGAAATTAGAAAAAAACCTATCTGGGATTAAAACTTTAGAAAAAAAACCAGACGCATTATTTGTTATTGATACTAGATATGAAAAAATTGCAATCCAAGAAGCTAATAAACTTAATATACCAGTAATAGCTGTCGTAGATAGTAATAATTCATTTGATGGAGTTGATTATATGATACCAGGTAACGATGACTCAATGTCATCAATTGAACTTTTTGTTCGTGAAGTTTCAGATATTATAGCCAAGACAAAATCTAAATTTTCTTCACCTGCGGCATCATCGAAATCTGATGAAAAAACTCAATCAAATAAAAGCTTCAAAAAGAAACAAGTGATTAACGTTGAAGACGAACCAAATCTATCAAAAAATAAAAATAAAAATAAAATTCAAAATAAAAATGTAAAATCTGAGACTGAGGTATAAATGTCTTCTAATCTTGATCTTCTCAAACAACTACGCGAAATAACTGGTGCTGGTATATTAGATTGTAAAAAATATCTTTTACAAGCAGAAAATAATCTTGATGAAGCTGTAAAACTAATGAGATCAGAAGAAGGTATAAAGGCGGAAAAAAAATCATCTAGAGTAGCAGCTGAGGGTGTTGTTTTTTTTAATTCTAATGAAAAAAAATCTATCCTACTTGAAATAAACTCTGAGACAGATTTCGTTGCTCGAAGTGATGACTTTATGACTTATGTTGAACAAGTATCACAAAGTTTACTATCATCTGATTGCGCCGACATGAACTCTTTGACGGGATCTGGTAACACTGATTTAGTTGATAGTCTTGAAAAACTACGTAAAGAATATATTACTAAATTAGGCGAGAATATCAAAGTTAGGCGATTTATAATTTATAGCCATTCAGAAGGTTTTGTGACTGGATACACGCATAATTATAAGATCGGGTCTCTGGTTAAACTTAAATCTAAAGATGCAGAATTATCTAAAGATATTACCATGCAAATTGTAGCATCTAACCCCTTGGCGCTGGATGAAAAATCTATAGATTCATCTTTACTTGAATCAGAAAAAGAAATTTATAAAAAAGAATTAGAGAAAATTAATAAAAAAGACGACATTAAAAGAAATATTTTAGAAGGCAAGGTCAAAAAATTTATTACAGATAATACATTACTAAATCAACCATTTATTAAAGATGGGTCTAAATCACTTAAGAAAATATTATCAAATAATGAGATAATATCATATGTTCGATATCAGTTAGGTGAAGGTATAGATAAAAAACAAGAAGATTTTGCAGAAGAAGTATATAGTCAAATTAAATAAATGCCAACTCCCAAATACAAAAGGGTTCTTTTAAAAATAAGCGGAGAAGCCCTTATTGGAAAAAAAGAACATGGTATTGATGATAAATTCATCAACTCTCTTGCGCAAGAAATTACTGACCTCAAAAATGAGGGTATTGAGCTTATAATTGTGATTGGTGGTGGTAATTTTTTTCGTGGTTCTAATCTCGAATTTCTTGGTATTCAGAGGGTTACAGCTGATCATATGGGAATGTTGGCCACTGTTATCAATTCTTTAGCACTTCAAAGTTCGCTTGAAGAAATAAATACTCAATGTCGAGTAATGTCATCTATTGCTATTGATGCTGTCTGTGAAAAATATATTAAGAGAAAAGCTGAACGACATCTTGAGAAAGGTAGGACCATCATATTAGCTGGCGGCACAGGCAATCCTTTTTTTACAACAGACTCTGCTGCAAGTTTAAGAGCTATTGAATTAGATGCAGATTTATTAGCTAAAGCAACCAAAGTTGATGGGATTTATGATAAAGATCCAAAAATAAATAAAAAAGCTAAATTATTTAACAAAATATCATTTCAGGATGTAATAACAAAAAAACTAGCAGTTATGGATGCTACTGCTGTTGTAATGTGTTTTGAAAATAATATGCCTCTAAAAGTTTTTAATATCTTAAAAAAAGGAAACTTAAAAAAAGCTATTTTAAATGATAAAATAGGTACTAAAATAGTATAAAGATGATAGAAAAGATTAAAAAAGAAGCTGACCATAGTATGACCAAAGCTATTGATAGCCTAAACACTTCTTGTGCTAAAATTCGCGCTGGACGACCAAATCCTAGTATGCTAGACCACATAGAAGCAGATTATTTTAATACTAAGACGCCGTTAAAACAACTTGCGAATATAACTGTAACAGATGCGGCTACTATTACGCTCAACGTATGGGATAAAAACGCAATTCAGAGTATTGAAAAATCAATCCTTGAATCTGATCTTGGCTTATCACCAGTTGTAAATGGAATGAATATCCATATAAAAATCCCTCCTCTTACTCAAGAGAGAAGGGTAGAACTAACTAAAGTTCTTAAGAAAGAAGGCGAAAACTGTAAAATATCACTGAGAAACATTCGTAGAAATGTTAATACTACAATCTCTAATCTTGAAAAGAATAAAGAAATATCTAAAGACTTTGAACGTGATTATATGATTGAGATTCAAGAACTAACGGATAAATATATAAAAATATCTGAAGAAGTAGTTCTTAATAAAATTACTGAAATAAGTGAAGTATAATGTCTAAAAAATCAATAAATCATATTTCAATTATAATGGATGGTAATGGAAGATGGGCTAACATGAGAAACATGCCTAGAGCATTTGGACATAGAGAGGGTATCAAATCTATCGATAAAATCGTTAAAGCATGCTCAGTTAGACAAATTACTCAGTTAACCTTGTTTGCTTTTAGTAGTGAGAACTGGAATAGACCTGATTATGAAGTTAGAGTTTTATTAAAACTATTTGAGGATTCTATAAATAAATACCTAATTGATTTGAACAAAAACAATGTCAAATTAAATTTCGTAGGAGATTTATCTGTATTTAACACAAACTTACAGGCTAGTGTTAAAAATGCAATTAATCTCACGATGTCAAATACAGGTTTGAAACTTAATTTTGCTATTAACTATGGAGGTAAATGGGATATTGTTAATTCAGTTAACAAAATAATTAACGAGAAAAAATTCAATGATAAGACTAATATTACATTAGAGGATATTGAACAAAACTTATCTATTACTGATGCACCCGACTTACTGATTAGAACAGGTGGAGAAAGAAGACTAAGTAATTTTATGCTATGGCAGCATGCATATACTGAGTTATATTTTGCTGATTGTTTATGGCCTGATTTTTCTGAAAAAGAGTTAGATAGAGCAATTGAATTTTATCAAGATAGAATTAGAAAATTTGGATCTCTTGTAGAAGTAAATAGCGATCTGAAAAAAGATGCATAATCGTATAATAACAGGTAGTTTACTGCTATCCTTCTTCACACTTTCATTAATATATCTGCCTACAAGCATAATCGCTTTAATATTTACTATTATAGTTCTTTATGCTATTTACGAGTTAATGAAAATCCTATCATTTTCATATAAAAAAATATTCATCTATCTACTTTTTTGTCTAATATTTATGTATTCATTAGTTAAGTATAATACACATTTTTTAGTGGTCTACTTAACATATATTAATTTATTTATTTGGTTTATAATTTCCCTTGCTTTTTTATTTATCATTCCAAAGAATAGAGATATATTTAAAAAGATTTATTTCTTACTAACATTTTACCTATTATTATCATCATGGTTCCTACTAATATCGTTAGGCGCAACAAATGCATCAGATTTATTAAAGTATAACTTCCTATTGTTTTCTGAAATGCACAATACAACAATTAATTATTATTATATCTTCTTAATAGCACTTGTGAGTATAAGTGATTCATCTGGCTATTTTATCGGAAAAAATTTTGGTAGCAGACAGTTATATCCTTCCATAAGTCCAAATAAGACATATGAGGGTTTTTATGCATCAATATTACTGCCATTACTTATTTTTTATATATTCACATATGCTATTTTGAAATCAGAGATATTTTTATCTGATTACATATTATTTATCTTATGCTGCATGTATTGTACAATAGGTGATTTGTATATTAGTATGGTCAAGAGATATAATAATGTTAAAGATTCAGGTAAAATTCTACCAGGCCATGGTGGCGTTCTTGACAGACTTGATAGTTATTTACCTCTAATACCAATATTACAAATCTGGATGTTTATATAATGATTTCTCTCCTCGGATCTACTGGAACTATTGGTGTTAAAACACTTTCGTTGTTAAGTAATACTGATTTAAAAATATTTGCTCTTACGGCCCATACTAATAAGAAGCTACTAGCTAATCAAATTATCAAATACAACCCTTTATATGCAGTTATCAAATCTAAAAATGATGCAGAATATTTAAAACAGTTATGTGATAAAAAGAAAATTAGCACTAAAATACTTTCTGGTGAATCTGGGCTAACTTATGTATCATCACATAAAAGAGTATCTCATGTCCTATCAGCTATAGTGGGGGCTGCTGCACTCAGCCCAACTTTTAACGCAGTAAAAGCTGGTAAAAAAATATTGTTAGCTAACAAAGAGTCTTTAGTAATGTCTGGGTCATTAATGATAAGAACTGCTAAAAAAACTGGGGCTATAATAGTCCCTATAGATAGCGAGCATAATGCAATCTTGCAGATTATTACAGCACACGGCTCTACATATAATTCAAAAAATAATAAATATAAAGATGATATAGATCATCTTTATATTACAGCATCCGGAGGCCCTTTCTTAAATTATTCTCAGTCTCAACTTAAAAGAGTTACTGTTTCTCAGGCTATTAAACATCCAACATGGTCTATGGGGAAAAAAATATCTATTGATTCTGCAACAATGATGAACAAGGGTTTAGAGGTTATTGAGGCTTGTATATTATTTAATTTAAAACCAAGCCAAATAAACATATTGATTCATCCACAGAGTATATTACATGCTATGGTTCACTTTTGTGATGGCTCTATAATTTCACACATGAGCGCCCATGATATGAGAATAGCCATCAACTATGCCTTGTCTTGGCCTGAAAGAAAATCCTTGAAAAGTAGTATTAAGAAATTGCCGCTTAAAGAGCTTTTCTTTAGAAAAACTAAAAAAAATGAGTTTAAATGCCTAGATTTATGCATCAAAGCATTGAAATTAGGTGGGTCTGCGCCCACCATTCTAAATGCAGCAAATGAAGTTGCTGTCGAAAATTTTCTTCAAAATAAGATTAAATTTACTGATATACCAGTTATAATTGACCAGGCATTGAAAAATATTAAAATAACTAAAGCTCAATCAATTAAATCTCTTCTGTTATGTGATGAGCACACCAGAGAGTATGTAAAGAGGTATATTGACAAAAAATGGAAATAATACAAAGTATAATTGGTTTCTTTATTGCTATAGGAATTCTTGTGACATTTCATGAGTTCGGGCATTTTTATATAGCAAGATTATTCAACGTGAAAGTCCTTAACTTTAGTATTGGTTTTGGCAAAACACTATATAAAAAGAAATTTTCTGAAGATGGTACTGAGTACTCAGTCGGACTTATCCCACTTGGTGGTTATGTAAAAATGTTAGAGTCTCATGAGATTAAAGATCAGCCCTCAGATTTAGTGTATAAAAATTGTTTTGATAAACAGTCAGTTTACAAAAGATTCCTTATTGTGGCAGCTGGACCTATATTTAATTTGATTCTTGCTATAATATTTTTTACTTTTGTTCACTTTTCTGGAATTACAGGTATGAAGCCATATATTCAAGAAATTACCGATTCTGAAAATAACATAATTATGACAGATAAAAAAAACGAAATTTTAGCTGTAAATAATGTAACGACAAAAAGGTGGCAAGATGTAAGAGTCGAGGTGTTAAATAGTATAGTTAATGGAGATGATCTACTATTAAAAGTTAAAACTGATAATGTAATTAATAATATAAATATTATTTATGATAAAGATATTTTGAAACAGGAAGGAGATGTACTTAGAAATATTGGTATAATCCCTACACAACCACTTTTACCACCAATTATTGGAGATGTTCAAGAGGATTCTCCAGCTTCATTGGCTGGTCTTAAAAAACATGATAATGTATTATCAATTAATAACGAGCCTATAAATAATTGGAATTCGCTTTCAAATTATATTCAAAACAATCCTGATGAGATATTACAATTAAAGATATCTAGAGAAAATGATATATTAGATATAATATTAGTACCATCTAGACAAGATAATAATTTTGGATATGCTGGTATATCGGCTCAAAGAAAATATTTAGATGAATATAGAGTATTAGTTCAATATCCACTACTAGATTCTATTTATAAATCATTTCGACTAACTTATGATTATTCCATTCTTACATTTAAAATGATATTTGAGTTGTTTACTGGCCAAGCGAATATTAATAATATCAGCGGCCCATTAAGTATTGCTGAATTCTCGGGTAAATCATTATCAATGGGCGCAGTATATTTTGCTTACCTTTTAGCAATATTAAGTATTAGTTTAGGTGTATTAAACTTACTTCCAATACCTATGTTAGATGGTGGTCATTTAGTGTACTATATTATAGAGATGGTTATAGGAAGACCTGTATCAGATAAAATACAATTAGTTGCTCAACAGTTTGGGCTAGCAATACTTTTAGGTATTATGATACTGGCTTTCTACAATGACTTCACGAGGCTTTTATAATGCTTAGAAAACTATCTTTTATAGTTTTAATTTGCTCATTACTAAATTTCCCAAGTCACGCTAAAACTGAAGATATAGGTGAAGCAAAAACTATCTCTAATATTATTATCAAAGGTAACCAACGTGTTACTAATAATACTATAATGACATATATAGACGTAGAGCAGGGTGACTTAATTGATTCAAAACTTATCCAAAATGTAATTAAAAACCTATACGATACTCAATACTTCGATGACATTTCAGTAACAGTCAATTTCAATGACCTCATTATATCAGTAGTGGAGAAACCTATAATATCCAACATTATACTAAGTGAAAATAAAATAGTAGAAGATGAAGACATTCTTAGGGCATTAGATGATGTTGGCATAAGTAGAACGAGACCGTATGATAAAAATTTATTTGATAAAATAGAGCAAGAATTAATTAGGCTATATTTTGATAGGGGTAGATATAATGCATTGATTGAAACAAAAGTGAAACCATTAGAGCGTAATAGAGTTGAGTTAGAACTCATAATTAAAGAAGGCGAATCATCAACAATCAAGGAAATCAATATTGTTGGAAATAAAGAGTTTAGTAAAGATAAAATATTATCTTTAATGACATCAGGCACAAAGTATTTTTTTGAGATTTGGTCATCTAAAGATGTTTATTCAAGTTCTGTACTTAGATCAGATATCGGTAAAATAGAGGATTATTATTATAATAGGGGTTTCATTAGGTTTAGGATATTATCAAACCAGGTTAATTTATCTAATAATAATAAAGATATCATAATTACTATTAATATTGATGAGGGTGAAAAATATGAATTTGGAGATATAAGACTCTTTGGTAATACTGTAATACCACAAAATATTATCAAAGAAAAGTTCTCTAAAATAATTCTACCAAACCAAACTTTTTCAAGACAGAAACTCCAGCAGACAGAAGAACTTCTTGCATATCTTTTGGGTGACCAAGGTTATGCCTTTCCAGATGTAATATCTGTACCTGTGATTGATGATGAAACAAAAATAGTCGATGTAGAATTTCGTGTTGAGCCAGGTCAAAAAAGTATAGTAAGAAGGATTAATATTGTAGGAAATGATAATACTAATGATGAAGTATATAGAAGAGAATTAAGGCAATTCGAATCATCGCTACATAACACTGCCAATATAGAAAGGTCAAAAATAAGATTACAGAGACTAAAATACGTTGAGTCAGTCGAAGTCTTAAAAAATAAAGTTTCTAATTCTAATGATCTTGTTGATGTAACTTTCAAAATAAAAGAGAGGAAGGCGGGTGAGTTTAAGATTAGTGCGGGATGGTCTGATACGGATGGTGCTATATTTGATGTTGATTTAAAGCAAGACAATTTTTTAGGAGGTGGTAAGAATATTGCAGTCAAAGCATCAAGGAGTACTATAAATACATCTTTAAGATTTTTATTAACTGATCCATATTTCACTCAAGATGGAGTTAGTCGAACTATAAATGCTATTATAAGTCAAACTGATGTGAGCGGTACGTCAACATCTACATATCTTTCTGATACTTTTGGTGGTGGTGTCATGTACGATATGCCTGTATCGGAGACTAAAACATTTGGAATAGGTTATGATATAACTCTGACTGAGTTCACAAAGACAATATATTCTCCTATAATTGTTACACATCATCTTGATGATCATGGCGAGAATTCATTTGGTTTAACACTCAAATCATCATTTGTATCTGATACGCGCGATAGAACGGTTTTTGCATCTGAGGGAGTTTTACAACAAATTACTGGTGATTTATTTATGGGCATTGAAGGAGCATCATATTTATCTTTAAATCACAGGACTGAGTCTAACAAACCATATATTTTGAAAACATTTGGATTTGACTGGGAAACAGTATTTCAATTAAAAACAATTTTAGGTGTAGGAGCAGGTCTTGGATCAGCTACTTCATTGCCGTTTTACTCTAAATTTTTTGCTGGGGGAAATACCACTGTTAGGGGTTTTAAGGGATCCAGTTTAGGGCCACTTACTTATAACGAATCACGTGACCCTAATACTTGTGCGGCAAAAGCAGTGGAAGGAAAATTTATTAAATGTGATGCAGTCGGGGGTGATTTCTTAACTGCTGCTCAATTTAATTGGATATTCTCGCCACCTGATTTTTTAGGAGAAGACACGAGATCTGTTAGAACAACACTATTTATGGATATAGGAAACGTATTTGAGAAAGCGAACAATTTCGATTACAATGAGCTTAGAGCTAGTTATGGCATAGAGTTTAACTTTATTACGCCTATTGGCGGTGTATCTGTAGGTTTTGTAGATACGTTTAAATCAGAGGAAGGAGATGATACACAACCTGTAATATTTCAACTAGGTGGTGCATTTTAATAATTATGAGCAAAATTAATAAAATATTCAGTTTTTTACTATTCATGGTGTTCATTACACCAATTCAAGTTCAAGCTGAACTGAAGATGGGAATTGTGAATCTAGATTTATTATTTAAAGAAATTCCTATTTATCGTGAATCACAAGAAAAAATAAAAAAACAATTTGACCCCAAGGCAAGAAATCTGAAAACACTTGAACAGGAGTGGAATAAGCTTAATGAAAAATATCTTAAAAATGAAACAGTGATGTCAGAGAAAGAAAAGACAGAATTAGTAAAAAAAATACAAGAAGTTGAAACAAAATTTAGGTCAGGACAAGAAAAAATTCAAACTGATTTAGACAAGATACAAAGAGAGGAATTATCCAGAATTAGGACAATCGTTGAAAAAGCTATTACAGATTATGCAGAAAAAAATGATTTTGATATAATTATTCGTGCAGATGGAACAACTTTATATGCAAAAAAATATATCAACATTACCCAAGAAATAATCTCAAAACTTCAATAATGAAGCTTAATAAAAAATATTCTATTAAAGAAATAGCTGATTTGCATGGTTGTCAACTTGCTGGTAATCATGCCGCGTCATTTGATAGTGTCTCTAGTTTAATAAATAGTAAACCTAATTCTATTTCCTTTCTATCTGACTCTTCTCATATGAAACTACTTGATAATACTAACTTATCGTGTGTGATTACTACACCAGAATTATCTACAAATATTTCAATTCCAATGATTATTACTGATAACCCACAGTTCTTATTTTCTAAAATTATTAGAGAAAATATTGATTTAAAAGAATATTGCTTTTTTGATGCTTCTAAAAATACTAATGTCACAAAAGGTGATTCATGCTTAATCTCAGCCAATGTTGCTATTGGAGATAATGTAAAAATTGGCAATAATGTTACAATATACCCAAATACAACTATTTATAATAATTGCGAAATAGGAGACCGTGTTATAATTCATGCTGGATCAGTTATTGGTTCTGATGGTTTCGGCTTAATCAAACAGAATAATGTGTGGATCAAGATACCGCATATAGGAAACGTTGTCATTGGAAATGATGTAGAAATTGGCGCCAATACTACCATAGATCGGGCTACGATAGATAGCACTGTCATTTCTGATAACGTTAAGATAGATAATTTGGTACATATAGCTCATAATGTTCAAATAGGTAAAAATACTGCTATAGCTGCTTGTGTAGGTATAGCTGGTAGCACAATCATTGGCGGAAATTGCACAATCGGCGGCGGGTCAGGCATTAATGGACATATTGAGATATGCGATGATGTGCATATTCATGGCATGACTATGGTTACAAAATCTATTAACAAACCAGGTATGTATGCTTCCGGCACTACTGTTGAACCTGTATCTAGCTGGAGAAAAAATCAAGCTAGGTTTAAAGAATTAGATGCATTAGCTAGAAATATAAAAAATGAAAAAAATAAAACTGGAGATGTATGATGACAAATAATGATATTCAAAACTACTTACCCCATAGATATCCTTTCTTATTAATTGATAAAATTTTAGATTTTAAAAAGCACGACTATCTTGAAGCACAGAAAAACGTTAGTAATAATGAACCCTTTTTTCAAGGTCATTTCCCTGATTATCCTGTATTCCCCGGTGTCCTAATTCTTGAGGCCATGGCACAGGCAACAGCTTTACTAGATTTTAAGAGTAATGAAAGAGAGAAAGATAACTTACTATATTATTTTGTAGGTATAGACAAAGCTAGATTTAAAAAACCAGTGGTACCTGGTGATATTATGATTATTAATGTCAAATTAAACCAGAGTAAAAGAGACGTACATAAATTTACCGCATCATGTAAGGTAGGCAAAGATATTGTTTGCACAGCTGAACTAATTGGAGCAGTAAGAGAAAAAGAATGATTCATCCAAGTGCTATCATATCAGAATCTTCTGTGATAGGTAATTCTGTATCTATTGGCCCATATAGTATAATTGGTGAAAATGTTAAAATTGGTGATGGTTGTTCTATAGAAAGTCATGTAGTTATAAAAAAAAATACCACTATTGGTAAAAATAATAAGTTTTATCAATTTGCATCGATTGGCGAGGACCCTCAAGATCTAAAGTTTAGCGGAGAGGAGACCATCCTTACTATAGGCAATAATAATACTTTTAGGGAATATTGTACAATCAACCGTGGGACTGGTAGCGGTATCAGTAAGACTATTATTGGGTCAAATAATCTATTTATGGCTTATAGTCATGTAGCACATGATTGTATTATTCAAGATGATTGTATATTTTCTAATGCTGCATCATTAGCAGGACATGTCAATATTGGGTGTAATGTATCATTAGGTGGGTTTACGTTAGTACATCAGTTTTGTAATATTGGGGATTATGCATTTAGTGGCTTGGGAACTGTGATATCGAGAGATGTTACTCCTTATACTTTAGTTGCTGGTAACCATGCTAGGGCTTACAAAATTAATACTGCGGGTTTAAAACGTTATAATTTTGATGCAGAAATTATATATGCATTGGAAAAAACATTTAAGCTTTTTATTAAATCTAAATCTAGTCGAGAAGATGTTCTTCAGTCATTTTCTGACCTAAATTATAATTATGATGAAGTGAAAAAATTTGTCGATTTTATAAATAAAAGTGATAGAGGTATAACTCGTTAATTAATTCATTAAATTTATGGCGAGTTTAGCTAATTTTTTAGAGGCACCAGGCTCTAGACTATCACGGATTTTCTGATAACCACTTTCAATGCTAAGCCTATAATTACTATCTAGATCAATCTTCTGCAGCTCTACCATCGTATCTACTATATCGGAATAATTAGGTTGAATAAATTCTTTAACTATTGGTAATGCACCTAATCTATCTCCTCCTATCAGATTTACAAGTCCTATATATTTAATTTTTACAAGATTCTTCATTAGTAGGTATGTTAATGGTGAGAGCCTGTACATTATCACCATGCATATATTCATCATAGCGAGTTCTAATGTTATTGTTCCTGAGGCTGTAATAACTTTTTTACAATTTTTGATTTGCCCAATATTTTTACCACTTATTAATAGGCTATGCCAATTATTAGGCAATAAACTTTCTATAGTATTCTTAGCGCTTTGATTTGCATAAAATATTCTAATACCTTGATCATCAAGAGAACGCGAATGATCTTGTCGAAATGAATCTATCATATAATGTAAGTTATTTTTAATTTCTGAGTGTCTACTTCCAGGAAATATACCGAGATTAATAGTTCTATCTTCATAAGCAAGATTTGTTGGTATTAACTCATTATTATCAGCTAATGGATGACCTATATATGTCACATTATTTGTATATTTTTTAAAAATAGTTTCTTCAAATTGAAATACAACGGCTAAATGATCTACAGCATCTATAATCTTCTTTATTCTTTTCTCTCTCCATGCCCAGACTTGCGGGGCCACATAAAATAATACTTTTATATTATGAGCTTTCGCAAATTTAGCTATTTTAAGATTAAATTCTACATAATCTACCAGTACAACTAAATCTGGCCTATTTTCCAATATGAATCTATATGATTTATGCAAAGCATTTCGTATTTTTTTATATTTAGAAATAACTTCTACTATTCCCACAACTGCAATATCTTCGGAATCTAAAATTATGTTAACCCCAGATGTCCTTAATTCTTGCTGACCTATTCCATGAAATTCTGCATCAGGATCGAGCTGTTTATGAGCATTAACATATTTTGCAGCATGTTGATCCCCAGAAGATTCACCTGCCACTATAAATATTTTCTTATTTAATTTCATTAGTATTTATTAATTATATTGCTTATATACTCAACTTTATCATTGCTCAACTCTGGATAAATAGGTATTGAGATACATTGTTTACATATACGTTCTGTATTATTTAGTTTATATTTATATCTAAATCCACTAAAGGCTTTCTGTTTATATATAGGTATTGGATAATAAATACCATATGGTATTTTAAACTTCTCTAAATGATTAATAAACTTTAACCTATTTTCAACTTTTATTGTATATTGGTTATATACGTGAAAATAATTATTCTTCTTATATGGCTTAATTATTTTTTTATTTGTAATAAGTTTATTATATAGTGATGCAATTTTAATTCTATTACGATTTAGCTGATTAACTATTTTTAGTTTTGCTATAAGAACCGCAGCTTGTAATTCATCTAATCTAGAATTATAGCCAATATATTCATGTATATTTCTAGTTAAACCTCCATGATTACGTAATTTCATTAAGGTATTGGCATATCTAGAGTTGTTGGTAAGTATTATCCCACCATCACCAGCACATCCTAGATTCTTAGTAGGAAAGAAACTAAAACATCCAAAATCACCTAGAGTGCCAGTATGTATTTTATCTATTTTTGCCCCAAATGATTGGGCACAATCTTCAATGAGCTTGAGATTATAATTTCTACATAGTTTTTTTAATGGTATCATTTCTGCTGCTTGACCAAATATATGAACAGGCATGATTGCTTTTGTTTTTTTTGTAATTAGGCTTTCTACCTGTTTATAATTAATATTGAATGTATGAGGGTTTATGTCCGCAAATATTGGTTTAGCACCTACAAGAGCAATAGCTTCAGCAGTTGCAAAATAAGTAAATGGTGATGTAATTACTTCGTCACCTGGACCTATATTGCAGGCCCTTAATGATAAAATCAGTGCATCGGTACCAGAGTTACAGGATACTGCATATTTAGTATTTAATATCAAAGCAAACTTCTTCTCTAATGTCTTAACATTTTTACCCAATATATATTGACCAGAATGTAATATATCTTTAAATCTTTTATCGATTTCATCAGATAAACTCTTATTATTATATTGCTCAGATAAATCAAAAATTTTAATTTTTTTTGTCATAATTGTTTTGATATAATTGTTGCCACTTCAACAGCTGTTAACCCTTGATTACCATCTACAAGGGGTTTTTCTTTTTTTAAACAAGACATAATAAAATTCTCTATTTCATTCTTGAGAGAATCTGCTTTTTTATATGTATATTTTTTATAATTAAATAGTTTTTTCTTATTGCTCATATTTCTTGTATAACTATTAATAACTGAATTCATAAAGTCTACTGAATGATATTTATCTTGTTCAAAAATTCTTATTTTTCGCTCATTTTTTTGACTTATTCTGCTAGCTGTTAGATTCGCTATAGTGCCCCCATGAAACTCAATTCTAACATTAGCAATATCAATAGAATTAGTAATTATTTTTTTACCGAATGCAACAATGTTTTTTATTTTTTTATTCACCAAGGTAGAGACAATATCAATATCATGAATCATTAAATCAAAAACAACATTTACGTCTGTAGATCTTATATTAAATTTAGATAATCTATGTACCTCTATAAAAACTGGTTTCTTAATTTCTGTTTGTAGTTTCTTCATTACTGGATTAAATCTTTCTAGGTGCCCAACCTGTAAGATAACATGATTTTTTTTTGCTATATCTATAAGTTTTTTTGCTTCTGATATTCTTTCAGTCATTGGTTTCTCAATCAGAACATGTTTCTTATTAGTTAAGAAATACTTTGCAATCTTATAATGTAATTTTGTAGGTGTCACAATTGAAACTGCATCTATGTCATTAATTATTCTCTTATAATCCTTGATTTTTACGATATCTGCTATTTTTAAAGATTTCAAAGTCTCAATATTGTTATCAACTGCATAAATATTATTACAATGCTTATTATTTATGAATTTCTCGAGGTGGAATTTACCCAGATATCCAATACCTATAATGCCTATATTTATTTTTTTTCTTTCCATTTTGAAGTATTGGTTGTACTTTTTTGTTATATTTATATTATCACAATTATATATAGTGAACTATTTATGACAAGTCAATTTTTAGCAGGAGTAGATGAAGTTGGACGTGGTTGTCTTGCGGGACCCGTGGTCTCCGCTGCAGTTATATTAAAGAAATCTGCTGATATTAACATTATGCAAGACTCAAAAAAAATATCACCGTCCAAGCGTAAAATTATTGCTCAGCATATTTTAAATCACTCTCATGCTATCGGGATTGGATTATGCAACAATCATGACATTGATAGATTAAATATTCACCATGCTACACTTCTGTCTATGAGGAAGGCAGTTCTTAATTTAAATGTTAAACCAACAATGATCTATATTGATGGCAAATTTAAACCAGAAATAGACATATCTTGTCAGCCCATTATAGGTGGAGACAATAAAATACCGGAAATTTCTGCAGCATCAATAATAGCAAAAGTACTAAGAGATAATGAGATGAGTTTCCTTCATTATAAAAATCCAGTCTACGGATTTATAAAACATAAAGGCTATGGAACAAAAGAGCATCTTCAAGCTATAGATTTATTCGGACCGTCTATCTTTCATAGACTTTCTTTCTCTCCATTAAATGAGAACTAATTATGTCATGAAAAAAGAATTTACTCATCTCCACTTACAATCCTCATATTCATTAAATTGCAGTACAATTGCTTTAGATGTTCTTGTTAAGTCAGCCAAAAAAAATAAAATAAAAAGTCTTGCCCTTACCGACTCATCTAATGTATTTGGTGCTATTAAGTTTTATCAAAAATGTATTGATAATAAAATCAAACCTATAATTGGCTGCAAAATTAAATTACAGTTAAATGGTACTCAGAATAAAAATATTCATTCAATTTTATTATTATGCCAGAACCTTGAGGGTTATAAGAATCTAATTAAAATGTTATCAACAATTCATGTTAATAAAAAATTAAATACTAGCGTATGTGCAAATCTAGAAACCTTGAAGAAATATAATCAAGGTCTTCTTTTACTTACAGGAGGTAGGGATGGTATTGTTGGAAAAAATCTTTTACATGAGGATATTGAACTTATAAAAAATAATATATCGATACTCAAAGATTCATTTCCTGACAGATTATATATTCAGATTGAAAGACTTAATCATGATAATGAGGAGTCATATAATAATATTTCATTATCTATTGCAAGTAGTTTGTCTCTACCAATAGTTGCAACAAATAATGTTTTATTTATTAATAAAGATGATTTTGATGCACATGAAGTAAGAGTGTGTATTAATAAAAAACTTAAACTTGAAGATAGAACTAATCAAAAAGAATTTACAGAGGAACAATATTTTAAAACGGAATCTGAAATAGAAAACTTATTTTCCGATTTGCCTGATGCAGTTGAAAATATTTCACAAATAATACATAGATGTAATTTTCACATAGACATAGGTGCTTATCATCTACCATCATTTAATACTCCAGATAATTCTCAATTAGACACATACTTTGATGCACTAGTTGAAACTGGTATAAACAAAATACTAGAAAAAGTTAAAGATCAAGAAAAGCAAAATTATTATGATCGTCTTGAGGTTGAAAAAAATGTCATTAAAGAAATGGGCTTTGTTAGCTATTTTCTAATAGTACATGAGTTTATTAATTGGGCTAGACAGCAGTCAATACCTGTTGGCCCCGGCAGAGGTTCAGGTGCTGGATCTTTAGTAGCGTTAGCACTGGGAATTACCTCGATTGACCCAATAAAATATAACCTGCTTTTTGAACGATTTCTAAATATTGAAAGAATCTCAATGCCGGATTTTGATATAGATTTTTGTATGATTAAAAGACAGAAAATTATTGAACATATTACTGAAGTATATGGAGTAAACAAAGTTTCACAAATCATAACATATGGTTCATTATCTGCTAGAGCAGTCATAAGAGATGTTGGTAGGGTATTAGGAATGAGCTACACATTTGTAGATAGAATAGCTAAATTGATACCATTTGTGGTTGGCATCACAATAGATGACGCATTAAAACAAAACAAGGAGCTTAAAAAAGAATATGATACCAATGATGAAATACAAAATCTTATAAATACATCTAAAAAACTTGAAGGTTTGCAGAGAAATGTTGGAAAACATGCTGCTGGAATCGTTGTGGCACCATCTGATATTGATAACTTTATCCCGCTTTATCGTGTTGAAGAAAGCAATGAAATAGTTACGCAATATGATAAAGATGATATTGAAAAACTTGGTTTAGTAAAGTTTGATATATTAGGATTGAGAACTCTGAGTATTATAGATAAAACAATAGATACTATAGAAAATAAACATCAAAAATCACCTAATTATCATGATAGTAAAAATAACGATAGTAAGGTTTTTGAACTACTTCAAAAAAAACTGACTACTGGTGTATTTCAATTAGAATCTGCAGGGATGAAAAGATATATGGGTAGATTAAGACCTGACTGTTTTGATGATATTGTTGCATTAGTTGCATTATATAGACCAGGACCTTTAGGCACAAACATGGTTGATGATTTTATTAGTAATAAGCATGGAGCAGTTATAGACTATGAACACCCATTACTTGAACCTATTTTATCAGTCACTTATGGCCTCATTCTCTACCAAGAACAAGTAATGGAAATATCTCGTTCATTAGCAAATTATACTCTTGGCGAAGCGGATCTTTTACGACGCGCTATGGGTAAAAAAAAGAAGAGCGAGATGGAGTTACATAGAAAAAAATTTATTGATGGTGCTTCAAAAAACAGTATTCCGACTAAAATATCAGATTCTATATTTTCTAAGATGGAAAAATTTGCTGGTTATGGATTTAATAAGTCACATTCAGTTGCATATGCTTCAATAGCGTATCAAACTGCATTCCTTAAGACCTACTATCCATCTGAATTTCTTTCTTCTGCTTTATCTTCAGATATGGATAATACCGATAAAGTTATATCACTTATTGATGGCTGCAATGAAATGAATATTAATATTTTAAAACCTAATATAAATGCCTCTGATTATAACTTTCAGTCACTTGATAATAACGATATTTTATTTGGGCTAGGTGCAATTAAAGGTGTAGGTTACAATGCTTCAAAACATATAATAGAAGAACGTAATGCAAATGGTGTATATATTAATATTTTTGATTTTTGTGAGAGAGTATCACTTAATATGGTAAACATAGGCACGATAGATTCCCTAATTTACTCAGGTGCTTTTGATGTTTTCAATGAAGATAGACTGACTATGAAAAATTTACTTTCAAGAGCTATGCAGTATGGTCAGCAAAAACAAATATCTAAAAATATTGGTCAACAAGAACTTTTTGAAAATAAATCTGAGTCTTTGTCTGGAAATATAACAAATTATGATTCATTTTCGCAAATAAAAGATACAATGGCAAATCGCCTGAAAAAATTAACATATGAAAAAAAAGTTTTAGGTTTTTACTTATCAAATCATCCAATGAGTGAATATGCTGATGAGCTTAAATCCATGTCAATAAAAAATATCCAGTCTTATTTTGATAAACTCTACTCTGAAACTAATAATTCAGATTATTCTGAAGCAACAACAATTAGTGGAATTATAACCAACATAAGATCTCAAAGAATAGGACAAGACCGGTTTATAAATATTATCACTATAGATGATTCATCACATAGACTAGAAGTAGTAATATATCCTGATACATATGAAAAATATCAAAGTCTTATTAAGGAGAATCAAATATTATTTTTTTCTGGAATTATATCTATTGATGAATATAATGGCAACCTAAGCTTAAAAGCAAATTCTATTATGGATATTGATATGACGAGGCAGAAATATTCTAAAGAAATAGAATTATTTATACCTTCTGAACAAATTAATGACGATATATTGAATAACATAATTAGTATACTTGAACCTCATAAAAATGGACAATGCCCTTTGACTATCAAGTGTATTAGTGAAAAACATATTGTTCCATTAAACTTAGATAATGAGTGGCTCATTAATCCTAGTTCATCTTTAATAAATAATTTGTCAGATCTCCTAGGTAGAGAAAATATAATTGTTAAATATCAATAGTTATCTAATTATTTATTGTTTATAATTATCTAAATTATGAAAGAATATAATCCAAACTACTTAGATTTTGAACAACCTCTTCTTGAAATCGAGGGTAAGATTAAACAGTTATCTAATAATCCTGAAAAAACTGCCAAAAGTGATGCTGCTATCGCTAAATTAGATAAAGAATACACTCAGCTAACAAAAAAAATATTTTCCGGTCTATCAGATTGGCAAATCTCACAATTAGCTCGACATCCGTTACGTCCATATACACTAGATTATGTACCTAATATATTCACATCTTTCCAAGAGCTGCATGGAGATAGGATGTTTGGGGATGATCCTGCTATCATCTGTGGTATTGCAAAAATAGACTCATATACATTTATGTTTATAGGGCACCAAAAAGGAAGAGATGCGAAAGAAAAAGTCCATAGGAATTTTGGGATGCCTAAACCAGAAGGTTATAGAAAGGCATTACGTGTAATGAAATTAGCCGAAAAATTCAATCTACCAATTGTTACATTTATTGATACCCCTGGCGCATATCCAGGTATTGATGCTGAGTCAAGAAATCAAAGTCAAGCTATTGCAGAAAATTTATTTATTATGTCTAACCTTAAAGTTCCAATTGTGTCGATAATTATAGGTGAGGGTGGCTCTGGGGGTGCTCTAGCCATAGGTGTATGTGACAAACTGGGTATGTTGGAAAATAGTATTTACTCTGTAATAAGTCCAGAAGGTTGTGCGTCAATATTATGGAAAGATGCAAAAAAAGCTGCTCAAGCTGCGGATGCATTATGTATTACTGCTAGTAAATTATCTGGATTCAAGCTTATAGATATCATAATCCCCGAACCTCTTGGAGGCGCTCATCGTAATTATGACGCTATGAGTTCATCTTTAAAGATGAATTTGATAACTATGCTTGATGAAATATCAACTTTAAGTATAGATGAATTAATAAACAAGCGAAAACAAAAAATTGAGTCATATGGTCAGTTTGAAACCTCATAAACTTATAAAAATCTGTAATGAATTAATTTTAAAACAAAATACAAAAAAATATTTATTAGCATTCAGTGGTGGGCAAGATTCATCTATAATTTTAGATTGTTTTATTAAAATATCAAAAAAATATGATATAAAAATAAGAAGTATACATATCAATCATGGATTAAATAATCAATCAGAAAAGTATGCGAAACATTGTGCTGAAATTACTAAATCATATGGCATCAATCACAAAACAATCACTATTAATGTCAATGGAACATCGAACATCGAAGAAAAATGTCGTATGGAGAGATATAAAGCCTTAGTAAATAATTGTAGTTCGGATGAATATATAGTTACAGGTCATCATGAAGATGACCAAATTGAAACATTTTTTTTGAGGCTTATGAGAGGTTCAGGCATAAGAGGCTTATCCTGTATGAAAACTAAAAGTAAATACCAGGATAGAACTATATTTCGCCCACTAATTCAGACGCCAAAATCTCTCTTGGATGAATATATAAATTATTATAATCTTTCTTACATTGAAGATAAAACAAATATAGATTGTAAATATGATCGAAATTATTTGCGACATAAAGTTTTACCGGTTTTTAAAGAACGTTGGAAATCTATGAATAAGAATATTAGTAATAATATTTATGTACAAGAGATATATTCTCGTTTTATAAATGACAATATTGACTTCTTTTTGTCTAAGTATTTAGATGAAAATCATAATATATTAATAACTGTACTAAAAAAAGAAAAACTCCATACGATATTAATTATATTACATGAATGGGTATATAAAAAATCCTCTATTTTGTTGACGGTAAAGCAAATCACTGAGTTAGTGAAAATTATGAATACTAATAATGACTCTAATCCATTGTTTGAATTTTCTACAATTAGAATTACTAAGCAAAAGAATATACTAAAACTCGACTTGTTTTAAACCATTTGGCTACATTTTATACATATATATGTATTTTTAACCTTAATTCGTCTATAATTCTCTAAAGTATACTATATGACAAGATATGTATTTATCACTGGTGGCGTAGTTTCATCTCTAGGTAAAGGGATAGCAGCAGCCTCCCTAGCTTCTTTGTTTAAATTACGAGGTTTCAAGGTTTCTCTACAAAAGCTCGACCCTTACATTAATATAGATCCCGGCACTATGAGTCCAATTCAACACGGTGAAGTTTTTGTTACTGATGATGGAGCTGAAACAGATCTTGATTTAGGTCACTATGAGCGTTTTGTGGGTATTAGAATGTCTCAAGATAGCAATGTTACAGCTGGAAGGGTATATTCAAATGTGATTGAAAAAGAGAGAAAAGGTGAATATTTGGGGAGTACTGTCCAAGTTATCCCTCATGTAACAGATGAAATTAAAAAACTTATTATCAAAGGTTCTAAAAAATCTGATATTGCGTTTGTGGAGGTAGGGGGTACAGTAGGGGATATTGAATCCCTGCCATTTCTAGAATCTATAAGACAGTTCAGCTTAGAGCTAGGCGACACAAAAACAATATTTGTACATCTTACCTTATTGCCTTTTATAGATGTCACTAAAGAAATTAAAACAAAACCTACTCAACATTCTGTCAAAGAGCTTAGGTCTATTGGGATTCAACCTGATATTTTATTATGTAGAGGAAAAAACCCAATCAATCAACAATTAAAAAATAAATTGGCTATGTTCACTAATGTTTCATCAGATGCGGTATTTTCTTCTATTGATGCGAAGTCAATTTATGATATACCAATACTTTTTAAAGAACAAAAAATTGATGATTATTTACTAAAAAAACTTAACCTTAAGAATAAAAAATTAAATTTAAAGCCTTGGAAAGACTATAAGACAAAAGTCTCAAAATGTAGAAAAAAGATTAAAATTGCGATGATTGGTAAATATGTAGATCTTACTGATTCTTATAAATCTCTTAACGAGGCATTGTATCATGCTGGTGTCATTAATAATAGGGTGGTTGACATCACATATTTAGATTCAGAAAAAATAAGTAAGAGCAACATAAAGTCTTTATCATCAATGAATGGAATTCTAGTGCCTGGTGGTTTTGGTAATCGTGGAATTGAGGGTAAAATTATAGCTGCTGAATATGCCAGAAAAAATAAGATTCCATATTTTGGTATATGTTTAGGCATGCAAATATCTGTAATAGAATTTGCGAGAAATGTATTAAAGCTCTCTGGTGCCAATAGTACTGAATTTAATCCTGATACAAAAAGCCCCGTAGTAGCATTAGTAGATGAATGGCTAGATAGTCATGGTAAGAATATTGTTACAGATAAAAAATCAATGGGTGGAACAATGCGGCTTGGCGCACAAGAATGCCTAGTTGATAAAAATTCTCTAGCATATAAAATGTATAAAAAATCTTTTATAAGTGAGAGACATAGGCATAGATATGAGGTGAACGCAAATCTACTAAATTGTTTCCTAGAAACTGATTTTATTTTTAGTGGTAAATCAAAAAAAGGCAACCTAATGGAAATTATAGAAATAAAAAATCATCCCTGGTATTTAGGCTGTCAATTTCATCCTGAATTCACATCATCGCCAATCAATGGGCACCCATTATTTAATGGTTTTGTAAATGCAGCATCTAAAAGGAAATCTTAATGTCTGATAGTGAGATAATGATTGGCAAAAGTGACAATTTGACCCTAATATCTGGGCCTTGTGCTATAGAATCTGAGGACTTATGTCTGAGTGTAGCAGAGCATATGTGCAATCTTACAGATGGTCTCCCGATATCATATATATTCAAAGCATCTTTTGATAAGGCAAATAGATCTTCTATCGAGTCTAATAGAGGTATAGGTTTGAATAAAGGTTTAGAAATATTAGCTAAGGTAAAAAAAGAGTTTAATATTCCTGTATTAACAGATGTCCATGAAGACACGCCTATTACTGAGGTAGCTGATGTTGTAGATATACTACAAACTCCAGCTTTTTTGTGCCGTCAAACAAATTTTATACTTAAAGTGGCATCCGCTATGAAGCCGGTCAACATAAAAAAAGGGCAATTTTTGTCTCCAAAAGAAATGATAAATGTTGTAACCAAAGCAAAATCTACAGGTAATAATGATATATATGTTTGTGAAAGAGGAGTTTCGTTTGGATATAATAATTTAGTATCAGATATGAGATCTTTAATTATCTTAAGAGAAACAGGATGCCCCGTTATATTTGATGCATCACATTCAGTCCAACAACCTGGCTCATTAACAAATCAATCTGGTGGTGAAAGTGAATTTATACCTGTCCTTGCTAGAGCTGCTACTGCAGTAGGCATAGATGGCTTATTTATTGAAACTCATCCAGATCCAGATAAAGCAATGAGTGATGGTAAAAACTCACTTGATATTAAAGATATGAAGAATCTACTAACCACGGTGGTTAACTTGAATTCAATTGTAAAAAATACTAGAGATAAAGTTGATTAAAATAAAAGATATACAGGCAAGACAAGTACTAGATTCTAGAGGTAATCCTACTGTAGAAGCAAATATTCTACTTAATTGTGGAGCTATTGGTAGAGGGATTTCTCCATCAGGAGCTTCTACAGGTAGACTTGAAGCTTTAGAGTTACGTGATAATGATACACAATATCTAGGAAAATCTGTTTTAAAAGCAACAAATAATATTAATGACATTATTAAAAGCAAGATTGTCAATCAAGAATTTGATCAATCGTCATTAGACGAACTCCTTATTGATATAGATGGTACTAATAACAAAAGTAAGTTAGGCGCAAATGCAACTTTAGCAGTTTCTCTAGCTTTTGCACATGCGTCATCATATTCAAAAAAAGTGCCTCTATATGAAACCTTTTCTGATACAACCGATTATTCCCTACCTGTCCCAATGATGAATATACTAAATGGTGGTGCACATGCTAACAATGGATTGGATTTTCAGGAGTTTATGATATTACCAATTGGTTTCAATAGTTTTGCTGATAGTCTCAGATCAGGCGTCGAAATATTTCATACCTTAAAAGGTTTGTTGGATAAACAATCATTGTCAACCGCAGTTGGAGACGAGGGTGGTTTCGCTCCGGCTTTAACATCTAATTCACAAGCGCTTGATTTAATAGTCAAATCTATTGAACAGGCAGGTTATTCTCCTGGAATTGATGTATATCTAGGCCTTGATGTCGCGAGCTCTGAATTCTATAAAAATGGGCGTTATATTCTCTCAAATGGAGATTCTTATAATAATCTAGATTTTACAGGTTATTTAGCAGAACTTAGCAGCAGATACCCGATTATAACAGTAGAAGATGGTATTTCTGAGGATGATTGGGATGGCTGGAAAATTCTGACTAAAGAATTAAGCGAAAAAATACAGTTAGTAGGCGATGATGTCTTTGTAACAAATCAATCCATACTACAAAAAGGGATTGATTGTAATATAGCAAACGCTATCCTTATAAAATTCAATCAAATAGGAACTGTAACTGAAACACTTAATACGATCAATCTTGCTAAAAAAAATAATTACAATTTCATCATTTCACATAGAAGTGGTGAAACTGAAGATGTAACTATCGCTGACTTATCAGTTGGAACCTCATCTGGTCAAATCAAAACAGGTTCATTATCTCGCACAGATCGTACAGCAAAATATAATCAACTTTTAAGAATCGAAGATAATTTAGGTCCTGGTTACTTTAATAAACATGATGTATTTAAAGGATGGTTAAAATGAAGATATTTCATATAATTTGCTTAATTATTTTTCTTACTTTACAACATTCTTTACTCCTAGGTAATAATAGTTTATTTACCTATATTGGCCTAACTAAAACATTAAATAAGTCTATGTTGGAATTAAATAACCTCTCTCAAAAAAATGTTAAATTAAAATCAAATATTCAAGAAATTGAATCTGATAAAGAATTCTTAGAAATGTATGCGCGCGAAAATTTCGGTTATATAAAAAAACATGAAACTTTTTATCAAATTCTAAAAAATGAAGACTAAAAACTGTGATGCCATTATACTTGCTGCAGGTAAGAGTAAAAGATTTTCTAAGTCAACTTTAAAGCAATATATTAAAATAGACAAGAAAAATATAATTGATATATCTATTGAAAAACTTAAAAAAATTAGCAATATAAGATATATATATGTAATGTTACAAAAATCCAAAACTTCAAAATTTAATTGTTCAAATAATATTTTTTCTCTTGTTGGCGGTAGGACAAGAACGGAATCAGTTTTTAATGGTCTTACTCATATAGATAATATAAACAATCATCCTGATTATGTTTTAATTCATGATGCAGCTAGACCATGTGTTGAATTATTAGATATAAAAAAACTATTCTCTAATATTAAAAACACGGACGGTATTGCACTTGGATATCCTTTAACAAATGCCTTAAAAAAAGTAGATAGTAAATTAAAAGTTACTGATAATATTGCAAAAGACAACTATTATTTATCATTTACACCACAGTTATATAAATTTGCGAAGCTATTAAATGCATATAATGTAGTGTTTAATAAGAATATTGAAGTAGAAGATGAAATCGAGGCAATGACCAAAAGTATGTTTAATGTACATATTTTGTCATCATCACCTAAAAACATTAAACTTACATATGATACTGATATAAAAATAATTACCAAAATACTTAAATGATCATGAAAATAGGATTAGGAATAGATACACATCAATTGATACCTGGAAACTCCATACGACTAGGAGGTATTGACATACCCTCAAATGTATCGATTAAAGCTCACTCTGATGGAGATATAATATATCACGCAATAGCTGATTCAATATTAGGCGCTATTGGAGCGGGTGATATAGGAGACCATTTTCCAGATACTGATCCTAAGAATAAAAATCTTGATAGCAGGGCTATAGTTATGCATGCTATTAAACTGGCAATAGAGAAAAAACTGATACTAAATAATCTTGATATTACTCTTCTGCTAGAATCGCCTAAAATATCAGATGAACAATATAAAAGTGAGATGAAACTCAACATATGCGAGATTTTTTTAGAAGCATTCCATATTTGCTGTCCGGACATCAGAAGTAAAACGGAACCATTAAATTTGTTTACGGAAGACATGATTAATATTAAGGCCTCTACTTCTGAGTCTTTAGGTTTTATTGGTAAAGGACAAGGAGTTACCTGTTATTGTATAGTATCTCTTAAAAATCTTAATGCAGATGTATTAAAAGAAGCGCTTCATAGATTTGTAGGTAAAGACTATCAAGTATAATGAACCACTGAAATTATAGAAAATTTATGTCATCATCTCATTTTAAAAATATTGGGCCTCTAATTATCAATTTAGATGGTACTGAGCTCTCCGATAGGGAGAGAAAACTTATAGAGCATCAGTTAGTAGGCGGGATAATACTCTTTTCTCATAACTTTATTTCAAAGAAACAATTAAAGTCTTTTGTTAATGATATTAAGAACATAAAAGATAATTTATTAATTACCATTGATCATGAGGGTGGAAGAGTGCAAAGACTTATGAATGGTTTTACACATTTACCTAGTTTTAAAAAAATATCAGAAATAGAGGATACGGACCTTCGTACAGAGATTGCATATCATGTGGGCTATATTAGTGGTTATGAATTATCCGAGATAAGTATTGATATTAATTACTCTCCTGTAATTGATATTAACCATAATAAAACTAGTAACTTATTAAAAGATAGAACTTTTGGTGATAATGTTGATGATATTATTTTATTGGCAAGTGAATATATCAAAGGATCACTCGATGCAGGAATTCTTCCAGTTTTAAAGCATTTTCCTGGTCATGGTAGAGTAATTACTGATAGTCATACAGAAGAATGTTTCTCAGATATAAAAATGAATGAGTTATTAGATACAGATATACTTCCTTTCAAAATATTACATGATCGGTATGCCGAGGCTAATTTACCAATCATGACGAATCATATATCTTATAAAAATATCGATGAATTTATTACAACTTACTCAGAAGAATGGCTTATTAGACAATCAGATCTAATCTTCTCAAAAAAACCATTCTTTATAAGTGATGATGTTGAAATGTTTTCAGCAACTGTTCTTGATGGAAAAAAAATATCTTGTGAAACAAGAGTATTATTAGCTTTAAGAGCAGGATGCAGGATGATTATTGCTACAACTATGCAAGATAATAAAATTATTAAGAATAAAGCATCTTCTCAGTATTTTGAAAAAAATTACCTTACTGATCATATCGTTGAGTACTTTGAAAAAAATCATGATAAAATGTCTAAAGTAGTAATACCCAGGGCAATAGATGAAAGTAGAGAAAGGTATGGTGAGAGTCTTAAAAATATGAAAAAAATAGGATTATAAATTATGAACGATCTCTTAGCATTTATATTTAAGACAGATTTATACACACAGATTGCTTCTATATTATTTTTTGCTGTTGTATTACTATTTATTAAAAATAAACTAATTCTTTTATTCACTGGAATTTCAAAAAAAACTGCAACTGACTTTGATGATATTATTGTTAAGTCAATTCAAAAGCCTTTAACTTATCTAATAATATTCGCCTCACTAATTCTTATATTTAAATCTCTAAATGGATCTTATAAATTATTTGATGAGCTTAATATTGCAACAATTATCTATGTATTAATAGTAGCTATTATTTCCTGGATACTAATTAGAATTCTTGATAACTACTTTATGAATAAATCATTTCTTAAAAACTTAAAGGTTGATGATGACCCAGTCGTAATCGAACAAACATATGAAATCGGTATAAGAATATTCAAGATTATTGTTATTGCTATAGCCATTTTAATAATCATGCAAGAATTTGGTCTTAGTATATCCGGGTTACTTGCTTTTGGTGGAGTAGGTGGACTAGTTGTTGGCTTAGCAGCTAAGGACCTTTTATCAAACTTTTTTGGAGGTCTAATGATTTATTTTGACAGACCTTTTAAAGTAGGTGAGTTCATTAAATCTCCAGACAGAAATATTGAAGGTATTGTAGAAAGTATCGGTTGGAGATTAACGGTTGTGCGTACATTTTCAAAAAATGTTTTGTATATACCTAATGCTGCTTTTGCAAACATAATAGTAGAAAATGCTACCAGGATGACCAATAGAAGAATAAATGAGGTTATAGGTTTACGATATGATGATCTTAGTAAAATGCCATTAATTGTCACTGAAGTCAGAAATTTTTTATCTAGCTTTCCTGGAATAGATCAGTCAAATCCACCAATTGTTTATTTCAAAAGTTTTTCAGCCTCATCGTGTGATTTCTTTATCTATGCCTTTACAAATACTAAAGACTGGAGAGAATTTTTAATGATCAAGGAGCAGGTTCTGTTTAGAGTAGCTGATATTATCGACAATCATAATGCTGCAATTGCATTTCCTACAACAACAATTGACTGGGACGGTAAAAAAAATTAAAACCTATCAATAATATTACCAATTTTCATACACAAAGAGTCAAAACTAACAGCGTCAATATTTAGTTGAATCATATTATTTTTCATAATTTTTAAATCCATTTTTTTTGTAGAATTAACTATGTTATCAAGGATTATTAAATCTTTATTTTTGAATTCAATTTTAATTAAATTATCAATTATCTTCATATATTTAATATTTTTGTTCTTTAATTTTATCTTTAGGTTAGTTAAATATAGAAGATTGTCGAGATATTCTGGTATAGGTCCATAGATATCAATGAGTTCATCTTTAAGATGTATAATATCTTTTTCATTTTCACATGATGAGATTTTTCTATAATACTTTAAACGAGATAGTATATCGCTCATATATTCTTCCGTAATTAAACACGAATAGTTACTATCAATCTCAATATTATCAATATTACTAGCTATATTACCATTCTTTAATAACTCTATACTTTTTCTTAACATATCTGTAAACATTGCATAACCTATTTCATATATTTGGCCGCTTTGTTCTTCTCCAAGAATTTCACCTGCACCACGTATCTCAAGATCATGCGTTGCTAACTCTAAACCACCACCAAGACTATTTATAGAGTCAATTGCTAACAATCTCTTTTCAGCATCTTTGGTAATATTAGTATCTGGGATTATAAGGTAAGCATAAGCTTGTCTATTTGTCCTTCCAACCCTTCCTCTGATTTGATGTAATTGTGCTAAACCAAATTTATTACAATTATTAATGATTATTGTATTGACATTTGGTATATCTAACCCGCTTTCTATTATGCTAGTACTGACTAAGATATCATATTTTCTATTTAAGAACTTATCCATTTCTACCTCTATCATTTTAGAATCTAGTTGACCATGAATAATACCAATGCTTAAGTCTATATTTAAATTTTCTAATTTATGAATTTCTTGCTCTATTGAGCGAACTTCATTATGAACATAATATATTTGACCACCTCTATTAACTTCTCTAGTTATTGCATCAATCATTAGGCTGTCATCCCATTTTGCTATTCTTGTAACTATGGGTTTTCTATTTTGGGGAGGTGTTTCAATAACACTTAGATCTTTGAATTGTGATAATGCAGAATTCAGTGTTCTTGGTATTGGAGTTGCGGTTAGTGATATTACATCTATGTTATACCGCAGTTTTTTAATCTTTTCTTTATCTGAAACACCAAATTTATGTTCCTCATCTATTATAAGTAATTTTAAATTTTTAAAACTAATGTTTTTTGATAATAGAGCATGTGTCCCAATTATAATATCTATATTGCCTTTAGTTAGACTATCAATTATAGTTTTTCTCTCCTTTGATGACTGTAGTCTAGATAATTTACCTATTGAAAATAATGTATTAGTAAATCTTTCAGTAAAAGATTTAAAATGTTGTTCTACAAGTAAAGTTGTTGGAGCTAATATCATTACTTGTGAATTATTTGATGCAGCTATAAATGCTGCTCTCATTATAATTTCTGTTTTACCAAAACCAACATCTCCGCAAATAAGTCTATCCATAATCTGTTTTGAACACATATCAGAAATCACATCATTAATAGATCTATTTTGATCCTCGGTTTCTTCATATGGAAAATCGTCAACAAAATCTCTAAACTCATTTTTTGGCAAATTAAAGTTTACTCCGATAGACGATGACCGTTTAGATTCTATCTCTAGTAACTCAACCGCAATATCTCTGATTTTTTTATTGGCACGTTTTTTAATCTTTACCCAATTATCTGTACCAAGACTATGTAATGGAATATTTACTCCTGTATGCCCAACATATTTTTTTAACAATCCTATTGATGTAACTGGTATATATAACATGTCATCTTTTGCATATTCTATTTTGATTAATTCTGTTTCAATTCCTTCAATATTCATATTTATCAGACCTTTATATCTTCCAATCCCATAGTTATCATGTACTATAGGGTCATCTATATCTAAGACAGATATATCATTAATGTATGAATTCAAAATTCTATTTGAGTTCTTTTTTGGTATATTGACTGATCTATTCCCAAAAATATCTTTACTAGATATAAATGTAATTTTGCTACCAAAATCAATAAAGCCTTCATCTAGTTTTGTTGATACAATGCTAATCATCTCATTCGCTTTTATCGCTTTATGAACATTATCAAATATTTTCAATGATATATTTAAATCATTCAACAGTTTTATTATTTCTAGCTGTAATGATTTACGCTCTATAAATATTAATAGTTTATTAGTTGAACTGTTGATATAATTTTTTAATTTCAAATATGGGTCTTTAGATTTATTATCAATTATTAAAGGAGGTAATTTTCTAGTTGTAGAATTATAATGTGAATGACTTTCAACAACCTTATAATTAGATAATTCTACTTTGAAGTAGCCTAAAAATGCTGATTGTATATCTTTTGGATTAGTTAATATTGCTGATGGATCAAGAATATATTTAATTTTATGATTTTTATTATAATATTCTATATATCTCTCATATATTTTCTTCAGTTGATTAAATATATTTCTATTAGATATTATGACATTGTGATTGTTACCCGGGAAGTCAATAAAACTCATGAGTTTATTATTAAATAAAGGAAGTATATTATTAATATGTGGATGTGAGTAGTGACTCACTACTTTTGAGTATTCAATATCATTAATATAATCTTGATCGAAAAATAAAGGAACATTCTTTTTATAGTTCTTGATAGCTTCATCATCAATAATAAATTCAACTGCTGGACTTAAAAATAAAAAATCTACCTCATTTATTGATCTTTGATTATTAATATCAAATTCTTTTATTGATTGTACTTTATCATCATCAAAGTTTATTCTTATTGGTTTATCATTTAAGAGATTATATATATCAATTATTGGTCCCTTAATTGAGTATTCTCCTTTATTTAAGACTTTATCTGTCCTCTCATATTTAAAATCTTTAAGTATATTAATAATTACATTATATTTTGTTTCTTTATTTATCTCTTTAAAATAGGATTTTATTAATTCCTTATTTATAACTTTTTTTATAATTGAAGAATATGTCGTCACTATAATATTATTATTATGATGTAATAAATTATAATATGATTTAAGTCTTTCAGATATAATATAAATATCTTGAATAGAGTTTTCATATGGAAATCCTTCTATATCTAAAAATAAACTAATATTTTTTTTATTAGTTACAAAAGCTGAAAAAACTTCATTGAAATTAATGACCTCTGAATTATTATTTAATACAATAATTGTGTTATCAAAATTATTTGCTATATTACTAATTATATAATTTGCAGATGACCCATAAAGACCACCTACTTTATATTCTTCTTTAATATCTTTAAAAATATTTTCCATGATAAAAAAAAGCAGTACATTTGTACTGCTTTTTATATTATTTAAGGCTTCCTTATTTTACAGTATTGAAACCAAGAATTTCCCAGTTTTGCATACCACCACGATACCATTTGATTTTATCAGCTGGATATCCATATTTAAGTAAGCTTTTGATATTATTTGGTGATTGACCACACCACATGCCATTACAGTATAGTACTAATGTTTTTGCAGTATCAAAGTAAAATAAACCATTTTGCTCCTTTGCTCCAAATTTTTCTGTCATTATTTCTGCAATTGATATTGGGTCCGCGCCTTTAGCTTCACTCAGTTCTGTCCAAGGAATATTGACAGCCCCAGGAATCATTCCTTTGGCAGTCCAGTCTGGTGTTCTTGAATCAATTACCATGATTTCTGATCCATCAGGCATTTTCATACCTTTACTTTGCATAACAGCATAGTGAATTATTTCTTGCTCACCAATTGTTTCAATACCCGGTCTAAGTTGCATAGGTTGTATACAAAATGGTGGACATGGTCTTGATGTTTTAGCAAATGATGGATTTACCGTATTTTTATTATTCTGATTTCTCATAATTTTATGACTACCGACATCAACAGAAATACCTAGCTCCAGAGAGTTAGGACCATCAGCTTTTGATATTGCTACTGGTTTTTCAGCATAAGCGGTAGAGATTGTAAATACTGAAATTAAAAAAATACTTAAAATTGGCTTAATTTTCATACTCGTCTCCCTTTATATTTAAAGATTAGTTATTCGCAATCGGGCTCTTCTTCATCTTCTGGTTTTTCTTCAGCAAGTATCACAGATTCCATATTAGATACATTACTAAAAGTATTAGATTTAGCGATTTCAGTGAATGATAACGTAAATACAAATATACCCATGATTAGAAATGTTAGTACTCTCATATTTCTCCTTTTTAGAGTGTAAGATAACTAGTTTAGAGCCACCTTTAAAGATAATTTTACAGTATGAGCTAGATTAAATGAACATATTTCTTATTTTTTTATATGCAAAACTATCGAATATCGACAGATTATACCTCATTTTTCTACTTTTTAGCGAAATTCCATCTTTTAATAGCTTGCTTCCTTTCATTTAAATTTAAAGAAAAACTCGATACAATTTCAGTATTCTTCAATGCATGGACTATATCACCATCCGCATTAGTTATAAAACTTGAACCCCAGAATCTTATTTTAGTTTTATTTTCTTTTTCCACACCAATTCTATTGGCAATGACAATTGGCGTATTAATCATTAGGCTATTAGACGTTATTACATTTATCCATTTCTTTTTTTCATTTTCTAGAGTAAAAGCATAATCATTATGAGAAGCATAGCCTATGGAAGTAGGACATAATATGAGATCTACATTTTTTTCAGATAATTTATTATAATTTCTTGAATGCCATTGATCCCAACAAATCATGGCTCCGATGTTATATCCATTTATTTTAAAAATCTTGACCCCAGTTTCCGATTGATCAAAATGAAATTTTTCTCTATAACAATGTTCATTAGGTAAATTAATCTTTCTATATTTACCGATAATACTTCCATTAGGTGATATCATGATTACAGTATTGTAATATTTTAGTTGAGATTTTTCGTAAAAGGGTAGTAGAAGATAAAAACCCTTACTTTTACAAACAGTTTTGAATTTATCTATAATTTGTGAATTTACTGATATAGCCAAATGAGAACTTCTTGTTTTGGTTATAGGAAAATAATTGAGATATGATAACTCATGTAAGACAACTACAGTTGCTCTTTTTGTTTTTACAGTATTTAATTTTTTGATTAAATGTTGTAAATTTTTTTGATGGTCTAGCCCAATTTTCATTTGAACAATCACAATATCAATAAGATTATTATTCATTTTTATTATATATAAAATTATTTGTACAACAGTGGATACTACCATATTCATACAGTAAGTAAGTAGCATCGATATAACTTACATTCATGCCTTCAAACTTATTCTTCAAATTAATCTTCTTTTCTAAACTTGTATTTTTATTAATTGGTATAATTATATTATTAGATACTCTAAGGTAGTTAAGATATGAAAATGGTAGAATTTTATTTTCATCATTAGTGACCAAATCATCTTTTGAATGATTAATCATTTCAAGCTGTAAACTCAAGTCATTATTTTCTATGATATTTAGTAATTGTTTTTTTAACTTATCAAGTTTTAATTTATCAGGATGATTATAATCGTTGGTTGACATAAACATTAATTTATTATCTTCAATTCTTACCATGTTATCTATATGCCCATTTGTATCATCCCCAGTCAATGTATCGATATCAATAACATAATATTTTTTATTTAAACAATCCAAAAAAAAATTATCTAGATAAGCTTTAATTTCTTTCCAAGTCTTGTTTTTATTATTTATCATCAAACATTTTTTATTTAGAATATAGATATTTTTATTATAACAAATATTACCGCCTTCAATGACTAAATCTCCGAAAGGCTTGATATATTTGATTGGCCGTCTTAAATAATTTTTTTGAAAATAGTCCATAATATGTGTGAAAAGAGCAGCGTCTTTTCTAAAAGCATATTTTTCACCATAACCATTAAAATTTAATAATAATGATTTTGTTATATTTACACCATTGAATAAAAAATATGGCCCATAGTCTCTGATCCAGATATCGTTATTAATATAACTAAAGATATCTAGATATTTTTTAATCTCATTTATTTCTGCTTTATTATTTTTAACAAAATCTTTTAAGTAAACTTCAGGATTAAAATCATGATGTGTTATTAGTAAGACATAGTTATGATTTTTAATTATCAATAACAATAACTCGCAATATGTTTGAATTAATTTTTTCCATATACTTGTTTTTTTATACATAGACGGCCATACAATCATTACAGCATTAGTCTCTGAATCTGTAAGCAATCTGTTTTTACTCATAATTACTTCCTAAGACAATATGCTATGATATAATCATTACATGCGATTATTGCTAGCATATAAATTTTTACGTTCAAATCAAAATTCAAGTTCTATTAGTATAATATCAAAAATATCGGTTCTTGGGATAATTCTTGGCATATCGATATTGATTACTGTTATTTCAGTAATGAATGGTTTTGAAAAAGAGCTTAAGAGTAAAGTATTAGGCTTTACATCACATGTAACTATATATGCCAATGGAGGTAAAAATATAGATATTTCGTTTTTAGATAGATTAATATCAGAGAAAAAAATTATAGGCTATTCCCCATATCTTGAACAAGAAGGTTTATTAATCTCTACAACTTCATCAACGGGTGTATTTTTTAGAGCAGTTTATCCAAATCTTGAAAAGAGAGTTGGTGTTTCGGAAGATGATATTCTAGTGGGATCTTATGATGATTTATATAATATAGAGAATGGAATTATAATAGGTAGTGGGATAGCTGCAAAACTTAACTTGTCATTGGGAGATGATATTAATCTTCATACATCTTTGCCTGGCACTAATAATTCTGAGCATATTCAACAAAATCTAAAAGTTATAGGAATTTTTGATGTAGGCATTTATGAGTATAATAATGCATATGTCTATATCAATATTAACTTATTATCGAAAATTATGGGGAATATTAGTGATAATTTCGTAATTGATACGGTTAGGGTAGAACTACACAATCCATTGAAATCATTCGAATTTACTAATTTCTTCAATGAGTCTCAAAGTTCAATGTATGCGCAAGATTGGAGCTTAACACATCAATCATTATTTTTAGCAATTAGTAATGAAAAAAGAGTGATGTTTATCATACTAATGTTAATAGTAGCAGTAGCAGCTTTCAATATTGTTTCATCATTATTTATGCTTATAAAAAACAAAGAAAGAGAGATAGCAATTCTTATGACTATCGGTGCAAGTAGAATAGATATTGTGCTTATTTTTCTCTATCAAGGGTTCTTCTTAGGTTCGGTAGGAATACTATTTGGAGTACTACTAGGTATACTTCTTTCTAACAATATTGATTCAATTCTAAAGTATATAGAGTACTTGTTTAATATTAATCTTATGCCTGCTGAAATATACCATTTAAGCAAGATACCTTCCCTAATTAATAATAGTGACATATTATTTATTATAATTTATACATCTTTACTAACATTCCTATCTGCAATTTATCCTGCTATCAAAGCATCGTCGATAAAACCAACAGAAATATTTAGAGGTAACAATTAATGCTCGAGATTAAAGATCTTTATAAGTCTTATAAAGAACATAATAGTAAGCAGATTGATGTTCTCTCAAATGTTAATTTAAATATACCAGGTGGAGCAATAGTTGCATTAAAAGGTATTTCAGGGAGTGGTAAAAGCACATTACTCAATCTAATTTCAGGTCTTGATGTAGTATCATCAGGCCACATAACTTTCTTTAATGAATCAATCACTTCGATGAACATTAATCAACTATCAAGATTTAGAAAATTAAATATAGGCATGATTTTCCAATTTTTCAATTTGATAAATGATTTAACTGTATACGAGAATATCTTATTACCTTTGCTTTTAACTAAAGTAAATAAAAAAGAGGCTCATAATAGGGTGATGGAGTTATTAGATAATATTGGTCTGGCACATAGAAAAAACCTTAAGACAAATTTACTTTCAGGAGGAGAATCACAGAGAGTTGCAACTGCAAGAGCTTTGATAATCAATCCTCGATTAATTTTGGCTGATGAGCCAACAGGTAACCTAGATAAAGACAATGCAAATCTAATCCTCGATTTATTAATTGATACCTCTAGGAAAAATAATTCATCCCTGATTATTGTTACGCATAATGATAATATTATAAATAGATTTGATAAAGTTTATACACTTCAAGATGGTACAATTAATTAATCATCTCATCTTTTTTAATCTTCTATATGCATATATTTTCCAAAGTATATGCATAATTATATAACTTAAAATACTTGAGAAAATACCTATTATGATGCAACCGAACAATAATGGTTCCCATATATTACCTAATGCACTCATTATCCAGTCTGTATCCATCGCAAAATTATCATAAACTGGATTAAGACCTAGCAACTCATTTCCAAAAAGATATGCGAAGTACATCATTGGCGGCATAGTAATAGGGTTACTAATCCATACGCCTGCAAGTGATATGGGTAAATTTGCACGGAAAACCACCGCAAAATATGCAGCTGGTATCATTTGAAATAACATGGGCATCCAGCCTAAAAAGACCCCGATAGCCGTGGCTCTACAAAAAGATATACGGTTGAACTTCCATAAATCCTCATGAAATAGCGAGTTGCCAAGAAAAGACAGATATTTATTATCTTTAATTACTTCTTTATTAGGTGTATATTTCTTAAAAAAATTTTTCATATGTTATAGTTTATTGATAATTATAGATATTTCTTACTCAATATGTATTAATATCATATACTACTACAAATTGATTACTTTTTTGTTAAATATAATATGCAAAAGTCTACTAGTGAAAGCGCCAGTTCAGGCCTATATTTAAGGTTACTTAGCTATACATTTCAATACAAATTAATATTCTTCATTTCTATAATAGCCATGGCAATGTTTGCTGTTACTGATACTGCTTTTGCGGCATTAATCAAGCCATTATTAGATGGAAGCTTTGTTGCAAAAGATCCTGAGACAATAAGAATGTTTCCTTTTATTTTAATAGGTTTATTTTTACTTAGAAGTATCTCAGGATTTATTTCTACTTATGGAATTGCCTGGGTTGGAAGAAATGTAATTAAAAAAATTAGAGAAGAAATGTTTAGTAAACTTGTCCATATGCCAACTAAAACATACGATTTTGCATCTTCTGGAGAACTTTTATCAAAACTTACTTATGATACTGAGCAAGTTGCAGAGGCAGCTACAAAAGCAATAACCGTGTTAGTAAGAGACGGGCTTACTGTTTTAGGATTATTGGGTTTGATGTTATATCAAAGTTTCATTCTATCCATAGGATTATTTATCATTGGCCCAGTGATTGCTATATTTGTAAAAACTATGAGCGTAAGGTTTAGGGACACTAGCAAACACATACAAAAATCAATGGGTTTCATTACAAATGTTGTTGAAGAATTAATAGCAGGACACAGAGTTGTCAAAATATTTGGTGGCGAAAAAACCGAAAAAAAATCATTTGAATATGTTAATGAAAATAATCGTGATAGGCATTTAAAGCTAGCTTTAATTCAGGGTATTAGTATACCATTAGTCCAGTTTGTAGTTGCTTTGTTTTTAGCTGGTGTTATCTATTTTGTTACATCAGATCAATATCTTGAAGTAATTTCTGTTGGTACTTTTATGTCTTTCATTACAGCAATGATATTAATATTTGCACCACTTAAAAGATTAGCAGAAATTAATGTTGTACTTCAGAGAGGGATAGCTGCTAGTGAGTCAATTTTTAATCTTCTAGATTCCAGTTCAGAAAAAGAAGTAATTTCATCAACTAATGTTAAAGAATTTAATAAGGATTTTAAATCTATCTATTTCAATAAAATTAGTTTCTCATATTATGATAATAATAAAATGGTGCTTAAAAATATAAACTTTAGTATAGGCAAAGGTGCTACATGTGCAATTGTAGGAAAGTCTGGTAGTGGTAAGTCAACTTTAATTAATCTTTTACCAAGATTTTATGATATTAAAAAAGGTGGAATTTTGATTGATGATGTCAATATAAATGAATATGATTTGAATGAATTAAGATCTATGATTGCATATGTGGGCCAAGATTTAACCCTTTTTAATGATTCAATTAGAAATAATATTGCTTATGGCGCACTTGAAGATAAATCTTTTTCAGATATAAAATCAGCAGCTAAAAGTGCAAATGCTGATGAATTTATTAAAAACTTCAGTAATAATTATGATACCTTGGTAGGAGACAATGGCGTCTTACTATCAGGTGGGCAAAGACAAAGAATTGCAATTGCTAGAGCTATTCTAAAGGATGCTCCAATTTTATTATTAGATGAAGCCACTAGTTCCCTAGATTCAGAGTCAGAAAAACTAATACAAAATGCAATTTCAGAATTACAAAAAAATCGTACTACGATTGTAATAGCTCACAGATTGTCAACGATTGAAAATGCTGACCAGATAATAGTATTGGATGATGGGTCCATTGTAGAAATAGGGAAACATCAAGACCTTATTAATAAAGAGGGGTTATACGCAAAACTACATAAAATTCAGTTTCCACTATCTGAAATATGATTAAGAAAATCCTTAAAAAAACTTGGTATTCAAAAATAGGAATTTTGAGTATCTTATTGTCTCCTGTAGCACTTATTTTTTTAATTACGATTAAAATAAAATATTTTCTATATTACAGGAGCATTTTAAAAAAGAAGAATTTTAAAATACCAATAGTTATTATAGGTAATGTAACGGTTGGGGGGTCTGGTAAAACACCTTTTTGTATTTGGCTTGCTAATCATTTAACTAAAAAAGGCTTAACTATTGGAATTGTCTCATCAGGTTATAGAGGTAGTTCTAACAGCCCTCAAGTAGTTACACATAATTCAAATCCAGATATTGTTGGAGATGAAGCTTATATGTTACATAAATTAACCAGCTCAATCGTTGTAAGTGGTGGTAACAGAATAGAGGCTACTCAACTACTTGTAGAAAGCGATAATTTTGACTTAATCTTGCATGATGATGGATTACAGCATTATGCGTTAGCAAGGAATTATGAAATACTAATGATTGATTCAATTCATCTATATGGTAATAAAATGCTTCTTCCATCTGGACCTCTTAGGGAACCTTTGAATCTTGCTAAAAAAAGAGCTAATATCGAAATAGTAACAAATCTAAATGATATCAAAAAATTTGAAAATAACTCATTAAGTCAATATCATATTATCACTCATAATAAAGAAGTTGAAAATACTGCTAATAAAATAGTTAAACCTATAGATTCTTTCGCTAATAATAAAGTTCATTTGGTTACGGGTATTGCTCATAATGACTTAATACTATTATCACTTCTGAAATATAATATAGATGTATATATACATGAATATGATGATCATCATAAATTTACTTCAAATGATCTTAAGTTCAATGATTCATGCCCAATCTTTATTACAATGAAAGATTATGTTAAGTTAAGTAAAGTAAATAATAAGAATCTATGGGTTTTAAAACATGAGATTAAGCCAAGTGAAATGTTAATTAATAAAATTGATGATGATATAAACAGATTAGTATGTTATGAAAATTAGAATAGTTATTCCAGCAAGGTTAGAATCAATAAGGTTTCCAAATAAACTCATCAAAAAAATAAATAAAAAAACTATCATAGAACATATATTTGATCATGCAAAAAAAATTCCTTCAGATTCACTTATCTTGGCAACTGATAGTATCAAACTAAAGGAAATAGCAATAGATAATAATATAACTTTTTGGTATTCAAAAAAAAAAATATCACTGCGGTACTGAGAGGATTGCTGCAGCATGTAAAGATTTAGAATTTAATAAAAAAGATATTATTGTTAATATTCAGGGAGATGAATTTAACTTCCCTATTAATTCAATAAAAAAACTTATAAAGTATTTAAAGAATATGAGAAGAAATGAAGTTGCAACTATTGTTGCAAAAAATAAATCAAAAAATGCTTTTAACAATAGAGATCAGGTTAAAGTTATTTTAAATAAAAATAATTATGCAAAATATTTTTCACGTGAGCCCATCCCCCATAAGATAAACTCTATGTTTTATGAGCATATAGGAGTCTATGGATATAATGTATCTACATTAGAGCGATATAGTCAATTAGATAAATCACCCTATGAAAAGGTTGAAAATTTAGAACAACTTAGATTTATTTGGAATGATGTACCAATTAAGTGTATATGTGAAAATAAAAATGATTCAATTAGTATTAATTCCCCTAATGATTTAAAATTAGCAAAACGGATGTTTAGATGAGTAAAAAAATTATTACAATAACTGGTGCTGCTGGGAATATAGCATACTCTCTGATTTTTAGAATTTTATCTGGCAGTATTTTCCCGCAAGATATTAAGATTCAGATTAATTTACTTGATATTACACCTGTTTTGCCTTCTTTAACAGGCATAAAATTTGAAATTGAGGACTGTGCATTTAGGAATCTTGATCATGTGATGATAACAGATAATCCTGAACTAGCATTTTCAGAGTCTGATTATATTTTAATGGTAGGCGCAAAACCGAGAACAAAAGGCATGCAACGAGCTGACTTGTTACTAGATAATGCTAGTATATTTAAAAAACAAGCAGAAATAATCAACAAAGCTGCAAAAAAAACTACCAAAGTGATTGTAGTTGGAAATCCTGCAAATACAAATGCATTAATTCTTCAACATAATGCTCATAATCTGCCTGCTGAAAATTTTAGCTCTTTAATGAAGCTTGATCAGAACAGAGCTAAGAGTGTACTTTCAGATAAATTAAATCAGAAAGTCGAAGATATAAAAAAACTTATTGTTTGGGGTAATCATTCTGCAACACAATATCCTGATATTAATCATGTTTTGATTAATAATAGTAGAGATTTAATTAATTCTTTAGACAGCAGATGGATAGAAAAAACATTTATTCCACGAATACAAAATAGAGGTGCTGAAATAATCGAACATAGAGGTAAATCTAGTGCAGCATCTGCTGCGTCTGCCATATATGATCATCTTAATATTCTAGTTAACGGTTCAAATGATTGGGTGTCAATGGGTGTTATTAGGAAAAACTCTTATGACATAAGCTCAGATATATTCTTCTCATTTCCATTAAAAGTAGAACAAAATATAATTAGTGTTGTTGATAATATTGAAATATCAGATTTATCATATAAATATATCAAAGAATCTGAAAAAGAGTTATTGACTGAACGAAACATTATTAGAGATTTATTAGATTAATATAGTGTTTTTATCTGGTTTCTTTCTACAAACATTTCATTATTTGTTGAATCAAGTTTAAGCACTGCAAGACAAACAAAAACCCCATTTACATTTTCAGTATCAGAAATTACATCACCTATCATTTCTCCATTAATATCATGAACTTTAGAGCCACTTTTAATATTTTTTGTCCTACTTATAACTGGAAAAACTTTTTTCTTAATTTTACCTAAATAATGAGTCCGAGCAACTATTTCTTGTCCAGTATAACAGCCTTTCTTGTAACTAATACCATTTAAATCTTCCATTTTTAATACCTGTGGTATAAAAGATTCTTTTGTTTTCATAGTAAGTCTTGCTATTCCTTTGCACATATCCGACAGATAGTTTATATTGAAATTTTTACAATCATCGGGTTCACTAGTAAGAACATTTTCTAATAATTTAACCTCTGAATCTTTCTTTGAGATAATCATCGCTGAAGAAATATAATCAGAGCTATTATCTAAATAATAAAAATCAAAATTACTATTATAAAAACTACCATCTGTTATATTAAATTTAGTCTTAAACTTTTTATAATAATCTCCACAAATACCTAATACATCATATTTTTCAAGAATTGATATCTTAACATCTGACATGAGAATATATTTTGATATTGTATCAATAAAGTAAGTGGATATATTTGTATTACTCACCAATATAAACCCATTTTCAATTTTAAAAATTTTTAAGAGGGAAATTACCTTGCCTTGGCTAGTCGAATACGAAGATATTTGATAGTTGGTTTTATCCAACAACGACAGGTCATTACTAAGTTGGCCTTGAAGAAATTTTTCTGAATCTGATCCACAAATATGAATACACAGTGTTTCAGGGTCCATTGAATATCCATTAATTTCTTTAAAATTCATACAAACTATTGATTTTATTAATATTTATTTTATTTTTTATAGTATTATTATACTCATAATTGCTTATGATAAATCTTAAAACAAGATAAGTATATACTAATAAAGTACTATTTATTTGATTTATATTTGCATATAATACTTCATGGAGAGATTGCATGAAAAAAGATCATAAGACTAATACTTCTAAACCAAGAACAAGCAAAACTAAAAAAATTAAGGAAATTGGTGGCAGGAAAGGACCTGATCCAACTAGATATGGAGATTGGGAAAAGAATGGGCGTTGCATTGATTTTTAATATGGATAGAGCATTGAATAACAAAAGACCATTATCGCCTCATCTACAAATTTATAAACCACAGTTGACCTCGCTTATGTCTATATCACATAGATTTACTGGGGTAATTCTAACTATTTTTTCTTTACTTATACCTTCTGTCTTATTGATCATATCTATGGGTCCTGAATACTATGATTTATTCATCAATATTCTAAACCATATTTTAATTAAGTTTATTATCATAGGAGCGATATTTTCGTTAGCCTATCATTTATGTAATGGCATAAGACATCTACTTTGGGATGCAGGTATTGGTTTAAGCATCAAAGAGAGTTATCTCTCTGGCTATCTAGTCCTTTTAATATCTCTATTAATTACTATAACAGCACTATTTAATATAACGAGGTAATCATGGCTATTCTACATTGGAAAATACAAAGACTTAGCGCTATTGCATTAATACCTCTAATATTGTACATCTCGTTTTACTTATTTAATATTAACAGCCTGACATATTCAGAAATTGTGTATGATTTATCCTCTTTGCCAGGGATAATAATAGTCACTATTTCATCATTAATACTTTTCACTCATAGCTCATTAGGCATTGAAACTATTCTAGAAGATTATATACATGATATGTATTTACAAAATATATTAGTTAGTATTTCTAAAACTATTCATGTTATATTATTTTCATCGACAATTATTTTGCTAGCAATAATTAAAGGGATTTAATATGAGCCATGATAAAATCGTAAAACATGAACATGATGTACTAGTAGTAGGAGCTGGCGGGTCTGGTTTGAGAGCCACCATGGGAGTTTCTCAATCTAATCATACAGTTGCTTGCATATCTAAAGTTTTTCCGACGAGAAGTCATACTGTAGCTGCACAAGGTGGTATTAGTGGAGCATTAGGAAACATGGGTGATGATGATTGGAGATGGCACATGTATGATACTGTCAAAGGGTCAGACTGGTTAGGTGATCAGGATTCAATAGAATATATGTGTAAAAATGCTGTAGAGTCAATTATTGAACTTGAACATTTTGGCGTCCCTTTCTCAAGAACAGAAGATGGTAAAATCTACCAAAGACCATTTGGCGGCATGACAACTGAATATGGGAAGGGTATAGCACAGAGAACATGTGCTGCCGCTGATAGAACAGGTCATGCAATCCTACATACGCTTTATACACAAGCTCTAAAAAATAATGTAGATTTCTTTATAGAGTTTTTTGTAATTGATTTAATTTTTGAAGATAATAAGTGTGTTGGCGTATTAGCTTGGTGTCTGGATGATGGAACGATACATCTGTTTCAATCTCATATTGTTATATTAGCTACTGGTGGACATGGTAGAACGTACCAGTCATCCACATCTGCACATTCTTGTACCGGTGATGGAAATGGTATGATTTTAAGGTCTAATCTGCCATTAATGGATATGGAATTTATACAATTCCATCCAACAGGTATTTATGGTGCAGGGTGTCTAATTACTGAAGGCGCTAGGGGAGAAGGAGGATATCTCACAAACTCAGAGGGCGAGAGATTTATGCCTAAATATGCTCCTAATGCTAAGGATTTAGCTTCACGAGATGTAGTCAGTCGTGCTATTCAAATGGAAGTTAATGCAGGGAGAGGAGTCGGAAAAGACAAAGATCATGCTCTTCTTCATCTAGAGCACTTAGACTCTAATATAGTCCATGAGAAACTTCCTGGTATTACGGAGACTGCAAAAATTTTTGCAGGTGTTGATGCTACCAAAGAACCAATTCCTGTTATACCAACAGTCCACTATAATATGGGTGGAACACCAACAAATCATTACACCGAGGTAATCGCAGATGGTTCAGGGAATATAGTTGAAGGTTTAATGGCATTGGGAGAAGGTGCTTGTGTTTCAGTTCATGGCGCTAATAGATTAGGCTCGAACTCATTATTAGATTTAATAGTTTTTGGTAAATCTGCAGCAGAAAGAGCATGCAAGATACTAGATAACCATAGCAAGAAGCATCTGAAGGTTCAATCATCTACAATTGATAATATTTTGAGTAGTTTCAACAATACAAGAAACTCCTCAGGTGATATTAGCACTGCAGAACTTAGAGATAAAATGCAAAAAACAATGCAACGTTATGCTCCTGTATACCGTAATGAAAAAACATTGCAGGAGGGTATAGATATAATGAAAGGACTGTTTTCAGATTTTAATAACATTTCAGTAAGTGATAAATCACTAATTTGGAACTCTGATTTAGTAGAAACCCTAGAACTAAATAATTTGCTTTATCAAAGTTTAGCGACATTGTATTCTGCGTATAATAGAAAAGAAAGCCGGGGAAGTCATGCAAGGGAAGATTTCCCTGATAGAGATGATAAAGACTGGTTAAAACATACAATGGTGTTTGTGGATGAGAAGGGTAATAGCACATTTGATTATAAACCTGTAAAATTAGATACATTAACAGATGAAGTTGAAACTGTAGAACTCAAAGCTAGGACTTACTGATATGGCAAAGTTTACATTACCAATTAATTCAAAAGTAACAGAGGGAAAAACCTTTGAACCAAAAGTTGAACCGAAGAATAAGCTAAGAGTCGATATATATCGTTATAATCCTGATGCAAATTCTAATCCATACCTAGATACTTATATTTTAGATAAGAATGAATTTGGCCCGATGGGACTGGATGTGTTGCTGTATATAAAAAATAATATAGACCCTACTTTAACATTTAGAAGATCTTGTAGAGAAGGTATATGTGGGTCATGTTCTATGAATATAAATGGCACAAATACTTTGGCTTGTATTTTAAATATATCCGAAGAATCGCATCTCAAAATATACCCGCTTCCGCATATGCCGGTTGTTAAAGATTTAGTCCCAGATATGAAAGGTTTCTATAAGCAATATGAGTCAGTCAAGCCATGGCTTATAAATGATAAAACACCCGAAAGAGAGCATCATCAATCTCAAAAAGACCGCGAGAAATTGGATGGTTTAATTGAATGTGTTCTTTGTGCATGCTGTTCAACAAGCTGTCCGAGTTATTGGTGGAATTCAGATAAATATCTAGGTCCAGCAACACTTTTACATGCTTATAGATGGATTATTGACAGTAGAGACACTGCCAAAAAAGAGAGATTGTCTGACTTGGCTGATAAATTTAAGTTATTTAGATGCCATACAATTATGAACTGCACAAAAACATGCCCTAAAAATCTAAACCCTGCAAAAGCTATCGCACACATAAAACAAATGTTAGCAACTGAATAATTATGAGTTTGTCTAAAGTAATATGGAAATGTAGAAAAGGTATTAGAGAAATAGACATATTACTCTCGAGATATACTAAAGAAGTTTATCCTAATTTATCTATTAACGAACAAAAAATATTTAGTGAGTTTCTTGATCAAGACACCTTTGAAATTCTTGATGTGTTGGTTAATAATAAAACATTTAATAAAAAGTTCATAAAGATAGTTGAGGCCTTAAAAACTTTAAACTAATATTATATTATTATGAAAAAAAATAGAATACGTTTAGGCGTTAATCTTGATCATATAGCTTTTATTAAAAAATCTAGAGACACATTATATCCTAATCTTATAGATGCTGTGAAAATTGCAGAAGATGCTGGCGCTGATCTTATCACTATCCACTTGAGAGAAGATCGAAGACATATACAGGACCTAGATGCCCAACAAATTAGAGACCATGCAAAAATTCTAAATTTTGAGATGGCTCATACAGAAGAAATGGTTAATTTTGCATTAACATTAAAACCTAATTATTGTTGCATAGTTCCAGAAAAGAGAGAAGAAAAAACTACAGAAGGAGGTCTGAACCTTAAAGATCTCGACAAGAATTCTAAAGAAGTGTTTAAAAAAAATATTGATATACTAAATAAAGCAGGTATTAAAGTATCTTTATTTATTGACCCAAACAAAGAGTCAATAATTTTATCAAAAGAATTAGGTGCAGAATTAATTGAATTGCATACAGGTCATTATGCAAATAAATTTAACACAATAGATGAGTTTGAAGCTTTAGATGAGTTAACACAGTCTGCGAGTTATGCGAATTCGATAGGCTTAACAGTTAATGTTGGGCATGGCTTGAATGTAGAAAATTTAGGCCAGATATGCTCTATACCTCATATTAACGAAGTTAACATTGGTCATTCAATAATTTCCCAAGCTGTTTTTACTGGACTAAAAGATGCAATTTTAAAGATCTTGAGTATAATTAACAACCATGATTAAAGGAATTGGGATAGACTTAGTAGAAAATAAAAGAATCAAGAAGCTTTATACTAAATATGGCTCAAGATTTGCTGAAAAAATATTATCCAAAACAGAGTTAATAGAATTTGAAAATTCTAGCGAACCTATTGCTTATCTCGCTAAGCATTTTGCGTCTAAGGAGGCTTTTTCAAAAGCTGTAGGCACTGGTTTATATCGAAATGGAATCTACCCGTCTAAAATATCTATAGGGCATTTAAAAACTGGTCAACCACACATCTTAGATAGTAAAGCTATAATTAAAATGTTGAAAATAAATTCTCTCAAAAGCGTTTTCATATCTATTTCTGATACCAAACAACACTCAATAGCCGTTGTAGCGGTGCAATAATGTCATATAAACAAATACAAGACTTAATAGGTAATACTCCCTTGATTGAAATCCCTTTAGATACGCAAGGCACTATACTTGCTAAACTCGAAGGCACCAATCCTGGTGGCTCAGTAAAAGATAGAGCAGCATTAAGGATGATTAATGATGCTGAGTCAAAAGGGTTAATCAAGGAAGGGGATACTATAATTGAAGCTACTAGCGGTAATACAGGTATTGCATTATCAATGGTTGCAGCTATTAAAGGTTATAAGATGATTATAATCATGCCTGAGACGGCTTCTGAAGAGAGAATCAAGACAATGAAAGCTTATGGCTCTGAGGTGATATTAGTCACTAAAGAGGAAGACATGGAAGGCGCAAGGGATTTAGCCAGAAAAATGATGGATTCAGGTAGTGGTTATGTATTAGATCAGTTCTCTAATAAATCCAACTATATGGCTCACTTTGACCATACAGGTCCAGAAATATGGAGTCAAACAAATGGAAAAATTACCCATTTTGTATCTGCTATGGGAACAACTGGAACAATCACAGGTGTATCAATGTTTTTAAAGTCTATGAGTCAGGATATAAAAATTATAGGCGTTCAGCCTGAAGATGGTTCGAGAATACCAGGTATCAGGAGATGGAAAAGAGGGTATGAACCGAGTATACGAAAGAATGCTATCATAGATGAAATTATTGATATAAATCAACATGATGCAGAAGAAATGCTAGAGAAATTATCGAAAGAATTTGGAATTTTTTCTGGTGTTTCCGGTGCCGCTAATGTTTTGATCGCCCAGAGAATTGCAAAAGAAAAGATCAATTCTAATATTGTTACTATAATTTGTGATAGAGGTGATAGATATCTGTCAAAGCTATAATCATTTGATTATCATAAGGTCTTTGCCAGCAGTTAGATATTTAGATGCTTTAATTCCATTGTCAGATAAAAGTTTTTGTCTGCTTACACCAAAACCAGTACTTATCTGATTTACAGTATCTCCAATCCCTACAACATATCTTAATTGCATTTGCTCTTTCTTTGCAGTTAAAATAGGAGCCTTCATATTGATTGATATTTTTTGAGAAACTTTTAATGTTGCCTTAATATCAGCATTATTCCATGCTAATAAATTTTTTAGATTAACATTATAGTTCCTCGCAATCTTATACCAGTTGTCATATCTTTTTACAATATGTTGATAAGTAATTGTTTTATCTTGTATTTTATAATTTTTACCACCTATTATTATTCCTTCGCTTGTATTATTGACTTGTTCAACAGGTAATTTGAGTTTTTGGCCGATAATTATAAGATCAGATTTGAGATTATTAAGCACTTTTATTGATTTGATAGAGACATTATAGTTACGAGATATTCTCGATAGGGTATCTCCCTTTGAGACTAGATGGACTTTTTTACTATATATTAGCTTAATGAGCTTCTTGTACCTAATATTGAAAAGCTTAATTTTATCAATAGGCAATAGAAGTTTGCTCTGCATAGACGGAAGAAAATACCATGCATTGAATCCTGGATTAAGCTGTTTAATTATTTTCTCGTCTGTCTCTGATAATATGGATATTGTATAAAAATCAATAGGATATTTGACTGATATGAAATTAGTTTTAGGTTCATTCGCAATTTTTGGTAATTTAATGTTGTATGCGGATGGATTACTAATGATATCTCTTAGCGCAATTAATTTAGGTACGTAAATTTCTGTTTCTCTCGGGAGCTTCAAATCCCAAAATGTCTTATTGCCAATTGTATAGTTTGCTTTTTTTATTGATCTACCAACCATTCCAGCACCGGTGTTATAAGATGCGATGGCTAGCAACCAGTCTTTTTTGAAATGTCTGTGCATATCACGTAAAAAGTGAGATGCAGCCTTTGTTGACCTTAGAATATCTCTTCTCCCATCATACCACCAGTTACTTTTTATCCCATATTCTCTAGCAGTTGGGGGTATGAATTGCCAAATACCAGCAGCTTTTGAGGGAGAGTAAGCATATGGTTGATATCCACTCTCTACAATTGGTAACAGTGCGAGCTCAAAAGGAAGATTATTTTTTTCTAATTCTCTAACGACATGGTAAAGGTATGGTTTAGCCCTCTCAATTGATCTGTAAAGAAAAGCCTTATTATTCATAAACCATTTAATTTCTTTATCTATTCTTGGGGAGTGAACAGTATCAAGGCAAAATCCATTCCGAATTTTATTCCATATATTTGAGTAATTTACTTTACTAAGCTTGTTTGTGTTACATTCAAAGCTACCAAAATTAGCAAGCAGCTGAGGACGTTTGTAGCTAATAGATTGGTTACAACTTGAAATAAAACAAGCACATAATATAATAATTACTAAGTGTTTAAGATTTCTAAAAAGCATATACCCTGATAATAGGTTATCAAACCTAGGCATCATTTACTAATTAATATTCAATGAAATTAAATACAAACAACTATAAATATAAGGAATTGCTGAAGTGGTATAGGAAAGCCGTAAATCAACCAGCGAAAAAAGTAGTTATTGATCATATTTCAGAAATAAAAAAAATAATACCTGGTAAGCATGTGTTATTTATTGGTCTTTCAGAATTCAGAAAAAAATTTGAATCATCGAAGTATGTAAGTTTTATTGCAATAGATGAATTTGTTTCATCTGATAACATAACAGAAGCAAAAAAATTACCCTTTGAAGATAATTCTCATGATGTGATTATCATCATCCATGCGTTAGACTATACAGAAAACCCATATGAACTAGTTAGGGAGATTGATAGAATAGGGACTGATGATGTAAAGATTAGTATAGTTGGTTTTAATAAATTCAGTTTATGGGGAGCAATGAAGCCAATGATGAATAAAACTGCAACACCGTGGCTGTTGAATTTTCACTCTCTATATAGTGTTAAGGAATGGTTCAAATTACTAGGTTACCAATCTCTTTATAAAGATACTTCATTCTTTCTGCCTATTATATCAAAGAATATTACGAAATATCTTAGCAAAATGGTACTATTACAAAAATTTATTGGATCTAACTTAGGAGGAATATATTTTCTTGTCTTCAATAAAAATGTAATACCTTTAACACCTGTAAAGCTTAAGTTTAAAGGAAAATATCTAGTAACAACTTTTCCAAAATCCTCGATGAATAAAATAAGGTGAATATTATTAGTATCTATACAGATGGGGCATGTAGTGGTAATCCAGGTTCTGGAGGATGGGGTGTGGTAATTATTTCAAATGGCGAAATCTCAGAATTTAGTGGCGGAGAAATTGATACAACTAATAACCGAATGGAACTAAAAGCTGCTATAGAGGGTATAAGGAAAGCTCCTCAGTGTGAAAGCTTAAAGTTATTTACAGATTCTAAATATGTCAAAGATGGAATTACTAACTGGATTATGAATTGGAAAGAAAATAATTGGAAAACAGCTTCAAAAAAAAATGTAAAAAACCAAGACTTATGGAAAGAATTAGATTTTTTAACAATGCAACATACAATAAATTGGCAATGGGTTAAAGCCCATCAATTAACTAACGATGAACATAGTGTATTTAATAATATGGCAGATGAATTAGCCAGGAATGCGATACCGTCATGAATAGGTTAATCGTCTTAGATACTGAAACAACTGGGCTTGATGTAGATGACGGCCATAGGGTAATCGAAATAGGATGTGTAGAAATAATCGATAGATCCATTACAGATAACTTTTTTCATTATTATATTAATCCACAAAGACTAGTTGATGAAAAAGCATTTGAAGTTCATGGCTTGTCCAATGACTTCCTATCAGATAAACCTAAGTTTTCTGATGTAGTAAGTAAATTAATTGAATATATATCAGATTCAGCATTAGTAATTCATAATGCGCCTTTTGATTTAGGTTTTTTAAGAGAAGAATATCGATTATCTAATATGGATACTAGCTTGTTAGATTCCAACAGAAAAGTTTATGACACTTTAAAAATGGCAAGAAGAGAATCTCCGGGCAAACGAAACTCATTGGATGCTTTGTGCGGAAGATATTCAGTAGACAATACAAATAGAAACTTACATGGTGCATTGCTAGATGCAAAGTTATTAGCGAGTGTGTATTTAAAAATGACACAAGGCCAAACAAGTATAGTTGGATTATCGGAATCCACTATTAAAACAAGTAAAACCAATCCACAAATTATCTCTTCTAGAGAACAAAAAATTATTTATGCAAATAAATCAGAAATTGAATCACACCAAAAATATTTCCAAAAATAATATTATTTCTTTTTTAAAATTCTATCCTTATTTCTTTGCCATTCTCTTTCTTTAATAGCAGCTCTCTTATCATGTGTTTTTTTTCCTTTGCCTATTGCAATCTCTAATTTGATTAAAGAGTTTTTGGTATAAATTTTAATTGGGATTAATGCATGTCCATTTTGACTGACTTCGGTTTTTAAATATACTAGTTCTCTCTTATTTAAAAGAAGCTTCCTGGTTCTTTTTGGATTAACGCTATCACTATTATTTGTGTTATCTAGTACTTTCAAATGCGCATTGATTAGGTACGCTTGATTATTTTTTATAGATACATAGCTTTCAGATATTTGCGCATGTCCTTGTTTAATACTTTTAACTTCCCATCCTTGTAAGTTTAAACCCGCTTCAAGCTTTTTAATTATACTATATTTAAAGGATGCTTTTTTATTGGTGCACAATATATTCATAAATGTAAGACATAATGTATAATAATATATAATATCATAATTACATGGAGAAAAATATTAAAGCTAATATGAGAAAATCTATACATGGAGAGTGGTCATCTAAACTGATATTCATTTTTGCTGCAACTGGATCAGCAGTTGGTCTAGGAAATATATGGAAATTTCCATGGATGACTGGAGAGAATGGTGGCGGTGCATTTGTATTAATCTATATCATAAGTGTGCTCTTAATTGCCCTGCCTATAATGATTGCAGAGGTATTTATCGGTCGACATGGCAAACAGAACCCTGTTGCAAGCTTGAACTACCTTTCTAATGAATCGAGTAGCTTTGATATTACAGAGATTGATAATCGACTAAATCGTGTAACTACAAGGAAACAAAAATATTCAAATTCTGATGATTATACAAATTGGCAGTTAGTTGGATGGATGGGTATGTTGGCCGGGGTTTTAATACTCTCATTTTATAGCGTCATAGCTGGTTGGACAATGTCTTATATTATTAAAGCTGGATCTGGTGTATTTACCGGTATTGATTTAGAATCATCTAAACAGGTTTTTAATAATCTCGTCGCTGATCCTTATTTGTTGCTATTCTGGCATAGTCTTTTTATGTTATTAACTTGTTATATTGTATCTATGGGCGTCAAAGGAGGTCTGGAAAAAGCCGTTAAGATATTAATACCTGGACTATTTTTAATTCTTATAGGTTTAGGTATTTACGTAACAACATTACCAGGTTTTGTTGATGGACTTCACTACATGTTTGTTCCAGATATGGACAAAATTACTCCAGATATTATTTTGTCTGCAATGGGTATGGCATTTTTTTCATTGAGTATTGGTATGGGTTCTTTGATGATTTACGGAGCATATTTGTCTGATAAATCATCTATAACGGAAGTAACGACTATTGTGGCATTTGCAGATACATTTGTTGCTATATTAGCTGGTATTATAATATTTCCAATTGTGTTTACATATAATTTAGACCCATCGTCTGCCGGACCTGGCTTAATATTTCAAACTTTACCGATTGCATTCGGTGCAATGACAGGAGGTCAATTGTTATCAACTTTATTCTTTCTTTTATTGTTTTTTGCAGCTATAACTTCTGCAATATCGCTTATTGAACCTGCAATAAGTTATATGATTGAGAAATACTCAAAGAGTAGACTACAATCAACAGTAATAATAGGTTTGTTCACATGGTTTTTAGGTATTGGAACTATTTTATCATTCAACTATGGTGCTGATATTAAATTTCTAAACCTTAATTTTTTTGATTTACTAGATACATTTACTTCTAAAATAATGCTACCACTTGGCGGCTTATTGATGGCTATATTTACTGGATACATAGTAAAGGTTGCCATTGTTAAAAATGAACTTAAACTTAAGGATTTTATATTTAGTTTTTGGTATAAGCTATTAAGATATATAGCCCCGGTTGCAGTGACTTTGATATTTATAAATGGATTTATATAACCTATGAATTATATTAATAAATCTGAAAATATTAATGTAGAGCTGGTAATAATTTTTGATCTTATAAATAACGTAGAAAATTATGATAAATTCCTACCTTGGTGCACAGACTCAAATATTTTATCTGATGATGGTA
>MDTG01070240.1_pt1 | contig 71652 bp, 74 predicted proteins | sample 811421 | NCBI WGS metagenome assembly MDTG01 (sample SAMN05326645, study PRJNA326480) | marine metagenome | isolation source: seawater | place: Pacific Ocean: South East | collected 2011
ATAACTCTATGGAAAATTAACCCATTATAAAAAGGGCCTTCTTTTGTTGTTTCTTGTCTTCCTTCTGCAAGGTTAATAAAATTCCAAACAGTCTCTGGACATTCTTTTGCAAATAACTCAATGGAGAACTCTCCCACGGAGGTTTTAAACACTGCTGTAGCTCTATCAAGATCTTCCTTGTGCGTAGACTTTTTAAACTTATCACCCATTCCAAACATATTTTCTCCTTTTTAGTTTTTACTAAAATATTTTTTTATTTCGTTAAAGAGAGACTCAAAGAGCTCCTCTATTTCGTAATTTTCAACTTCACCGATCTTAAATAATCCATCTTCACTCTTATCTAAAAAACGATAGATTTGCTCATCAATAAGTTTATTTTGAGCATTAATAATATACTTTGCTCCTAGAGTTTTTACATCTGTGGCGGCACTTTGATCAAACTTGCTGTAAGGCTCATAGGTAATAAAGAATTTATTATGTTCCTCCAATCTATCAATGGAGACAACACCCATATCAGAGAATTCTTGGAAACTTAGTGGCTTTAGCTCCGGCTTTGGGTATTTTACTCGCTCATACTCCTCATAAGAATTCCACTTAGAAAGTGCATCTTCGTGAGTTTTTTTATTTTCCTCTAGCTCTTTGTCTAGTGCTTGAAATATTTTTGTTAAATCAGAGAGATAAACTTTTGAGATGCTATCAAGTAAATCATCTCTAGTTTTTCCTTTAGGATAAAAGATAAATACATTTTTGATATTTTTTTTCGAGCTCTCAATAATTGTTTTAGCTAGTGAATTTCCCCAACCATAAATAAAACAGTCTCCATCTATCTCTATGTCAGAAATATTAGGAATAAAATTTTCATGGGAGGAGTAAATTCTCTCATTTAAAGCATAAGCATTGCTTTTCCCAATTGGACTCAAAACTGTTGAGGGACGAAGATCAATAACGAGATCGAAGTCTTCGGCCATCTCTATTTTTCCCTGCAAAGTGGCAATCATACTTTGAGATAAATTTTCAAAAACGCTGGGATTATCTTTCTTTTGCTCCTCAAGGTTTTGAGCTGTATTCATCTCAAATGTGACGCGAAAAAGGTCGCAAATTCGAGACCGACCAGAAACAGTCTCCCCTTGAACAAGATTTAGTTTAGAAACTTGAGTGACCTGGCACTGCCGAACTTCAATTTCCTGGGCTTGAAGATCACTACTACTAAAAACAGTTACCTGAGCGTCAATTTCTTTAAAATTTGCAGCAAGACTAATTGCCGCTTGATTGTTGCCAAAAATTGCTATTTTCACCAAAAAACTCCAAACTCAACGAATGGGGTTTGGGTACCATAGAGGAATCTTTATTTAAAGTTGATTAGAGGAAAAAGACCTTTGTATCCCCTCTGTCCATACTCGAATGCTCTGCGAAGCTATAGACGAAGTCAATGAAGTGAGAGACTGCCTGAAATGTAGGAACTGACTTATCAAATGTACACCCATACTCATTATATGGATCTCCATGAATAAGCTTATTTTTGGTTCTAACAATTTTTAAAATAACAGGAATATAACTTTGTTTTGTGAAATAAAGCCTCAGAGTCACCTCGTCATGAACAGCAAGCCCAGGACCTCTTGTAGAGCTTTGAGATTGAAATAGCAGACCGTCTTTAGAAATATCTAAAATATCTACTGGCTTTATGACACCAGACTGCTCAACTGTGGCGTATGCACCAAGAAAGTTTTGAAAAAACACCCTTTCAAAGTTTCTTCTTTTTTCCTCGATGTTTTCTTGTCTTTTTTTGGTGAAATTTAAAACTTTGGTCTTTTCGCTCATTTAGCTCTTCCTGATGTATGTTATGCCAATCCATCGGCATAAAAGAGCCTTTATTTTACCATAAAAGTATTTTGTTTATTTCTGAGGGGAAGCTTTTTTCCAGTCAGGTGTAGCTGAGACTTCATCCAATAATTTTTTGTATGCTTCAAGGCGGGAAAGGATGAGCTTTTTCTCTCGCCCCTCCTCTAAGTCACTGAAATAACATCCCTTAGAATCAGCTTCATGAGTGCAATCAAAAAACTCACATTTAGGAAATAAATCAACGAGATCAGGAAATAAAAACTTAAAATCTTCTTCTAGAAGGTCCTCTATGGAAAATGACCTTATCCCTGGACTATCGATCATTTTAAAATCTCCAAGATCGATCATCTCACTCCAGGTAGTGGTATGCATTCCTTTACCTGCTTTACCAATTTGTTTTGTTTTTAAATCTACCTCACCACCAGAAAGACTTGAGATTAAAGTGCTTTTCCCTACTCCGGATTGTCCTAGAAAGATCGAGTTTTTCTCTCGTAGGACCTCGAGTAAATCATCTCGACTGTTGGATAAGTATTTTAATTCATGACCTGAGTCCTTTGCCGAGATCTCGAAGCATTTTACGCCTAAGTTACTTAGGCGATCAGATTCAAACTTAATATCAAAGTCTTTCTCCTTATAAGAATCCATTTTATTAAAAACAACAACAGCGGGGATCTCCCATTCAGCTGCTCTTAAAAGAAACCGGTCAAGCATTCCCCTTTTATATTTTGGCTTGGACGCAGACATCAAAACGACTAATAAATCAACATTCGCTGCAGTTATTTTTTTTCTATTCTCTCGTTGGATTTGTCTAAAAATGACGGATCTTCTTTCATGAACACTGGTAATGAAAAACTCTTCATTGGCTTCTTGTGAAACCTCAACATCATCACCCACGACAATGGTGTCATCACCTTTTAAAAGGTTTCCTTTGGCCGTCGCCTGAACTATTTTTTTTTGACCCTCAAGGTAACAATCAAATGTTCGCTGGTGAGATTTAAATACTGTTGCACGCATAAGTTTTATAACCTTATCGACATGAAGCCACCTGGAAAAAATTTGTTTTCAGGGTCATACCTTTTCTTAAGACTCTTAAACATATTGATCTGACTTTCGCCATAGAATTGTTTTATAAATTTTTGCTTAAATAATCCAATACCATGCTCTGCGAAGGGTGACCCATTAATTTTTTTTATCTCTTTATAAAACTCATCAAAAAGACTGTCGCAAAAATCTTGTTGATCAGGATTTGGAAAAAAATTAAAGTGAAGGTGGCAATCTCCAAAATGCCCAAATAAATTGTAGTCTATCCCTTTTTTTGAAAACTCCCTGTATAAAGCCAGTAATTCTTTAAATTTTCTAGAGGAGACCTGGACATCCGTTCCTTTTTTAAGAACTCCCATTTGAGAGTTTCTCTCAAATGTATATCTTGGAATGGCCATCCTTAACTGATGACACTTTGTTTCATCCATTAAAAAAACTTTTTCCGTCACTACTCCTCTCACAGATTGTATAATTTCTTCAAAAAGACTTTCTACATTTTGCTCATCAACTTCTAGAAATAATAAGTCTGATTCTATGGAGCTAATAGGCATCTCATCTTTTGGTAAAACTTTTAGTGAATTTGAATCGATCAACTCAAAAGAGACAATTTTAGACCTTTTGTCTTGAGCCCAATTCATTAGCTCAATATGAACTTGATCATCCTCCTCCCATCGAGGGAGCTCTATAAAAATAAAGCTGCTTGTAAATCGCGGCTTGACCAGTAAATCAGCCTGCACAATGACCCCTAGTTGGCCCTCCGTTCCTATAAGCAGATCTGTTTCACTTTGAAGTCTTGGATACGGGCCATTTTTAAATCCTCTAAAAGATTTATTAAATTGCTCTTGATACCTATTCAATAGTGACTGATCCACATCACCTACTAGTTCTCCGATGTGAGATTTCGAATGAAGCCTATGCAATTCCCCCTCTCCATTGAGATACTTCAAAGCGAGCACTTGGTCTCTTAAAGTACCAAACCCAAAGGACCTCTCCCCTGTTGCACTTGTTGCCAAGCCTGATAACACCAACGCATTTTCCTCTGTTGGGGATGTGAGCATTAAAAAGTTATTTGATTTGCAGTATTCTCTTAGATCAGCCCATGTTACAGCGCCTGAAACTCGAAGATAAATCTCTCCGCTCTGTCCAATTTGCTCGATTTTTTTCTCAAGTCGAGAGAGGTCTATGATTCTCTTCGCACCCAACTCGACCAAAACCTCTTCCTTGGTGTAAGGGATGACAGTTGAAGTCTTAGCACCAGTAAAAAAGACAGGGTCTGACTTTTTTACTTCACTAGCTAACTCTTCTATATTTTTTACATAAACTGTTTGAATCATTAATAAAACCCTCCAATCTCAGTCAATCATCTTGACAGAATATCCGGATGATTCTATCTTCCCTCTAATTTCCGAATGATGCAACCGTAGCTCAGCTGGATAGAGCATCCGCCTTCTAAGCGGACGGTCGGAGGTTCGAATCCTCCCGGTTGCGCCACTCTTCTAACAATCTTTCATCTTTTTTAGCTTAACCAAACTACAAGAAAAAATTATTAAGCCTAGCATCTCCATAAACTCTTCAACTACGGTGGATATAATATATGACTTCCACATTTGATTTGAGGAAAAATATATTGAAATAGACTCAATACCGACTGCACCAGATATAAAAACAACCCCCGATACGGTGAGCAGTATTTTTATTACGTTGGGTAACCCCAAAAAAAGTGGAATACAGGGTAAACTTATAAACCCCAGGCCAATTAGATAATATTTAAACCAATTACTGGCTTCTAGGTTCCAATTTTTTGGCTGATTTTCATGAATTTGAAAAACCTCATCTAAACCCAAAAAAATAAAGACTAGTCCAATGATAACCCATCCCCACTTATCAACAAGCCTCCATTCCTTTACAGATAAAAGTTGAAATAACCGTACAGGAGCTACCAAAAACAGTAGTCCATTAAAAATCGCGGGCGGATTGTACTCAAGGTTGACGTTAAACCAACCATATAAAAAAAAATTATCCTCAATAAGATTAAGGTAATCTAAGCCCAAAAACAATATATTGATCGAGAAAATGGCAATAAAAACTAATATAAGAGCTCTATTAAGCCTATCACTGAGGAAAAATTCTTTTAGAGTGGAAGTCATTTTTGTTATCTCCTGCTTTTAATTATACAAAATAAATGAACTTGATGTTAATTAAATCTAAAAAAGCAAAAGAGCATAAATGAGTGAAATTATCTGCAATATCAAAAACCTCTCTTTGTCCTTCGGAGAAAAGGTCATATTTAAAAATGCTGACTTTGTTATAAGCTCCGGGGAAAAAATTGGATTACTTGGCTTAAATGGTAAAGGTAAGTCATGCTTAATGAATCTTTTAGACCTTAAACTACACCCTGACCAAACAGATCCAGCTTGTGAATTTGTAAAATCGAATACCAAGTTCAATGTTCTTCAAATACCGCAAGAACTTCCAACTCCAAAAGAAAATATTCTCGCAGAGGAATATTTTTATTTTTTCTTTAACGAATACAAATCACTTAAAGAAGAACTAGATAAAGTAACTAAACAGATCAACGAGTCAACTAACGAGAAAGAACAACAAGTTCTTATTTCTAGACAAAAAGATCTAATTGAGGAGTTTGAAAGAAAGGAAATTTGGGAGCACCAAAAAAAATATAATTCATATCTAAAGTTCTTTAACCTTCGAAACCTCGAAGCTCCCATACAAAAATTTAGCGGCGGGGAAAAAAGAAAAATTTTATTATCCCTCGGCTTAAGTAGTAAGAAAGATCTAATACTTTGGGACGAACCGACCAACCACCTAGACCTAGAAACTATTACAAAGTTAGAGCAGGAGCTTCTTAATTGCACGAATGCTTTCGTTATCATAAGCCATGACAGGTACTTACTATCCAAGGTAACAAATAAAATTCTTCAAATTAAAAATACAAAGATTGAAAGTTTTTCTGGTAGCTATACTCAATACTTGGAATATTTGAGCCAAGAGGAGGAAGCGAGAAAAAGACTCCTTGGAAGGCTAAAAAACAGACTCCGTCGAGAGCAGGATTGGATGAATCAAGGCATCAAGGCACGAGGCACTAGATCTAAAAAAAGAGTTGAAGGTTACCTTGAGCTCAAGCAAAAAGTAACAACTATTAAAGATCAAGCCAAAAAAAACCTCGACTTCAATCTTGAATCGAGTCAAAGAAAAACTAAGGTTTTGGCACAGATAATAAAGGGCTCTTTCAAGTACCCCTCTGCCCTTGACTCTCAATTTGGAGATCTTAACTTAACAATTCAAAATAAAAACAAAATCGGAATTCTTGGGCCAAATGGGTCTGGTAAAACAACACTAATAAAAATTCTGACCGATGAGCTTCAACTTACTTCTGGCAAAATAAAAAGAGCCGAGGAACTCGTTGTCGGTCATTTTCAACAAACAAGAGATGAACTTCCCCCAGAGGATTCTCCCTATGATTACTTAGGTGAAGGCACCGATTCCGTCACATTAATAAATGGCAGAAAGATGCACGTTGCCGGTTATATAAAAAAGTTTATGTTCACCGGAGAAGATTTATATCGTCCTTTAAAAACTTTTTCAGGAGGGGAAAGAAATAGGATTCAACTAGCAAAAAATCTACTCACTCCCGCAGATATATGGATTTTTGACGAGCCAACAAATGATCTTGACCTGGAAACTATTCAAGTTTTAGAGGCAGAACTTTCAGATTATAATGGCGCTGTTATCATTGTGAGCCATGACAGAGCTTTCTTAAGTGCAGTAACAAATAAAATTTGGGCAATAAGCAATAAGTTAATTGAGCAATTCAATGGGGGCTATTCCCAGGCTGAGCAATACCTAGATATTTTGGAGCTTGAAAAACAACTTCTTAAAGAGGAAGCTAAAGAAAAGTCGTCGTCTAGGGAAGAAATTATTAAAGAGGAAAAAAGTAAGGCAACCAACAAGGATAAACAAAGGTTCACGAACCTCACCGAGATAATAGCAAGTACAGAGAAGAAAATAGAAGTCCTTCAGCAAAGACTTGATACATTTAACTTTGCTCAAATGGATGAGGAACAAGCCACATTTTACAGAAAGATAAATGAAAAACTTGAGCAACTTGAAGAGGAACTTCTTTCCCATTATGAAGAACATGAGAATCTAGACAAATTAATTTTCAGTTGAGCCTATAAATAACCGATTAAAGTGTATGTGTAGGCTATTTGGTTTTAAATCGATTATTAAAAGTAAAGTTCACTCTAGTTTATTGCACGCTGAGAATGCTCTTGGTATTCAAAGCGTTGATCACCCAGATGGTTGGGGTGTATGCTACTACATAGGAAGCTCACCTCATATAATCAAAGCAGACAAGCCTGCTATGGACTGTGACATTTTTAAAAAAGTTAGTGGAGTTGTTTCTTCTCATACTGTCCTTGCACACATTAGAAAATCAACGATTGGGAACGTCTCTCCATTAAACACCCATCCGTTCCAATTTGGTAACTGGGTATTTGCGCACAATGGAAATATTAAAAACTTTGAAGAAAAAAAGCCATCACTCCATCAGTTAATATCTAACACTTTCAAACCTTACATTCTTGGGACTACAGACAGTGAAATTATTTTTTACATCATTCTTTCTGAACTCGAAAAAGAATTAGATTTGTTCAGTTTATCTGTAGACTTTTATGCCATAAAAAAAGCATGCCAAAATGCTATAGAAGAAATCATTAAAATTATTGGAGATCTTAGTAAAAATGACTCCCCTCCTGAAGAAAGCTTTTTAACATTTATACTAACCAACGGGGACAATTTAATCGCATTCAACGGTGGAAAAGACCTTTTTTATTCTACTTACAAAAATGAATGCCCCGACAGGGATACGTGTGACAGTTTCGCACCATTTTGTGAGGCTCCTGCGACAGACGGAAAAATAAACCACCTTCTATTTTCGAGTGAGCCCCTATCTGGTGAGAATATTTGGATAAAAATGGTAAAAGGTGACCTAATTGGATCCTGCAATGAAATGAATCTAAATATTTCTAATATTCCAACCGAATAGGAAGTTATGAAGTTATTATTACTAGGTATACTCTTTGTTTCCTTTAACTCTTTTGCTCGATCTCCCGCAGTTGATCCGGGCTTTAAGGCAAGGTCATTGGATGGTAAAAACCCCAAAGAATTTATTTACATTAATGGCAGGTCTGTTGAGTTATCAAAGATAGGTTTTAAAGGTTCTGGCGTTCCTAATATAAAACGAAAACTTGAACCAAAAACCGAATCCAACCTAGCACCTACATTTCTCATGCTATTTGCACTTTCTATACCTTTGTTTGCCTGGATATTTATAAGAGATGAAAATAATGAATTTCAAGAGGTCGATGAAAATAATTCTATTTCAGCCGAAATTCTTGAAGTTGATTTCACTAAAGAGTCAACCAACTCTAATCAAGATGACAAGATCAAAAAAGCATCTTAAAATCTTATCCATTTTAGACTTTCGCCCAGAACGTAAACGGTCTTCACACCTAAAGAAGTTTCTACCACAAGGTCCTTTATACCATTACCATCTAGATCAACAATATCGAGACTCCTTTTTAATAGATGTCCGTGACGCTTGGATATAAATTCTTCCATTAAAACTGGTCCTGATTGGAAAAATAAATTTTCTCTTGAAACATCTTTTCTAATTGTTAAAAGGTACGTCTTGACTCTCGAGCTTTTATCTAGATAACTTACTCTTCCCTCTGAATAATAAAGTACAACTAAGTAAATTCCGCTACCAAGCTTATTTAAGGTGTACTTTAATAAACTCGAGCGAAATCCGACATAAGGCATCTCAAAAGATTTTATCATCTCTTTTTTGGCGTTATAAATTAATATTTCTTGAGAATGATCTCCCGCTTTAAATAAAATACCGTCCTTGAAACTATCAAAATTTAGGTCAATTTTAAAAAAGTCACTACTAGCATGAATTTTTGACTTCAAAGAGATATTTTCTTCTTTTTTTTGTGTCAGTTTTCCTTGTAGAGCCTCTCTGATGAATCTTTCGCTTTGAGCGTTAATGAATCGACTGAAGGAAAAGCAAGTAAGAAAACTTAAGGCAAAAATTAATCGACTAGTATTTATCATTACTGATATTATAACCAAAGAATTTTTAGGAGAGATAAAAGATGGAGCTAAACCTGGGCTTTGTTGACAAAAACAATCAACTTACTATAGCGACCTTACATAATAACAAAGTTGAGACTACCACCTCTATTCAAATTAATGTTGATGAAGAAACCTGCGAAGAAAGCTCTGTCCAAACAAAGGATCTTTTTGGCGTTGTTTATGAGGGAGACGAACCGGCTTATGATTTTGGTGAACCTGTATTTATCTCTTCAAAAGAGAACCTCCCTTTATCTCATGATATGGACTATGAGGATATTATCACAAAGATAAAAGAGCACAGTAACCACCAGTCCCTTCGTCATATAACTAAATCTATTGAAAATATTTTTAACTTAAGTGATAAGCTTCAAAAATTATATGGCCAATCACGAAACGAATTTTTTCGAGAACTGTGGCTTTTAATAAGAAGAAGCTTTTTAACTCAACATTTAAGTATTTTTTACTACAACATCGATAATAAAAATGACGGTAAGCTAAGTCTTCAAAAAATTTCCGGCACAAATAAATTTTTATTCGAACAAACAGTCGATGATGAGTTAACAATGTTTAATGCAATAAAACCACATATATCACCATTTCCAACTGTTTTAAGTTATGACTTTAAAAAAGGCGAGCTCACGCTTTGTGCACAGATAAATGGAACCTCCTTTCTTGTTTTGGCCAGGGTTTTTCAATTTACTTTGTTACAAAGAACAATGTTTATCTCGCTAATAAATGGGATAAATCACCACCTTGGTAAAAAAGTTTCTAAAAGAAGCTCCTCATAAACATCATTATCAAACAGCTTTTTCTCTTTTCTTACAAAATCACTTGATAAAATAATATGGTTTTGAAAATGGAGATTGTCTCCAATATAGAACTCCTTCCTTTTTAAACGATAGGGATTGTTTGTTATTTGCGCCCCATTCCTTTTTAGAAGATGACTACCTTTGATTATATTTTTGTTTCCCAAAAAAAATGATCGTGATTTTTTAATAGTTACTTCTTCTCTGCCGTAAGATTCAAAAGTAATAAGATCTGAGGGAATATGATAATAAACAGCATCTCCCGGGCGACTCCCAAGCTCTCTGACAAGGATTTCTCTCCTATCCTTTTTAAATTTAGGAAATTTTTTAACTCTTCTTAATCTTGTATTTATTTTGCTTAATTTAGGAAGCTGAATATTATTTTTTATAGCTTCACTAAGTACTAGTTTACTTTTTAAAAAGTATGGCAAAACATCGATGAGCTCCGCATATGAAAAAGAAGTAAAGAAGAAGTTTTTTATTTTTTTAGTTAAATCGACATAATAAAATCCAAACGAGTCCAAGTCGTTGAACTTTAATTTAAATGAAGGTGAATCCCTTAAGAAATCATTGTTTACATTATCCACCGATAAAACTTTACTTCCAGACTCATCAAGAACTACTTTTTTTTGAGACTCTAAAAAAGACAAGCAATTAATTTTTCGTGAAGATATATAAAAATCATTTTCCTTGAACGAAAAAAAACAATTGTTTTTATCGGTTGTTTTTTCATTAAGTGATATCCATTTACTTTCTTCATTCAGCTTAAGCTCCACACCGACAACAGTAATTAAATACATATCCTCACCGTCTGATTCTAACTTCTTCGGTAATTCAATTAAAAAATTTTGGTCATTAAAGAATAAAGGAGATCTTATTTCGCGCTGGTAATCATCTCGAAAATTAATATCTAATTCACCAAAGGAAGTGAAATTATCATTAAGCATTCTTTTTCTTTGCACTCTAAGGCGAACGCTTTTTAATTTTATCTTTTGATGCGAAGTAGTTAATCGTTGTGAGAATTTAAATTTCAAAATAATTCGATCTATAACTTTATCTAAATTAGTAATTAAGATTGATCGGCTTATATTCGCTAGTTCAGGCAGAACATATTTTTTGTTGAGTAAATTTTCAACGACAAATTTTTCTTTAACTAGGTAACTTATAACACTGTTCTTTTTATAAACCCTGGCATTGTATTTTTTAACAAATTTTATATCATCCAAAAGAACCGGAAAGTCCTCTATTTTATTTAAATCACTTTCTGAGTTTTCAACACCAGTCGCTCCTTCTGGTACCTCTTCTGACTCTGAGGCTAATACTTGCTTTTTTTCAAATGAGTCTTCTTCAAATGTAGTAGTATCTCCGCAAGATTCAAGAAAAAGAAAAAAAAATAATATAAAGAATTTAGAACTCATAAAAAACCTCCATGGGCTTTATGAACTTAAACTTTTGGTTTTTAAATGAGTTTTTATTTTTTTTCAAAAGTGAAATGATAATTAAACTCTTTTAATATCTGCCCCAACTTCTCCGAGCTTTATTTCTATATTTTCATACCCACGATCGAGATGATAAATTCTTGAAATAGTTGACTCTCCCTTGGCAACAAGAGCGGCCATTACAAGAGCTGCAGAGGCTCTTAAGTCAGTGCACATAACAGGTGCTGAGACAAATTCATCCCCACCAGAAATAATTGCAGACTTGCCTTCAAGCTTAATATTTGCCCCCATTCTTATTAACTCCGGAACATGCATGAAACGATTCTCAAAAATTTTCTCTGTTATAACTGATACCCCATTCGCTCTACACATGAGGGTCATCAACTGTGCCTGAATATCTGTCGGAAAACCTGGGTATGGCATAGTTGTTGCTTCGACACCTTTGAGCTCACTAGGAAAAACAGTTACCTCATTTTCTTCAATCTGCATTTTTGCTCCCATTTCCTTAAGAATTGAAAATAGGGAGGATAGATGCTTAGTTTTGAAGTTTGATACTTTCAATGAGCTATTAGTCAAAAGCCCTGTTAAAACAAATGTTGCGGCTTCAATACGATCACCAATAGGTTTATGGGTACAACTTCCTAACTTTTCAATCCCAGCTATTTTAATGGTTGAAGTACCCTGACCTGAAATATTAGCTCCCATTGAGTTTAAAAAATCGGCCAAGTCCTCTATTTCTGGCTCTTTCGCAGCATTGTTAATAATAGTTTCGCCCTCAGCTAAGACTGCTGCCATCATGAGGTTTTCGGTAGCACCAACGGAAGGGAAGGAGAGATCTAGATGAGCACCAACAAGCTTCTTTGCCTTTGCATTAATGTAGCCATTTTCAAGTTTAATACTCGCACCCATTTTCTCAAAATTACTCAAATGAATATCAACAGGCCTCCCTCCAATGGCACAACCGCCTGGAAGTGAGACCTTAGCTTTTCCAAACCTAGCAAGCAAAGGACCTAAGACAAGGATGGAAGCTCTCATCGTTTTAACCAAATCATATGGCGCTTCAGTTTTATTAATATTTTTACAATCAATTTTTAAAGCAGAAAGCTCTCCACTTACTACGGCGCCCATTTCCCTTAAAAGTTTAACACTCGTATTAATATCTCTGAGCGAGGGAAGTGATATAAGCTCAACCTTATCTTCACTGAGGAGTGTCCCAAAAAGGATAGGCAAACAAGCATTTTTAGATGCTGAGACTTTTAACTCTCCACTTAACTTTTTACCACCTCGTATTATTAAGCTATCCACAAACTTCCCCTTTACGATTTTCTAAATGATAACACTCTATCTCTTGAACTTAGATCTTTGATTATTTCTATTTCTTTAAAACTGAACTCACTAGCTATTTCTTTTAATCTTACAAGATGATTCTCATGACCTTCCATTAGAAATTTTCCGTCTGGCTTTAAACACCTTTCTATTTGAGAGAATAGCTCAACAAACCAACTCTCATAAACCCCATCCTCTATAAACAACGCTAAAGCAGGTTCAAACTCACGAACCTGGTGATGCACTAGATTTTCATCTTGATCTTTTTTTATGTAAGGTGGGTTTGAAACTATAAGATCATAATGACATTCATCTTCCCCCTCAAGTCTATCATTTACAAGAAATGTAACACTTGAGGAATCAGGTATACAAAAATTTAACTTTTGGTAGTTTTTTCTTGCAACCATCAAGGCGCTCTCCGAGATTTCACCACCTCTAAAGTCAATCGATCTATCAAAACACTCTGATAGTATTGTCAGCCCGATACACCCTGAGCCAACTCCTATTTCACCTACATTTATTCTTGGCCCACTAATCGTTTTAATATGTTCTACTGCTAACTCTACAAGACCTTCTGTTTCAAATCGCGGTATTAAAACTGACTCATTTACAAAAAACTCTCTACCGTAGAAATGTCCAACATTTGTTATGTAAGATAATGGGACTCCTTTTTGTAATTCATTAAAGTACTTTGTCGATTTCTCAGACTCTGAATAACTTAAAAGACAACCTGGCCCAATCTCATAACCTAGGAAATCAAAAAATGATTCCTGCAATATATTCTTATTAATACCAGGATAATTATTAAGTAGGGACTCCTCATTGTGATTAAAGAATTGTCCGATTAATTTATCTAACGTTTGCATAGAATATTTTTATTCTTCTTGGCCCTTCAACAATTCAGCTTGATTATGTGCAATTAGCGCATCAGTGACAGGTGCCATGTCACCTTCAATAATCTTATCAAGTGAATATAGGGTCAGCCCAATACGATGGTCGGTCAGTCGCCCCTGCGGAAAGTTATAAGTTCTTATCCTTTCACTTCTGTCGCCAGTACCTACTTGACCTTTTCTTTCTGCGTCTTCTTTTTCCTTTTTCTCTCGAACCAAAATATCAAATATCTTGTTCGTTAAAATTTTAATCGCCTTATCTTTATTTTTATGCTGTGATTTTTGGTCTTGGTTGGCAACTGAAAGCCCTGTTGGTAAGTGAGTTACTCGAACAGCGGAGTCAGTGGTATTTACAGACTGGCCGCCAGCTCCCCCTGACCTATAAACGTCAACTCGACATTCATTTAGGTCAAGTTTGAAATCAACCTCTTCAGCTTCTGGCATAACTGCAACAGTAATCGTAGAAGTGTGAACTCTTCCCTGAGACTCTGTTTTCGGAACTCTTTGTACGCGATGGACACCAGATTCATATTTTAACTTAGAGTAAACCTTGTCCCCTTTGACCATAAATACAACTTCTTTTATCCCCTCATCTCCTTGTGAAATTGAAACCATATCTGATTGCCAACCAAGGTCACGGATAAAATTAAGGTACATACGATAAACATCTCCGACAAAAATAGATGCCTCATCTCCACCCGCACCGGCTCGAATTTCAACCATTACATTTTTGGCATCAAGAGGGTCTTTAGGAAGCAATAATATCTTTAATTGTTCTTCCATAGGTGGAAGCTCAGCCTCAATTTCACTAAGCTCTTCTTTCGCCATCGATCTTAAGTCTTCGTCACTTTCAGACTTTAAAATCTCTTTGGCCTGCTCCATGTTGTCCTTCAAAGATTGATAATCCTTGTATACGGCCACGACCTCTTCAATAGAAGACCTCTCCGAGCTAATTTTTTTGTACTCGTCTTGCCTGTCATATATTGTCGGATCTGCAAGCTTTTCTGTTAGTTCCTCGAAGCGCTTAACAACAGCATCTAATTTATGAAACATAAGTCCTCAAATTTCTAAAAAGTCTTTTAAAGCAAGATTCGTTTTACCCAGTTCTGAAATATTTTTAATTTCAACCTCTTCTAAACTAACAACCTTTTCTTTCGCTTCTTTTAAATTAAAGCTTTCCTCTAAGTGTAAGACAGCTTGAATTGAAGCAAGTGCGACCTCTAACTGGTCATCATCTGGTTCGCGAGTAGTTAGCTTTTGAAGTAGCATTCCAGGGTATGTAATAATCTTTCCAATAAATTTATTTTTTGCACTACCTGCGTATTTAATTAGCTCATATGAGATACCCGCAATAGGAAAACTAAACACAACCTTTAGGAGTATTGCCACGGTATGTTGCAATAACTTCGGCCATTCCTCAGGGAATGGAATAAAGCTGAAAGCAATTGTGAAGATAATTATAGAGACAAATAATAGAAAGAAAACAAAAGTTGTTCCGCATCTTGGATGAAAGGTTGGAAACTTTCTTGCATTCTCCACGATCAATGACTCACCGGCCTCAAATGTCGAGATAGATTTATGCTCAGCTCCGTGGTACTGGAAAACTCGCCTGATATCGGGAATTAATCCGATGATAAATATATATCCAATAAAAATTAAAGATTTTATAGCGCCATCAACTGCATGAAATAAAACAGAATTTAAACCCCAGCTTTGACCTGCCTGTTTTTCCAAGAAAATAGTCAAATAATGTGGAAGGAAAACAAATAATCCTATACCAAAAATGAATGATAAGCCTATGGACAAGAAAGTTCCAAAATCAATCTTCTCAGACGCTTTCTTTTTTCCACTATCTTCTGACTCTGCAATGTTTGCAGAGTAGTTCAAAGATACTATCCCGTTTGCCATTGTTTCGATTAGAACAAGAACACCTCTAAAAAAAGGCTTTTTCAAAACGTCAAACCTCTTGCTTAAGCCAAACCATTGATCTTTTCGCAAAACAATTTCACCAGATGGTTTTCTTACAGCGACGACAAATGCATTTGGGGACCTCATCATTACTCCCTCAATCACTGCTTGCCCACCAATAGAGGTGAATTGCTTACTCACCAATATTTTCATCCATTTTGAAAAAACTTTTGTGAGTCTATTTTCCATTTTTACCCATTCATTGAGTCTAAAAACTCAATATTAGTTTTAGTTTTATCAACTCTTGAAAGCATAAACTCCATTGCATCAATTGTGCTCATTGGATGAAGAACTCTTCTGAGAACAGTAACTCTTTGCAGGTCTTTATCTTCCATCAGGAGGTCTTCTTTTCTTGTTGAGGACTTATTTACATCAAGACATGGAAAAATACGTTTCTCCAATAGTTTCCTATCAAGTTGAATTTCAGAGTTTCCTGTTCCTTTAAACTCTTCAAAAATTACTTCATCCATTCTTGAACCAGTGTCAATTAATGATGTTGCGATGATAGTAAGGGAGCCACCACCTTCAATATTTCTAGCTGCTCCAAAAAATCTTTTTGGACGGTGAAGAGCATTAGAATCAACACCACCTGATAGTATTTTTCCAGATGGTGGAACCACTGTGTTGTAAGCTCTTGCCAGTCTTGTAATCGAATCAAGTAAAACTACTACGTCTTTACCCGCTTCAGTTAAACGCTTCGCTTTTTCAAGAACCATTTCCGCAACTTGCACGTGACGATTAGCCGGTTCATCAAATGTAGAAGAGACAACTTCTGCCTTCACGTTTCTTTTCATATCTGTAACTTCTTCAGGTCTCTCATCTATGAGTAAGACAATTAACTCTGAATCAGGATGGTTTTCAGAAACTGCATTTGCAATGTCTTGTAACAGCACCGTCTTACCAGCTTTTGGGGGGGCTACAATTAAGCACCTCTGACCAAAGCCTTGGGGGACAAACATGTCAATGATCCTAGTAGAGTAGTTTGTTGGTTTAAACTCAAGGTTGATCTTTTTATTTGGATACAGAGGCGTCAAATTATCAAAAAGAACTGTTTTTTTATGTACCTCTGAGGTTTGATTGTTAACAGTAAGAACTTTCATTAATGCAAAATATCTCTCACCATCTTTAGGCGGTCTAATCTGACCTTCAATTGAATCACCCTTTCTCAAGCCATACTTTCTTATCTGACTAGGACTAACATAGATATCATCAGCACCAGGCAAGTAGTTATAAATTGGAGAACGTAAAAAACCAAAGCCATCAGGGAGTATCTCCAAAACACCACTACCGAAAATATCTTCATCATTTTTTGAATGAGTTTTTAAAATTGTAAAAATTAGCTCATGCTTTTTTTGGCCACCGGGATTTTCTATCCCCATCTCTGTTGCCGTCTTGGTTAGCTCTTTAATACTTTTTTCTCTCAAGTCATTTAGATGCATTCTACTCTATCTCCTAGTACATATGGTGTTATTTAATTCCGTATTTATGTTTAATGATTGTGTATTTGGATTCTCTCTATTTAGTTATCAAACTTAAATGATGTTGTTAAAACCTGAGGTATTAAAAAAATTATTAGGTGAAACCACAGGCTGAAATCTGATGAAACATATATTATATCGAATTGAACGCTTGTCAAGGTCATTGGCGTATTTCGGTCATTTTTATTGACCTTTTACTATTATAATAAAGGCACTATAAAATACAGCATTGCCCCCATTTGGAGAACTATGAGCCAAGATGAACGAAAAAATAAGGAAATTTTCGATGGAGAAATTGTTTTATCTATCGACTTTGGCACCAAGAATATAGGTTTCTGCCTATTTAATATTGGGCGAGATCCATTTCCCCTTCCATTTGAGCAAATAAAAAATGCGGGCGATGAGAAATCTATAGAGTACATAAAAGGCTTAATTTCAAATGAATTTATAGGTTTGATAGTTCTAGGGCTTCCAAAGCACAAAGATGGAAGTGATAGCAACATGACTAAAATTATAAGAGCCTTCTATTTAAACCTGACTAAAAGTGTTTACCCGACTCCCTGCTTTTATCAAGATGAGGCGCTTTCATCCTTCGAGGCTGAGGACCGAATGAAGAATTCACCCAGGTATAATTTTAAAATTGATAAGAGTCGCTTGGATGCTGTTGCCGCGTCGATCATTCTTGAGGAATGGCTTGAGTCATCCGAACAAATAAAATCTTAACTCTTAGTAGTTATGTTAAAATTCACACTATGATTAAGAAAAATTTTATAAAGATAATTATTATATTACCCATAATTTTCATATCTTCTTACTCTGGTTACTTGTATTACCATATCCAAACCTGGAAATATAAAGGCCCTGAAAAAACATTCATCATCAAACCAGGAGAGGGCTTCTCTTCTATCAACCACAGATTAAGTAAAGAGAATTTCATATCAAGTCCTGTGATTTTTTTTCGACTATCCAAAGTCAAAAATATTTTAACTAGTTTTAAAGTTGGACATTTCTCCATCAAACCAGGAATGAATATGACTGAGATCATCCAACTTTTAACAACAGGAGTTGGCAAGTCTATAAGAGTCACAATTCAGGAAGGGAAAAACCTTTATGAAATAAGTAAAATTCTAAGTAAAAAAAATGTCATTAAATCTGCAGAAAGGTTCATATCTCTCACAAAAAGTAACTCTTTAACTAAGAAGCTTGGAATCAAATCTATTAACTTAGAGGGCTACCTATATCCTGATACATATAACTTCCCTCCACAGAGTGAGAGCGAGTATGTAATTTCTAAAATGGTTAAAAACTTTTTTAATAAAATTAAAAATGTGAAAATAAAAACTGATAAGTTCACCTTGAACGAGATCGTTATATTAAGTTCAATTGTCGAAAAAGAAACGGGAGCAAGCTTTGAGAGACCTATTATTGCGGGGGTTTTTATAAATAGGCTAAAGAAGAAAATGAGACTTCAGTCGGACCCAACAACAATTTACGGGATTTATGAATCCTTTAATGGCAATCTGAAGAAAAAGCACCTTCGACAAAAAACCGATTACAATACTTACAAAATCAATGGTCTTCCTGTCGGGGCCATATCAAACCCAGGCATTGACTCTATTAAGGCTGTTCTAAATCCAACAAATCATAACTACCTATATTTTGTGAGCCAAAATGATGGCACCCACATTTTTACAACCAACTATAGGGATCATCAGGCCGCAGTAAACAAGTGGCAAAAAAACGCCAGAAACCGAAAAGGTAAAAGCTGGCGCCAATTAAAAAAGTAAACTAATAATCAAGGCCAGATTTTCTAATATGAACTTTTGGTTTTGCTTCCTCATCATGAATATGGCTACTCAATACTCTCGCAAAAACAATCTCATGATCACCCGGCTTTTCACTTGAGATATACTCGCACTCTATTGAAGACTTAGCCTCTTCAATTACTGGCGCACCGGACTCCAGGATACGATGCTTAATTTCATTGCTTGAAAATGGATTCTCATCTTGAGAGTATCCCTTCCAAAAATGCTTCAAAAAATTCATATTATGGTCACCTACAACATTTACAGAAAAAGGCTTACCTGACTTAATCGTACTATAGCCTGGTCTAGTCTCACTAATAGCGAATGCGATGACTAATGGATTAAAAGAAACCTGTTGAACCCAGCTTGCCAAATACCCATCACAATTACTTCCGTTGTTACTTGAAACTATAAATAAGCCTGATGGAATGTGCCCCACTGCTTTTGCGATCTCTTCTGGATGCATATTTTGACTCCTTTTTTTTCAGTTTGAACTGTCTACTTTTTGGACATATGTCATTTTTCACTAATTTTCTTGGATTCATTTAACACTCATCTTATGGAAATTTAAAGAATTTTTTGGCCTTTTTGTTGCCTATTAGTTGGGTAACAAAAAAGGAAAAATGAGAACTTCAATTTACTATATATTTATAATCAACCTGCTACTTACGGCATTTCTTTGCGTATACGGTAAAGATGTTAACATCGCAGTAATCGACACTGGAATAGACCCTAATCACCCACAAATATCAGGAAGACTTTGGGTAAATGACAAGCCTGCCACACGCAAAAACTATGGTGTTGATTTCTCATCTTTAAATGGGCAGATAAATCATCAACCTATTGATAAACATGGGCATGGCACTCACATCGCAGGTATAATCGCAAAGGTAAACCCAAATGCGAAGCTTCATATACTTAAGTATTACAATCCTAATGCTGATGGTTATCAAAACCTAAAAGCGACCATTAGGGCGCTCAAGTACGCTATAAATATTGGTGTTGATATAATCAACTACTCAAGTGGAGGGCCAGAGAAATCACCTGAAGAACAACAACTTTTCGAACTAGCAAAGAAAAAAGGAATTTTAATCATAAGTGCTGCTGGAAACGAGTTTCGAAATATTGACTCTCCAAACGGGGAAGGGTTTTATCCTGCAAGTTATAGCTACGAAAATATAATAACCGTTGGAGCTCTTGATAAAAGTATGAATAAAGTTAGCTCTAGTAACTGGGGCAAAAAAAGTGTTGATATCTTTGCACCGGGGAAGAAAATAAAGTCGTCCTTTCCTAATTACCAAATCGCAGAGATGACAGGAACATCACAAGCTACTGCGTTTGTATCGGCAGCAGTTTCACTGATTCTAGAAAAAAAGAAATTTCATTCAAATTACGAAAAATTCTTATCGACCAAAAATCTTTTATTCCAAACAGGCTACCAGACATCTCAATTAAGAGAAATTTGTTTAAGCTCTAAGGCATTAAACATTAAAGCCCTTAGAAGAAAGCTTTCTCAAGGCACCTCTATCAAGACCGCTAGCAAATAAATTTTTCATTAGCGTTATCATTCAAATCTACATATTATCTTAAGTGATGGTAAATTTAATCCTATTATCTCTCTTTGCCGGTTTTTTGTATGCCTCTGGTTTCCCTCTCCTTGGCACAACTTATTATTTTTTTCCTGGGCCTATATTAGCTTTTTATTTTTTTGGAAAAATAATACAGAGAAACTCTTGCTTAAAAAAGCAACTAATTGCATGGGCATTTTTCTCCCAAGGCTTTTACATTTTGGGCTTTAATTGGATTCCTTACACTTTATATGAATTTGGAAATGTCGACTCCCCCTTGAATCAATTAATTGGTTTCTTTTCATTCATAGTTCTTCTACCCCCTGTGCTATTTTTTATAATTGCCTTAAAACTTGCAAAAAAGCACTTGCCAAGTGACTTACAAGACCACTTAAAAAAACCATTTACTCTCTCTTTTTTAGCAACATTATTTTTAGAAAACTTACCTACTCAATTTCCTGCGTTCCCAGGCCATTCTTGGCTATTATTTTCACCGTACTTGGGCCTAGGTACTATTTTTGGTGCATCCATATTTACATTTTTTAGCTTTTTTATTTCAACGCAATTAATTATTTCGAAAATTAATATCAACCTTATTAAAAAAATCTTATTCCAAGCTTCTTTATTCCTCACTTTGAACATTGGTATCTCTATTATCCAAGATCAACAAGACCACAAGTCGAAAAACATCAAGGTAAGAATCGTTCAAGCAAACATTGGAAATGACTCTAAAACGGCATCCGAAAAGGGCGATATAAAATCAATATATCAAATTTTTTCCACTTACTACGATCTATCCCTTAAAAAGCCTAGAGAAAATGTCGACCTAATCATTTGGCCTGAAACTGCATTTCCATACAACATTAATACAAAGTCTATTTCAAAAAACCCCTACAATGTTCCAAACCTCATTGATGAAATAATTAGAATAAGTGGTTCAAGTCTTTTTTTTGGCGTAAGGGATGCGCCAGAGGAGGAGCTTTTATACAACGCAGGAATGCTTATCAATAGCGACTTTAGCTTTGATATATATTACAAAAACAAACTGCTTCCTTTCGGAGAAGATTTGCCATTAGGCCCATTAACAAAAATGGTTAAACCCTACTTTCCTTCAATCGCTTTTTTTAATAAAGGAGATAATACAACTATTTTCAGATTAAAGAACGATGTCACCTTTTCCTCTATGATTTGTTATGAAGTTCTTTTCCCAAGTTTAATTTTCAATCAATTGAAAAATTTCAACGTTCGCCCCAGCTTTTTTATTAATATCACTAACGATAGTTGGTATGGAGACACGAGCGAACCAGAGCAACACTTATTTCTTTCTCGCTGGCGTTCTATTGAGTTTGGCGTACCGTTAATTAGATCAACGAATACTGGAATATCCACAATAATTCTTCCAAATGGGAATTACAAAAAAAGAATTGAATACGGAGTGGAAGGAACCCTCGATCAAGAGATCACTTTAAAGCCTGGTTTTAAAACTATTTATTCATTATTTGGAAGAAATTTATTCAACCTAAGCGGAGCAGTAATAATATTATTTGGTCATTTTTTTAGAAAGAGAAAACCCCTCTTTTAGTAAATCATGTGACCGAATAAAACCCCTAAATTTATTAGTTTTCGATGAAATTACAGGCAATATACTTACAGGGTTTTCCCCTTTCTCCATGACTCGTAAAGCATCCAAAGCCAAGGAATCCTCACTAATCACCCTTGGCTTTTCATTAATAAGAGAATCAATTGGAGAGCTTAGATCAAGGTTACCACCCGCCAAGGCACGTCTAAAGTCTCCTTCAACGACAATACCCAAAAAGACTCCATCTTTATCCTCAACAGAGCATCCACCGAGATTACAACGAGTCATCTCAACAATTAAATCTTTTATCGAAGCAGAACTAGAAACAATCGCACAATTTTCTCTACCCCACATAATATCTGATACTTTCATTAATAAGCTTTTTCCGAGAAGACCTCCGGGGTGATTAACGGCAAAACCTTCTTTGGACAGTCCCGCAACTTTTTCAAAAACAACTGCCATCGCATCCCCTATACTTAAAGTAACAGTAGTAGAAGTTGTCGGAGCTTGATTATTCAGACAAGCCTCCCTTTCAACACTACAATCAAAAAGCAAGTCGCAACGTTTGGCTAGAACAGAATTTTTATTCCCGACCAAACCGATATACCTAGAGCTGTCATTTGAAAGAAATGGTATTAACTTAAAAAGTTCTTCCGTAGAGCCTGACTTTGAAATCAAGACAAAAAAGTCCTCTCCCTTTACTCGCCCCAAATCGCCATGCAAAGCCTCTGTAGGGTGCAAAAAGAATGAAGGTAACCCAAGGGAACTAAAGGTTGCGGCAAGCTTCTCTCCAATCTGGCCAGACTTTCCGACACCAAGAAAAATAAGGTTGCCACCATTATTAATTAACGATTTGAAAATACCTTCCAGCTGTAGGACCTGATTGTCAGTAATTTTATCGGCACTTGATAAAATAGCATTTGCCTCTTGCTTCAGTACACTTCTCATTAATTCTAAATAACTCATTGATCCTCATAGAAAAAGCACCAGAACCTGATATAATTTTACACATGAAGCTTCAACTTTTGTGGATAATTTTTACGATATTTTTAACCTCTTGCTCTTCTTATAAAGAATTCGAACACCTATCTAGAGATGTAGAGATCCCTCAGACAACCTTTAGGGCCACATACATAGAAAGCTGGACTGCCCTCAAAAAGGTCATCACTCAGATGGACTTAAATGTTGACGTAAATAACCAAGAGGCAGGTATCGTTAAGACAAACTGGAATGAGAATACCCTTCAAATGAATTTTGCTGACTCATTTGGGGGAAATGACGCTGTAAAAGAAGCCAAATACAAACTTATAATTAATGTGATCAAGGGCTTTCGAAGCTCAAGAGAAGTAACAAAAATAACTATCTATAAAAGGCAAATGATTAACGAAGACTTTTTACAGGGTTGGAAAGTGGTTCCCTCTGACAGAATACAAGAAAAAACAATGCTGTACAGGATTGGGCAAGTGCTCAAAATTCAAAACCAACTAAAAAAACTAGATGAAGAAAAAAGGAAAGCTGAAGAAGAAGCCGTCACATTCTAGAAATCGCGTAATCCAATACAGGGTATAGATCCTGGTAGGATTCTTTATTTCTTAGCCTCAAAAGAATTTTTTTAGATCCCTTCAGTCGAAGTTCCCCAATTGTCTGAATTACGTCTTTAATGATTGGTGACCTCTTAAGTTTCTTATTTTTTATGTAATAGTTTTTTTTATCTATTAACATATTCAATAAAGATGACTCCGCTGTTTGAATTTTAAGCTTTCTTATCGCCTCTAGTGCTTGCTTTCTAACAAGTAAAGACTTATCAAATAGGGCTTTTTCAAAAATATCTGCCTTCATGCCCGCTTCCAATGACAATAGTGATTTTAGTGATGCCAATCTTAAAATAACTTGAGGATGAACTGTATATTTTGCCAAATAATCAATTGACCTTTTTCCTAAAGTCTTTCCAATAAGAATTGTCGCGAGCCATCTCGATTGTTCAGGCATCTTATCATTTTTCATTACGGAAAAAAGCACGGGAACATTCCTTTTAGGATTAATCTTAATAAGCCGCTTGAGCTCCGCTACATTTTTTTTACTTAAAGGTGATGTTTTGAAAATTTTTTCTAGTTTTATCTCATTTGCTGAAACACTCACAACACTGAAAAGACAAAGTATTAATAATAGTCTCATTACTTCAGCCTAACATCTTTTCAAATTCAGATAACAACTCATCGGCAGACTTCTCTTTACCATCTTTCTCTATTTCTACAACTTCTCCAAGCTCATCTTCATTTGAGTCTTCTTTAGCCTCTATTTTGCTACCCTCTCTCTCATCTAAAGTTGACTTGTCAGAGGTATCATTTTCTAAGTTTTCTTCACTTGAAGGGATATCAGTTAAATCAGACTTTACGACGCTTTCATCCTCAAATTTTTCAGTGTGAATATTTTTTTCATCAGAAACAACTGGGTTATCTTTATCCTCGACTTTTTCATCACTGAAATCGGTGGAAGAGTCATCACTTTCACCTATCTCCTCAGGTTCATTCTCCAAGAATGATGCCTCTAAGTCTTTACCCCTTATCAGTTCCTTAAGACGAGTATTCTCATCTTGGATTTGTCTTAAATTTGCCAAATCTTTTTCAATAATTTCATATTCTCGAAGACGTAATTCTAGTTCTTCATTTTCCTCGATAAGTTTTTGATTACTTTCTAAATCACTACTTGTTTTTTTAAACTCAGTAATTCTATGGTTTAAAACCTCAAGTTCTTTTTTTAATAATATATTCTCTGCCTCTAACTCTTCACCTGGAGAATCGTCAAGTTCACCCGATGCCACTTCAGATCGATATTTGTAATTCGCCAACTCTTCTTTTAGGATTACTATTTCTCTTTGAAGTTGTTCTTCTTTGGCTAGTTGATCAAAAGACTTTGGCGCAGAAGAAGAAGGATTTTGATTATTAAGTATTTTCTCTGGTAAGCTCTGAATTCTTGAGGATATATTCTTTTTAAAATAGTAAAAATAAAACATTATGGCCGAACAAAAAGACAGCATTAAGAAAAATAACAATGCCATAAACTCGTCAGTGAACTTTGCAAATAATTCAAAAAATTCATTCATTACTAAAATACCCAGTTAGTTACAGTACTCGCTTAGTATTATTTTACATGAAATTTTATATGAACCTTTTAGAATTAATTTTTTCCTATCAATTTGATAAAATCTGCATGCGCAGACTGGCTTGATGCAACAATTGATGAATCAAATGGGGAAAATTTTTCCCCTTGATAATTTGTTACAACTCCCCCTGACTCAAGAACAAATAAAGCTCCTGCAGCAACATCCCAAGGAGAAAGTCCTCTCTCCCAAAATCCGTTCCACGGCCCGGTCGCCGAGTAACATAAGTCTAAAGCCGCACTACCAAGCCTTCTCACACCTCGGCACTTTCGCATCACACTTTTAAAAATTTCAAACTCTTTATCAAACTCCTGTCCCTTCTCAACACAAAAACCAGTTGTAAGCATAGATGATGAGAGGCTGACATCACTGATTTTAATCTTACCCTGATCGACACCATTCACGGTGTATGAACTTCCTATACCATGTTCAGCGAAAAACATTTCTTTTGTAGAAGGTCTATATACCCACCCATGATTTACCCGCCCATCAAAAAATGTCGCAACAGATATTGAAAAGTAATCAAATCCACTTAAGAAATTATTTGTCCCATCAAGAGGGTCTATTAACCAGTGAAGCTTATTACTCCTCAACTTTTTTTCTTTTCGAGCATAGGAATCCTCTTCTGCCAAAAACTCTGAGTCTGCAAAAGCATCTCCCAGCTTTTTTATCAAAAGCTCCTCAGTTTCCTTGTCAGCATTCGAAACGAGACCTTCATTGGGCTTATTCTCTACTTTCAACTCTCCTAGTTTCTTTTGAAAATCTAAAAGCAAATCTCCTGCTTCGATAATTATTTCACTAACAGAATGTGCATTAACTTTAGTCATTACTGAAACCCCGGCCTTTTTTTTCGATCTCACTGATCAAAATCTCCTGTTCCTCCGTTGTAATTTCTACTGCGGGCACAGAATAATCCTCCATAAACCAATGTCCCAAATCTATCTCTTTACATCTTTCAGAGCAAAAAGGTCTGTAGCTTTGTTTATGGGGTATCATCTGTTTTTTACAAGTAGGACATTTTGTTTTTCTCATGATCTTCTCTTTTTTTGGTATTTTATAAAATATCTAAAACTTTCCCAATCCAAAAGTTTTTGCTGTCTGGTTCAACTTTTTTAAATTCAATATCATCAATCTTTTCAACGTTTACTAAATAGTCTACAGAGTTGATTAAAAAGCAGTATTCAAATTTTTCGATCTGATCAAGGTAAATAGTTTCTCGAACTAGTTTAGAGTCGCAAATATTAGAGAGCGTTACCCCCTCAAGAAAGGGACTTTCTTCATCAACCTTCGGCGAGTAAAGCTTATCACCAAGTACGAAAATAATATTTGAAGTAGAGGCTTCTGTTACCTGGCCAAGGTTACCAATTTTTACGAAGTCATCAAAACCTTTTTTAATAACTTTATCTTTGGCCAAAAATGATTCAGCATAATTTCCTATTTTTGTTATTTTACTTAAACGACAAAAATCATGCTTGCTTGTAGATAATAACTTTTTTTTAGACAAATAATTTATGAAATATTTTTTGTAGTTTATTTGCATAGACAAACTCTGACGATCAAGACTCACAAGGGGAGTTAATCTTATGTACTGATCATCAGGGCCACTTTCAAGCAAAGTTTGCACACTTTTTATGGTATCTGCAATGACCTCTTCGAGATCAAGGTCTGGGTAAAAATAATTTAGCCCCTTTTCTAGACGCTTAATATGGGAGCTGAGAAATGGGACTTTATTTTTAATTGTGGCAAAAGAGGTAAATAAATTCTCACCATAAAACAGCCCACGATTAAGCATCTGATCCTCACGTCGACCAATAAGAATTTCTTTCACTTTTCCTCTCTTTATTTATATAAATTCAACCAGGTCATACTATCAGGACAAATTAAAAATGATGAATAAAATCTCATCCATAACGATAATTGGATATGGCTCCCAAGCCAAGACCTGGGCATCTAACCTCTCTGACTCAGGCTTAAATGTCAGGATTGCGCTCCGCTCAAATAGCCCATCAATTAATTTGGCAACAAACCATGGTTTTCAGGTACTTTGCTTCGATGACGAAGAATACTCAAATGACATTCACAAATCTGAGTTAATCGCTATACTTACCCCAGATCACACTCACCTTGAAATTTTGAACAAAGTCAAAGGTTGTATTTCTAAAGATGCTTTGATCGTTTTTGCACACGGATTTAGCGTAAAAAAAGAAAACCTTCCGTCTAAGTTCCCATTTTTAAACTTTGGACTTCTGGCACCAAAGGCAATTGCAAGTGAAATGAGAGAGCTTTATATAAAACGAGAAAAGTTTCCTGGAGCTATTTCGCCAGAGTACTGCCAAAATCAACAATCCTCAGAGGAAAAGCTCACGGAACTATCCAAGAGCCTAGGCATGTCACCCCCTTCAAAAGTCACATTCGAAGAAGAGACTGTTTGTGACCTTTTTTCCGAACAAAGTCTTTTATGCTCACTACTACCTTACGGAATTAGGTATGCCTTTGAAGCACTAAGGCAAAAGAATATTCACTCAGAAATGGCATTCAATGAATGTCTTTATGAGTCCAAACTAATAATCCAAACCATCGAAAAACTGGGATTTAAAAAGTTTTTTGAAATAATCAGTCCAAACGCTCTATATGGGGGTCAAAAAGCATACGCAAGTAAAGAATTTCAATCACTTAAGTCACTCTTCTCGAGACTCATTGATGATATTTCAAATAGGAAATTTTTTGAAGAAGTAGATAAAACTGATTTCAATAAACTAAGAAATAATGTTATTGATGACTGGTCAAACTCAGAGATAAACCAAGCCTGGGAGAGATTTCATCAACAAAGCAGAGAACAAAGCAATGAAGCCCTGGACAACAAAAAAGCTTAGAAATCTAAAAAAAACAAATGGCCAAAAACTAAGTATGTTGACTTGCTATGATTTTCAAACAGCTCAAATGCTTAATGAATCTCAGGTGGACTTAATTCTTGTTGGAGATAGCCTCGGCAATGTCATCTTAGGCTATGATACTACTGTCTCAGTAACTCTTCAGGAAATGATTATTTTTGGCTCAGCAGTAAAACGAGGAGCTCCAAATAAATTTACCGTCATTGACCTTCCTTTCGGAACCTATGCCACAAGAGACCTAGCAATCAAGAATGGACTAGAACTTTTCCAAAAAACAAAAGCTGAATCATTAAAACTTGAGGGCCATTCAAAAGAAATTCTTCAATCTATTGAATTACTCACTAGTGCAGGAGTTCCAATAATGGGGCACCTTGGCTTAACCCCTCAATCCGTCCATGAACAAGGTGGTTACTTTACGCATGGGAAAACATCAGAAGAAGAGGATAAAATTATCAATCAAGCAATTGAACTAGAAAATGCTGGAGTTTTTGCTATTGTCCTTGAATGCGTCACTTCAAGACTAGCAAAAATTATCGAGGAAAAGATCACTATCCCCACGATAGGTATTGGCTCTGGAAACGGTACAACAGGACAGGTTCTAGTTTTAAATGATCTTCTAGGACTCGGCAAAAATGATCCCCCTAGCTTTTGCCAACCAGTATCAAAGCTATTCAATGAAAAGTTAAAGCTAACTAATACGTATATAGAATCAGTTCACCAGACGGCCGGTAATACACAATAAAGGCCAAGAAAAATGATCGACGAATCAGAGTTATTCACCGTAGATGTTGGAAATACAAATAGCTCTTTCGTGCATTGGGTTGATGACAAGCCTCTTTTAAAATCAAATAAAGAAATTAATAAAACTTCCAAGCTAATCGTCTCCAATGTAACTAACCGCTCAATTAGTTTGGGGACCCCATTTATCCATACAATCCATCAAAAATCGATGAGTTCTTTTGGGAAAATGTCATCATCCTATGGTTTCAAGGCTGGAACAGACAGATTAGTTTTTGCCTATTTTGCTTTTGAAAAAATAAATTCAAGAACCGATTTAGAAAAATTGTTACTTATCGATACTGGAACATTCTCTACAATCGACATTGTCTCTAAAGATGGTTTCGAAGGAGGAATTATAACACCCGGGGTCAAGCTTTTGGATAAATCTTTTGACTCTGGAGAGAGGCTAAATAGTCCAAAAAAAGAAGTCATCCAGGTACTTGAGAAATACCCCTTTAAAGACACCATCTCCACATTAAAAAACTCCTCATGGTTTATTCTTGAATCGATTATTTTACGCATCATAGCAGAACAAAAAATTGACCAAATACTTCTTACTGGTGGCAATGGAGAGGTTTTAAAAGATAGGCTTTTAAGCCTTGGAATAACTAGTTCTTTCGATCCCTTGTTTGTTCATCGCGGAATTTACGCTCTTTATAAAAATGAATTTGGACAGACAGATCTCTTTGTGAAATAACACATTTCGTTATGAAATTAGTACTTTACGTCACTGGCTCCATTTCTTGCTACAAAGCATATGATCTCACCCGAGAGCTGTCCAAAGCAGGACATCAAATAAAGATAATTCTCTCCAAGGGTGCCCAAAAATTTATCAAAAAAGAGCTTTTTTGTTTTCTGGGCGCACTTGAAACTTACGGCCATGAAGACGACTTTAATCATAAAGAAATTTTGCACATTGAGCTCGCGAGATGGTGCGACGTTATGGTTGTTTGCCCAGCAAGTGCAAACTCATTGAGTACATTAGCGAATGGTGCGGCAAATGACTTTGGCACATCAACTTATCTAGCTCTAGATGAAAAAAAACCATGCCTAATTTTCCCGGCAATGAACACAAAAATGCTTCAGCATCCGGCAGTTAAGAGAAACCTAAAACTCTTAAAGGATGACGGAAGATCTCACATCTTCCCCACTCAAAGTGGAGTATTAGCATGTAACGAAAAGGGCGAAGGAAAACTGCTTTCTATTGAAAACATAAAAACTCTTATCTCTAGTTACCCTCTAATAAAAACCAAAGCAAAAAAAATTCTTCTCTCAACTGGTGCGAGTATTAATCCTCTAGATGACGTAAGATTTATCACTAACCCCGCCACGGGTGTGACAGGAGAGGAAATCGCCAGGGAGCTTTTACGAGCGGGCCACTACGTCACTGTAATTTACGGTGGTACAAATAAAAGCCTCTTTGAAAATTTTCGAGGTCACCCTAACCTAAAATTGATTAAAGCCACTACAACTAATGATTTTTATCACAAAACCATTACTGAGTTTTCAACGACAGATGTATTTATTTCAAGCGCCGCAATTTCTGATATGGAGTTCCCCTACAAAGAAGGAAAACTAAAGAAGAAAAATCTCAATGGAACGCTTCAATTCAAACAAAGTACAGACATCTTGCTTGAGATTTTAAATGACAAGAGGGCGGATCAAAAGATAATTGGATTTGCTGCAGAGAGCGAACTTACTCAAGATCTAATTGATTCAAAGCTTGAAAGAAAGCCAGTTGATTTTCTTGTCGCAACAAAAGTTAATAGCGGAATTTCGTCGAACGGAGCACTAGAAGGTTTCTCTAGTAACATTGCAGACTATAAGTTATTTGATGGAAACAAATTATTCTTTGAAGGCAAGATAAAAAAATCAAAATTAGCCGAAATATTAAGTGAAAGGATATCTCATTGGCCACTCTAACAACAAAAGCAATTGAGCTGAAAAATAAAATAAAGAATCAATCTAATATTGGACTAGTCCCTACCATGGGGAATCTTCATGAGGGCCATTTAAATTTAGTGCGTGAGTCTCTCTCTCAGCACCCGATAACAGTAGTAACTATTTTTGTTAACCCAACCCAATTCGGTAAAAATGAGGACCTCTCTTCCTACCCAAGAACTCTTGATGAAGACATTGAAAAACTCAGACAACTAGACTTAAAAAACTCAGAGATAATTGTCTTCTCTCCAAAAGACGAAAAAGAAATTTATCCATCAGCACCATTAATTAATTTCTCCATATCTTCACTAGAAAACAAGCTTTGTGATTTAAATAGGCCTGGACACTTTAATGGAGTGATGCAAGTTATCTACCGGTTATTTAAGTTGATCTCTCCAAACTCAGCTTATTTTGGAGAAAAAGATTATCAGCAATTGATGATAATTAAGACTTTTTCGCACGAGCTATTTCCAGAGGTCGAAATTAAGGCTGTGCCAATTAAAAGAGAAGCTTCAGGCCTGGCAATGTCTAGTCGAAATAATTACCTCAACGATGATGAGAAGGTAGACGCCCTAATTTTGAAAAACACATTGAATTCACTAAAGCAAAATTACTTTTCATCAAATGAAAGCTCGGTCAATTTAATTAAAGAGCAAATAGACAAAACGATCTCTAAAGATGATCGTTGGCAATATCTAGATCTTCTTGACGCAGATAACTTACTAGCGCCCTCAGCTAAGACAACAAAACTTATTATTGCCGGCGCGTATAAAATTAATAATGTAAGACTAATTGATAATACGGTTTTTAATATTTAGGAATTTTAATGTTTGATAATGACTACAAACTTCGCTCAGGGGAAAAAGGAATTATTGTTTCTGTAAACTGCCCAAAACTGGAATCCCATTCAACAGAGAGCAAAGTATCTACCTCTATTGATGAGTTAAAAGATTTAATAAATACATTAGAGATTGAATACTTAGGTGACTTCGTTCAAAAGAAAACTCAAATCGAGGCAGGCTCCATCGTCGGTACTGGAAAATTAAAAGAGATTGCTGAGTTCGCAAAAGAACATAGTGCAACATTACTAATCTTTGACCTTGAGCTCACTGCAGGCCAAATTCAAAAAATAAAAAAAATCACAGGCATAAATGTCATAGATCGCTGCCACGTCATTCTGGAAATCTTCGCAAGACACGCCAGAACCCGAGAGTCAAAAATTCAAATTGAAATCTCTAGGCTAAAGTACCTTCTCCCCAGACTCATGGGCTTTTGGACGCACTTCTCGAGACAGCGAGGAGGTGTTGGTGTTCGAGGCGGTGAAGGAGAGCAACAAATTGAACTTGATAGACGAATCATTAGAAAAAGAATTGCCACACTTGAAAAAGAACTAAAAGAGGTAATTACTTCTCGTCAGCAACAAGGAAAAAAAAGAAAAAATACCGTGCTTTCTGCGGCTCTTGTTGGTTACACAAATGTTGGAAAATCCTCCCTTATGAATCGATTATGCTTTGGAGAAGTTCTTGAAGAAAATAAACTTTTTGCCACTCTTGATTCAACTTATCGAACACTTTCACCAAACACAAAACCACCTTTGGTTCTAATTGATACCGTTGGTTTTTTAAACAACCTACCAAACACCTTAATTGAAGGCTTTAAAACAACTTTAGAGTCGGCGAAAGAAGCTGATTTATTGATCATTGTTTGTGATATTTCCTCGGAAAATTTTCATACACAAATTGAAGTTACTAAAGAAGTTTTATCTGGCCTTGAAATTGAGGAAAAAGAAACTATCATTGTTTTTAATAAGCTAGACCAAGTCGATGATCCCTTTCTTCCCAAGCTTCTGAAAAAGAAATATCCAAATAGTTTTTATGTTTCCAGCCTCAACAAACAAAATATGGAGGAACTTAGAGAGGATATTATTGAAATAATCCTTCGAAAGCTTGAGCACTACGACTTGTTTGTTCCCTATCAGGATGGCGAGGTGCACTCAAAAATTTTAAACAACACAAATATTGTAAAAACGACTAATCACGACCAGGGAATATTCTACAGAATAAGAACCCCTGAGTTTGTTTTTAATCGATTAAATATAGGAAAATTTACTTTAGGAGCTGAGCACGATTATCTTTAAAATAGCCCACTCCTGAAGTAATAAGCACTACCGATAACTAGCAATGTAAGAGCTATACTCAGGATAAAAAAGATCTTACTTCTGTCCATTACTTACTCAAAAAACTTAAGCATTTAGGGACAAGCTCATGTACAGCAATCGGCTTCCTAATTAATCCTTTGAGGTTTAAATTTGATAAATCTCTTGCTGACTCATCAGAATAAAGACCTACAACAGGGAATCTAGCTATTTTATCAAGGTCCTCATCTGGGTTTTCGTAGTTATCAAAGTCAAGCAGTAACAACGTGGGTGATAAGTCACTAACCTGCAATTCACAATCACTCCAACTAGCAAAATCGAAAAAATCATGTCCCTCTTGAGAAAAACACTCCCTAGCGAACTCTAAAAACAGGCTGGATTCACTTAAAAACAAGATTGTCTGCTTCGTTTCCATCAAAACTACATCCTTTTGATTTACTTTATAAAAATAACTCATTTAATATATATATGATAGCATTTTAAGTGCTTTAGAGGAGTACTGGCCATGAGTCATTCAAAGATAAAGTTAATAGATAACGGCACTGGCGAAACTATTTACGAGTTCTCAGTTGAAGAGCAAGAAAAAGCATTTTTTAAGGCAGCTGAGCTCGAAAATATGGGCTTGGATATAAAAATTAGTACACCAACTAGCATAGAAACTCTTGGAGTTGCCCTGGGTGCAGACCACAAGGCACTAGAAAAAGTTTCATGTGAGCTTAAAGAAGAACTTGACTCGCATAATTAACAATAGCTCTATCTAATTTATGCATTTAAGCTAGATGATCCAATCCTACCAAAAAAAAGGGAGCCAAATAGGCTCCCTTAAAAGTTTTATTTTATAAATCTTTTATTACTTCTCAGTTTCAAAAGAGAAACCTTTTAGTTTCTCTGCGAAAGCTGATGAAGAAGCTGTGTCTGATTGAAGCTCAGCTGCACTCATCGCATCAGCTGTTCCAGCAGACTTAATTGAAAGAGCAATTTTCTTTGCATCTTTGTCTAAAGAGATAACCATTGCCTTAACCTGGTCACCTTTTTTAACAACATCAGCAGGAGACTCAACTCTTTCTTCAGAAAGCTCAGAAATATGAACAAGACCTTCAATTCCAGTCTCAAGCTCTAAGAAAGCACCAAAGTCAGTGATTCTTACAACTTCAGCTTCAACAACTGAACCAACTGGAAGTCTTAAGTCGATCTTCTTCCAAGGATCTTCTTCTAGTTGCTTAATACCTAAACAGAATTTTTGGTTTTCTTTGTCCACTGAAACAACCATTGCTTCAATATCAGAACCAACAACAAATTCTTTGTTTAGTTCAATATTTTTTCTTGTCCAAGAAATATCTGAAACGTGGATTAACGCATCTACCTCTTCGCTAAGATCAACAAAAATACCAAAATCTACTACAGACTTTATTTTTCCGCTTACCTTAGATCCAACAGGGTATCTGTCGATAATATCGTTCCATGGGTTTTCTTGTAGTTGCTTAAGCCCAAGAGAAATTCTCTTATTTTCAGTATCAACATCAAGAACTACTGCCTCAAGAGTTTCTCCAGCATTGTAGTGCTTCGCAGGGTTTTTAATTTTACCTGTCCAGCTCATTTCACTTACGTGAACAAGACCTTCGATCCCATCAGCTAGCTCAACGAATACACCATAATCTTTTACAGATACGATCTCTCCACTAACCTTTGTTCCAACAGTGTATGTAGATTGAGCATTTTCCCAAGGGTTCGCTTGTACTTGCTTAAGACCTAGAGAAACTCTTTCTTTTTCAGCGTCAAACTTAAGAATTTTTACCTCAATTTCGTCGCCCATAGCAATTAAGCTAGATGGATGCTTAACTCTTCCCCATGACATATCTGTAATATGAAGAAGTCCGTCGATACCACCAAGGTCAATAAACGCACCATAATCGGTGATGTTTTTAACAACACCTTTAACGATCATTCCTTCTTGGATTTGGTCAAGAATTTCACCTCTTAACTTACCTCTTTCCTCTTGAAGAATTGCTCTTCTTGAAAGAACGATGTTTCCACGCTTTTTGTTGAACTTGATTACTTTAAATTCAAATTTTTTACCAATGTACTTATCAAGAAACCTAGTTGGTCTAAGATCAATTTGAGATCCTGGCAAGAAAGCCTTAACGCCGATATCAACAGAAAGACCACCTTTTACCTTAGAAACAACTGTTCCTTCGATAGGAATTCCTTTTTCACATGCTTCAGAAATTCTATCCCAAGCGTGAAGGATTTCTGCTTTATCCTTAGATAAAACAAGATTCCCCATAGAAGACTCAAGCTTCTCAAGGTAAACCTCTATATCTTGTCCTTCTTCAACTTTTAGAGAACCATCAAAATTTTGGAACTCTTTTACAGATACGAGACCTTCTTGCTTATACCCAATATCAACCATCACATAATCTTGTCCGATTGATACGATTCGTCCGTTGAAAACTTCTCCCTCTCTGAACTCTTTTGACTCTGTAGAATCTAAAAGCTCACTGAACTCTGAAGTTACTTTTTCTTCAACGTCCTCTCCGAAAACTACTTCGTAGTCTTCCATCCATTTGTAATTGACCTTGTCAGTCATATTAAACTCCTGCGGTTGGCTAATTTTAAGCAAACCTAATTTTTAACAGGCTATGCCTGTTCCTTATATTCCTCTACTGAGGGGGTTATAAAGATTTGATGAAATTATATAAAATGACAACTATAGTCAACCGAAGTGATTAATATTACAGTATTTTTTTTGCCAATTCCCGTCGCTTCATTGACCTCTTGTAAGCAAGTACAACACGGTCAGTTTCAACTTGCTCCAGATCTGTGTTTAATTGATAGTTTACACATTTACCTTTCTTGCTTTTCGCCATCACTAAGTCATGAGCAGACCTCATGTCACCCTTCGGGTAAGTACTTATAATCTCATTGAATTTATCCCTAAGTTCCATCAAATAAGAACTTGATGGAGAAACTAAATGTGCCCCATTTTTAAACATTCTAAGTAAATGAGGGTGGTCACTTGGTGAGCCCATCACAATCCAGAGGTCTATCTTTGAATAATTTATGCTAGCTGGGGTTATGACGCTAAAGCCAGAGAACGACTGTTCTAAAAAAATAGACTCGTTAAAGGAATCCTTAATCAAAAAAAGCTCTAATTTTTGGTCTAACCTATCATTGTCAAAGCATCTTTTAAGTCGGAATAAAAGGCCCATTTGAGATGGGGAATTCAAGTAAATCCCAGTTCTAATATAACCGGGGATCTCTTGGTCCTCTGAAAATGATATGTGAGACTGGCCTCCCTCTGTGTGCATTAAATCTTTAAGAGAAAGAGATGTGCACCTACTAGGGGGTATCTTTAAATTAAGATAAACATCATCAGAGGACAACCTAGAGGGAATAAACAGATGATCGAATCTTTGAATAAAAGGCCTTATTAAAACCTTCAACCACACGGGATATTTTTTGGGAAAAAAATCAAAACAAAAACTTACAGATGAGGTTTTTTGCAACCACGGTAGTGATTGAATAAGTCCTTCAATACCAAAAAAGTGAATAATATCGTATTCACCATCTGCGAGAAGGTTGCGAATTGTTAATGAGTTGATCCACCAAGAACGCCAACCGGAACGCCTCAGTTTACGAACATTAATTTTTTTTTTTTCAAATGAACTATTTAAAAATTCGTCGTTAGTAAGAAAAGTTAAATGGTTAGCTGTAAGAAGGTGCTCCGTCAGGTTTAACAGCCTTCTTTTTTGCTGAAGAGAGCTCTCTGTAATTATGTATGCTATTTTTTTATCAGTTAGCATGTTTAATGAGTCCCTTAATTTTACCAATTTTAAGGTGACCCTCAAGTTCGTAAAAAACAGGATTATCCCCATGCAGTACAACTATGCTGAAGTCACCTTTTTTCTCTTCTTTCTCACCTTTAAAAGAAGAGAATTTATACTTAAATGCGTTAACCTTCTTCTTTTTATACTTTACCTTAATATTTTGCTTAGTTTTTAATACTACTTTATAGAAGTTCGATTTCAAGGCCAACCAGAAGTAGTCCCCGCGATTTAACTCCCCTTTTGAAAATATTGCATAATTAAGCATGGTACAGAGATCAAAGAAACTTTTTCCTTCAGATGAGTATGTCTTTTCTTTTTTTCCAGTTTTCTTTTTCTTTTTCCACTTTTCTGAAAAATGAATATTACCGTTTTTAAAAACCATTTTAACGTATGACTCTTTTTTACCTTCTTTTTTATTAAAGTTAAATTCAGTGGGCAGTAGTGTTTTGATACTAAAAGAACTAGTTATCTCATCACGTATTTTAAAGATGAAATCATAAAATGAATTAGTTTTTAAAGTTGCCTTTGTAAAAATCTCCTCATTATTTTTTTTAATTGAATATTTTAACTTTCCAATATTTATATTTGAAAACGAAACTTTTAGTTCAAAATCAAAGTTCTTTTTTAGATCCAGATTTCTATTCTTGATAAAAGGATCAATTGAGGGCTTAGTCAAACCCTGTCCATTAGCTATTACGAATGAATTAAATAACAATAAGGCAAAAAAAATTATTTTCTTAGGATGATTCATAAATCTAAACTTTTAATTTTCTCCTTAATTTTATCTTCCCCTTCTAGAAATACAACTTTACTTACAAGTGAAAGAACATCCCCTTTAACTTTCTGGGGATCAATTTTTATTGCATCTTTTTCTGTGCAAATTAAAAATCTTTCATCACTCATTTCATTAATTTTACTATAAGTACTTTCTTTAAACTTATGATGATTATCTAAGATTAACTCTTTTCTAATATTTAGGTTCAAATCACTTAACACACCTAAAAATTGACCTGGAGTGGCTATTCCACAAAAAACACCGCATTCCATTGAAGATAAATCTATCAGGTTTTTAATTTCTCTAGTTTTTAGGTTTTCAAAGTGACTCGGGGAGAACTTCACCCTCCCAAACAATGCGTCTGGTTTCAAAAAATCCGAAATAAGGGAACGAATCAATTTCTCGTTGTCAGTTGGTTTATCCTGACACTTGGTAAAAATTAGTATGTCCGCCTCCATAAGCGAACTTACCCCCTCTCTTAAGTAACCACTTGGAGGGCACTTAAATTTATCAACCTCTGTCGTTGAGTTAATTAAAACGATATTTAAATCTCTTCTAATTTTTAAATGTTGATGGCCATCTTCAAGGAGAACAAAATCATCTCTATGAATCAAAGGACGGTTGAAGTAACCAGCTAATCTATTAGGGCCAACTATTACAGAACTTTTCTTAAGCTTCTTAGAAATTAATAAAGCTTCATCCCCTACGTCTGAAACATTTAAGCTTTCTCTATTTATCGGGGTAATTTGCACAATAGGTGACTTGTTTGACTCTCTTTTATATCCTCTAGTTAAAACAACTCCCATTTGTCCACAACTCTCGAGAAAGCACCCTAGCCAAACGGTAAAAGGAGTTTTCCCTGTGCCTCCGAGTTCAATATTTCCGACAGAAATCGTTTTTGGAATTAATTCATGGGAAGACATAAAACCTTTAGCGTATAAAAGTCTACGAATCCTATATAAAAGGTCTATCATAAAAGAGAGGGTAAAAAGAAATGGTCTAAAAAGTTTCACTTCTGCATCTTTTTAAATATTGTGTCTACGACATCTTCATTTTCAAAGAGAAATTTATCTCTGACAAGACAAGTTTTTTTTGTGATTTCATCAACGGTATTATGGTTGGCCAACCATGATGACAGCTTTCTGTTAATTTCAAAAACATTGAATCTATCTTGAATTAGCTCAGGGAAGACCTCCTCCTCCGCGATTAAATTTGCAAGAGCAATCAACCCCTTATAAGGAACAAAAACTCTGTAAAAAAGTTCATTCAAAAGAGAAACTTTGTAGCCAACAATAGTTGGAACGCCCATGAGCGCACATGAAAGCGTTGCCGTACCACTAGCTGCAAGACAAAACCTTGCTTCTTTTAACGCATCGTACAAGTCCTTAGAGTCGTAAAATTTTGATATCCTATCGCAGTATTTCTCATAAACATCAGCCCTAACAGAGGTGGTTTTTACAATTGAAACTTTAAGACCGTGATCAATCGTTGAAATTGCATCTAAAAAAACCGGCAAAGTCTTTAATACCTCTGAATTTCGAGAACCAGGTAATAATAATAATTCCTCTTTTGGATAATTCTTATTAGGCCATCTGTTTTCAGCATCAATCTTTCTATAAACTGGGTGCAAAACGGAGGAAACATTTTTCACTCCTCGGTCTGAGAACCACTTTCTTTCAAATGGGAGAATGCAAAATAAATGATCTGTGTATTTTATAAGTTTTTTAACGCGCGAAGGTCGCCAAACCCAAGCTTGTGGAGCTACATAGTAAAAAACTTTAACCCCCTCATCACTAAGTCTCTTTGCTAGTCGAAGGTTAAAATCTTGAAAATCTATTAAAATAGCCGCTTCTGTATTTTTTTTTATCGCATTTTTAACGATCTTATCCATCGCTGAAAAGTAAAAAGGTATTTTTCCTAAAACATCCGAAATGCCCATAGAACCGAAATTCTTAAGATGAAATAAAAGTTCAACACCCTTGGCTTCAGCTTCATCTCCGCCCACTCCCCAAAAATCGTAATTTTCAAACTTCCTTTTAAGAAGCGGAAAAAAACTCATCAAATGGTCCTCTCCTGATTTCTCACCTGCAATGATCAGAATATTTTTTCTAGTTACCAAGAAACTTCCACTCCTGATTTAATTGATTTCAACGTTAAATCAATCATTTTCATCACAACTGTTGCATCTTTTATTCCAACGACAGGAGGGTTTGATTTCGTGATACTATTGAAAAACTCTTGATGCTCTACTAATAAATGATCTGCACGTTGATACGAGTGCTCTACCTTTTTAAAACTTCCGTTTTCGCAAATCGACTTCTCAAAAAAATTGTTAAGTAAATCGACTTTAAGCTCACCGTTTTGATTTACTGCGACCAACTCTCTTTGCTCATCAACACTAACTCTCGAGGCCGTGACAAATGCGGTTCTATTTCCAGAAAAAGTTAAAAGAGCTGAAACATAATCAAGATTATTAGAAATTATTTTTGCCCCATTAGCACTTATGCTTAGAGGGGTCTCATTAAAAAAGTAATACAAGAGATCAAAATCGTGAATCATTAAATCTTGAACAATATCAACGTCAGCACCACGACCTTTAAAAGGGGCTCTTCTAGTAAGCTTCAACATACGAGAACTCTCTAATGTACCTTTTAACCGAGCCCAACAGGGATGAAACCTCTCGCTGTGACCCGCTTGAAGAACAAGATCTTTTTTACTTTCGAGTACATCTTGGATTCTAAGGGATTGCTCAAATGTCTCGGTTAATGGTTTTTCACAGAATACATGAAGATTATTTCTAAGACATTCCTCGATAATTTCATAATGATAGGTTGTTGGTGTGACAATCACAGCCGCATCTAAGTCATTAATAACCTCTTGAAGACGTGAAGTGACAATTAGGTCTGGGTAAATAGATTTAATTCCCTCATGAAGGGTTTCATTCACCTCAACGATGGCAATGAAATTATCTCCATATACTTTCTTTGCTTTTTCCGCGTGCCACTTACCAAGATGACCAAAGCCTATTTGAGCAACTTTCAAAATAACTCCTTTACCTGGAAAAAGGCACTATCCCAGCTTTAGAATCTTTAATTTCAACAATTAGCCTTTGGACAATGTCGTTTCCTTCATACTCTGATATGCTCTCGGAATCCTCAACGAAAGCCCTTGGAGATAATGGACTTGCCTCCATAGACCTAATGAAAGTAACTAACTCAGAAATATCGCTTTTTGAGAAACCAGCACGCCTTAGCCCTATGATATTAATACCTTTTAGTTTCGCTCTGTTGCCAATGACAGTACAAAACGAAGGCACATCTTTATCAATTGTCGTAGAAGCTCCGACGTAAACACCTTCACCAATATTTACAAATTGAGTAACCCCACAGTTTCCACTTATGATCACTTTATTTCCAACACTAACATGTCCTGCCAGATTTACGGAGTTAACCAAAACGCAGTTATCACCTATTATTGTGTCATGTCCGACATGCACCTTTGCCATGAGAAGGTTGTGACTACCAATTTTTGTAACCTTATCTTGCTTAAGGGTACCTCGGTGTATTGAGACATATTCTCTTATTGTATTATTATCACCAACAATTACTTTAGTTACCTCTTGCTTATAGGTTAAGTCTTGTGGCTCCTCGCCAATAGAGCAAAAAGAAAAAAACTTATTTTTCTTACCAATAGAAACATTTCCACGGACTACACAGTGAGATTTAAAGCTAGTATTATCTCCAACAGTTATATTGCCTTCCAATATACAAAAAGGTCCTATAGAGACATTTTCACCTAACTCGACTTCAGGTGAAATTATTGAAGTGGGGTGAATTAAATTCGCCAAAACCTCTCCTTATTCAAAACTTTACAGAGGAGGATATGGTTGCCTCAGAAACCACATCTTCGCCATTAAAAACCTTACACTTTGTAACTATTATCGGCTTACGGTATTTAATCACTTCAGCCTCAATTTTTAAATTTTGGCCGGGTAATACAGGTTTTCGAAACCTTGTATCCTCCAATCTTGCAAGCGCTATATCTAGAGTATCCAACGCAAATGGATTATCAATAAAAAATACCATTGCAAAGCTACTTGCTTGTGCCATTGCTTCTACTTGGATAACACCAGGGAAAATTGGCCTACCTGGGAAATGTCCTTTAAATAAATCTAAACTTTCACTTGTGAAAAAATTGGCCGTTACAACACCGCCTATCGCGTCCTTTGGGTTTGAGATTCGTTGCCCAAAAACCCAGTTTTCAAGCTTTATTGACTCTACTGAGTTAATAAATAAAAAAGGCTCTCTATGCGGAAGAAAGTTTTTCACTTTCTCTTGATCAAATAACATAATAACCTCACTTTTTAGCAAGTTTTCTAAGTGTAGCCTGGGATCTAAGCCACTCTTTTAATGGCCTCGCTGGATAGCCTGAATAAACCTGACCACCTTCAAGGTTTCCTGTTACTGCCGAATGCCCTCCAACCTGCGCTTTTTCACCTATCTCCACTCCTGGGGCAACCCCGACATGACCACTCAACATTGAGAACTTACCTACTCTCACGCTTCCTGCTAATCCACTTTGCCCACATACAATGACATTCTCATCAAGTATGCAATTATGTGCCAAGTGAACAAGGTTATCTAACTTACTTCCTCGGCCTATAATTGTTGGCCCAAAGGTTCCTCTATCTATTGTACAGTTTGCACCAATTTCTACATTTTCCTCTATAATTACGTTACCTAAGTGGAAAACCTTCTTGTGCTCCCCATCTAGCTGATTATAGCCGAAGCCATCACTTCCAATAATTGATCCAGAGTGAATAGTTACTTCATCTCTGATGATAGTTTTTGGGTAAATTGTGACTCGGGGAAAAACTTTAACGTGCTTGCCAATTATACTACCAGGCATTATCACAGTCCCTGGCATAACAACGCTATCAGCTCCAACCTCTACATTTTCTCCAATAAAAACACCTTGAGCTATCTGAGCCGATGGATCAATTTTGGTATTCCCAATCTGTCTCCCATCAAGCAAGCATTGGGTATTCTCCTCAAATAACTCGTAGAACATTTTAGATATATCAACCATTACTTGATCAATACTCTTTTCACTCACTAAGTAAGAAAATTTCTCTAAGTTTAACTCTGACTCCAAGGCTGTTGGTACTACTAAAAGAAGTTTTTCAAACTTTGAACTCGGCGATAATTTAATTAGATTATCAAAAAACTTAGTGCTTTTAATGAGAATAAGTGTATTTTCGACCGGCAAATCGGGAGTAGATATGCCTGAAATAAAAACCTCCTCAAATGAGGAGGTTTTTTTAGGAATCAAGTAACTAAACTGTTCTACAATTTCTTTTAATTTGAACATTTTTTAATTAGGAAACTTTTTGTCGTAAGCTTTTATCACATCTTCAGTTAAGTCTTTTTCATTCTTCGCGTAAACAACAGGTGCAGTGCTCGCCTCAAAAGTTACGTCAACCTTTGATTTTTTAGAAATAGAGGTAACGACTTCTCTTACTCTGTCGATGATTGGACCTTTCATTTTATTTTCCATTTCTTGGATTTCTTTTTGGAAGCCGAGAGACTTTTGCTGTAACTTCATAACAGCTTCTTGAAGTTGCTTTTCCTTTTCAACTTTCGCGCTGTCACTCATAACGAGGCTTTGCTTTTGGAAATCCTCTTGCATTTTTTTTATTTTTTGTTGCTCTTTATCAAGAACTTTTTTCTTTTTTTCAAACTCTGCTTTTAACTGGTCTCTAACTTTTTTTCCTTGAGAAACACTTAAAAGTACTCTTTGAATATCAACTTTACCAATGACCATAGAAAAAGAATTTAAGCTAAAAACTAATGTAATTAATGCGACTAAAGATTTCATCTTTTCTCCTAAAAATATTCTAGAATAATTGTCCTATATCAAAATGAAATTGGCTACCTGCGTTTTCATTTTCTGGGTTGATTGGGTAGCCAAATTCAAATCTTAGAACACCAATTGGCGAGAACCACCTTAAACCAAAGCCATAATCGTAATTCGCATTAAATTCACTGAATTCTCCTGCATCTCCTGCATCAAAGAATACAACCCACTTCAATCCGGCTTCTCTTGAAATAGGATGCTCTAGCTCTAAAGACGTGTAAGCCGCGAATGTCCCGCCTCTGTTGTAAACGACATTGATACCCTCTTCTTGAACAGTCACTTTAGGGCCGATTGCTTCAAATGCGTACCCTCTTAGGTTTCTTGCTCCTCCAAGAGTAAGTTTCTCTGTTCTAGGAATTCGTTGGTCATCAACCTCATATACTCTAGAGGCGTATAGACGAGATCTAAAAACAAGGTCTCCAATGACTTTTTTGTAGTATCGAACATCTGATTCTAATTTAAACCATTTTTTGTTGCCACCTAAGCCAGAGTACTCAGAGGATGCGCTTACATAATAACCAGCTGTTGGCTCAAAAGAATTATTTCTCTTATCTCTTATTGATGAAACTCTAAAAATAGAAGCAACACCATTTTCAAGAGACTCGTCAATTGTGGGGTCATTTACCTCATTTATTAAAGTGTCTTCATATTTGTATGTAGCAAAAAGTCTAGTGTAATCGAAAATGGGATACCCAACTCTTAAGTTGAAGCCCTGTCGCTTGTAAGCAAGGGATCGACTGGCCGTATTGTTTTGCGAATAAATATCCCCTCCCGCAGTCCACAAGGAGTCGTTCAAATATGGCTCAGTAAAACCCAGATTATAGGTTTTGTTAACATCGGAGATATTTAAACTTAGTGTTAAATTTTGTCCCTTACCCAAGAAGTTATTTTGAGCAACTGATGCTTGCATAAAAGCACCAGTAGCGGTTGAGTAACCAGCTCCAAGTGAAATTTGACCAGTATTCCTCTCTTTTACTGAAATATCGATATCTATAATATCATCTTGCCCCGGTCGAGACTTGGTATTGAAAACAACAGAACCAGGTTCAAAAAAACCTAACCTGTTAACATTTTCTTGTGACAACCTTAGGTTTGTTCCAGAAAACTTTTGCCCCTCTTCAACTTTCAACTCTCGACGAATAACTTTGTCTCTAGTCTTGTAGTTACCTGATATATTGATTCGACCAATTTTGGCCAAGATCCCCTTTTCAAAGGAGAATTCTAAATCAACCTTGTTTTCACCAGGCACGATATTTAGGGTTCTCAGTACATTTGCAAATGCGTAGCCCTCATCTTGATACAGCTCTGTAAGTTTTTTTATATTAAGTCTTAAAGCTTCTTCTGAATAAACGTCGTTCTCTTTTAGGTTTATCTTTTTTCGAAACTCGGAATCTGTGAATAATGTTTGCCCTCTAAATGAGATAGAATTTATCGTGTATTTGGGACCTTCATTAACTTTCACAGTGATGAATATCCAACGGCGGTCTTCACTAATAGTTACCTCTGGTTTTCCAATATTGATTTGCAGATAGCCTTTCGTCTTATAAAAATATTTAAGCCTTTCAATATCTGTTTGAAAGCTAAACTCTTTAAAACTTCCAGACCCGCTCATAAATGAAAACAAAGAGTTTTCTCTGGTTTCCATCAAATCTTTAAGTTGATAATCGTTGAACGCTTTATTTCCCAGGAATGTAATATTTTTTACCTTAACTTTATCAAATTCTTTTATCTTGAATACAAGCTCTAACTTTCCGTCCTTGGCCGTGCGCTGTTCAAAATCAATTTTAGCAAGGTAGTAACCTTTTTCCTCGTAATGCTTTTTTAGAAGTCTAGTATCATTTTTTATTTTTGAGGTATCAAACAATGAGAAGTCTTTAGTTTTAATAACTTCTTTTAAATCATCATCATCTAAGTCATCGTTTCCCTCGAAAGCGATTGAAGATATATAAGGTCGTTCAACTAGTTTAAAGATTAGCTCTGCACCCTTTTGATGAGCTTCAATTTTTTCAAAATACTTAAGATTGAAAAGAGTATTTATATCATCGTTTAAAATCTTATTTGTTAGTTTTAACCCTACCTTCGATTTTATTTGATTTTTAATCGAAGATTCTTTAATTCTTGATAACCCTTCAAATGATATTTTTTTTATCTTGAAAAAAGCTTTTACTGGCCCTACTTCCTTAGAATTGGCCAACGAGATAGCAGGGATCAACAGAAAAGCACATAAATAAGTTAATATTTTTGATGGCCTCATATAAATAAAAACTTGCCTTTGACTCAAATAAAATTAATAAGATGGAAAACTTATCAACAACTTTTCACAATTACAATCCAATAGACCACTCTGTTTCAGTCTATTGGTACAATATTCCATCCTTCATCTCTAAGTGATGAGAAAAGTGCGATGCGACATTTTTATCATGAGTAACCGTGAGTAGGGTAATATTTAACTCACGACTTAATTTAAACAGAAAATCACAAACGATTTCGGTGTTAACCGAGTCCAAGCTTCCAGTTGGCTCATCACATAAAAGATAATCAGGCTTTAAAGATATCGCCCTAATCAAATTAATTCTTTGTTGCTGACCACCAGAGAGCTCGAAGGGCATTTTGTCCAAGCATTCTGTTACCCCTAATAGACCGGCCACCTCATTTACAAATGGTTTTACCTTATTAGGAGATGTCTTCTTGGATAATGACGCTGGTAGCAATATGTTATCCATACAATTCATGGAGGAAAGTAAGAAGTGAAATTGGAATACAAATCCAATCTTTTGATTTCTATAGTTGGCCAATTCTTCATCGGAGTAATTTGCAAGACTTTCTCCATCCACAGATATAACTCCGGAGTCCGGGCGATCCAAACCGCCAAGCAAATATAAAAGAGTCGACTTCCCAGAACCTGAGCTTCCTTTGATTACATATTGGCCGCCTTTATCAATTTTAAGATTTACTCCTTTTAAAACATTTGTATTTGAAAAACTCTTCACAAGGTCCCGGGTAATTATAGTTTGACTCTGCATTAGTTAAACTCCTCTCTAAGATTTTTCAAAATTGATGACTGTTCTATCTTACTTATAAAAAAAGCTGTTATGGCCAACAAAACAACTAAACTCACAAGGAATACAATTAAAATATCAGAGATCCCCCATTCTAAAGACAATCTTTTAAGGTAATAAATTTTTGAAGGTAGCTCAAAAAGGGGAAGGTATTTTAGACATAGGTCGAAGAAATACACGAACAGAAGAGAAAAAACACACGCAAATAGCCAAACAATTAAAACAAGTCTTCTCCACGCTGAAATTCGACGCCTTCTGGACATCCCTAATGCACTAAGAAGAAACACTTTCCTTGCATTTATTTCCTTAAAGTAAACTAAGAATGCTACTACATTAAAAATTGCCACGATAACTATTACTTGCAAGATGATGGATATTGATTTTTTTTCTACCTCAACCGCTTCAAGCAAAAACCTAAACTCACTCCAGAATGGAGTAGCTTTAAAATTAAAATCTATATGGGTCTCAATCTCACTTAGTAAACTTAAAATCTCATCGTAACTTGGATCGAGTAAAGCAATCCCTATTTGATTAGAAAACTTCTTATCCTCTGACCTCATTGAGAATACATATCTCTGGCTTTGCTCATACAAAGGAAAGCTAATTATTTTTTTTACATTTTTTCTAACAAAACCAAGGCTTTTTTGATCATTAGCTTGAGATAAAAACGTAACATTATCCCCTATAGAGAGCTGAAGCTTCTTCGCAAGTCCATCACCAATTATGATTTCATTTTCGTTTTCAAGATTAATATTAAATTTTAATAAAATTTCCCTCGCAGGCATTTCAAAATTTCTTATGGCAGTAGAGCTCTCATTAGACTTGAGAAGAAAACCATCTAGTTTATTGAAAAGAAAAACTCGCGATGATGGTGATATATTTTTAAAAAACGGTAAATCATCACCAGAAAAGGGCATATCAAATCTGTGAGTAATGTTTATTTCAGGTAAATATTTATTGATCGACTGCTTCATCGACTTTTCGAAGCCGTTCATCAAACCAAGGGTAGAGATAATTACTGCTTGAGAGAACGCCAAGCCTAAAACTGCCCATAGAAAAAACCTCTTTGAGTTTTTATTGGGCTTAAATACTTTTCTTAAACTAGAAAAACTTAGCAAAAATCACTCCTCCTCACCTAGATTACCCCCGAGCACTTTCCATCTCAAAAAATAATCCATAAATTGATCGAGATCTCCGTCAAGTATCTTATCTGGGTTTGAAGATTCACAGTTAGTTCTGTGATCCTTAACCATTTTGTAAGGGTGCAAAACGTAACTTCTTATCTGAGCACCCCAACCAATTTCTTTTTTTTCAGCTTCCCTTGCGTCACTCTCCTCTTTTCTTTTTTCCATTTCTAAGTCGAACAAACGTGACTTTAGCACCTTCATTGCCTGCGCTTTATTTTGCAGTTGGGACCTTTCATTTTGACAAGTAACTACTATCCCTGAGGGTAAATGTGTTATCCGCACAGCTGAATCAGTGGTATTAACAGACTGCCCTCCAGCTCCACCAGAGCGATAAACATCTATTTTAAGGTCCTTGTCATTGATTTCTATCTCAATATCATCATCAACCTCTGGCGTGACGAAAACAGAGGCAAATGAGGTATGACGCCTGGCGTTTGAATCAAAAGGTGAAATTCGCACTAAGCGGTGTACTCCCGACTCAGACTTTAAAAGTCCATAAGAAAATACGCCCGAAATCAAAAAAGTAGCTGACTTAATACCTGCGGAGTCACCATCTTGAACATCTAAAAGCTGATATTTGAATTTTTTTAGCTCGGCCCAACGGGTGATCATTCTAAAAAGCATCGATGCCCAATCACAAGACTCTGTTCCGCCTGCCCCCGCATTAATCATCACAATAGCATTGTTAGAATCAAATTCATCAGACAAAAGAACTTTCTTTTCTGCCTCAAGAATTTTTTTCTCTAATTTGCTTGATGTCTCAACCGCCTCTCCAATGGAATCCGGGTCATCATCAGCATACTCACATAAAATCTCAAACTCTTCTTTTAAATCATTTAAATTATCATAAAGTTTAAGAGTTTCTTCAATTATAGATCGCTCTCTTTGAATCTTTGAGGCAGCTGTCACATCCTCCCAAAAACCCTCTAGCGACTCAAGCTCTGAAATTTCTTTAAGACGCGCCTCTTTTCTATCAATGTCAAAGTGACCTCCGAAGCTCAGAGATACGAGGCAACAACTTTTTCATAACCATCTTTTTATCTTCAAGAGTCAACATATTAGCATCGCTCATTTTTTCTCCTTAATAAAGCCTTTGTAACTATTCACAGTTGCCCGAAAAATAATCATATATTTCACGCTCTTTTTTATACATAAGCTCTAACTCTTTATTAGACTTCTCATGATCAAACCCTAACAAATGTAATATACCATGGATCAAAAGCTCAAAGATCTCCTCTTTCAGACTTATATTATTCTCAAGAGCCTGTTTCTTTGCCGTATCCATTGAGATAAAAACATCTCCGAGGTTTACTATGGGTAGCTTATTTTCAACCCATTCTTCCCTAAAGTCATCAAACATTGATAAACTAATCACATCTGTGGATTTATCTAATTTTCGATATTCGTTGTTGATTTCTCGTATTTCATGGTCCGATACAATAAAAACCTCTAGCTCTAATAATCCATTGAAAGAAAAACCTTTAATTAGCTTCTCTCTCATCAGGAAATGACCAAATGTTTGCTCCAACACAGGCATATCTTTTTCCACAGATAAAACCTTCTCTGCAAAGTTGTTTTCCCAGTCATTTGAGCCAAAGTTTATTTTAAATTTAGTGTCCATCATGCGATTTATTATTATATATTTATTTTTGTTATATATTAAATAATAAGGTCTAAAATGTCCTCTCCCAATATAAAATCCCTCTTTGAAACTATAAGAAAACTAAGAGACCCTGAGCACGGTTGTCCTTGGGACCTAAAGCAAACTCACCAATCATTAAAAAAGTATCTTATTGAAGAATGCTATGAAGCCTTGTACGCCATAGAGAATGAGGATGCATCAGCCCTTTTGGACGAACTAGGTGATGTTCAACTACAAATCCTGTTACATAGTATTATTGGAGAGGAGGAGAATAGTTTTTCGCTTCAAAACGTTTTCGACAATCTAGAAAAAAAGATCATTAGGCGCCATCCCCATGTCTTTAACAATAAAAAACCTATCTCCATTAAAGAGGTCAAAAATAATTGGAAAGAAATAAAAAAAAATGAGAATGAAAAAGAGTTTAATCAAAGAAAATGTCTCATAACCAAAAAGCAAATGACCGCTCCTGCTCTTTTGGCAGCCAACAACATCGGAGAATTTACGAACAGTAAAAAATTTGACTGGGAATCCACGAATCAAGTGATTCTAAAGGTGGAAGAGGAGCTCAGAGAGCTTAAAGATGAGTTGAAGTCACTTAACGATAAAAACATTCAAGAGGAATTAGGGGACCTACTTTTTACTGTAGCGCAAGTATGTAGACATGCCGGTTTTTGTCCGGAAGAAACCTTGAAATTAGCAAATAAGAAATTTCAAGACAGATATAACAATATGATAAAGTTAAATGACGGAGCCGATATCGTTTCGTTATCTCTAGAAGAAAAAGAAACTCTGTGGCAGAGGGTTAAAACTGGAAAATTTGATGAGTAGGTTATACGGATGTGAAAAAAAAATAATTGGAATAACTGGAGGCATTGCCACAGGAAAAAGTAGTTTTACCGCAATATTGAAAAAGAATGGATATCAAGTTATTTGTGCGGATGAGTTGGTCAAAGAGATTTATAAACTTCCTAAATCTATTACTTTAGTAGAGGAAATCTCACCAAACCTTGTCACAAATAACTCCATAAACTTTAGTAAATTAAGAGAACTTTTCTTCAGCGATGAGAATATCAAAAGAAAAATAGAGAATTACATATACGCTCAACTTGAAAATTTCTTTACAAAGGCTTCCAAAAACTTATCGTCACCGATCCTATATGATGTCCCGCTGCTTTTCGAAAAAAAAATAAATGAAAAAATTGATGCAACCGTTCTTATCTATGCAACTAGAGACCAACAAATTGAAAGACTATGCAGAAGAGATCAAGTAACAAATGAGTTGGCCAATAAGATTCTAGCAAACCAGCTTCCCATAGATCAGAAAAAAAAACTTGCTAATCTTGTTATAGATAACTCTACGACAAAAGACCATCTTGAAGAAAATTATCAAAAAATATTCTTACCATTCATTAAAAAGTATTAACCTAGGCTAATTTTACTCCCTTCAGCCTTTTCATCACTGTTGATATGTTGATCAAAACTATCACTATTAGTTTTAGAGTTCTCCGAAAGAATTTCCCCTAAATCAGAAAGAATTTGCTCTAGCTTCTCTACACCTTTGAAATGGCTTCCCATTAAGTCGGCTAGATGCTCCTCTAGACATTCCAGATCACCTGTAGAATCCATAAGGCTATCATTAGCTGAATGTATCTCAACTGATGCCAATTCATTAATTAAATTTTTAAATTCATCTTTTAAAACAGTGGAGCTATCTTTGATTTTCAACAACTCCTCAACTGCAAATTCTACTTTTTTAATATTTTTTAAGTTTACATCCCTAAGCTCTCCGTAGTCGCGTTCTTGTTTTTGTTTTGCACTTTTTAACTTTTCAATCGCTCTTGATAAAGACATGAAGACATTTTTTATCTCATTTGTTCTCAAGTCGCGCACAAGGCTTGTGGAGTCGATAATTTTCTTTGTATCGTTAATGACTTTTATGTTATCCATATGGTTATCATCGTGGACTCTCATTTGTTCTAAAATTGATTTTTCGAATGAACTAAATATATGAGCGAGTCTTCTTGCCTTACTCTCTACCCTTTCAGGAAGACTTTCACTTTGTTGTACGAATGAATCAAGAGCAATCGATTCATTCTTATTTAAAATTTCATCTAAAGATCTCTCAACCTCAATCAGATTCTTTTCATAAATTTTATCAATAGGTTCAACTTCTTTTTTAGATAGAAAAACAACATAGTAGATTTGATTATCCACATTAACCTGGGAAGCAATAATGTCGACCCACTCATCATTCATTTCGACAGAGAGTGAATATCCCTCACTTGTAGAAATTATATTAGAGATATTAAATAAATTTATAAAATGAGAATAATTTTTGACAACATCTCCATGAAGGAACTGATCCACTTTATCATTTGACCAAACCAATTCTCCACCATTTTGAAAAATCAAAGCCCCCCTTTCCAAGGACTCTTTTAAAAGCTCTCCATATAGTTCTTTTCCTCTTATATAGTTTCTACAATCATTTATTTCAGATAAGAATTTATTATCCAAAGAGTCGTCATTTATTTCTTTACCTGACGTTAGAATATGGTTTTTTATAATATGCCAAAAATGATTCTGAAAATCTGTCTTGCGTACTTTCGAATCTCTATTTATTAAAAATAAAAAGGTGATAATAAATATTAAAGTTATTCCTGAGTAAAACCAAAGCATTCGTTTAATAACAAATGACCTCTCATGTATTGCAAGAACGTTATTATTTTTTATGACCCCTATTTCTTTGGTTAAATTAGCAATTCCCTGCAGAAGCTTGCCCAGGTCCTTTAAGAGCACTATCTTCTGATCAACAACCCCCGTAACATTAATTTGTATATCTTTTAAGGTATTTACTCTTTTTTTAATAATTTCTTTTTTCGCCTGCGATAATGTTGATACTTCAGCTACTCGATAAATTAGATTAAAGTCTTTTTCTAGCAAATCTATGTTTCTTTTAGTATCGATTAACTTGGATGATTTTTTCACTTTTTTAAGACGCTCAATTGCACCATTTGTAATCTTCAAAAGATTATTCCACTTATTGCTACCTACAAGCTTATAAAAACTAATTAATTTTTTATCAAGTTCTTGAAGCTCTATTTTAATCCTGGGGTTATTGTTTATAGTTTTTGTTAATTGATCTATTTCTGAAAGGATTTTATTTTTATTATCAAATGTAGAAAGTGGTATTTTTGAAATTTCAAGTTCAGCTTCTTTTAATTTTTTATTTAATGAGCTGTTTTCACCCTTAAGAATCACTCTTTCAAAATAGTTTTTTTCCGTAGGAGTTATGGAAGCATTCAACTTTTGCTTAATCTCTTTTAAATGTTGAAAATTATTTTCTTTTTTGTCTGATTGAATCATCTTCCACGAAAGATATGCAAAAAAGAAGATACTCAACAAAGAGAATGAGATTACAAGACTACTCGAGGACTTTAAAATACTTTTTTTCATTGTTTGACCTATGCATAATTGACCAAACTATATTTTATCAGTCTTAAAAAAAATTTGTTTATTTTTTTCTCAAACTAAAAAGCTCGGCTATGCTGCTAAGTCCTCTGAGGTCTCAAATGTACCACGAAGTTTTGACTTAAGCTTTAGAACAGCCTGGGTGTGGAGCTGCGACACTCTTGACTCTGTAACATCTAGAACTTGCCCTATTTCTTTTAAGTTCAAATCTTCGTAATAATAAAGACTTAATACTAATCTTTGTTTTTCAGGAAGTTGTTTAATACCTTCTTTAATCTTTGCCCTAGATTTTTTATAGTTCACTGCGGAAAATGGATTTGAGTTTGAACTCTTCTCCATTAGTGAGGCGTAAAGTCTCCTATCATTTTTATTAAAGGCAGTTGCATCGTCTATATTTAATACCGATACCGACTTACTTTTATTGAGCATGTCGTAAAATTCGTCTTTTGACACACCAATTTCTTCGGCCATTTCATCATGAGTAGGGAAACGACCTAACTCACTTTCAAGCTTGGTTTGGGCTCTTTCGATTGTTTTCGCTTTCTCTCGTATGGACCGAGGGACCCAATCTTGGCTCCTTAGTTCATCGAGCATAGCGCCTCTTATTCTAAATTCAGCATAAGTTTTAAATTTATTGTCTCTACTTGGGTCAAACTTTGAGATCGCATCCATTAACCCAATAACGCCACAACTTATCAAGTCATCCAATTCAATATTTGCAGGAAGCCTAGATGCAATTTTTTGAGCGATAAACCTTATCAAAGGTGCATATTCAATGACAATTTCGTCTTTGACTTTGGGGTCCATTGTTGATCGATAGTCTTTTAAATTTTTTAATTTTTTGGCCAATGACGACATCAGTTACTCCTTAACCTTTCAAAAAAAGCGTCCTGCTTTCTAGGTCTGATCCAAAAAGGAATTTCCTCTTTTGAAACTATATCGACTAAAAAGTTAAAGGTTTTATTGAAATCCTCTCCCACGGCAATACTTTCCACTAAACTTTTCCGAGCATTCATATCAAGCTTCGTTTTAGAAAGCTCAATATGCCTTAAAAAGTTTAGATGAACCTGAAGGAACCTATCATTCATGTCCGTCAAAATATCTTTTATTTTTTCCCACTCATTAAGACTTTTTACTCTATTGGGAACAATACTAAAATCAACAACTCCATATTTAACCTTTAAAACTTTTAACATAGCGTATGAATCTTTTAGAGATAGTTTTTCTGGATTCATCACGATAAACCGATGATCACAAAAAGCCAGAATTGATAATAATTTCTCATCAATACCTGCTCCAAAGTCTAGAATAATAAAGTCATATTTTTTTTGAGTTGCCCAAATGAATTTTAATAGTGACTCAGTAATACAACCTTGTTCTTCAATTAGTTCTAAATTACCGCTTTCTGCACCAACAAAATCGAATGATTCAGTCCTCGATACACATGCATTGACTTTCCCTGTTTTAAAAAAATCTAGTAACGTTTTATAAGACGAGAGACCTAAAAAAAACCCACAATTTCCAAGATTAAAATCGCAGTCGATTAATAATACCTTTTTACCTTTTCTCGACAAGAAGCGGGATAGGTTTACTGCACAAAATGTCTTTCCAACTCCACCTTTACCACTGCAAATACCGATTGTTTTGGCCATTAAATTCGCTCCTATTTAACCTATTAAATTGTTTAGCAAAGTTTCATTAGAAAACTTTTTTATATCTCCTTGTGCGCTCAAACCATCGGATAAATATGAGACTGGGATATCCTCTAAATACATACAATTAAAGATACTTCCCCAATCAAGACATAAATCTGTATGAGTAAAGTTTATCGATGAGACATATTCACGATATTTACGAATTTGTCTTAAGTTAAATGCTTCAGTATGAATAGAATTTAGGGTCAGAAATGATCGAAAGATCTCAAAATTATTGCAACAATAATCATGAAGTGAAATAACCTCATCAACACCAATTTCATCGACATTAATATCGATAAATGCGTTGTGACCTTTTTCAACAATTTTTCTGGTTATGGATACAGCTTCTGCTACTGAGGTTGTGTAGTGAGTACTGACTCCACTAATTTTCTGAGCAAAGCCTTCTTGCTTCTCTCCGAAGACAACTAATTCTGCACCTCTTTCCAGTGAAGCGAACTTTCTAACAAGTAGTGATTGACCAGAATTAGAAGTACCGAATATAAGATTTGCACCAGGTGCTGCTGTCTGGAAATCAATCGTATCAATTTTTAAACTGTTCTGAATTTTTAAAATTACGTGATCAATTAGCTGATCCTCTCCATCATTACCTCTTTCAGAGACAAACTCTTTGATATTCTCCTGTAAGAATGATTCATTAATTCCACTAGATTTTAAGAGAGTATAAATTGATCTGATGTAGTTCTTTTCCTCAATTGTCTTATCAATTCTTTGTTCAGCATCTTTAAGAGAAATTTCATTCACTAACTCTTTTAATTTCCCAAGCTCCTGCCTTAACTTATCCAGTTCCTTTGCCTCTATTGATACGGTTTGAAGCTGCTCACCTTCCCCACCATCTGAAATCAAAAAATTGGTTCTATCACTTTCGTTCTCATGAGGCACTCCAACATCACCAATAAATTCGTTTACCGATGAAATAAATTTACTTTCCTTCGCCTCTGGCACTGGAGTGCTCAAAAAAGAATCCAATTCGGTATTATCATTTACTCTTTTGTTAAGCCCAAGGTCACCGTAGCCTGATGCTTTTTTTGGAGCTTCTCTTTTTTTATCATAATCATCTATGAGATCTGATAAATAGGAAGCCGGTTGATCCGCTAATGCATCTATATTATTTTCACCGACAGCACTCTCGAGAGTTGCCTTTTTTAGATAAGTTTTTTCTGTAATTGCTGCGGTGACCTCAACTCGACTTCTTTTAAAAGCTCCTTTGAGCCCGCGATTAGTGGTTGTCTTTAGAATAATTGCGTCAGGACCTAACTCACTTTTAATCTGCTTTAAAGTATCCTCAATAGTGTCACCTTGAAATTTTCTTACATGCATTTTATAACCTCACCGTTCCTAATGATTTAATGTTTGCGTCTGGGCTTAATTCGCTATGACTTATAACTAAAATATTTTGAATAAATTTCTCTGTTAATCTTTTAAAGTGACTTCTAACTACTGGAGAACAAAGAACAACCATTTTTTCGCCTTGCTCAGTTGCTTCTTCGATTTTTTCATTAATCCGACCTAGAATATTTTGTGTAATTTTTGGATCCAAACTTAACTGATATCCCTCATCCGTTTGAACTAAGTTTTTAGCAATTAATTCCTCTATGCCTCGATCCAAAGTATATAAAGGCACTTCTCCATCTTCTGTTTTTATTTGCTGAGTAATAGTTCTATAAAGAGATTTTCTTACACTCTCTGTTAACGAAGCGGGGTCTTTAATTCTAGATCCAAAGTCCGCAAGACTCTCGAGGATAGAGCGCATATCTCTAATTGGTACAGACTCTTTGAGTAAATTTTGGCAAACTTTGAGAACTGTACCCAGAGGTAATACCTCCGGAATTAAATCAGTAACTAATTTCTCATTTGTTTCTTTAATTTTATCTAGGATACTACTAATCTCTTCTCTACCAAAAAGGTCTTGCATGTTGAGCTTCAAAATTTCGGTCAAGTGGGTAGCGATAACCGTTGATGGATCTACAACAGTGTAGCCATTATACTGAGCGTTTTCTCTTTCTTCATCTGTAATCCATACAGCTGGCAACCCAAATACCGGCTCGGTTGTTTCGATACCTTCTATTTTTTCAATGACGGTTCCAGGGTCCATTGCAAGATAATGGTCGGAAACAAGTTCACCTGTTGCAACTTCGATTCCCTTTATCTTTAAAGAGTAACCGCCTGGCTTTAACTCAAGGTTATCTTTAATTCTGACGGATGGAATAATGACTCCCCAATCAATTGCAAATTGTTTTCTTATTTGTGTAATACGCTCAAGGAGGTCTCCGTCTTGGTCAGTGTCAACTAAATTTACTAGACCATAACCAACTTCCAGCTCGACCATTTCTACAGTCAACAAATCTTCTAACCTTTCAGGCATCGCCTCATCAGACTCTTCTTCAATAGTTGAAGAAATTTCTTCTTGAGAATTCATTTTTTCTAATTGATTTGCGACAACGCATAAAACCACCCCAATAATAATAAATGGGATTTTTGGAAGACCAGGTATCAAAGCAAAAACAAATAAAACACCTCCACCCATATAAAGAGATTTTGGGTGAAGTCTTAACTGTTTCCCTAACTGAATCCCCAAAGAATTATTATTTGTGTTCCTTGTCGCGATAATACCAGCAGCAGTGGAGATGATAATTGCCGGTACTTGAGAAACAAGTCCATCACCAACTGTTAACAGAGTAAAAGTCTCTGCCGCTTGTGATATTGTCATATCACTTTGTGCAACTCCAACAATTATTCCCGCAATAATATTAAGTGCAGTTATTAAGATTCCGGCAATCGCGTCTCCTCTAACGAACTTTGAGGCACCATCCATAGAACCATAGAAGTCAGCCTCTTCCGCAATTTCTTGCCTTCTTTGCTTTGCTTCTATTTCATTTATAATTCCTGCATTTAAATCCGCGTCAATTGCCATTTGCTTCCCAGGCATCGCGTCTAGAGTAAACCTTGCGGCAACCTCAGCAACCCGCCCTGCACCTTTTGTTATAACCAAGAAATTTATAATTACGAGAATAATAAATACGATGATCCCTACTATATAATTACCCTCCACAACAAACTCACCAAAGGATTTTATAATTTGACCTGCTGCACTTGTCCCTTGATCACCACCTCTAAGAAGAATATTTCTAGTAGAGGCAATATTTAATGAGAGCCTAAAAAGTGTCATCACGAGAAGAACTGAAGGAAAAGTTGAAAAATCTAGCGGTTTTTTTGAGTACACTGAAACTAAAAGGATCACGACTGATAAGGCAAGAGTTAATGCTATAAATAAATCCAATACCCATGGACTAATTGGAATAATCATTACGCACAAAATACCAATAACACCAAGTGTGATTACCCACTCCGTATTTCTTGAAAAACTAAAAATCTTATTCACAAACGATTCCATATTTAACTGGCCCTTTTTCTTTTCATTCTATAAACAAATGCAAGTACCTCTGCGACGGCTTTGTAAAGGCCTCTGGGAACAGGTTCATCTACGCGAACTGTTTTGTACAAAGTCCTCGCCAGAGGAATATTCTCCACAATTGGTATGTTATTTTCTTTTGCAACTTCTCTAATCTTAAGTGCTAAATGATCAGCTCCCTTTGCGGTAACCGTTGGGCTAACCATTGTTTCGCCGTCATACTGTAATGCGATACTCAAATGAGTTGGGTTAGTAACGATCACGTCAGCCTTAGGCACTGCTTCCATCATTCTTTTCCTCGCCGCCTCTCTTTGGATCGCTTTCATTCTCTGCTTTACTTCTGGGCTACCTTCTCTCTCTTTTGTTTCACGCTTTAGTTGATCTTTTGTTTGTTTTAAACGTTGAAAATAACTATACTTCTGATACCCAAAATCAAAAACGGAGAGAATAAGCAAACTTCCGACAATTGCGAAACTTAGCTTCAATAGAATATCTTTTGCTAATAGAAAGGAATTCATTATCTCTAGTTGATAAAACCCTTTTATGTGATGAATTTCATCTTTCAAGAAATAGTATGTTATTCCAATAACAAGGCTAAACTTAAAAATCCCTTTGATTGCCTCAACGAGAGACCTCATCGAAAATATTCTACCGACACCCTTGAACGGGTTAACTCGATTGAAATCTATAGTTAACACATCCGGGGAAAACAAAAAACCAATCTGGCTGACTGTAGAAAGCAGGCTTACAATAAGAGTCACCAATAGAATCGGTCCTGCACTACCAATAATAAGATCCAACGCTTTATCAAAAACTAAACGTAGTCCATCCTCTGAAAATGCATATGAGGGGTTTAGGCCTATAAAAAAACGAATAAAGTCTCCAAAAGTCTGGAACAAGTAGACAATTGAAATTGATAATAGAAAAAAACTTGAACCAAGAACAATAGAACTTGTTAACTCCTTTGACGAAGCTACATCTCCTCTTTTTCTAAATTCCTCAATCCTGTAACTCGACGGATCTTCCGTCTTTTCACCTGATTGATTATCCGAATCGTCTGCCAAAAAGCCCTCCTAGCCAATAAAAGCAAGCCACCTTCCTAGAAGCTTACTGTAAAAATTCAATCCTACTCCAAAAAACTCTTCGCTACTGAACAGAAAGATTATTAAACCAACTCCAATGTTCATAACAAAACTAACCATAAGAACATTCATCTGAGGAATCATTCTGGAAATTATCCCTAAAATAATCATGACTAAAACATTGGAAAAGATTAATGGCACAGACAAAATTATTGACGATTTAAAAATCGCTCTAAAAAACTCTGTAAAAATGCTCATCCATGAGTTCATATTAATTACTGAATTAAAACTCATTGATTCAAACGAAATAAATCCACCCTTCAGTAAAGGCAATAGACCTCCGCTAGTTATAATGATTACGATCATCACAAAACTTATTAGACGCTCGAAAGGACCCACCTGGTCGGTGACAGACATATCAAAATATCGTATTGAACTAAATCCAACTTGCTGAGTAATAATCGATCCAGCAGAATTAAAAATTTGTAATATTATTTTTGCGAGAAATCCAATTGCAAGACCAGTCAAAGAATAGAAAAATGCAAGCATCCAAATGTTTTCAATACCAACGTAGTAAATGTCACGCGCTACAGTCTTTTCAAGAAAAGGGAAAAAAGCATAACTAAGGCAAAAACAAAATAATACCTTGATCATTCGAGGAACTGCCACATGATCAAAAATAGGCAAGGTAATAATTATCGCAAGCCAGCGACAAAAAACTAACCAGAAAGCATAAAATGTGTATGTATTTGTCACATTTAAACTAACCAAATTTTACCTCGTTACATAATTGGGAATATTAATTATCAAATCCCTCGTAAAAGTAACTAAAGTATCAGACATCCATGGAGCAAAGATTACTAACGCTCCTACAATCACTAAGATTTTTGGAATAAATGATAACGTTTGCTCGTTAATCTGTGTCACTGCTTGAAATAAAGAGACAACAATACCAATAATCAATGCCCCTATTAACATCGGCGAAGATAACATCACTGCGATCTTTATCCCTTCTCTTGATATATCTGAAATAAAATCATTTCCCATTATCCTCTCCTAATTAAACGACCTAATCACAGAGCCTGTGACTAAGTGCCAGCCATCCACCAAAACGAATAAAAGCAATTTAAATGGAAATGAAACAATAACTGGGGGAAGCATCATCATCCCCATGGCCATAAGAACACTCGCAATGACCATGTCCAGAATCAAAAATGGCAAATAAAGTAGAAAACCAATCTGAAAAGCAGTTTTCAACTCACTTATAATGAACGAGGGAATAAGAAAATGTGTTGGCACATCATCGATAGTCCCAGGCAACGGTACTCCTGTTATGTCATAAAAAAGCTGAAGGTCTGTTTTTCGAACTTGCTTCGACATAAAACCTCTCAGTTCGTACTCAATTCCCTTTATAGCTTGTACTGAAGTAACCTTTTTCTCCATGTAAGGAGAGATAGAATTTTCATACATTCTCTCTGCTGTGGGTTGCATAATAAAAAAAGTTAAAAACAAGCTAAAACCAACAAGTAATTGGTTCGGCGGCATATTTTGAGTACCGATAGCTTGTCGTATAAATGCCATGATAACAATGATTCTTGTAAAGCAGGTGCAAAGGACCAATATCGCCGGAGCCAGAGTAATGATTGTAAATATTGAAAGTAACTGAAGAGTGTCAACGAGATCAGCTCCTTGACCGAAATTCAGAGACATTCCAGGAAGATTAAACCCTTGTGCTTGAGCAAACGCCGACTTTGTTAGAAAAAATGAGCATAAAGTTAAAATGAATCTCATTGAAAATCCTTCATGCCCTTAACTCTATTTTTTATTTTATCGGTGATTGAAGAAATGGATGTATCATCCAAAGATACGGGATTACTTTTTTCAATATCCTCTTTTATTTTAAATTCGGCTTTTTCTTCTTCTGACTTTTCTACTGAGTTTTCAAAATTTGTTCCAAAAAGACTTATTTCACCATCTTTAAAGAAACTCATAGGATCATTTAGCTCCGACAATTTTGATATTCCACTTTCGTTTGATGAAAGAAGAAATACTTGTTTTCCAGCACTAACAATCATTAAAGATTTTTTTGGATCTACATGATGGGTTGCAAGGACTTTGATAAGTTCTGAACTATTTAAGAAGCCAAGGTTACTTTTTTTAGCATAACCTTTTTTTAAAAAGAAAACGCAGGCATATATAAAAGCGAGTAAGACGAAGAGGAACCCAAAAAACTTAGCAATATAACCTGTCATTCCATTTTCACTACTTTTTATGTTTTCAGTATTATCCCTTAATGGATCAACTCTTTTTTCTTTTTTAATTCCGGAGCTTTTAAAAAATACTTGATCACTAATATCTTTTTCAGCAACTGTTTTTTCGACCGTTTTTTTCTCTTTAATTAGTTCATTTAAGTAGCTTTCATCATAATCATTAACTTTTGCATTAACTTCTTTAGCTTTAAGATCTGTATAAGCAACAATATTTCCTCTTTCTTTTAAAACTCTTACGACCGCTCCTTCTAAGTATTTCTTACTTTCAAAAACAGCTCTAACTCTAACCGTTTTACTATTAAACTGGTAAGCTTGTAGCTCAACCTTCCCGAGGCTTTTAATCCTTTTAAATTGATCGATCTTTGGCCAAACGAATGTATCAGTGAGCTCTATTTGAATGAAGTTATCTCTAAGCTCCACTTCATGCTTAACTTTTGTATTAGCACTTAGCTTGACATCTAGTTCAATCTTTCCATCATTTTCCTGTAAACCTAAACCTGTTACCTCGTACTTTGGTGAAGACATCGTTAAACTTGAAAATAAAAAAGTTATTAAGAGTAAGAGTTTTTTCATTTGTTTTCCTATTTTAAAGTTTCAATTCTTTCTATTGGGCTAATAATATCCGTGAGTCTGGCTCCAAATTTTTCATTGATGACTACAACCTCACCCTTTGCCACTAATTTTCCGTTTACTAAAATCTCAAGAGGTTCCCCTGATAACTTATCAAGTTCAATAACAGACCCCTGACCCATTTGAAGTAAGTCTTTGACTAGAACTTTTGTTCTGCCTAGTTCAACTGTTACTTTTAAAGGGATATCCAATATGAAGTCTAAATTTTGGACCTTAAGCTTGTTTAAAGAACTGTCACCTGCTTTTACCTGATCTACAATTTGATCAACTTTTATCTTTGTAAGATCAAAGTCTTTGCTCTCGTCTACTTGATCAACCTCGTTATTATTTGTTTCTTCATTCTTTGGTTGCTCTGCCCCCATAAAGACTCCTATTTATCTTTAAGTACTTTTGTTATTTGAACTGCTTTTGTTCCCTTATGAACGCCCATAAGGCATTTCATTTTTTCTTTCCCCTCGACCTCTAAAGAAACCTCTCCTGATACTTCTTGATTCAATGGGATAACATCTCCAATCTCAAGGTTAACTAAATCTCCAACTGAGATTGAAGCCTCTCCAAGTTTTACGGAGAGGTTTGAGGTAGCCTCTTTGATGTGCTCATTTAAGGCATTGGTCCAGATGCTATCTGCCATTTCGTTATCAGTCTGAAAACTGGAAGATAGCTTTTGCTTGATTGGTTCAATTGTTGAATAAGGAACAACGATCATAATCGTTCCTGATGCGGATTCAAACTCAACTTCAAATGTTGTCGTAATAATTACGTCGGATGGAGGTACTACACCTACAAATTGAGGGTTAATCTCAGTTCTTAAGTATTGAGCATCTACTCTATGAACAGGAGCCCAAGCCTCATCTAGGTCACTGATGGCCATATCCATAACTTTTTTCATAAATGACAATTCGATTTGGGTGAATTCTTTTCCATCGAGCTTTGTAAAAGGTCGGTCGGTTCCGCCAAAGTATGAATCAATTATTGCGTAAGCAAGTTTAGATTCAAAAACCATTAAGACTGGACCTCGAAGTTCATTAAACCTCATTATGCACATACAAGATGGTATAGGCAGTGTGTTTACAAACTCTCCAAATTTTAAAAGATCTGTAGAAATAATAGAAATGGATGATATTTTTCTAAGTGAATTGGATAGAGAAACTCTAAATGAACGAATAAAACGCTCATAGATAATATCAAGAATAGGCATTCGCCCTCTAATAACTCTATCTTGATTTGTTAAATCGTATGCCTGAATAGCTACATCATCATCGTGACTAAAGTCAGAAGAATCTAGTGACTCGTCTGAATCACTTACCGCATTTAATAAAGCATCAACTTCGTCTTGGCTTAATACTTGAGCCATTATCCCCTCCTGGGAAGACTATTTCACTCATCCTAAGTGAAATTAGTTAATTTGAAATCCAACATAAAATATATCAATAACCTTTCCATTTATTATGAAAGAGTTAATTGATGATTTTATCTCCTCTTTTAAATATTCTTTTCCGTTTTTCTCTAAAAGGTCTCTAGGTCTTTTAGAATTTAGGATTGATATAATTGAGTCTCTTATTTGAGGAACTCTGGCTTCAAACTCTTTTTTATTATGTGACTCATTAAATTTTAAAACCGCATCTAACCGAAGAAACCTTCTTGGGCCATCTCCCTGTGCTAGGTTAGCTGTGAATGTTTGCAATGGGACGAGAACACCATCATCTTTTTTCATCGCCGACTTCACAGGATTCTCAGCAAGATCCTTATCAGCTTTCAATAAGTCTGCTACCTTTTCTTGCTTCTTTAATTGATCAAATAATTGAAGTTGAAAAAAAGCAATTCCACCGAGCGCTAAAATGTTAACAATCAATAATACGATAATTACAGGGCTTCTAGTAATTGGTTTCTTTCCGGCACTTCCACCGTCTTCCGTAACGTCTTTATTTTCTTCTTCGGCCATTTTTTCCTCTTGAAAAATAAGATGAGAAAATTCTTCTCTCTTCTCTGATTGAATTATAACCAGGGAAAAAATTCACTTCAAGAGGGGGGTAAAAAGTATGGAATAAATTACCTAAATCACATTTAAAAGGGAAAATTTTGCCCAAAAAAAGCCCTGGCTTAAACCAGGGCTCTTGCTAATTTGAATTTCAATAAAGATTATAGCTTAACTTTCCCTCTTTTCTTTAGCTCCTCTACAATTCCGACAAAATGACTTGTAGGATATGCTCCCTTAACTGGCACACCATTGAGAATAAACCCAGGAGTCCCTTGCATGCCAAATTTCGCTGCTTCTTTTAAGTCAGCATCAATTCTTTCTTGAACTGCTTTAGACTTAATATCCTTTTGAAGTTTTGACATGTTAGCACCAATTTTTTTAGCAACACTTTTGAAAAACTTCTCTCCAGACTTAATTTTAGATTGATTCTTGTAAAGTTCGTCATGAAATTTAAAAGCCAACTCAGGGTTTTGAAGTCTTAGAGCTTCGTAATACTGAGATGATGCCATTGCTTGCTTATGGAAAGAGAGTGGCAAATGCTTATAAACAAATCTAATGTTGTTACCATATTTTTTCAATAGCTCCATTACTGTATTAAAACCTCTCGCACAGAATGGACACTCAAAATCAGAGTACTCAACAAGAGTAAGCGGTGCATTCTTCGGTCCTCTGAAAGATTCATCACTTCTGATTTCAGGTGTTAATGGGTTATCGTAAGTTGCTTCAAGCTTTTTCTTTTCTGCCTCTTCTCTTTTCTTTGCTAATTCACCTTGAGCATTTTTGGCCGCATCCTGAATTGCCATGATGTAATCAGCAGGGTTTTCTTTAATTGAATCAATCACGATTTGTGGGTTCTCTTTTAAAACTTTAGTCACCTTATCTTTTAGCTGAGAATCAGACATACATGATGCAAGTGCAAAACACCCCACTACTATAAAAAATTTGTTTAGTTTTAACATGTGGTTCCTTTATCAATTTAATTAGTTAACATTATGAAAATATATTTCAGCTAATATTATCTCCAAAAAAGAATCATGTTCAACTATCTAAATACATATTTTTTACTAATTACATTTAAGTTCTAACGTTAGTTGTCGATAAGAATGTGTAATAGGAGAAACTTCAGTGAAAAAACTTATTATCTTAACAATTTTGTCAGGTTTTTTTCTCTACGGCTGTGGAAAGAGTAATCAGGTAAATACCACTGCAAGCGGACAATTTAATGATGTTCTCGCTCCCTCAACAGCACCAATCACTACGCAAAACCTTGCTCAAGTTTATGCTTCCAGGCCCTGTTCCACAGGCGTAAGGATTAGTGAAGCCAAATTTACTTCAAGTCAAATTAGTTTCGCTGGCGACACCTTGATGGGGAACTTTCAACCAGGTTACGTAAGTGGCACTGAATACGATCGTTACATTGGAGTTAGCTCTTTTAGTGACATACTAATCATCGAGAAAGTTTCAAATGGTAATCAGGTTGTAGGTTACAATGCAATTGTATCTCTATGTGAATATGGACAACTAGTTCAAAGAGGTACTCAATTCCATAGCATTCAATTTCTGAATGGAATTACTCTTACTGACAATCTTAACTGTAATTATGGATCTGTTCTTTCATCGTCCTCTGCGATGTATCCAACAAATAGCGTGCATAACTTGCCAGTTGAGACAGTGTTTACAGTACCCACAACTAGCTCTTGCCCTTTCTAATTTATTTTTAAAAGTTATTCAGTGTTAAAGTAATTCAAAATTTATAAATGTAAGTATCTGTATAAACACTACCTTCCTTGGCAAGTTTATTACTCGTCCACCCTTTAAGACATTTTTAAAGGGAAAAAATGAAATTTAAGCTTTTAGTAATACTCTCCACTTACATGTCAATTAACTTATCTATTGCAAAAACACCTTCAGACATTTCATCGAACCTTGATGTAAATAATTTTAGAGATGGCCCGAATGAAACCCTCGAGTGTGTATCGCCAGAAAGGGGCTCAAAACAACTATCGAGCCTGACCTGCCGAAAGGGCAGTCGTTTAAAAAGTAAGTCGTTCACCGGCGAAATAACTTCTAGTGGAGAAATTAAAAATATCAAACAAGGTACCACTCAGTCGGATATAACTCCATCGATTAAAATAATAGGGGTATCCCACTTTAATGATATCTTATCTATGCAATACGTTTCTGACGGCACTAAAACTTTTATTAATTTTGAAGTTTCTATGTGTGAGTATGGCCCTTTAATTGAAGCCAAATCTACCATTGTCGACATGAATGTAATCGGAAAAATTGGACACAGAGAAAACCCTCTAAGAAATTGTGAAACAGACCAACTAATTTCGGCTAAAGTTGAGCTGACAATCAAAGAAAATTACATACCAGTAAAAATAATATTTACCGTACCAACCGCTGATTTTTGTTTTTAGAGGACATGAGATAATCTCTAACACCCTCTGCTACTTTTGTGGCGTAATCATTTAGGTAATTTTTATTTTTCATCAGGCTCAAGTCACTTTTTGATGACAGGAAACCTGCTTCAAGAAGAATTCCAGGAACCTTGGTCATTGCAAGTACATAAAACAATCCTGGTTTTAAACCTCTGTCCTTGATTTTATATTTTTGAGGCAACACACTCTTTAGTTTTGAGTGAACAAATTCACCTAATTTTTTTGATTCAGGTATATTTTCCGAAACAACAATTTCTGCAAGAATCTCACCTGTTAAAGAGTCCAGTTCACCAACCCCTTGCATTGGGTGTGAGTGCTCTCCATTTTCAACTCTGACGACTTTTTTAGTTGCTTCGTCTAAATCATTACTCAAATAGAAAGTTTCAAAACCATTAGAGAACTTAGACTCCGATGAATTCATGTGCACAGAAATAAAAAGATCCGCTCCTATTTTTTGTGCTGTGCCTGCTCTTTGTTCTAGCTTTAGCGTTTGATCTAAAGTTCGGCTTAAATAAACATTATGCTCAGTAAGAAGCTGGTTTCTAATTAATAAAGCAAGTTCCATAGCGAGATCTTTCTCTTTAGTCCCATCTACACTGGATATTGCACCATTTTCATCCCCACCATGCCCTGGGTCTATAAGAATAGTTGCTGACATCCCTATACTAGTTTTAAAAAGGAGTAACATAACCATTAATTTTAAACTCATAGCTTCAGATCCTCTTTCGAAATAATTTTAAATTTAGGGTAATAATAACTTAAGATATCTTTGTAACTCATTCCTTGTTCCGCCATCCCCAAGGCACCCATCTGACACATTCCCACTCCATGCCCATGTCCAAATCCTTTTAGGTATATGCGCTCACCAATAATTTTAATATTGAAATTAAAGGATTTTATTATTTTATTTTTCAGGATTCGCTTTATTTTATTTTTTGATATTTTAAAAGATCCTTTTTTCATATCTATTCCACTGAATACAATATACTCATCCAAGTTTTTAACACTAATTAAACTTTTAAAGGGATAACCATTTTTACGTAGTACCTGAAGAAAACTTTTCTTTGATATAACGTCTTTAAAGCCTTCTTTTTTGTATTTGTTACAGTATTCACACTTTTTAGTGTGAAAGCCATAAAAGCTACCTTCCCAAATATGATTTGGGTCCAACAGTTTTCCTCCACACATTGCGTGATAGTAAGCCTCTACAAGGCGACCTTTATCATCGACAAGAATTAAATCCTTTGTCATATATGCGGCCAAGTCAGTGTTTTCGTTCTGTTCGCTATAACTACCACTAACCTGCTCTCTTTCACTTGATTCGATGTGATATGTTGAACTCATATTTTTTTTGAGTTTTGATAAGGCATAGCTCCTTGCAGCGATAGCTTGAGCCTTCAAAGCTTCTATCGGCCATGTCTTATTCATTTCTTTGGATAAAAGTGAACTTACATAATTTTCAAACTTAACAGTATTAATAATTTCGCAACCGCTCTTCTTTCTTGCGATAATATCAAATTTGCCTTTAAAAAATTTACCGTCATATTTAATTGGAGAAGTTGACTCAATACTGGCCACTAAACTTTTTGAAAAACTTCTTCTTGATTTAAAGTCACAATTAATCGACATCTTTTTTGATAATTTCGATTTACCTAATAGGGAAACCCTCATTCTATTTTCAGAGAATAAATCAATTTTTTTTGTAGGTTTGTTAATCTTTACTTTGATATAATCTAGTGCTTTCAACTCGAAGCAGACAAACACACAAGTAACAATAAAGTTCATCCTAGAACAAATCAAAATTCCATCCTGGAATATTAAAGAGATACAAATATTTTAATCGAAGTTGATTTTAATTCAAACGTTAAGATATTTTATTTGAAGTTACTCTTATGAATTAACTAAATACTTAATATCCTCCCAAACTCTTTTTTTCATATTTGGGTTTATTAGAAGATACTCTGGATGAAAGATTGGAAGCAGCTTCACTGCTTTTTCTTGAAAATTAATATCCAACTTTTGTCCATGAATTTTAGTCAAGCGACTTTTTATATCGAAAAACTTTAAAGGCGCTGCACCCAATGTGATGATTAAACTCGTATTCGATCTCGAAATAAAATCATATAGATTTTTACTAGTAGTGTAACTACTTACCTCTTCCTCGATAAAGCTACAAAAATGAACTTGAGTTTCTTTAAGTTTTAAGGCCGAAAACATTTTTGCCAACAAAGCGAAGCTCTCTCCCTCAAGCTTTTCATTCATAATTGATGACTCATTTTCAAAATCACCCACAACTAAAATGCAATTAATTTCTTTTTCGACTTTTTCTAAAGACTCTCTCCATAAATCATCCGAAGTCTCTGAAAACAGGAAAGTCTTTGAGGAGCTCTGAGTTTTTTCAAATTTAAATATTTTTTCTAACTTAACGCCTTCTTTAATCGGTGAATTATTTTTGATATTTTCATCTAAAATATTCTCTCTAATATCTTGCAGCGTCTTAAGCTTGTTAACTTCTAACTTTTCATTAGAAACATTAACGATATTGGAAGGACTCGGTGGCTCCTTAAAGCCTTCACGGTCCTCGGTTTCTGAGTTCAAAGCTTGGTTTTTTTCTAAAAACTCCCCACAACTAGTGCCTAAATCACACATTTCTAAAAACATTGAAGATGAAAGAAATAATTCCTCAGAAAATGTTTTCTTCATAGTGTGGCTCCCTTATAACCGACAAAAAGGCTCTCTTTTTACTCAAATAAGATCCAAAGAGTCCCAGAGAAAAACTACTTAGTAAAGGCTGTTTTACTCTCTGTCGATAGGTGTTGTAGACACTAAAAGGACTGCATAAAAAAATGGCCAAAACGTTAGAAGACAAAATTGATGAATTTGGAATTGAAGAGCTGTTAGAAGAGGAAAAAAAGCATGACACCAAGGAATGTTGCCATAAGTGTTTCATCCCTCTTATTGAAGTGAGAAAAACAAATTGGGACAAGTTATCTCAAACTTCAAGGCTAACTTGTCCCGAATGTGGTTACACAAAAAATTTAAAAAAAACGAATCTTAATTAACTTCCCAGGTATCGCCAGAGTTTAGAAGCGACTCCATAGAGCCTTTACCCTTTTTCTCTGTTACCTGAGTAATCTGATCCTTAACAGCAGAGTCATAAACAGGTGCTTCAACTTGTCGTAAAATTCCTAGTGGAACTGGGTGAGTTTGTTCATCCATACGGCAAAGCATATTAGCGATATTAATACTGGTCTCATCATGAACAAGTAGCGCCGACTCGTCAGCTCCTTCTTCCAGAGTAACAACCTCTGGCGACACCCCATTCATTTTAATTCCTTTTCGCACTTCTTTTCCAAAAGTCATTGGCTCACCGTGCTTTAAGCGAATTGTATGCTCATCTCTCGTTTGTCTATTCGTGTACTGATCGTGAACTTTATCATTAAAGATTACGCAGTTTTGAAATACTTCAATAAAGCTTGTCCCTTGGTGAGCCTCTGCTGCAAGGAAAACCTCTTGCATGTGCTTCGGGTCGGTATCAATAGTTCTTGCAAAGAAAGTAGCTCCTGCACCTAAGGCAAGACTTCCTGGAGTAAAAGGTCTATCAACGGCACCATAAGGAGTAGACTTTGTTACAAGACCTACTTCAGAAGTTGGTGAGTACTGTCCTTTCGTCAGTCCATAAATCTCATTATTGAAAAGAATAATATTCATATTCACGTTTCTTCTAATCGCGTGAATTAAATGATTTCCACCAATTGACATCCCATCGCCGTCACCTGTGATAACCCAAACAGAAAGGTTAGGGTTATGAAGCTTTAGACCGGAGGCAAAAGCAGGAGCACGGCCGTGGATTGTGTGCATTCCGTAGGTATTCATATAGTAAGGAAATCTTGAAGAACATCCAATACCAGAAACAAATGCGATATCTTCTCTTTTTCTTCCAAGCTTAGTCATCGCTAATTGAACTGCGGAAAGAATCGCGTAATCCCCACAACCCGGACACCACTTTACTTCCTGATCACTTACAAAGTCTGATTTTTTATATTTTGGCATTTCACTCATGACTAAATTCCTTAATTCAACTCGTTTTTGATTGCTTCAACAAGCTCTGAAATTTTAAACGGTAATCCTTGTACTTTATTATAACCTTTCGCCTTGCAATGAAACTTAGAATTAATAATCATTAAAAGTTGTCCAAGGTTAAGTTCCGGAACTAAAACTTTTTTAAAGTTTTTGATGATGTCGCCAACATTTTTAGGCATTGGGCTAATATATTTAAGGTGCATTAATGAAACTTTTAAGCCCTCATCCCGACATTTTTTTACTGCCGCATGAGTTGCTCCATAAGTTCCGCCCCAGCTGATCACTAAAACGTCCCCTGAGTCATCTCCCTCAAGCTCTTGAAGAGGAATGTTATTTGCTGCACGTTCTACTTTTTCTTTTCTGATGTGACACATCTCTTCGTGGTTCATTGGATCATAAGAAACGTTTCCAGATCCAACGGCTTTTTCTAGGCCACCAATTCTATGCTCGTACCCAGGCATGCCTGGAATTGCCCAAGTTCTTGCTAGTGTTTCTGAGTCACGTTCGTAAGCAAGATAGCCCTCAGACTCAACGCCAAGACGATCAACTAACCTAGGCTTGATGCTTGTAAATTGCTTTGAAAGATCAGGAAGTTTCCACGGCTCAGAACCATTCGCAATATAACCATCAGTCAATAAAACAACTGGAGTCATATGCTCAAGAGCCAGTCTTGATGCTTCAAATGCAAGTTCAAAACAATCACTTGGCTTTGATGCTGCAACTAGAATTACGGGAGATTCTCCATTTCTTCCGTACATACATTGCAGAAGATCAGATTGCTCCGTTTTTGTTGGTAGACCTGTTGAAGGGCCACCTCTTTGAATATTTACAATTACGAGTGGAATCTCATACATCATTGCAAGACCCATCGCTTCGCCTTTCAAAGCGATTCCCGGGCCAGAAGTTGTCGTGATGGCCAAAGCTCCACCAAAAGCAGCTCCGATAGAAGAGCAAATACCAGCAATTTCATCCTCCGCTTGAAATGTCGTTACACCAAAGTTTTTGTGCTTTGAAAGTTCATGAAGAATATCACTCGCCGGAGTAATTGGGTAAGAACCTAAGAAAAGATCTAAATCCGCTTTTTGCGCCGCTTGGATAAAGCCCCAAGCCGTCGCAGTGTTACCATTAATTTGTCTGTATTTACCTGGAGTAATTGGAGCTGGTTTTACCTCATATTTTGTAATACTTGCTTCAATCGTCTCTGCAAAGTTCCATCCAGCTTTTAGAGCTCTAACGTTTGCTTCTACCAGAACAGGCTTTTTACCAAACTTTTGCTCCACCCATTTTTCGGTCGCATCCAACTCTCTTGAGAACATGAAATAAGTCATTCCTAGAGCGTAAA
>MDTG01184637.1_pt1 | contig 71486 bp, 63 predicted proteins | sample 811421 | NCBI WGS metagenome assembly MDTG01 (sample SAMN05326645, study PRJNA326480) | marine metagenome | isolation source: seawater | place: Pacific Ocean: South East | collected 2011
TGTTCCCTCTTTGCTACCGATTGCCTCGAAGCGAAGGCCTTCAAAAACATTTACAAAAATTGAATCTTTAAGCTTACTATTAACGCCAAAAATTTTATCTCTTAGCTCTGTTACATGCCTGGAATCTTTTGGCGTCGTTTTTAATACCTCTATAAAGCTTTTTGGAAGATTACTTAATAAAAATCCATATTCGTTAGACCCAGTATTAGAAAATGTGACCTTTTTACTTTTAGGAAATTCAGTTGCCTTAAATTGGAAAAGATCGTTTTTCACATTTTCAGAAAGAGTGATACTTATGGAAGGTTTGAAAAAAACAGATTTTAATCGCTCAAAAAATGTAGGACAACTTGCACTTAGCGTGCTGGAAAAACTAACCAAGACAACTATTTTGAAAAGAATGAGTCTCATTATTTTCAATATATACTAATTAAAAATTACCCCGACTTTAATGAAAAATATTCAGATTAAGACCCTAAACTATCTACTGAAAACCTAGATAACCTACTGTAATCACATCCCGCATAAACAATCAATTTTTTTGAAAACCCTACTTTAGGTCTATTTTTTCTCATTGAGCTTAGTAGTGAAGTTAACTCCGCTTTTTTACATTGAAGAAGCTTTTCCTCAAAAGGGCTCATCCAAATCCCCTCCATCACAAAATCCATCACAAAATCTTTTCTCAAAAGATAAGCTCTAAAAAGATCTCTTAATATGTCACTTACTTCTTCTTCAAGATTCTCTTTATTAGTGTTTACTTTTTCAATCTCAGCTTGGTTAAGTTTAATTCTTTGTATGCTATCAAAATGAAGAATATTTTTTGTTTTGAGGTTCTCAATTATTTTTAAAATAAATTTTTTATTAAATGACATGAAAGCCATTACTTCTTCTATATTCAACTCTCTTTGATCTTTAATACAATCGATCAATTCTCTTTCGGGTAAAAGAAGGCTACTCATTATTTTCTATCCTCAGTTAAAAAATAAAAATAAGATAAATTTCTTTTCTCCATTTCTCTGCTATTTATTTTTTTATCATCAGAAGGCTTACTTTTTCCTAGAACAAAATCATAAAAAAAATCACTAAAATTAGATCCAAATTTCTTTTTTATTAATTGATTTAAAACTTCTGCTTCCTTCCACTTTAAATCAGCGCCGTTTAATATTCTAAACACTCTTGTTTTTTGAATATTTGTTAATGCTGCCAATTCCGCAAGAGACTCTTTGGAATATACTCTTCTAAAGGTCTTCACAATTTTCTCCTCGCTTTTCACAAACTCCCCCCTTTTGTTCTGAGCTGATTAACCACAGCTTTTTAAATAAAAAAAGAGGGAGACAAATAAATCTCACGATGAGACATTTTTTAATCTTGTCCTTTTAAAAATGGCCCTATCCAGTCATAATCATTAAATGGATATCAAAGTTATTTCGACAAATATCAGATTTGAAAATAAGGCAGATGAGATAAATAATTGGCCTAACAGAAAACAAATTTGGGCAAAGACTATCTTGGATCAAGACCCTGACTTTATTTGCACCCAAGAAGGAAGAAGACCGCAGCTAGAGGATGCTGAAAAATCTCTTAAAGATTTTCACCTTGCTTTTAAGGAGCGCTCCTGGATCGCTGAAAGAATGTATCCATGTATTTTTGTGAATCATTCATGGAAAGTTTTAAATGCCGGCGATAAATGGCTCTCCTTAACGCCTGATATTCCAGGAAGCTTAAGTTTTGAGTCTATGTTTCCGCGGTTGATGACTTTCGCTCACTTAAAAAATAAAAAAAACTCAAAAGAAATTTTAATTGTGAACTGCCACTTGGACCACATGAAATCTTCTACTCGAGATGGGCAATCTAAAGTATTGATAAGTGAAATCAATAAAATAAAAAAAGAAAACGTTTCTATTATTCTCACAGGGGATTTTAACGAGTCTCCTTTTGAGGCGGTAAGAAAAAATATTGACCAAAGCACTATTTCTTTTAAGGACCCATGGATAAATCTAAATAAAAAAGAAGAGGGAACCCATCATAAATTCACAGGAGATAATAGTTCAACGAAGAGAATAGATTGGATTCTAGCCTCGGAAAACTTAATCTCAACTGACGCAAAAATTTTAAAAGATCATGACAATAGCATCTACCCAAGTGATCACTTCCCAATCTTTTCTAAATTTACACTAAACTAGATTTTTGCTCCAAGCGTAGCTCCAAGCTTGACATAAGTCTCAATACCATTTCTTGTGTTATCAAGAATGTCTTTCGAGGGGGACCATTTGCCCTTCTCACCAAAGACGATCACCGTACTGCCACCAAAGAGAAAATATCCTTTTTCATCACCCTTGTTAAAAATTTTTCCCGAATGCGACTGAATAATTTTACCAACCATCATCGCACCAACTTCAACATAAGCAATCTTTCCAAAGTTTTCTGTTTCGATGATTGAAACAAAGCGCTCGTTATCCTTAAAAATATTTTGATTTGCTTTAAGAGCAATTGGATTGACGGAGTGAAAAGCCCCATGAACCGGATAAGACTCAATGACCTTACCAGAGTCAGGAAAATGAAACCGGTGATAATCAACCGGGCAAAGTCTTGCTAATAGTGCCGGCCCACCCTCAAAGTCCTTCGCGATATCATCATTTTTCAATAGTGCTTTTGCATCCCAAAGGCTTCCTTTTACTGGGATTGAGTCCTCTGAGGTTAATTGATCATAGGCAAAATATCTTGCCTCACAAGGAGAACTAAAATCAGAACTGACGTTAGAAAAGTTTCTTTTCCCCTCTCTAAAGCGCCGAATAAAAAATTGATTAAAACTGGAATAAGGATCAGATTCATCTCTTCCCTCCTCAGGTAGAAACTCATCCATATTAATGCTGTAATTTTCTATAAATGGTTTAATTTTCTTTTTGCTGCCAGCGGAATCCTGTTGGCCTCCGTACACCTTAGAGACGAGCCTGGACGCCAATGCTCCAGATATCATCTTCCCAACACTTGTCTCATAAAGAAGCTCTATGGCCTTATCCCCATATACTTTTTCGATACATTCCTTCGAATTTTCGCGATCAATAAACTTAATTTCCATTTTTTTCCTGAGAAGAATTTTATATAATACTCCTTAATTAACCGCTTTTTATTTGTATTGTCGAGAGGTGCCCATGATTATGAAAAAATTCGTCCTTTTTGCTCTTTTCTTCTCTATAACTGTGCAAGCGAACTTATTTTCCGACGATCAAAAAATGCTTACTGAAAATGAAAGAAACAGTGTTTCCGTATTTGAAAACACTGTTAGCAGCGTTGTAAACGTTTCTAGTATTACAAAAAGAGCATCTCGCTCTTCTTTCTTCTTTGATATGCCTGACACCGAGGTTCCAGCAGGTGCGGGGAGCGGATTTGTTTGGGACAAAAACGGGCATATAGTCACAAACTTTCATGTCATCCAAAGTGGACAAAAGTTTCAGGTGTCTTTTCATAACGACAAAAAACTCTACGAAGCCAAGCTCGTTGGTGTCGAGCCAAAAAAAGATATAGCCGTTTTAAAGCTTGTAAGCAAACCTAACTCCCTCCAATCAATTTCGAAAGGGAAATCAAAAAACCTTAAAGTTGGTCAAAAAACACTGGCCATCGGAAACCCTTTTGGGCTTGACCACACGATGACAACCGGAATCGTTTCCGCTGTTGGAAGAAAAGTAAAAGGTATCGGTGGAGTAAAAATTCACGACATGATTCAAACAGATGCGGCAATTAATCCAGGGAACTCAGGTGGGCCTTTAATTAACTCAAGAGGCGAGCTCATTGGAATGAATACCCAGATTCTTTCTGGCTCAGGAACTAGTTCTGGCGTTGGATTTGCCGTTCCAGTAGATACGATAAATAGAATCGTGCCTGAAATTATTAAACATGGAAAAGTCATTAGGCCTGGTCTTGGAATCGGCATCCTGCCAGAGCACATCAAAAGCCGTTTTGGCGTCGAAAAAGGAATTGTCATTAGCCACGTAGACCCTAAAGGAGGCGCAGCAAAAGCAGGGCTTCAAGGAGTTGGACAAGATAAATGGGGAAATATTTATCTTGGAGACATTATCACAAAAATTGATGGCAAAGCTGTTGATAGCTTTGATGATATTTATCATGCGCTGGACAAATATGAGGTAGGCGATCACGTTAATGTCGAATACATACGTGACGAAGAAAAAGAAAGTGTCAGATTAAAACTTATGGAGTTATAGCTCTTTTGGAATATTAAGTGAGTCAAAACTAGTTTTTCGAAGCTCTCCATCAGAAATTCGAAAAATATTTTCTGAAAACCTTCTCACCCAAAGAGAGTTATGTGTGTTTATTAAAACACCTTTATTCTCATGAGAGATGATATTTTTAATCGTTTCAGCAACCTCTAGTTGAGACTCAATATCAAGGTAAGTCGTCGGCTCATCTAAAAATACAAGAGGAGTATCAAGACAAAAAGCACGGGTAATCATTGCTCTTTGAAGCATTCCATCACTAATCTCGCTAACTCTTTTTTCAAGAAAATGAGTTATTTTAAACAATTCACAATACCTACTTTTCGCCGCCTCTTTTGCTTCATCACTTAGGCATCGGCGATCAATACTAAAGTTAATAATATCTCTCACTTTTAATTCAGGCGACACTGAGCTATTGGCGAATAAAGGAGTTATGGATTGAGCGATTATTGATGAATTAAGATACTGTATCGGTTTTCCACCAATTAATATTTCTCCAGAAATAATTGATGAAAGGCCAAAAACAGATTTTAAAAGAGTTGATTTACCGGCACCATTTTTACCAACTATCGTTACAGCCTCACCTTTGGATAAGGTTAAATTTACACCAGCGATGATTCTTGTTTTTTTATACCCAACGACCACTTCTTTAAACTCAAGCATTATTGAGCCTCCATGAATTTCGAAGGAGCACGTAACCAACAATCGGAGTTCCAATTAAACCAATAACCGTATTAAGAGGAAGGCTTGAAGACAAGATGTGTGAGCTCATAAAGTCAGAAAAAACCGCAAGTAAACCTCCGGAGATAAAACTAAGAGGTACTAGCTTAGAATGATCTGAGTCGTTAAAAATAAAGCGGACCAAATGAGGCCCCATCATTCCAATAAACACAACCGGTCCACAATAAACGCCACTAACACCTGCGATAATACCAACCATCAATATAAGAAAGCGTTGATACTTTTTTAAATTGAGCCCAAGAGATGCTGCGTAATTCTCCCCAAGAAGAAGGTAATTTAAATTTTTTGATGATTTATAAATAAAAAGAAATGGAAGAATAACTGCCACCAGGTAAAACAAAAAGTTATAACCTAGAACCTTTTCGAAGCTTCCAAAGGAAAAGAGTAAATAACTCTTAAGCTGTTGCTCACTTCCAAAAGTCATTAAAAAGCTTATTAATCCTGAAGATAAATAAGAAAAAAGAAGCCCAAAAATAATTAGATAAATACTATTTTGGAAGAATCTATTAATTAGTAAAAGAAAACTAAGTGATAGGACAGCACCCAATACACCAAGGAAAACTAAAGAGAACTCTCCTAAATTGACCCCAATAAGATTAACCCCAAAAACGCCAAGAGCAATTAATAAGTTAGCTCCACTATTAACGCCTAAAAGAAATGGATCTGCTAATGAATTTCTAAACCAAGTTTGAAGAACAAGTCCACAAACGGCAAGTCCCCCACCGGCAATTAAGGCAGTGGACACACGAAATAAACGAAGCTTAAAGATTAAATTAGAAAAATCTATCTCTCCAACATCTAGAAACAAATTTAAAGCTGAAGAAAGTAACAATAAGAGTATGAATATGATTGACCTATTAAATCTCATAACTTCTCATACCACTTAAGATTAAGATAAGACTCAGAATTAGAGGACATAATTTGCCTCAAATCATTTAAAACATAATCAGCTCGAAGCGCTCCCGTTTGCCAAAAATCATTAGAGCCCTTCCGGTCAACTTTATTTGTGATATTAAACACGCGTAAATTTTTAAAATGACCTTTAGATACTCCTAAATATTTAAAAAGTTTCTCAGCATTTTTTTCATTACTTTGAGGAAGCCAAATATCTGCAGCTTCAAGTGATTTAATTATCTGATCCCTAGAAACTTTTTTTCGACCTTTTACCCCTTGGCTGAGGAGAGCCTTAACTCCTAAAGAATCTAACATTTTATAAATATAAGAGTTCTCTCCTGGGATATACCAATTTCCCTCATACTCTTGCGCCACTAACACTTTCAAACTGTTAGGCATTTCATTTTTTTTGGATAATTGTTTATTATAGTTTTTCTCAATGTCTAAAAATATTTTTTCAGATGGCTCGAACTTTCTAAAAACAATCCCAAAAACCTTCAACCACTCAGCCTTTGCCAAAGGCGATTGCTCCATAAATTCATGGACAATAAAAATAGGATAATTAAATTTAAAAAGTTGATGAAATAAATCCTTATCAGAATTATTTAGACTGTATCCAAATAAAGTAGAAAGATCAGTTTTTAGAATTTTCTCAACACTGGGACTTGAGCCAAGGTCATTCACTGGCTTTTTTCCAAATGATCCTTCAAAAAAATTTCTTTTTCCAAAAACGGATTTAATGCTACTTTTCATTCCAAGAGCGTCGACGAATGGAAAGTATGTTGTGGAAACTAATCCAATAGCACTGGGTAATGCTATTTTAGTCACATCATCACAAGAGTGCTCCACATCAATTGAATAACGAGCGCTAACACTTTTATTACTATTCAAAACGTCAACAAACCAACCGTTTTTGGTCTTATGAGTTTTAAAAAACTCTGCATATTTATTTTTTATAAGCTTCGCATTTGAAAAGGGCTCACATGAAAGAAGTGAGCCCGAGTAAATTAAAAATATAATAAATATTATTTGTTGCATTTAGCTTAAATTTGGATCCATTGCATCTCTGACACCCTCACCAATAAGGTTTAATGCCGTAAGTGTAAAAAATAGACAAAGTGATGGATAAATAGCAAGCCATGGAGCGATTGAATAATTTTTTTGAGCTTGCGCTAATAACTCTCCCCAGCTCGGAGTCGGAACCTCAAGACCAAAGCCTAGGTAATCTAAACTTGCAAGACCTGATATCCCCGCCGCAATAGCAAAAGGAGTAAAAGTAATAAGGGGCGTAAGTGAGTTAGGTAAAATGTGTTTAAATAAGATTTTATATTCACCAACACCAAGCGATTTCGCCGCCTCGACAAACTCTCTTTTTCTATTCTTTAGAAACTCAGCGCGCACGTAATAACTGACAGGTATCCAACCAAAAATACTTGAGATGAGCACAAGCCAAAATAAACTTGGTTCAAAGATAGATATTAATATAATCAAAAGGAAAAACTGAGGAACCGTACTTAAAATTTCAACAGCACGTTGAGACAAGAAGTCGAATCGCCCCCCATAATACCCCATTAATCCGCCTATAAAAGTGCCGATTATGTAAGTAATAACCCAAACAAGAAGCGCATAACTTATCGAATATTTAAATCCATACAGAAGTCTTGCAAGAACATCTCTTCCCCGGTCATCAGTGCCCATTAAGTTAACACCACTTGGTGCTGATGGGTAAGAATCCACTTCTTTATTACTTTCAAATGGATCCCATTTCACCACAGGCCAAATTTCTGAACTAACATCTTCTTTGTTTAAATTCTTCCAATCAATAGTTAGTGAATCTGTAATCCCCAACTCTTTTGGATGATAAGTTTTAAAGATGGGAAAATATCCTTCGCCTTTGTAGTTCATATAAAAAGGCTTTGAATTTGAAATCAATGGCGCAATAAATGTTAAAAGAATTGACAGTGCTAATAAATATACTGATGCCACTGCCAACTTTCTTTTTTTAAAACGACGGTAGCGCTTCAATGTTAATTCATTGGATATTAGGTGTTTTTCTATCATGAGAAGTCTATCCTTGGATCAACGAGGACATAAGCCAGGTCACTTATTAGATTACCAATTAGCATTAAAAAACTTTGGATAAAAACCGACGCCATAATGACGTTATAATCTCTTTCTAAAACAGCTTGATAGCTCATTTGGCCGATTCCATCTAGGTTAAAAATAACTTCGATTAAAAGAGACCCAGCAAAAAAGATTGTTAAAAAGCCTCCAATGCCAGTGACGATTGGTATCAATGCATTTCGAAGAGCATGCTTTAAGTAAACAACTTTTTCAGATAAACCTTTTGCTCTAGCCGTCCGAATGTAGTCTTTTTTAATTTCTTCAAGAAGAGAGTTTTTCATTAGCATCGTTAGCATTGTGAAACTACCAACCATGTAGCACGTTAGTGGTAAAACAAAGTGATGGATACGATCCCAAAGTTTTCCAAGAGCAGTAAAATCATCGTAATCGTCACTCATTAAACCTTGAACAGGAAACCATTCAAAATAATTTCCGGACGCAAAAAATTGAATAAGAAGGATACCAAGCATAAAACCAGGTATTGCATACATGGCGAAAAGCACGACACTAGAGGTTAGATCAAAACGCGTGCCATTGGTTATCGCTTTGTAAACGCCAAGAAAAATACAAACCAAATAGGTGAGAATTAAATTGGCGATCCCAAACTGCAAGGAGACGGGAAACTTAGACTTTATTACATCTAGCGCTGGCTCCTCATAAGTAAACGACTCTCCAAAATCAAATTTAGCTAAATTTTTAAGCCAAATTAAGTATCGAACATGCATTGGTTTATCAAAGCCATATTGCTTCTTGAGAGCTTCTACAACCTCAATAGAAACACCTCCGTCCTGGGTTCCCGTTGCCGAGGAACTATTGACAGACTGTGCGCCAGTCGCTGCGCCCCCAAACCTTAACGCCTGAAGCTTCTGCTCAATTGGACTTCCTGGAGCAAGATTAATGATTGTAAAAACAATCATAGTAACCCCTAGCAAAGTAGGGATCATAATTAGCAACCTTCTTAAAATATAATTTCTCATGATTACTTACTTACCCACCAGTAGTCTGTACCAATACCAAATGTAAAAGTATCTTTAGGCCCTTTCATTCTTTTTGTGTGGCCATAGAAATTATATTCAGCGTTGAATAAAAACAAGTAAGGCACATCGCTTGCAATTTGCTTATATACTTTTCTTAGAACTTTAATTCTCTCATCACGATTAAGAGTCTTTCTTGCTTGATCAATCAACTTATCTACGTTTTTGTTGGAATAGCTAACAAAGTTTGAGCCAGACCCTGCAATAGAGTCAGAATGCCATATTTGTTTTGGATCATTATCAATAGCACCTCCGCCCCATCCAAGACGAACTGCTTCAAAATTTCTTTCATCCAAAAGCTTGATAAATGTATTCCACTCAACAATTTTGATCCTTACATCAATCCCTGCTTTCTTTGCATCCTCTTTGAAAATAGTTAGATATTTCTCAAAGTCTTTATTTGGCTCAAGAAGGGTGAAAGAAAAATTCACTTTTTTACCATCAATCTTCTTATCAAGAATCATGTCACCATCAGAATCTTTCCAACCCTCTTTTCTTAAAAGCTCAAGAGCTTTTTTTGGATCAAACCCAACTGGCTTAACGCTAGGGTCTGCATAAATACTTTGTCTGTACCAAGGGCCCGTCGCTGGAACACTCATCCCATAAAGAAACTTCTCAATCATCAAAGGCCTATTCACAAGGTGGTAAAGAGCTTTCCTAACATTAACGTTTTTAAAAAGTTGGTTTTTTAAATTCATCCCAATAAAACCATATGACTTAGGCGACTTATTAGAATACTTCTTCTTGAAAACTTCTTTACCCCACTTTTTTCCACCAGTTTTTTTGAAAAACTGTTCTGCGGTTAAGCCTATAAAATCAAGCTTTTCTTTTTCTAGTAATGTAAGAGTTAGGTTGTCATCTTTAGAAACTTTCATTCTAATTTTTTTGAAGTTGTATAGTGGCTTAAACATTGATTCATCTTTACCCCACCAACTAGAATTTCTAACTAATTCAATCTTTTTTCCTCTTTTGTATTTCTTTAAAACGTAAGGACCTGTTCCAACAATAGATTTATTAAGTTTTTTAAGATTTTTCTTAGATGTATCTGAATAGATGTGTTTTGGTACAATCGACATACCTGCAGCAGTCGAGAAGTTACCAAAATAAACTGTTTTGATATTAAACTTTACTTTATTTGGTGCAAGAATCTCAACGGATCCGATATTTTCATAGTATGGCTTTAAGCGAGCTGTCTTATAAGTGTTGTCTTTATCCATGATCGCATCAAATGTGAATTTAATGTCTTCTGCTGTGAAAGGCTTTCCATCATGCCACTTAATTCCGTCTCTGAGTGTAAAAGTAATAGACTTACCATCTTTTGCTTCATCCCAACTTTTTGCCAAACGTGGTTGCCATTCATAGGTTTCAATATTTCGATCACACAAAGACTCAAGTGTGTAGGAGTGAACTTCTGCGGCGTAAACGTCAGTATATGAAAACGGATTTATTGTTGGAGGAAAACTTCCTAATCTGTAGTTATAGGTACCGTCTTTTGGTGCGTTTACATTTCCTAGCTTATCAGGAGTAACTGCAATTGATGCAAAAGAGATCAAAAATAAACAAATAATTGCTAAAAATTTCATTTCGCTGTGCCTTGGGTATAAATTATTAAAATTCCTAAGACACCATATACTAAAAAGTGAATAAAAATGGAAATTTAGCGTAGTTCCGATTTGGAATAATCTAAGCTCCACCTTTCATCAACGTCATTTGTATCGTGAATTCGATACTTTTCGAGCTTGAAGTCTATTTCATCTAGTTTACTGGAGAAATTTTTAAAGTTTTGGGTGTCCATAATTTTTTCAGACTCCAGTGCTAAAAGAGCCTCCTGACGCTCCGCCTCTAACTTGCTGCTCAGCGTGTCATATCTAAAATTTACAGCACTTTCCCTCTCCACAAATGTTGTCAGTCGTTTTTTTACCCTTTTTAGTTTTCCAAAAATCGCCAATCTTTTTTTGTTCAAAACATTAATCAATTCTTGAGCTGAAATAATATTTTTTTCTAAATCAGTTGAAATAAAATCCGCATTAATTCCCAAAGACAGGTTTTGGTACCTTGAGCAATTTTCAATATGAGGGACCTTCAAAAGAAAATGATTCACTGACTTTGAAAGGACAACTCCGTCACAGTAGTAGTTCAAACCTATATTAGTCCTAAATTTAACAGAAGTTCCGGGGGTCAAGAACCGAGCATTTGGAAAGTTAACTCTAAATTTTAACAGATGGACTTCTTTTTTTACTGAGTACAGCCTTGCCTTAAACTTTGAAAGGTCCGCAAAGCCTATTGTTGGGAAAGTAAATATAAGAATAATTATACTTTTAAGCACCATATATAGTTTGCCAGAATTTAAAAACGCCATCACAAGGAGGAATATTATTTCTTTTGAACAACGATTGAAGAGATCTTTCTATTTGTGTGGAACATTTCTTGAAAGTAAATAATTCTCTCATTCCTAAAAAGTGAAATCAGCTCATTTTCTTGAAGTAAATAATCTTTATTTTTTCTCGATTCAATAGGGTCATTAACAGTAAAGTTTTCAAATATTATGTACCCCCCAGGCTTGACCCATTTTTTTATCTTCTTGATTAGCTTTCTTTCAAGGAAGTAATAACAAAGTACCACATCAAATTCATTTTCTTTAAACTCGTACTTCATAAGGTCCGAAAGAATTGCTTTAAAGGATACATTATTTTCCTTCGCCAAGGCATTCGCTTTTTTAATTGCGACAGATGATATATCTATTCCGGTAACATCATGCCCTTTCTTGGCCATAAAGACAGTATTTCTCCCCTCACTCATCGCTAGGTCTAGAACCTTAAGCCTTTTTTCGGGTAATAATTCTGCGTATTTTGTCAGTGAGTCTGCTGGATCTTTTCCAAAAATATATTGCTCAGAGGAGAATTTTTTGTCCCATGAAACCTTGCCATCCTCTACATTTTTCCTGCCTCTTAGTATCTCAAGTCTTCTAGAGTCTATCCCCTGGGAATCTGCTATAAGAAAAATCAATAATAAAATCGCACGACAAATCATTTTTTGATTATTTCATTATTTGCTTCACTTAACAAATGGCGGAGGGTCCTCTTCTAATTCATCAATAGATATCGCAGCAGTCAATTCTTCCTCTTCATCTTCATCTTTAATTGGTTTCTCTTCCTCTGACTCAAGTTCAATGTTTAAGACATCATCAACACTTTCTGACTCCTTTTCAGAGTCAGCATCCTCATCTTCACTAGATCCGAGAAGGTCCATCTTGATAACTTTATCAACAAACTCCGTATGTATGTCGTTGATGAGCTTTAAGGATGTAGAAAGTTTGTTAGTAACAGCACTGGGCATATCCTCAGTCATCTTAAAGTAAAGAAACAAGTCAAGGACCTCGTGATAAAATTTACTTATTATTTGAAGGTGTTCATTATCAATTAAAGCTAAATCAGAGCCTGAGATAGTGTTGTATCTAGAATAAAAAATTTCATCGAAGTGTTTTCTCGTTCTTTCTAGCGAGAAAACCCGCATGTATCCTTCTTGGTGGAAATTAAGACGATGAACTAATTCATTCATGTCGTCTTTTATTACTCCTAAAATATTTTTTTCCAACATATAGAACCTTTTAGGTTAATTGCTTTATGCTAAGTTTTGACCTTCTTCCTCCCGGCCATTTAGAGTTAATTTTTAAGAACTCATGGTATGACTTAGAGATTTGCTCACTCATTTTTAAAAAATCAATTGGTAGACTATAGCAATGGTAGTTTCTTATCTGTCCCCATATTGCATCTTTTTGAAGATTATAATTAAACTCAATTAAATTAATTTTTTTACTAAGAAGAGCGTATTTAAAATACTTTCGCTTGAGTTCACGAATTTTTCTAATTGACTTGACTGAGTTACCGATACAAACCAAGGTTCCCCGCTCCTTATATGAAATATAATCTAGGTTTAAATTATTAACAGGGACTAAAATAAAATTATGGGCTTGCAAATGAAGACAAAGACTTATTTTCAAGCTGTCCTCAAGGTTATAATCTAGTAAATACAAAATTTTTTCTTTCACTAAATCTTTTCGGAAAAAAAAACAAAAAAAACCCCCCGATATATAACTAGGCAATTTTTTCCATAAAAAAGGGAGGCAAAGCCTCCCTGATTTAATACTGAATGGTTTTTTGGACTACATCATTCCTGGCATTCCGCCCATTCCACCCATGCCACCTGGCATTGCTGGTGCACCTGCGCCTTCTTCTTTTGGAAGATCAGCAATCATTGTTTCTGTCGTAAGCATTAATCCAGAAACTGAAGCAGCATTTTGAAGTGCTGAACGAACAACTTTAGTTGGGTCAATAATACCCGCTGCAACTAGATCTTCGTAAGTATTTTCTCTTGCGTTGTAACCATGTGTTGTCTTTTTTGTTCCGTAAACTTCGTTTACAACGACAGATCCTTCAACACCTGCGTTATGAGAAATTTGTCTTAGAGGCTCTTGAACAGCTCGTTTAACAATTTTAATACCAAAAGTTTGCTCGTCGTTAGTTCCAGTCAGAGACTCTAGAGCTTTTGAAGCATGTAAAAGTGCAGAACCACCACCAACAACGATTCCTTCTTCAACAGCTGCTCTTGTTGCATTAAGAGCATCTTCTACTCTGTCTTTTTTCTCTTTCATTTCAGTTTCAGTTGGAGCTCCAACGTTGATTACAGCGACACCACCAGCAAGCTTCGCTAGTCTTTCTTGTAGCTTTTCTTTGTCGTAATCAGAACTTGTCTCTTCAATCTGAGCTTTAATTTGAGAAACTCTAGCGTCAACGGCTGTTTTTTCTCCAGCTCCATCAACGATAGTTGTATTTTCTTTGTCGATAGAAACTCTTTTTGCAGTTCCTAGGTGCTCAAGCTCAGCAGCTTCAAGGCTCATTCCAAGCTCTTCAGAAATTACTGTTCCGCCAGTTAAAGTCGCAATATCTTTTAACATCTCTTTTCTTCTGTCACCAAATCCTGGAGCCTTAACAGCCGCAACATTTAGAGATCCTCTGAGCTTGTTAACAACAAGAGTTGTTAACGCTTCACCTTCTACGTCTTCAGCGAGGATAAGAAGTGGCTTACCTGTCTGAACAGCTTTTTCTAGGATTGGAAGAAGTTCTTTCATTGAGGAAATCTTCTTGTCAGTGATTAGAATATTTGGAGAATCAAAAGCAACTTCCATTTTCTCAGTATTAGTTACAAAGTATGGAGATAGATAACCTCTATCAAATTGCATTCCTTCAACAACGTCTAGAGTTGTTTCAGCAGTTTTAGACTCTTCAATTGTGATAACACCGTTATTACCAACTTTTTCCATTGCCTTTGAAAGTAATTCACCAATTTCATGGTCGTTGTTACCAGAGATAGTTCCAACCTGAGCAATTTCTTCAGAGGTCTTAATTGTTTTTGTCATTTTTTGAAGCTCAGATGTAAGAGTAGTCACCGCCAGGTCAATTCCTCTTTTTAGCTCCATAGGGTTATGTCCAGCCGTAACAAGCTTTGCACCCTCTCTATAGATAGCTTGAGCTAAAACAGTTGCAGTTGTTGTCCCATCACCAGCATCTTCATTTGTTTTTTGAGCAACTTCTTTAACCATCTGAGCGCCCATATTTTGAAAGTTATCCTCTAGCTCAATTTCTTTCGCCACAGAAACACCGTCTTTTGTGATGTGTGGTGCACCAAATGACTTTTGGATAACTACGTTTCTACCTTTAGGTCCTAAAGTTACACGAACAGCGTTTGCCATCGCGTTAACACCTTCAAGGATTAAATGTCTTGCATCTTCTGAATATTTTAATTCTTTCGCCATGATTAGCTCCTTCTAAAAATTTTTAATTATTGTAAAACACCTAAGATGTCGTCTTCTCTCATGATAAGGTAGTCTCTTCCTTCTACCTTGACCTCTGTTCCAGCATACTTACCAAAAAGAATCTTATCCCCTTCTTTAACCTGAAGTGCTTGAACTGTTCCATTGTCTAAAGTTCTTCCTGGGCCAACTGAGACGATTTTTCCTTCAGACGGCTTTTCCGTGTTGTTGTCTGGAATGATGATTCCCGCAGCTGTTTTTCTTTCTTCTTCTAGTCTCTCAACTAAAACTCTGTCAGAAAGTGGTTTTACTTGCATATGATCCTCCTAAAATTTAGGACCCGAAAAGAGTCCATATGATCAATTTTTTATTCCGAAATAATTTAATAGCATGCGCTCGAGTGTCAAGGTTTCAAAAGTAAAATATTAGGAGAATTTTTTTCACGCCAATTGCGCAATAGTGAAAAAGGAAATATTTTTACCCACAAAGAAAAAAATCATGAAAAAAAATAAATTTCTCAATAGTATCAATAACTTGCGACAATATATTGTCCAGAAAACCGTTGAGTCCTCTAATGCTGAGGAGAGAGCTTACTTTGCCCTAACCCTTGTAACTGGTGTTTTATCAGCACTGGTTGCCGTCGGATTTTATTACGCGGTGAAGAAAATTAAAGTCATTCTTGGCACGAATGATTCATTTTCGGGCTTCGCAACAATTTCAGGAGCAGCTGCGATTTTAGTTTCTGGCTACCTGACAACAAGAGTATTTCCCAAAACTGAAGGCTCTGGGATTCCAGGTGTTAGAATTTCTCTGGCCGTTTTTCATGGTCATTTAAGCTTAAAAGATACAGTCGCAAAGCTAGTGACCTCTATTTTGAGTCTTGCCTCAGGGTTTTCCCTTGGAAGAGAAGGACCCACTGCCGCCATTTCTGCAGGAATTGGATCCTCTCTAGGCCGATTTTTCCACTTATCTAAAAAACGAGTGAAAGCTTTAGTTGCCGTTGGAACGGCGGGAGGTATCTCTGCAGCTTTTAACACGCCCATTGCAGCTGTTGTTTTTACACTAGAAGAAGTTGTTGGAGACCTAAATGCAAAAATGCTTGGCTCAATTATCATTAGCTCTGTTGCCGCATCTGTTGTGGCCCAGTCATTTCTTGGTGACTCATCCTATCTATCTCAGCTTCACTATAAACTCAACGACCCAAACGAGATAATATTTTATGTCACTACAGGTATTCTTGCCGCGTTTCTCGGCGTTGCTTGGGTAAAATCAGTAACTTGGTACCGCAAAAAAAGTCTTCATCTTTTAAAAGGACATCGCCTCACTTTAATCATGTTCACTTTCCTTGCAATCGCCGGAATAAGTCACATCGCACCTCAAGCAATTGGAGATGGCCACAATTCGATAACCGAGGCGATTCAATCGATCATCCTCGATTGGAAAATACTATTACTGATTTTTGGATTTAAGTTCATTGCAACGACTATCTGCTACGGGTGTGGAGTGAGCGGGGGCTTATTTATGCCCACCCTTTTAATGGGTGCCACACTAGGTGGCTTCGTTGGGGCAATTGCCCAAATGATTTTCCCTGAGATTGCACCAAACGTAGGGGCTTTTGCCCTTGTTGGAATGGGTGCCTACTTTGCCGCAGTTATTCGTGCTCCAATCACATCAATTCTCATGGTTTTTGAGTTAACTCGTGACTACAACATTGTCCTACCTCTGATGATTGCAAATATTGTTGCTTATTTTATTGCCGAAAAAATTCATGAGGGATCAATTTATGAAAACATCTCTGAGCAAGACGGCATTCACCTCCCAAGTAAAAATGACCAAGAAGTTCTTGATTCTTTACACGTGGAAGATGCGATGGTTACGGATGTTCAAACTTTAAATTTCGATGAGGTTGTATCAAGTACAGTAGAACACTTACCAAAAAATAAAGTCTCCGGGTTTCCCGTTGTAAAACAATCTAAACTTCTAGGTATGATTTCCACAAGTGAGATTTTTTCTGCCGCAACTTCTGATGAAAAAAGAAATAAAACAGTGGGAGATCTTTGTATGAAAAAGGTGATCAGAATTTATCCTGATCAATCACTTTTCATGGCACTTCATCTTTTAGATAAGTTTCATGTAAGTAGACTGCCTGTCGTCTCAAGGCTTGATGACAAAGAAATCGTCGGTATCATTACCGCTGATGATGTCGTTAAAAAATTTGGCTATGTAATTACCGAGCAAAAAAGCGTCACTCAATAATCTATTTTATATCAAACCAATTAACTCCAAAACCGACATCAACAGTTAATGGAACTCTAAGCTTTACGACGTTTTCCATTTCATCACGAACTAATTTTTTCATCGTTTCAAACTCTTCTTCAGGAACATCAAATATTAGTTCATCGTGAACCTGCAAAAGCATTTTAGATTTAAGATTTTCTTCAGATATACGTCGATCGATGTTTATCATCGCCAGCTTTATAATATCGGCGGCCGTTCCTTGTATTGGGCTATTAACAGCAACTCGCTCAGCCTGGGACTTAATCGTTCGGTTGTTTGATTTAATATCCGGAAGAAACCTTTTTCTTCCATGAAAGGTTTCAGAGAAACCCTTTTCTTCAGCAATTTCTTTTAATTCATCAAGATAGCTCTTAACCTTCGAAAACCTTCTAAAGTAATTTGTAATATATTCTTTTGCCTCAGACCTTGAAATTTTTAACGCTTTAGATAAACCAAAAGAAGATTGTCCATACATTAATCCAAAGTTGACTGCCTTTGCTTTTGACCTTTCATTTGGAGAAATTTTTTCAACAGGAGTTCCTGTTACTTCTGCAGCAGTTTGCGCATGAATATCAACATTATTTTTAAACGCTGAAACCATTGTTGAATCATTTGAAAAATGAGCTAAAAGTCTAAGCTCTACTTGTGAGTAGTCGGCTGTTAATAATAGATTCCCAGGAGATGTAATAAAAGCCTTTCTTATAAGCTTTCCGTTGTCTGACCTTATAGGAATATTTTGTAGGTTTGGATTACTTGAAGCCAGTCTTCCCGTCGCGGCCGTATGCTGAGAGAAGTTTGTATGAATTTTCTTTGTTGCTTGATCAACAAGCTCTGGAAGAGCTTTAACATAAGTTGATAAAAGCTTATCGAGCTCTCTGTATTTTAAAATTAGACCCGGAATATCACTTAGTTCCATTCCCGCGAGGTCCTCTAAAACTTCAGAGTCAGTGCTAAATCCTGTTTTTGTTTTTTTCTTCGCTGGCAGTCCAAGTTTTTCAAACAACAAAACTCCCACCTGCTTTGAGCTTCTAAGATTTACGTCTTCATCACCGGAAACTTCTCGAATTCTGCTTTCAATTTTTGAGAGTTCATCTGAGAATTGCTTTTCAAGCTTTTTGAGATACCCCGTATTTAAAGAAACACCTTGAGACTCCATCTTCGCTAGAACTGAAAATAATGGGCCATCAATTTCTTTGTATATTTTTAGAACTTCTTTATTCGATGCATCCGCTAAGAGTTCTTCTCCAACCTTAAAAAGACACCAAGCTCTGAGTGAATTTTGTCCAAGGTTCATTTCTCCGGGGACTTCTTTTTCGATTTCAATATCTAAAATATTTTTTACAAGCTTTAAAAAATCTGCTCTCACATCTTGGTTAACCAAATAAGAAAGCTGGATAACATCAATTAGGTTTTCCAGGTTAACTGTTTCATCTCCAAAAAGCTGGACATCTCTTTTAGCATGCTCCGTAAAAATAGTAATCTCTTTATTTTTTGAAAGCTCTATTAGTTCAATGAAAAAATCCCTAAGAGAGCCTTCTAACTTTCCCTCTGATAAGGAGTAAATATTTTCATCACCAAAATTCAGATCGATACCAACTAACTCTCGAGAGTGAATATTCATCGATGAGAAATTCGTATACAAGGAGATAAATTTTTTCTCTTTGATTTTATTTACAATTTCTGAAAATTCTTTTTTTGATTTAACTTCTGTTGTCTTTAAATCTGGAAGAATTGGCCCTGAATTAATAATTCCAAAACTCCCCTCTTCTTCATTTTGTTGCGCCTGATAAACACCAAATTCAACTTCTTTTAATTTTTTTATTGCCGATTTAAAGCCAAGACTTTCAAAAAAACTAACTAAATCATTTGAAGGAGAAAAACTATTTTCAGACTCAGTCACATCAACACCAAGATCTAAGTCTTGAACAATCTTAACTAGATCTTTACTTAACTGTCCTTCCTCGTAGTGCTCCTTAAAAGCAGTCACGACTCTTTTATTTTTTAATGAATCCTCATTAGTTTTTATATTTTCTAGATCATTATACTCTGCCAACAATTTTGCCGCGCCCTTGGCCCCGATTCCTTTCATGCCAGGAATATTATCAGAAGTATCCCCCACCATAGATAAGTAATCGACAATTTGCTCAGGCCAAACACCCATCTTCTCAAAAACTCCTTGACGGTCGAAAATTTTATCTTTCATCGTATCCAAGACTTTTACTTTTTCATTCACAAATTGCATTAAATCCTTATCACCACTCGCGATAAGAATTTCATCAAAATCTTTTTCCCATTGGACACAAACGGAGCCTATAATATCGTCCGCCTCGAAGCCTTCAATTGAAATATTTGAAAGGTTCATTTTTTCTACAAGCTGCGTAATTAGTGGGAATTGAGGTATCAAATCTTCAGGAACTTCTGTTCTGTTGGCCTTATAATCATCATACATTTTATGTCTAAAAGTTGGCTTTCCAGTATCTCTGGCAATTACAATGTGAGAAGGGTTGTATTGAGATAAAAGCTTAAACATCATATTCCAAACACCATGAACAGCGTTTACCGGAACACCTTCTGGTGAGGATAAATGTCTAATGGCGTAAAATGCTCTAAAAATAAAACTACTAATATCAACAACGATAAGTCTCTTCATAAACTTCCCCAAAAATTTTGGAAAAACTTAACATCGTAGAGCCTGGTTGTCCTAGTTAATTATTAATCTCTGGATTCGACATAAACCACGTTGATTTATTTCGAGCTTCCGCTTTTTCTTTATCTGACAATTGATTAACTACAGTGGTGTCTGCCATAACATCCCCAAGCCTATGAGCAGAGTCTAATCTAGACATGAGATATATCTCAAAACCCATTATTGGAATGGCCATCAAAATCGAAAGAACCCAACCCCAAAATGGAATCACCGCGACAATTATGGGGACACTAAGAGTAATGTTTCTAACAATTGACTGTTTATATGAGCACTTAGTCCCATCTTTTAATGAAACGACACAGAACCCAACAACCTTCTTTCCAACACTTTGCCCATCCTGCAGAGAGTCACTTAAGGATAGATAAATAACACCTGCTAAAATTCCAACAGGGTAAAGAAGAATTGACAGAATCAGTACAATAAAAAGATCTATTGCCTTGGCAAAAAGCCTAGCAAGCAGACTGATTTTTTTGGACCTCTTTAGTAGATAGCTTCTGTTCATAATGACATTGTACATTAATTAGACCTGTTATAAGAAAAAATTTAATATCGACAGTATTAAAAAAGTATTGTTGGGTGTAAGGTGAAGCTGCATTTAAATAATAATTGGAGAAAATTATGAGCACAGTATCCCCTTTAACTACATCTGAATTCGAAGAAAAAGTATTAAAAGCAGACAAGCCAGTTCTAGTCGATTTCTGGGCGGAATGGTGCGGCCCATGTAAAACACTTCTACCTGTAATTGACGAAGTAGCATCTGACCTGGGGGAAAATGCTAATATTTTTAAAGTTAATGTGGACGAGAACGGTGATCTAGCACAGAAATATGGTGTTAGAGGAATCCCTACTTTGATCTTTTTCAAAAATGGTGAAGCAGCTAAGACATTAGTTGGTGTACAACCAAAGGATGAAATCAAAAAGTCATTAGAAGAACTTTCGTAAATAAAATTAATTTACTAGGAACACTTAATGGATAATTTTATTAAAAATGGTTTAACTGAAGCTAATGAAACGATTGAATCTGTTTTATCAGATGTTGATCTTTTGAATTTACTTCAGAACTCCATTAAGTGTCTTAGTGAATGCTACAAAAACAACGGGCGAGTGTTTAGTTGCGGAAACGGTGGCTCGATGTGCGACAGTATGCACTTTGCAGAGGAGCTAACTGGAAGATTTAGAAAAGACCGCCGAAGCTTAGGCGCTATGTCTATTTCAGACCCCTCTCATCTAACATGTGTAGGTAATGATTATGGTTATGAGCATGTGTTTTCTCGTCATCTGGAAGGATGGGGCAACCCAGGAGACGTACTATTAGCTATTTCAACTTCTGGTAATAGCCCAAATATTTTAGAAGCTGTAAAAGTTGCTAAAGAAAAAAAAATGAAAGTCATAGGTCTCCTAGGTAAAGGAGGCGGAAAGCTAAAGGGTGAAGTGGACTACCCACTGATAGTTCCATTCACTAAATCCACTGACCGAGTGCAAGAAATTCACATAAAGTTTATTCATTTATTCATAGAGGGAATTGAGCGAAATCTATTTCCAGAGAACTACTAATCAGGCAATACTTTCCCAAGATAATCCTAGCAAGCAAAATTCTATAAATACCTTAAAATATAAGAGATCGTTTTACTTTTCATTAGGAGTATAATTCCATGAACGAATCTCTAGTAAACCAAACTGAAGCACTCACGGCCAGTGGAATGCTCAATCAAATAGTTAACTTCTTTGAGCAAGGTGGCCTATTTATGGGTATCATCCTACTTGTTTGGGGTGTAGGGCTAGCTATTTGCCTGGAAAGGTTCTCTAAGTTAAAAAAGTTGGACGTCAATGGCGCATCCTTTATGAACGAAATTCAGCGCTATGTTTTATCTAATGATATCCAAGGTGCAATTAGAGTTTGTTCTGGGACAGTCGCGGCTTTACCTAAGGTACTCAAAAGTGGCCTTAAAAGATCAAAACAATCAACTGAGCAAATCCAAAATGCCGTTGATGCAACCACCCTTGAGGTAATCCCTAAGGTTGAATCAAGACTTAATTACCTCCAACTAATTGCAAACGTCTCAACACTTTTTGGACTTCTTGGAACAATTCAAGGTCTTATATCATCATTTGCCGCAGTCGCTGCCGCAGATCCAACTCAAAAAGCAGAGATGCTTGCAAACGGAATTGCGAAGGCGATGAATACTACGTTTCTTGGCTTATGTTCAGCGATCAGTATTATGATTCTTCACTCAATTTTGACGGCAAAGGCAGAGAAGATAATCAATTCAATCGACGAGTACTCAGTAAAACTAATTGACCTACTTGGAGTTAAGTCATCTGACTAAAAAGAGAAATTATGCTTCGAAAACCTAGTCGAAAAAACTTTAAATATAAATTTCAGCGTCCAAATTTAATTCCCATTTTGGACGCAGTTTTTATTTTCATTTTCTTTCTTTTGTTTTCAGCAGACTTTGTAAATTTGTTCGAAATTAATTCAAATGTCCCAATTGTTTCAAATAGTCCTCCTCCAAAAAAAATCCCGTTGAATTTAACATTGAGAATAACTCCCAGTGCTCTAACCCTTAAAACAGGACTAAACGGTCGGGTGTACAAAAGCTTTAGAAAGGCTGGAAATGAATACGATCTTAACTCACTTCACCAATCATTAGTTCAAATAAAGAAAAGAAACCCCAGGGAAAGAACAATTATCTTCGAGCCTACTAATAGCGTTGATTATGAAACTATCGTAAAAATAATGGATGAAGTTGTAATATTAAGAAAAATGGACGAGGCACTTTATCGTAAAGATAAGGCGGGCGTAGATGTCAGAATAAAAGAATTATTTGATGATATTATTTTTGGAAACATAAAGAGCTAGTCATGAGATATAAGTCCATTAGAAAAAGAATTCGACGAAAAAAGCCTGAAGCGCTTGATGTGGACATCACATCTCTTTTAGATATTCTTGTCATTCTACTAGTATTCTTACTTAAAAGTTACAATAGCTCTGGAGTAATATTCAACGTACCAAAGGGAATAAAGCTTCCTTTCTCAGTCACGAAGCAATTAAATACCCCTGGAGTTATTGTTCAAGTCAGTGAATCAAAAATATGGGTTGATGACCAAGTGATATTAGACGTTACAAAGCCTGGGAACAGAATTATTTATGACCAGGGTGGCTCTCGAATTATTTCTCTTTACAATGAATTAAGAAAGAAGAGAGCTTTATATAAGCAAGTAGAAAAAACGGCTAAAGGTGCCAAGAGGTTTAGCGGTATTGTAAACCTTGTTGTCGACAAAGGTTTGAAATACTCCTATGTCAAAAAAATATTGGCAACATGTGCTGATGCAGGATTTCAAAAATATAAATTTGTTGTATCAAGTACAGAATAATCCAAATAAAAATCCTTCTTTTACACTTCAATTAAAATACGGTTTATTCTTATATCTTGTATAAAACTAAGGCTCATACACATATAAAATCCAGGAAACACACTACGTTTTTAAATCAAGCAGAAGTATGTGTTCAATTCATAAAAGTTTGATTGATGAACATTCAAGCAGCTTAAATTGATAACTATAGTAATTAGCGATATTGCCTTTAATTTTATCTTTGGTTAGAGTAAAAGTTCATAGGCTGAGTAACCTCTACTACTCCACCGCCACGAGGCTCAGGAAATGGTATCCCTTTCAGTACATTTACAACACATGATCGAACAGAACTAGGCACCGACGCATTTAAAACACCTGCTTTAGTCACATGCCCACTTGCTCCAATTATAAAATTTAATTCTACTCTGCCTGAGAACTCATTTTTAGATCTATCTAACTCTTTTTGATAGCAAAACCTAAACTGAGGTAAGTGGTCCATTAGAATCTTTCTTATAGTATCAGGATCCATCCCTCCAAGAACGACTGTTCTCGACGGTATCCCTGCAACCGCAACTGACTTCCCATCACTAAATTCGTCTAAAGAACCTGAGGAGGATAAGTCTCCTGCGGAATCAGAAATTCTGCTCTCACTATCACCAACAACATCAGCTAACTTAGCTGCACCAGGACTTACTTGCCCACTTACTTTTTCATAACTGTCTGAGACCTCTGTTTTAGAAAACTTTGTATTTTCAACACCTCCTCTACTCTGCAAAGAAGATATTGAGGACGAAAAATCAACCGATTTATAGGTATCTACCTTACCTTTAGATTTAACGGGTGAGGGCTTTGCCCTTTTTGCTACAGACTTCTTAGGTGGAGCCTGACGCTGCTTCGTTCTTTTTTGAACGACGTTGGCCTTTTTATTTCTTTTAGCAACACTCTTTTGTTTCTTAGAAGATTGTTTTGTTGTTTTACTTTTTTGAATTACTTTTTTTGACCTATTTTTGGTTTTTGCAACGCTCGTTGATAATACAGGTTTTTTATACAAAATACTTGCAAGTCTTTGTGGGTTCTTTTTTTCAAGCTCCTCCTGATCGACTTCAAATATAGACATTATGAGTAAAAAAAGAAGTACACAACCAAGAACTCCTCCTAAATACTTCCAAAGTAATGGATCATTTTTAAGGAAGCTCTCTGTCAGGACTTTTGGTGGAGCCAAAGTTCTTCTAACAAAAAGCTTAATATCATCATGCTTAAGACAATAAATAGCATCTTTTTCAAGAGAAGTGATTGAATGATTTTCCTTATTATCATTATCGGAGATTGACATTAAATCAAACCCCTCTAGAGTGACCAAATCACAAACACCTTCACCGGAATTAACGATCATGATCTTTTGATCTTTCCCCAGATAGGCAAACTCAATAGTGTCTTTAGAAGAACCTTTACCTGCAAGATATAAAGGTCTTTCTTTGAGAGCTCTATACTCAATAGATATTATCTCATCTTTTTTAAGTATTATAAATTCTACGGCTTCTTGGTAGTTATCAAAGTGTAAAATGTTTTTAATTTCATCCGCGTCTTCAAAAATATATCGGCTGAACTCGGCGTTTTTAATTTTACTTAAAGGGTATTCCTCTCGATCAAAGGACCCCTTCTCTGGTTTATTATTCTCTTGCCTTGAGACCCGTTTCGAGAAAACAGGTGGCGGATTAATTTCAAGAGTCGAAGGGATCTCAAGGTTATCTTCAATACTTAGTGTTGGAGGGACAGCAGAGCAAACATCGAGTTTCACTCCATAATCACCGAAAACAATTAAATCTCCGACGCCAATCGTTGCAACGTTAACTCTTTTACCATTTACAATGGTCCCCTGCTCAGAGTCCATGTCATATATTTTTATTTGTCCTTTTCTTTTTTCAAGAACAGCGTGGATCGTTGAAACTGAAGTGTGTTTAATTAAAATATCACAAGCCTCAGTGCTACCTATGAGAATTCTTTTTTTTGAGATAGGAAAACTTTTTTTTAGATCCTCTGAAACTAGTTCGTATCTATTTTGATCTTGGGATATCTCTTCCATTAAAACCTACTTTAACCGTTCAACGCCGAAAACAATTTCCGGCCGAAAGTTTCTTCTATATGGTAATTTATTTTTAAACTTACGTTGATAACGATTAATCAAGCTGATATCACCTGGCACTCCTGTTTCTCCGTCAACAGAGATATCTTCTAGATTAAATTTCTCATATTTTTTGTATTTATAAATAATTTTTTCCTTCCTCTTTTTTTGCGAGAAAGCATCAAAGGAAAGTAAAAAAAGAAACCCAATAATTATATTTTTCATTTGCTTCCTTTTATATATTTATTGCGTAACAACATTATACTGTGCTTATCTTCCTTACTCTTGGCCACCACTCTCCCCAAAATCACCTCGGCTTTTGAATGCTGATGAGATTCAAAAAAGGCTCTGGCCATAAGAAAGCCGAAATCAAATTTACTAAACAAGTTTTTATCAATTCTCTCGAGATAACTTAATGCTGAATTCGGGTCACCCAAATTCAAATAATTTTTTCCAGCTAAAAAAAGGACATCATTATCAGAGAAGTTTTTTTCTAAAATCTTAGAAAGTATCTTCTGTGATTTCTCATACAACCCAAAACTACTTAGTATTAAAGCTCGATTAAAAAGAATGGAATTTGACCTAGTAGAACTGGCACCTTTTGAAAACAGTATTTTCTTAGCTTTAAGAACATTTCCTTTTTTCAAGTACACAACGGCAAGATTGTTACTAACAAGAGATTCAGGTGCCCCTAGCTCCTTTGCTTTCAAATAAAATCTTACTGATCTCTCGAGCTCCCCAAGGTGGAAGCTACAATTTCCTCGATAAACCCAATAATTACTTTTTTGAGCGTAATATTTATAGAGATAATCAAAGTATTTATATGCTTTCAATTTATTCCCTGAAACACATTCCCGTAGGCTTTTAGTTAATGGCCCTGAAATAGATGAGATTTGTTTAAAATCCTCATAATCCAGTCTCAACATTGATTCTGACTGAATAAAACTCATTCCCTTTTTTGAGAATTTCTCATTTTGATATTTGTACCTTGGGTCTACAGAAAAATCTGACTCGGAAAGCTGATCAAGTTTTTTTTCACTATAGACTTCAATGGAGCTAGGCTCTTTACCAATAAACTCAACCTTTTTCTTTTCACCTGAGGAACAACTCATAAAAATAAAAGCATTAAAGATAAGAAAAAAACTTTTCATTAAAACTCCTTTTCCGACGGAGTCACAAAACTCTCAAGGTCAAACTCTACTCTTACCCCCAGGCCATTCTCACTCATAAGAGAAGCTCCCCTTTGAGAAAGAAGACTTTTAGAAACAATTAAGTTTTTACCTTCCTGAATTAATTTCAATCCTTCGCTACGCAAAGGAGAAGAAACTTTAAGCATTGATGCTTTAAAAGATTTAATATATTCGGCGTTTTTTTTAGGGGGAACAAAGCTAGAAATTTCTTTTTCGAGCCTTAGGTAAGTTGATGACAAGTTGATATACAGTTCAGCGACATGAAAAGAGCTGCCAATTTTAATGGTATCCATAGTCATTTTTGTTAATTTATTTAGTTGATCAAACTTGAACTTAAGTCTTGAATTAAAACGTTTCTCTGGAAATGATAATGATTTCTTAAACAGGCTTTCCTTAATTCTCTGAATCTTAAGAGAATTCAATAACGTTTTAACAGCCGCCTTGGCTGATGAGAAACCACTCACCCTAGAAAGTAATGAATTTAGTCGCGTTAGCTTTGATTTACTTTTTTTATTTGCTTCGATGAGTCTTACCAGATCATCTTCAGAAATATTTTTTACTTTATTAGAACTAAGAAAACTAAGCGCCGTTTTGTAATACTTTATATTTATCATTCTAGAAAAATATAATTCATCAAATAATTTAATGTTTTTTGAGTCTTTAAGACATATCTTATTTGAGTCGCTACTTTTTAATTTTGATGCGGCATAACGTAAAAGAAGATAATCTCTAACAACCTCTTGCCTAGATACCGTTTGCTTAGAGCAAAGCTTGTTATTAATCTTTAAAATGAGCTTAAAGCTTTCTTTTTGCCTGAAACGATCAAAAAGCTCTTGGTAAAACAACCTAAAAGAAGAAAAGAACTGATCAACGTCTTTTGCACTCATTAAATTTAAGGAAATATTCGCCCAATAATAGTATTTATCCGCATATCCAATTTTTTGATATAAGACCGCCATATTATAGGCAGCATTTTTCTTAGCGTCTTTGCTGCTAATACTATCATTAAAAATTTGGTAGTACCCTCTAAGTGCTTTAAGTTGTGAGCCTTTCGTATTGTTCTTTTCTACATCTTTAAATTGAATACTCAAAGCGTTTAGCTTAATTTTGTTCGCAACTTTTGGGGAAACTTTAAACTCACCTTGATTTATTCTTTTTACATAACTTAAAAACTTTCTTTCACTTTTTTTCACGTCCGGATGATCAAGTACCCTTGCAAGCATAGCTTCGATTGTTTCTTTATCATTTTTATAGAACTTATTAAAAATAGTTAAAACTTTTTCGGCTTTTTCTAAATTACTAACCAAGTATATTTTAAACAGTCGATTCAATACAGGTTTCTTCCTGCTCCGCCTCTTCTCCTTCTTGATAAATTCCTCAAATATTGATGGGGCTTCTTTCTTGTAAAACTCACTTTCTTCATTCACTTTAGAAAGGCAGGCCATCATTCCATCAAGATATTTTTTATTCTTCTTTATTGAATACGCTTCTTTGTACTCTAAGAATCCTTTTTCATATTCACTTGATGCGTAGAATGCCTCACCATTATAAAAATGAACCGATTTCTTCTCTGATGGCTTTATCATTATAAGCAAGGACCCAAGTCCATAATTAATAGTTGATAATTTTTTAATAAATTTTTTCTTCGTAGAGTATCTGTCAGAGACAATTTTCTTTTGAAGCACTGACCGTGATTTCTTAATATTAAATTCTAACAACTCAGAGTCATATGAGTTGCTTGCTATAAGTCTCTTTGATAATTTTTCTAATTTTTCAAATTTAGAATAATCAGAATATAGATTAATTAGCGTCTCACTTGCATCTCGGAACTCTTTTGCGCTAGAGAAATCCTCTTCAATAATATCCTCTAAGACCTTAATAGCTTTAGTTTTCTTTCCTTGATCAATAAGATTCTTTGCAAGTGAGATAATACCAGCATAACTCTCACCATCATCTAGGAACTTTATGGCTTCTTTTACATCATCACTTTCTGCATAAAATCTTGCTAGGTCTTTTTTTCCAGCTTGGCTCATATCAAGGTAAGACCCTTTGGAGGAATACTTTATTACTTTTTTCATTAAGCTTATGGCCCTTTTTGTTTGCTTCTCTCTGAAAAAGCACCATGCCAAATTATGTGCGTCCTTTGTCCACCAACGACTGTCCTCATTTTTTAACGCTACCTGATAATAACTTATAGCTTTTGAAAACTTTTTTTCATTGTAATAAATTTCAGCTAAAGCAAGAGCTGACTTTTCTTTAGCCTGACCGCCTCGTGCAGATCTGTATGATTTTTCAAATAGACTCTTTGCTTTTTTATTCTTTCTGAACTCTTTTGCATTAAACCCGAGGATATAATACACCTCTGACTTCTGCTTAAACCTCCTAAATTTCTTTAGAATAAAATAAGAAACCTTTTGAGCTTTTACAAAATATGAATTCGAATTTGAAAAGAATCTTTTTTTATTTGTGCGTCTTCTTTTCTTCGCCGACATAGATAAAAACTTTCTATTCTCAACTTCTTTTAAAACGCGTGCGCGCTCTAGGTAAAGCTCTGCCAAACGAAGTAAAAGCTCAGGGTCCCTGGCTTCTATTTGTTTATTAAGACGTTGGACTTCCTTTAATTCACTATCAATCAAACCTAATAAGTATGAAGATCTATCCTTTGCAAAGGTTATGAAAGATAATGATGCCAAAAGAAGTACAATAATTACTTTATACATTTTCACCTTGCCTACCCACAGGAACTCTTAAGAGAAAAAACGTAATCTCCAAGTTCGTCGGCCCAAAACTCTCCATTGAAATCCCATAGGTATTGATTTGAGTCGCGTTTTAAATTTTTAATATCACCTATTTTTTTTGACACTACATCGCGATTAAAAAACTTATTCTTAAGCTTTTTAATAATCTCAAGATTGATATAACTCATACCTACCATTGACTTCTCTAGTACCTTTTCTTGTCTCTTTAAAATTCTTTGAGAATACCTTCCAATAATTCTAATTTGGTCGAGATATACTTGCTTGAGTCCCTGCGCTAGTTTCGATCGCAGTCTTTTATTTTTAACATTTCTAACTAATCTAATTTCTTCTCTAATTTTTAAAAGATTGGCTCTCATCCTTTGAAAGGATAAGTCCCTATTTAGAGATTTAAATAACTTTGATAAAAGCTCGTTTACTTGGATAGGACTTGAGTGAAATTGCACGGCCATCTTTCCTAATTTTGAAGGGTAACGCTGGTATTTTCGATTGAATTCCTTCAAAAGTTTCGAGTTATTTTTATATTTTTTATAAAAACTATTTACCGTTTTTTTTGCATCGTCATACCTACACAACTCTAAATAAGTCATTGCATTAAGAACCTCTACCTCGGGGTTAAAAACATGTTCAATAAAAGGCGAATTATACGTGATCAACTTACCAAGCGTTCTATTAAAGTCATTCTCATAAAAACTATTCCACGCCTCTTCAAAAAGAATCTCCGGCCAAATCAAAGAGGACTTTTGCAACCTACCGTAAAGATCTTTCGCCTTCACAAAATTCTTTAACTGAAACTCTATTCTCGCTAAGCCTACTAAGCATGAATCATAGGCGTAACCAATCTCTTGATTAAAAATTTGCTGTTGATCGTTTCTACCTCTGTTTGACCTAGATGAATCCAGGCATAAATTAAAAAATTTTCTTGCCTCTGAGTCATTTCTCAATAATACAGACGCACTACCTGCTAATAAGTATTTAAATGGTGACAAGGAGTCCTTTGACTGAATGGATCTCTTTACTACAGAAAGAGCTTGGGAATATTTGCCATCTTTGAACATTTGTTTTGCAGACAAATAAAGTGAAACACCAGAGTTTATTTTATTAAGGTAACCCGATGATATTTGCTCAAATTGTTCACCCCCAAGCCTTTCGGTTATCTCTGTTATAACCTTGATGTCACTCTTGGTTAGGCTTAAGTTGATAATTTTATTTTTCAAGGTTGGAATCAACGAGAAATATAGTCCATTTGATTTGGCCAAGTTTAATTCATTATTCGTCAACGAGAATGCTGGCGTTGTAATTAGTAAAAAAGTAATAACCAATAACTTCATTAGAAACGCACCCCAAAACCTAGGCTTAAGTCATAATGAGAGTACCAGTTTTGATCGTCAGAATTACTTACAACTCCTAAGGCGCTGTTTGCCTGGTAATGAAGAGCTAGAATATCTAGTCTTAAATCAATATAATCAGTTAAATATATTTTCCACCCTACATCCCAACTAAAAGCAGTTCTATTTTCAACAGTGTCATCAAAATTTCCTGCTCCGCCAACAGAGATTTCTTGAACGTTGCTTGCCTCTTCCATTGAAACAATACCAACATTAAAAATTAGATCTAAATAAATTATTTGGTTGAATGTATTAATTTTTGAGTAAAATGGTGACCAAGATAAATACGCACCATAATACTCATTTACAATTCTTCTAAATGGAATCGAGCCCGACCCCCCTGGGTTTCTTACAGACTCAGCAGTCGAGTTTTCTTTTCCATTATTTTTAGAATATAGAAGCTCAACACCAAACTCCTCAGTAAAAAAATAAGAACCCCTTCCAGACAAGTTAAAGGAATCTACAAAAGCACCACTTGTCGTTATTCCACTACCCAGAGACAAGTGAATTTTATTATTTTTTCTATACCTTCTATTTTGAAGGACAAATATCTTTTTTCCCGGGTCTAACCAAGAGAAGTCGTAGGCATCTGAAGTACTCGCAAAACAATCTTCAAAATGGAAGTTGAAAATAAGGAGGGAAATAATCGTAATAAATTTCATTTAAATGCATCCTGCAAAAAAGCTTCTCATTCATTAAGAGCTTAAAATTATTGTAGCATCTATCGAATTCTCTTCAACCACAGTGACATATAATTACCCACCAAAATCATCTTGAGAGTTAATTGAGCTCTCCAGCTAAACAAATTTTATTCAATTGACACTTACTGCAATATGCCGAGTTTTTTACCTCTGGGCTATTGATGGACAAAAGGAAATCAGATACCCGACTTTTAAGCTCCACTGAACACAGTTTTTCCTCTTCCACTTTTTCCTGGTCGAGACAAATCAACTTGAGACAAATTTCATCATAATCTGTAAATAGCTGCAAAACACCCGTAGCATATAAATAAAGCTGGAAGAAATACTTCTCTCTATTTTGAGCATTAATTTCGCCTGTTTTAAAATCCCAGATCTCAATTGTATTGTTTTCATTTTCATAGGGGAGGAGAACGAGGTCAGGCTTAGCAGAGATTTTCTGAGTAAAAAGATCAAATTTCAACTCACTCTCCGAAAGCATTTTAAATTGCTCGGATTTAATAACGTCTATCAATAAACTTTTTCCAAAATTAAATGCTAGCTCATCCTCTAATTTTTTTATTTCAGGAACAAACTCTCCTTTCAAATCAATCCATGTTTCAAGCATTCGGTGAACAAAAGTTCCTCTTTCTGAATCGCTTTTAATTTTTTCACCCGAGTCTATTTGATCAAAAGAAATATTTTTTAGACCTAAGAGCTGGTTTGCAGGTAACTGATTTATGACTTCATTGCTTAACTTAATCTGTTCCTCTGTAATTTTAACTATATGCTTTAAATAAAAATACCTCGGACAAACTGCTAAATCACTTAATTGAGATACAGACATTTCTGTGGATACTATTAAATTATCTCTTTTGCGATTATCCACTGATAGTCCAAAATTATCTCGCTGAAAAAAAGGAACTTTAAAATGCTCTTGATCAAATCCGTTGGGATCGAATGTGCCGTGATCGTTTACTGTGATTAAACTTTGATCAATTGAACTATAGGAATTAATCCAACTATTTTTTCCAAAAAAAATTAAATCATCTTCATAATTTAATACCTGAAATAAATTAAGACTTTTTATGGCCCTAGTAAATGCGACGTAGATTAGTCTCTTCTGTTCAGAAAAATCTTGAAATTTATCTATGTGGCTCTCAATTATATATTCTGGAGAGCGTTGAAAAACGGTATCCTTATAATTAACTTTCCAACGAAAAGATCCCACCCTCTTGCCTAGCAAACTGTCCATTGTTCGAGAAATTCCATTCGACATTGCACCTAAAACAAATACGTGATCAAACTCTAACCCCTTAGACGCATGAACACTCATCACTCTTATGGGATTTCCACCGTTGCCATATTGATACTCAAATGAATATGTTGAGGATTGATCACCTTGAAGAAAATTAAAGACACTCTCAATGTTTCCATCGAATTGCTTTATAAGTTCACTTAATATTTTTATATTATTTTCTATATCAGGGTTGTTAAGGCCTAATCCAAAAAGAAGTTTTTTCAACCCCGTCATGAAGTCATAGTAAGTTATATCTTTCTCAAAATTTCCCAGGAGATTTTCGATATCTAAATTAGATGAGCTATTTTTTTGTATGCTCTCTAATATGTTTTCTATCATCCAAGTAGATAAATAAAATTTTGTGATTGTTTTATCTACATCTTTAGACATTACTCCCATTAAAGCAGAATAAATAATAGATAAAATAGGGTTATCCCTATATGGAATTTTCACTTGAGCTTGAAAGGGTATTTCATTTTCGACAAGCGACTCAATTAAAAAGTATACTGGAGTAAGCTTACTGTAGAGTATACAGCTACTATCATCTCCACATACGTTTTTATACCGCTCAATTGCCATATCTGCTTCAATTTTCTCTAATTGCTGCTTCGTAGGCTTAAAACCTTCTTGAACTACTTTTTTATTTAAAAATACCCCGTCCTTTTTTAAGTCTACCTGTCCTTCAAAGTTGGGTATTGTTTGGCCCTTTGGGATCAAGGCATATCTATCAATCCCCTTAAAGCCTGGGCCCAAAGGAAATACATTCTCGGAGTAATGGTTGTTAAATTTAATTACCGGAGGGAGTGATCGATAATTATCCGTTAAAGACAAATTATTTTGTAAAAGAGACTTAACATAAGCAAAAAGACTAATCTCCCCTCCCCTGAATCTGTAGATAGCCTGTTTCTCGTCACCAACAATGAAAAGGTTCTCATACCCTTTTGAGCATAAGCTCTCGATGATCTGGAACTGCACGCTAGAGGTATCCTGAAACTCATCAATAATGAAATAAGAGAATAGACCCTTAATCTCTTCTTTTTTTGATTTAACTTCTCTTAGAGTTAGATATTCCAAATCAGAAAAAGTAAGCTCACTCTTTTCTAAAAGAAATTTCGTTACAAAAGAAAATATATCCCTGAAGAAATGATGGTACTTTTGAAAGTGACTCTCTCTATTTTTTAAATAAAATTTTATTTCTTCATTATATTTCTTAAACAATTTACGCAGCTGAGAAAGCTGTTCAATAAAAAGATGTATCTCATCTTGCTCTATCTTCTTGGGCTTAACAATTCTTTTAAAAGTTCCAAAAAAGCTTTCTAACAAATTAGTGCTTTCTGATAAAGAATTTATTTGAGAAAATTGTAAATTAGAAAAGCCCTCAAGTGCTTTATACCAACCTTTACTTTTTTCTTCTGGAAAATTTCTAAAATCACCACAATCACTACACAACAAGTTTAAATTCTCAGTCTCACACAATATTTGCCAAAAGTTGTTACTCTGTATATCAACACGGCTACTCTCGCTCACATTTTTATCCCATAACCTTCTTTGGTCTGGGTCGCTTACGATACTATAAACGCCTTCTGAAATTTGCTCGTAAGAGCTAAAGAAAAGACTCTGCAAATCAGCGCTATACTCAAAAAGATGCCGCTCACCAAAAAGTTTAATTGCCTTCAGAGTTTGAATTCGCCTACTACTTTCAGATATGATCTTTATATCTGGATTGACGTCAGGAAAAACCCCTTGCCTCAAAAGACGAAAGCAAAATCCGTGGATTGTTCCAATGTAAATTGAACCTATCTCTTCTTTCACCACACCAAAAAAAGTATCCTCAAGCTCCTCTTGTTCAGCCTCAACCCTACGGACGACCCGAGTTTTTAACTCACCAGCGGCTTTCTTTGTAAAGGTCATCACGACAAGCTTACTTAAAAACTTTCTAATATTCGATCGCATGATATTTTGATCAACATCAAATAAGTTATTTTTTTCCAGCTCAATGACACGAAGAAGTTTCTCAACAATAACAAATGTTTTCCCTGAGCCAGCCCCTGCGCTTAGGCATACTCCACCCTCTACATTTATAGCTTCTTCTTGCTGTTTATTTGGCACTCGTTTCAAATCTGCTCCCTCGGACAAACTAAGTGGTAATGACAAAAATTACACACATCTTTACTTGAAGGAGAAATTAAAAATTCATTTTCATTTTTTATGCTCTTAATTAGATTATTTTCGAACTTATCTTCCTCAAAAAGAAAATTATTTAATTCATCATCATTGATTTTTTGAACCCTAAAAATACCACAAGAGTTTATGGCATCTAGAAAAATCTCATTTGAAAACATTAGACTCTTTTCAGGTTCTTTCAGACAAAAATAACCAAAAAAAGCTAGTTTTTTTCCCGTTAATCGAGCGTAATTTCCAACATATGAAGGAACCTGAATCTCTCCAAAATCCATTACAGACTTTTTAGTTGGAATTCCAAATGATGATCTTTTGAAGTCAAAAATGCCAAAGCACTCCTGATTTTCTATGATTAAATCCGCCGTTCCATGAAAGTCGTTGACTTTAATCTCTTTTTCAATAGAAAAGCTCCATCCAGACAATTCGCTCTTAAGATCTAAAATAAACTTGATTCCAGCCTCAGAGAATTTAAGAATTTCGAGCTCTAAATTCTTAAGCGCAATATATTCTAAGCTTATTCCTTTTTTTACAATCTCTCTAGAGACTATTTCTCTACAAAATGACTCTAACTTTTCATACGAGTATTCCTCATTGTCTAAAATATAATTCCCAATTACATTATGCTCTAGGGTTCCTTTAAATTTAGACAAAAATGTCTCTTTCATTTCCAAATTATCTCTTCTCTTTTCTCCGTAATGAAAAAAATAACTTCTAGGGCAATCGATGTACCTCTGAAGAGATGATGGGGAAATAGGACGATAGAAATCAAAGTCTTTCTTCTCAGCTTTTGGCTTTTCTTTTGCCGATGGTGGACCCTCCCGTAACTTTTCAGCGTTTAAACTTGAAATAAAATCTTTCAAGTCAACATCTGTCTCGAGAACATCCGTTTCCAAAAATATAATGCTATCTTTTGAGCTTTCTAAAAAATACTTGATTTGACTTTTTACAGTCTCAAAATCGAAATCATTATTTAACAAAGGCCCTAATGTTGCCAAAAATGATTGCACTTCAGATGAGTGCCCAACCTCTCCTTTTTTGAGTGGTGTAAATTCTTTTTTATAGACAACACAAAGTCTATCACACAAACCACTAGATAAAATAAGATCCTTATCGTAAATGGTCTGAAACTTTTCATCAGAATTCAAATCTTGATCAATGACTAAATTAAGTCTTGGGGAGTCTAAATTCAAAGCTTCTAAGAGAGCCTTTTTCTGGATAGAGGAATTCTTAAAATCAAAACCTGTCGTCTCCTTCCAGCTATCTAAATAATTAATTGCGGAGGATACTAGCTTTATCTTTTTAAAATTTTTGTTTTTTGAACTAAAGCAATTTTTCAAGCTTTCATTCAAAGCCTGTCTCAAATCTTTACTATAATCCATCCTAGAGAGCTCTCTTGATAGTTCATTTAACTCTACCTCCTGCGAAGGGATACCCTCTATAAAATTTAATTTCCCAGACTGAAACTCGTTAGTTAACCAAAAACTTTTTTCTGCTCCTGGTAAAAGAATTGTTCTTCTGGTTGATGTGTCTAGCCTATTTAATTTTTCACCAAGTCGATTTTTGTTAAATGAATCTATAAATACAGTGTTATTGAACTCTCCTCTTGGATTTCCCTCGAAATATAAATCCCTTGCAGTCCCAATCTCATCTTCCCCAACCAACCACAGAGGCCAATCACTCTTCTTAAAGCTTTTTACTGCATAAGCATGAAAGGGAATATGAACAGTAGATACTCTTGCAATCTCATGAATTAAATCAATTTGCATTGAGTTTATATTTGAAAAGCCCCAAAATAAGTACTCGTGGCCTTCAAGTAAGTCTGATGACTTAGCGATCAAAGAGTAAGCTTTTTGCTCGTCAACTATTCCAGCAGCATCGAGGTAGTTCCAAAGAAAAAAAACTCCCTCGAAAATTTCTTCATTAATTTTATCTTGAATTTCTTCAAAGATTAAAGGGTCTAACGTATAACCTCTAAACTCTGTTAAGTACTTAAAGCACTGAAAAAACAAATCGTCTTTGTCTGTATACTTTTCATTCCAAACACTTGCTAACTCTCGTATCAAAGTCGATTTTCGCGCGACCTCTAAATCTGGATTGACAAGGTTCAGACCTTTTTTAAGGAAATTACTCATTGTTTCTGGATCAATACCCATTTCAAAAAATTCTCTTGGGTGGTGCTCTCGAACTTTATCAGCCTCGCTTGGCCCTGGAACAATTATCCTTATCGATTTTTTACTATTAATTACAAAGTCAGTTACTTCTTTTGGTAAAAGGTAGATTAATGGTCTTATGCTCATTATCTGTTCTTTATAGATTCAATTAATGAATCAAACTTAAAACTCTTTTGAAAAAACCTATTATAAATTCTTTTTGAAATCTCAATATTATCCATAACTCCACAAAAAAGTTCTGAGGACGGACCCCACGAGAAAACAGGGCTCATTAATTCTGACTTGTTATAGGCAAGACCAAGGCCATTTTTTTCAAAGCTTATCCAATTAAAGCCTCTCTTTGGAAAGTTAACCCCAATTGGCTCCGCTCCAGTAACAAGAATAAGTGTTTTTTCTCGGTGGTTTGAGTTCGTTCTCGCCCAGTCTATTATGCCTGTGAGCTCTTGGATGTATGACTTCATTTTTTTAGTGGATTTACTTAGGACTAGGTTTTTAAAACTATAGTCTCTAATTTGCATAAAATTAATTTTTCCTGGTTTAAAACTGTTTTTAAGAAAGTATTTAATTGTTTCAAATTGACTTGCTTTACAATTTCCTGAGACGTCACAGTTTTTTTCATAGTAAAACCCTTTACTCAGGGGCTTATTCTTTTCAACGTCAAAAAGTTGATCACTAAATGCCCTATCCGGTGCTCTTCTTAAAACAATAGCCTCATCTTCCATGTAACTTGGCTTACAATCCCGGAGCCTCTGTAAGGAGTTTGAAGGGGTTGCACCTATTTCAAGAATAGAGACCTTGCGTTTTTCTTCTTGAAATACTCTCCAAATAGGTATTTTCGAACTAAACTCCTCGCAGATATTAGCACTCACAAGCTTTGAGGAAAGTGTTTGAGAATTAAAAAACTCCGAAGCTTTGGGTCGAAGGTACTTATAACTTGCATCGTAAGTTTGTCCGCTACAAATGGCCGTTTCATAAAAACTGCTTTGAATAGGCTGGCTCGTATACCTTGCAAGCGGAATTTGTGTAGCGCTCAACCCCGCCACTTGAAACCAAATTACATTTTGCGGAACCCTCCCAAAGTGATGCCTATTACCCCCAATTTCTAAATTAGTCGTACACCCAAAAAAGACAAGAAGGCATAACATTGCTACTTTGTTATTCAAATTTCTATCCCCCAAATTAATGATCTGAGTTTAAACTATTATTAGATTAATGATCAATTTGAACAAAGGAATATTTCGGGGTAGAACGCCCAGAAAGCCTAAAAGAATGCGTAATTAAGGAATTTTCATGGAAAATACATTAGATTTGGCGACCAGGGAGATTATGTGGGGAGTTCCCTATTCTTTCAAAGTCATTATGTACGTACTGTTATTTGTCTCACTAGGTATTTTTGCCAAGGGCGTCAAAGAAAAACTACAGTTTGTAGTTGGGGAAAAAGAATCTTTAAAAAAGCTCTTTGGCAAAAATGGGTTAATTAACACTGAAAGTGGCTTTTTCAATGCTATCTGGAATCTAAATTGGAGCGCTTTCTTTAAAACTATTATTTTTACGGGAAAAGTTCACAGAGACCCTAAGGCATTCTTTCATGCGTTTATATACTACGGATTTTTAATCCTCTGGATTGCCACAGACTTAGTTGCGATACATTACGATACCCCATTTAAAATTTTTAAAGGTCCTCTTTATATCGTTGTCAGCTTCCTTGCTGACATGGCCGGAATCGCTATTCTTCTGGGTTTGGGCTTTGCTTACAAGAGAAGATATATCGACAAATTAGAGAAATTAAGTGCGACGAAACCAAATCAAGAAAAGACAATGTACGCATTTTTAGTTGCTCTTGTTTTATTGGGCTATTTAATTGAGGGAGTTCGAATTCTGGGAACAGGTATGCCTGTCGGTGAAAAAACCTGGGCTCCAGTGGGCTTTGCTTTGGCGACTTTTTTTAAAAGCTTTAATTTAAGTGACTATTTCTGGGCAACTACATTCAAATCTATGTGGCTAATTCACATGGTAAATACTATGGCATTTGTGGCGATTATCCCCTACTCAAAATTTTTCCACTTTATAGCAATTCCATTTGCTGCACTTGTAAAACCAGATAGAAAACCGCCTGTTCTAAGTCCTATGGATTTTGAAGATGAAGAAGCAGAGAGCTTCGGCTTAGCAACAATCTCTGAAATGAGCATGTTTAACAGAATGGATTTATTAACATGTGTAGAATGCGGTCGATGCACGGAGGCATGTCCAGCAAATGCTGCGGGGAAACTCCTTAACCCGAAAACCATTATTACCAAATCAAGAGACCTTGCCCTAGGAAGAAATGGAGAAGAAAAAAATGACCTATGGGGAGAATCTCCTTTATTTGAGTCCAATGAGCTAGATGCCTGTACTACTTGTGGTGCATGTGTTGAGGAATGCCCATCTCACATTAACCACCTAGATGTGATCTTAGAATCTAAACGTTATAAAGCACTTACCTTAGGAGATCTTCCTCCTGCGGCTGCTGACGCTGTTAATAAAATTAAAATCAATCACAATCCATGGGGTATTTCTCACGACGATAGATTCAAATGGGCCGATGGCCTTGATGTTCCTGTCATTAATGAGGCAGAGCATGTGGATTATTTATATTATGTTGGCTGTGCGGGTTCATACGACGCGTCTAACCAAAAAGTTGTTAAAGACACCGTCCAGCTTCTAAAAAAAGCTGGAGTCAAGTTTGCGGTTATGGGCAAAACGGAAAAATGTAACGGAGACCCAATTAGAAGATTTGGAGATGAATATTCATTTTTCGAAATTGCCATTGAGAATATTGCTGAAATGAATAAATATAAATTTGATAAAGTTGTGACTCATTGTCCACATTGTCTTCATACAATTGGGAAGGAGTACGCCAAGTTTGATGACGGAGACTTTGAGACCATTCACCACACAGAGCTTCTTGCAGACTTACTAAATAAAGGGAAGATTACCCCTGAGAAATCAGTGGAGCGAAAACTGACATTCCATGATCCTTGTTACCTAGGAAGGCATCATGGTGAGTACAATGCACCAAGGGATATCCTTAGCAAAATTCCTGGAGTACAGGTAAATGAGATGGAAAAAAATAAGGACAAAGCCCTTTGTTGCGGAATGGGCGGCGGAAATATGTGGTACGAACTTCCTGAGGGAGATCATCTCGCAACGAAGAGACTCGAGCAAATTGGTCAGGCTTCAAAAGAGCACCTAGCAACGGCATGCTCTTACTGTATGATCAACTTCAATTCTTCGAAATCACAAGTCAGTGAGACGGAAAATATTGAAATAGACGACGTTGCATCTGTACTAGCTAAATCTGTACTCTAACTAGGTTCCTTGGTAATCTATTATTTGGGTTACCATCATGAAAATAATTACTCTTATAATAATTTTTATCGCCAGCTTTCAATTGAAAGCTGGCTTATTAAATAGTACTACGAAGCAAAATAAAAAAATTAGCGAGCAGTACAAATCCCTTATTCAAAAAGCTATAAAGTATAACCTCGTAAATCAAAAAAACCTGCAAGAACTCTCTCCTCAAATATCTAAAGAGTACCTCTCAATACTTGTTTTCCAAACAGACAAGAAATATCTATCTCTTTTTGAAAAGGATAATATTTGCCGGCTCGGGGAGCTAATTCACAATGACTTAGTAAAGCCAACAGAAAAAATTATATTTAACATTAAGGTCCAAAATAAAAGTGATTACGGATTCTTTAAAAAAAATGATGCTATCGCATACATCAAGTCCTTACCTGAATGCTCTAAGATAGTAGACCTTGCTAACGGATTTAACAAAAATACAATTGCAAAAACGATTGAGCTTTTAGGAATAAAAAACATTGACCAAACAAATCCGTGCCATGAAGTCTATAACAGACTAAACAAAACAAAATACAAACCATATCTTTGTGGACTGGATTATTTTTTTGAAAAAAGTGCATTAGCTTTAACAAAGATTGATACAACTCCAAATTTAAACTTCAAGGAAAAATCAAACCTCTTATCAAAAATACAAAAAAGCCAGGTTCTAAAAAATGAGATGACCCCATTTGAGATAGGCCTTCTTAGAAACTTTTGTAATAACCTAGAAAGTGAAAAAACATTTTGCGAGAATTATAACAGTAAAGATATTTGGCTCTCATCTTTGAATGGGGAGTATCCAAAAGATGGAATAAAATTTCGTTGTCAGCAGTTACTATCATTCATTCCTAACGACAATATAAGCTATCGAAAATGTGTTACAACATTATCTAAGAAACCTGAATATTGCTCAACGATGGGCGCCAAAGGTTTTCCTGCACAGTTTCCAAAGCCAGATTGTAAAGACAACTCTGATGCACTTGCGCTAGGGAATTTAAATTTTGATTACCAAGACTGCCCGGGAACATTGGAAAACCTACTATTTGTCCATGGTGCCAGAATTACAAACCATTTAAAAAGAATGCATTTAAAACACCCCGGTCTGAATTGCAGAGATGTTTCTGAAAAAATATATAGTAATCTTGCATTTGAAACAGACCCTGATTCATGGCCTTTAAAAATTTGTTACCCCGACCCTTTAAATTCAAACCTAATTGACCTATGCCTAGAACAAGATGGAGTTTCAACTTGCGAGAAGTATCGTGACAACAAAGAAGCGACACATCCACAAAGCATAGAAAAAGTAACTGAAAAATTGTTAAAGACGGTCTACGGGGATAGCAAAAAGATAACTTGTATACATGGCGAAAAAAAACAAACCGAAAAATTACTCTTCAACTCTAGTTCAAATTGCGTAATCACTTATGATGAAATTAATTGTGACTCAGTGAAATGTCCCCGTAAATTTTATTTTGAGAAAAAGTTAGTGCCAAATCTAACCAATGGTGAAACCGAACTGACTTGTTTAAAATATATCCCAGGGGAAGACCAGGGCCAACCCTTTAGCGAATCGAATGTAATCCAAAAAGCAATTTCAAGAATGTACCCCGGCGGAAAAAATAATGAATGCAAAATTACTGAAAAAATAAATTACAAACCTTTATTGCTCAAATTTCAGGTAGGATGTCATGTTATAAAAGATAGTTCATGTGACAAGGAAAATTGCCAACCCGCTGTTTTTATAAATGGTAAAAAAGTTGGAATGATTCGCTATCGCGGAAATTTTGAACAAAATATTTTGTTCTTATCTACTGAAGACAAAGGGATGACTCTAGATAAAGTCTTGGAGCAGTCACTTGAGTATTATCCGACGAAGCTAATGTCACTGAGTAGCCTAAAGTTTCACCTCAACTTAAAGAATTCTATTGCATATGGAACAGGATGTCTCGAGGATCTAATGCCCAGATATTATTCAAGAAAAAGTATTAATCACTGCACGCCTGTCCCATTCATTATTGATGGCTACAAAACCAAAAACTATCGAGATTACTTAACAGTAAGAACTGTTTTAGATGAAATTGGATCACCCAGATTTATTATTTGGAATAAAATTTTTAACAGTCTAAAAATGTTTCAATCTATACACCCAAGAAAAGAGTGGACTTTGTATGGCATTAAGTAATCTGATAATTATTTTTAGTTTCCTTTTAATTTTAAAAGTAGCTGACGCTAAGGTTGAAAAAAAACTTCAAAAATTACAATCAATCGAAACGAAGCAAGTCCTAAGTAATTTGAGATACATAAGTAAAGATGGGAAAATTACTCTTTATCAAAAAAGCAATGGAGAGCTTTCTATTTCAAAGAATTATAAAATTAAAGTGCTCCTAACAGGAAAAAAGTATACTAACTACCAAATCATTGAAGGATCAGAGGGCTTCCTTTTGATATCGATGGATGAGAAGTATTTGTCTCTTATTAATCCATCTAAAAATAAACAAATCTACCTTTTAGATTTAAAAAACCTTAAGTTAAAAAAAATTGCTGATGGATCAAGTCCGAAATTACACTTAGCTGACGCTTGGTTTTCTTATTACAAAGCTAAACAAAAAAAGATAATCTTTTCAAAATTAACGATGCCTCCTAAGGAGATTTCGATCACAATAAATACAGGCTTAAACCCTTTTTTTGTTCCAAAAAGAGAAATTCTTGATGACCAAACCATAATCTTTACTGACATGAATGAAAGAGGTGAAGTTGCACTTTTAAAATCAATGCAAGGCAAGACCTCTGTAATTAAAAAATACCCCTCACTATTTATGAGACTAGAAATATGTCAAAATCAAAAAAAAGTATTAATAGGTGAGTTCAACTTCTCCAAAGAGAACCCTAGCAGTAAAATTTTATATCTGAAGAATAAAAAGATAGACGAAGCTAATCCCTTATACAGTTCCAATGAAAGTGACTTAGGAAAAATTAACTGTACCTTTAATGAAGAAAAAATATACTTTCTAAAATCATTTCCCAATGAAAACCTAATTCAGTCAGAGCTTGTAGAATTTGACTTTAAAACAAAAAGTATTTCACAACTAACAAATGAAAAATTTGTGCATCAATATTTTCCAATGGGCTCTCGCCTTTTTGCCAGTATTAATGGGCAACAATTGTTAGTAATTGGAAAAAAAGAACTCAATGATGATAGACTTCCCTCGGATGACCGTTAATGAAAATAATAATCGTTTTCCTTTTTTTTACTTTAAGCAAATCACTTTACTCAAGTGATTTCAAAAATTTTATAAGATCAGTAAATGAGTCTCAAAACAAAGCCCTTAAGGCTTTAGATTACCACGCAAAAAATATTGGTTTAGAAAATTTTCGCGAGCAATATCTAACAGAAGTTTCAAAAGAGCTTTTCACTGCTGAAATTTATTCAAATAACAAAAAGTACATTGTCTCTAAGCTGTCATACGAACCCGAGAAAAAAGCAATCTTTAGTAAAATTAAATCACCCTACAAGTACTTAGTAGTACAATTGTGTGAAGACATTGAAAGCTTCATCCAAGGCAATCAATATAGTAGTCTTGAAAAATACAATAGCTACCCAACCTCTAGATTATCAAAACCTGTTCGAGCGAACTTAAAAAAGGTGAGGTTGATCAGCAAGGTTTGGCTTTTTCTACAAAAAGCAAATGCAGAAAAAATTAACGAGACTTTAAAGCAAATAATTCTCAAGGCTCAACAAAGAGTCCTTCTTTTAGCTGCTCTTTCTTCTGATCTACCTAAGGACTATACAGTTACCCTTTTTTTAAAGCCAAAGCCGATCATTGATAAAGGCGACATTGAAGAAAGCCAAGCCCAAAAGCCATTGGAGATAGCAGAATCAGATAAAACGATTGAAGAAATAGTTAGGGAGGGCGCGGATATATTAACTAAAGAGCCGTTAAAATCAGACAAAGCAAAAAATCAACAAGAATGGAAACCAAGGGAAGAACCCAGCTACACAGGTCTCATAAATATGTTCTTAAACGCACCAAGTCAAAAGCAAGCTAAGCAGGCAAAATATATCGCCCCAAAAACTTTACCCAAACCGTCAAATGACTGGTGAAGCATTGTGTCTTTTATGCTAACAAACACATAAATTTGAGGAAAAAAATGAGTATTTCAAAAAAACCATACAAAGGCTGCCGCGACCTTTTTCCTGAGCTAAAAAGAGCTCAGGATTTTATGTTCGATCAAATGAAAAAAGCTGCTCATGCTTTTGGGTTTGAACCATACGATGGCCCAATGTTAGAAGAAGTTGACTTGTATCGCGCAAAATCCGGCCAAGAATTAATCAATGACCAAATTTACAGTTTCACTGATCGTGGGGAGCGCGAAGTCGCCATCAGACCTGAAATGACTCCGACAGTAGCAAGAATGGTCGCTCAAGTTCATAGAGAAGCTCCAAAACCGATTAGGTGGTACTCAATTCCAAACCTGATGAGATATGAACGCCCTCAAAGAGGAAGACTTAGAGAGCACTGGCAATTTAATGTCGATCTTTTTGGGCCTGAGAGTATTTATAACGAAATTGAAATTCTTCAAGTGATCACTCACCTATTCAATTCATTTGGAGCAAACGCGAGTCATTTTGAAATTCTTTTTAACAACAGACAATTCATCGATTTCTTTTTCAGTAAAACATTAGGACTGGATGAATCTAAATCTTATGATCTGTATAAATTAATTGATCGAGCTAAAAAGCTACCTAAAGAAAAGTTTGATGAGCAATTGGCCGCATTTAACCTAGAGTTAAAAAACTCTGAGCTTTTTAACGAGTACTTGACTCTTAAATCGATCGAAGAGTTTAAAACTTTTTCAGAAAAAATTTCATTTCCAAAAGAAAACTGGGACCTTAGCGGATTTCTTTCCGCTGGCGACGCGGCTGGATTAAGTAAGTATTTAGTTTTCGACCCAACGATTGTTCGTGGACTTGATTATTACACAGGCCTTGTCTTTGAAGTTTTTGATAAGCACCCAGATAATCGCCGAGCACTGTGCGGTGGTGGTGCCTATGCAGGCTTAATGAAAATTTTTAATGAGGAGCAACTTCCAGGAGTTGGGTTTGGCCTTGGTGATGTAACCCTAAAAGACTTTCTAGAAAGTCACGGCCTTCTTCCAGATTTTTCTCACGGTAATAATGTTTTATTTCTTGGTACAGAAGACGAATCATGCGAACTAGAAGTTTTAAATCTAGCGAATGCGATTAGAAGTAGAGATATTTCGGTGATTAATTCACCAAGTAAATTAAAATTTAAAAAACTTCTTCAGCAAGCCTCAAAAAGTGGAAGTCGTTTTTTAGGGATCATCCAAAAAGAAACAAATAAAGTTAAGATAAAAAATCTAAATACTAATGATCAAAATATTTTTGAACTTAGTAATATCAAAGAAATTATCACTGAATTAAATAAATAGGTTTACTCATGAGCAACTTAGAAATTGAAAAAACATACTCTCCTGAAAACGTCGAGGCAAAATGGTATGAAACCTGGGAAAAAGGTGGACATTTCAAACCAAACCCCAAAGCAAAAAAAGATGGGTACTGTATCATCATGCCTCCACCAAACGTGACAGGGCAATTACATATGGGCCATGCGCTAGACGTGACGACCCAAGATGCGCTTATTCGATGGAAAAGAATGCTTGGACACAAAACACTCTATCTTCCAGGAATGGACCACGCAGGGATTGCAACTCAGGCAGTTGTTGAAAAAATGCTTGAATCTGAAGGCACAAGTCGTCGCGAACTTGGACGCGAAAAATTTCTAGAAAAAACTTGGGATTGGAAAGAAAAATACGGCGGAGTGATTTTAAATCAACAAAGAGCTATTGGTGCTAGTCCGGATTGGGATTATTCAATCTTCACTATGGACCCAGACAGCAATGATGCCGTAAGAAAAGTTTTTGTTGATCTTTATAACGAAGGGCTAATTTACCAATCTGACTATATCGTGAACTGGGACCCAGTGCTTCAATCTGCCATAAGTGACGCCGAGGTCGAATTTAAAGAAGTAGAAGGCGCATTTTATCATCTTCACTACAAAGTTGTTGGAAGTGATGAAGTACTAGAAGTCGCAACAACTAGACCAGAAACTCTTCTTGGTGACACTGCTGTTTGTGTTCACCCAGAGGACGAGAGGTTTAAGCACCTCATTGGAAAAAAAGCCATTGTTCCCATATGTAACAGAGAAGTTCCAATCGTTGCCGATGAGTATGTTGATATGGAGCTTGGGACAGGGTGTTTAAAAGTAACACCAGGACATGACTTTAATGATTTTGAGATCGGAAAAAGACACAACCTCGAAATCATTAATATTTTAAATAAAGACGGAACTCTAAATTCTTTTGGACTTGAGTGGGAAGGACAAAGTTGTAAAAAAGCACGCCCTAGCTTCATTGAAAAATTAAAAAAAGACGGCGTTCTTGTTGATATGAAAAAGCACGTTCATCAAGTTGGCCATGGGGATAGATCAAAAGCAGTTGTTGAACCAATGGTTTCAAAGCAATGGTTTTTAAACATTGAAGAAATGGCGTCTACAGCAGTAAAAGCTGTTGAAACTGAAAAAACAAAGTTTTGGCCAAAGCAATGGGAGAACACCTACTTTGCGTGGCTTCGAAATCCAAGAAATTGGTGTGTGTCACGTCAGCTTTGGTGGGGACATCAAATTCCTGTATTTTATTGTAAAGACTGTAATCATCAATGGGCCGACTCAGGTACACCAACGGAGTGCCCAAGCTGTGGTTCGAAAAATATTTATCAAGACCCTGACGTGCTAGATACTTGGTTTAGTTCTGGTCTTTGGCCTATGACAACACTTGGATGGCCAAACGAAGAAAAGATGAAACAAAAAGGGTTTGAGGACTTCTTCCCTGGAAGCTGTCTTGTCACCGGGCACGACATTATTTTCTTTTGGGTTGCCCGAATGATGATGTTTTCTTTAAAACTCACAGGAAAAAAACCTTTTGATGATGTTTATATTCACGCAATTGTCAGAGATAAGCTTGGGCGAAAAATGAGTAAGTCTCTTGGAAATGGAATCGACCCACTTGAGGTAACTAAAAAGTTTGGGGCGGATGCGCTGAGGTATACTTTGGCGGCAGGCTCAGGCCACAACAGAGACTTAAACCTTGATCCGGCGACGATTGAAGTAAATAGAAATTTTATTAATAAAATTTGGAACGCCTTTAGATTTATAGCGCCTAGCCTTTCTTTCGCAGAAAATGAACTCCCTTCGCTTGGTGAACTTGATCACCACGAGAAATGGATCCTCTCCACACTTAACGAAACAATTGAAAAAGTTAATTACTCAATGAGTGAATATCGTTTCGATGACTCGTGCCAAGCAATTACTAGTTTTGTTTATGATAAATTTTGTAGTTGGTTTATTGAGGTATCCAAGGGAAAAATAGCGGAACAAAATACGCAAAGAGCTTCTGTTTTAAAATATACTTTTAGAGAACTAGTTAAACTTCTTCACCCATTTGCTCCATTCGTTAGCGAAGAAATTTGGTCACATTTAAAAACTAATGATGAGACACTTCTTATATCTTCAAGTTTTCCACAAGCACAGGAAGAGCTTAACTTCACAACCGATCAAAAGTTAATGGATCGCTTTATTGAGCTTGTCACAAATATTAGAAATCTTAGGTCAAGTGTAAATCTTCCCCCAAAAGAAGAAATCAACATTTCTCTTTTTGGATCTGACGAGAGTCTTTTAATTTATTTCGCTAGTCACTCGAGCTCATTATATGATTTGGCAAAAGTGAAAACTGTAAAAACATTTTCCTCTGATGAGAATCGTCCATCGAAATCAATCATGAAAGCCTCCGTTGATCACGAAGTATTCATACCTCTTGAAGGTGTTATAGATCTTGAAGAGCAAGTTAAAAGACTTGAAAAAGACCTAGCTAAATCTGAAAAAGAGCTTCAAAAACTTGAGAAAAAACTTAGTAATCCAAAATTTATTTCTAATGCAAAGCCAGAAGTTGTTGAGCAAGTAAAAGTTGACTTCGAAAATGAGTGCCAAAAAGCTGAGGCAATTAGAGAAAATTTAGTCAATTTCAAGTGAAAATAACCTAGTTAGAATGTTCTATTTTCACAATTAATTGAGACCTTAAAAAGACCTCCAGTTGAGGAATAATACTAATTTACATTGGCTTCTCGCGGTGAATCTAAAGGTTGATTGGTTTCGCACAATGGTGCTTATCTAAAAGCACTAATATTATGGGTTGAAGCGTATCCAAAAAGCGTGTTCATTTGTAAACGTGGCTTACCACGGTGAACATAAAATTAAGGAGTGACTACTGAAAAACTCTCATTCAATAAACTATTACAGTTTGTGTATCGCAGCTCTTGCAATGTGTTTCATCACATATCCAAATACTGCTTTAAGCATGAAGCTCCAACGCAATTTCAAAAACAATCTTATAAAGTCATCCCCTTCCAAGGTCACACCTCTTTCAGTCCCCACAGTGAGTAACGAAACCAAAAGACGTATGGCAGAGGCTGCGAGACGGGCACAGGCAGAAAAGGAGGCTAAAGAAAAAGCTGATGCAGAGAGATTAAGACGACTAAAACTCGCCGCTTTAGAGGCTGCAAAGAAAAAACAAGCTGATGAAGAAAGAAGACAGGCAGAGGAAGAAAGATTAATAAAAGAAAAAATTGCTGCGGAAGAGGAAGCAAAAATAAGGCAAGCAGAAGCCGAGCGACTCGCCAATGAAAGTAATTCTCAGGCTCAACAAGAAGAAAAAGCTCCTGAGCGCTCAAGAGATTATTCTACGAACGTAACTAGTAATTTTGCAAAAGAAGAAAAAACCAAACCTGAAATTCCTACATACAAAGAAATTATTCACGAAAAGATTGACTTTGCTAGTTCTGAGCTTGAAACATTTGAAATTCAAAAAAATCAAATACGTGAAATTAAAAATCTTTTCAAAGAACATGGATCAAAGCATGTTAAAGATTTGATGTCTGAAGCGTACAACAATTTTAAAAAGGCGCAAAATCCAGATAGAGAATCTGATGGCAAATCCCGATCAATTGAGCTACCACAACTGGATTTTGGAAGGATCCCCCCAGGCTTAATAAACGGAAGAGAAAATAATTTTGGAGGCTTGGGCGATAACACAAACAGAAATATTCTCTTGCCAAATTCAGAGGCTTTGAAAGACTTAATGCGAAGAGAGCAAGAAAGACAAAGACTAATTCAAGAGGGTCTAAGCAAGGTTCCGAGAGAACCGGGGATTAAAGCTCCCTCATCATCTGGCGGGTCAAACACAATTAGTTTTGGAAGAGGAAAGGATTACTCTGAGGTTGAATTTAACTACAGTAATCCAACTAAATATGGTGGAGTGAATCATCCACATGAATCAGACACTATCAGAAACTACAACCCAACCCCATTTTACCAGCCTCACATAAGTTCAGGTGGTCTATCAACCGGAGGGATACAAACGGTAACCCCCAGACTTAACAGCGGAGTTCAGCAACAGCTTCAAAATCAACTCCGCGCTCCCTCATCATCTTCAGGTGCTTTTGGTTTCAAATAAACTTATTTTGTTTATGAAAGACAATGTTGGCACATATAATTAAACAATTTGTTTTTAGTTATATTCATTTTGAGAGTTCTTTCTCTATATTTCTAGTAGATTAGCCTATTTCCACAAGGCAAATTCTTAACATTAAAAAATTTTATAACTTAATAGAATATAATCTAAAAGATGGGTATGAATAACTATATTTTACTATTCTTAGCGGTAATTTACTCGACGAGATCAGTCTCTCAAGAAAGACCCGTTTATGAGGAAGTTTCCAACACTAATACTTATTCAACTAACGTCACATCTAATTTCAATAATACGGAAAAAAAAGATATTCCTCCCCCAACCTACCAACCTCTGCAAATTCAACAATTAGACATCAATGAATTCAACTCTCTTTCGGAGGAACAAAAAAAACTCATGAGAGCAGAGATACTTAGATATAGAGAAAATGGGCAAGCAGATTTAGTAAGAAAAATGATGAATGAACGCTTCAAAGAATATAGTTCAAATCCCCCCTCAGATAATTCCTCCGATGAAAAACTTATAGAATTATCAAATGAGTCAACATCCGCAGAAACAAACTCTGACAAATCTCAAGAATTAAGTGTCACTCAAAAAAGTATTTTATTGGCTTTGGAAAAAGACCCAACACTTCTTAAAAAAGTTGAGACTAATCCAGACTTACTAAGAGACCCAGAATTTATAAATTACGTTGGAGAAACATATAAAATCGATACTTCAGAGCTTATTAAAGAAATTAGTGCTGATCAAAAATGATGATACAAATATGAGAAAATTTAATTACACAAAAAAACTATTCACTAAGTTCTCAAGGACAGAGGGCTCATCCATGCTAGAACTGATGGTGGTAGTCAGCTTAATGGCTGCGGCATCCCTTGTTTCAGTAAAACTTATGGAAAGCCAACAAAAAGGGCAAAAAACTATTACTATCAAAAGTGAAATGCAAAATCTTCAATTTAGAGTTCGCTCAATGCTGAGGACCAGTGAAGGATGCATGGATACTCTGGATGAAAGTGGAATTACAACGACCGCAACTTTCAAAGAAAATGCGACTACCGCTGACTGCATTAAAAATGGGGCATTACTTTCAAATGGTTTTAAAATGGGTAATCGATCCATTCCTATTGGGAAAGAATGGGGTGCTGGCTCCGGAGTAAAGGTAACTTTAGGCGAGGCAAGAGTTATCTTCAATGGACAACTTTCTGAAAGTGACAAGGATGTATACGGAACTATTTGCTACCAACTTATTACCAAAGGCCTTCGTGAAGGCGCAGCCTTTGGCTCTACTTACACTAGTGCCTCACCTCCAGAAGATCCTCAAAACCCAGTCAGTCCCCCAGGTCCTCAAAGTCCTGGTGACCCTAACCAAAATGTTAATAATGACGCTGATAAAAACTTTCAGATATTCCGTTGGTACCAAGAAGATATTCTTGTCAAAAATGTCAACAATGATGACCCAACGAAAATAACAAATTGTAATTCAGACATATCTGACTTCTCCGCGGCAAACTGTGAGTCCCTTGGCGGCTACTTCGTCGAAGAAACACAAGAATGTAAATCTATTAATGTTAAACCAGTGCAAGATAACGAAGTTGACAATGGAACCCCTCCTCCTGGCAACTACGCTATAAGCGCATTAGGAGATCTATCCTCAATTGGACATGGTAGTTTTTGCGGAGACCTTCATATTGGAACAAAAGACGCAGAGTCTCTTAGTTACTCAAACCTTGTTACAGCATGTGACAATCAAGCAAATGGAACATCTGGAAATCTTTACGTGGGTAAAAACATCACCACAGAAGGAAATCTTTTTGCGAATTTTGGGCAATTTCCAGAGGGAGTACAGGTTGGATTAAGTGGTAGTGGTGAGGCAATCATCGATGGTACACTGACAGTAATAGACTCACTAACTGCTGTACCGGGAATGCTACAAGCTAATGGAAATTTAATTGTCAACAAAGCTGCTCAGGTTAATGAATCACTCAGTGTTGGAAAAAGCCTTAAGGTTGAAGGAGAAGGTGACATCGATAATGTAATAATCAACCAGAATTCAATCTCATCAAAAAATGGACTTGATTTTTATTCAAATAACAATGGCGATCATACTTTTTACTCAAAGTTAAAAGCAATTGGTGACGATTCACAGTTCGATACTGGATCACCAGACTACCTCGCTACAATGACTTATGTTAATCGCCTTATGCTCTCAAAAATGACCGATGAAGACCGACAAAAACTTTTCCAAGAATTACTAAATGCAGCGGAACAAACTGGAATTGATATTTTACGTGAGGACTTTTTAAACAGAATAAGAGTAACTTCATCAGATAAGTCTTACTCTAACGGTTGTGTTACACCAACTTACACTATTAACTCTGTAGAGGTTGTTAAAGAAACCGGTGCTGTGTATGTGGACGTAAAATGTGGGCCTATTACCCCTCTGCCTGGAACACCCTATGATTGTAAGTGGTATCGAGAGACTTCCCAAGTTTATCAGGCGTGCTTCGTTCTTGCCAACGGAGCTCTCAGCTGTGGGGAACTAACTAAAGATGCATACCTTATCTGCCCTTCTGGCTATAAAGTAAACTCAGGTGGCTGTGATTCAGACAATGACGATTATATCAATACCGCTTCTAGGCCCGTATATGGAAACCAAAAAATGGCACAAGGGTCTGCATATTTTTGTAAGGACTCAGGCTGTGGAACCTACGTAACAAGCAGTTCAACATGCGGTGATAGTCAAGGTACACATAATTGTACTGCATGGAAATGTTCTTACAAGGACTTTGATAACGCCGCTCCCAATGATGGGAAAATACCGTTATCTTTCTCTAACTTTACTTTCAATGGCTCAGCCAACATCACTGTGAATGCATTGTGCTGCAAGATTCAGGACTGAGTAGAAGAGCCATATTGAATGAGCAAAACCGGAAAAAACAAAGCGCCTCCACCAGGAATCAATAAAAGGCAAAAAAACATAACTCCACTAAGAAAATTAAAAAGAAAATGACTTCTAAAGTCACTGACACATTCTCCAACGCTCAGGTTTTTTCTCGACCAGTAATAATCAAGAAATGTTACTGAAAGTAAAATTACTTGAATAATGAAACTAACAATCGCCATGAAGGGAATAAAGGATAACACCAAAGAAATAATACTCAAAACAACAATCAGTGAAATTTTCTTCAACTCATTCACTAGAGTTTTGGGAAGTCTCTTCATCGTTTCTTTAAAACTTAATTCAAGACTTGGATCTTCTCCTTTTTGTTTTTTTATAAGACGATCGACAATCATATCATTGAACGGAGAAGCGAAGAGGCTAACCGCTAAAACAAAAGTGTAATTTGCAAGCCCTCCAAATAAAATAAAAAATAATCCCTTTATAATCCAAGATAAAAAGGATCCAAGCCACTCAAGACTTACTTTATCTTGAACCCACTCTACACCTGATGGAATAAAACTTGTGTAAAGCCAGGAGCCAAGCGCAACATAAACACCCACACCAATAACTATTGGGATTAAAGATAACAAAAGAAGAACTTTATCATCTTTGATCATTTTCATCGCTTGGAAAAAGCTTTTAATTACACGACTCATATATTTCCCTTGAATCTAAAATCATAAATATGGCCATAATCCTCTAAGTTTTCACTTATTGGAGCGGAAAGTGTCATTTCTCTAAATTCTCTCCAATTTATATTTTCATATAAATACTTAGTTTCCACATTATTTTTTTCAGCTCTTTCTAGTTTATTTTTTGCCTTTGATAGAAGCCCATGAACCCCCGCCAAATTTTCATCACGATAATGATACATCGCTGCAGCAACCTGAATAACGGCCCAATAAATAAGCCTCGCGTTATCACCTGCATCCTCCAGCCAGTGATGTTCAAGCTCCTCATGGCACTCCCAATACTTTTGTTCATTGAATAATTGAACACCCTTTTTCATCTTTTCGAAATGCTCTGGAGTAAACTGCCCAAAATGATAATTCTCACTCATGTTTATGCCTCAAAAATTGCCCGGTTTTATCCCTATGTGCTACATTTATGACTCAAATCTAACAAATTTAGGACATCATGAAAAAGACTCTTGTTCCTGACTATATAAGAAATTTAAAAACGTATCAGGCGGGAAAACCTATCGATGAGGTTGCCAGAGAAAAGGGACTGACCCGCATCTCAAAAATTGCCAGTAATGAAAATCCACTAGGCCCTAGCCCTTATGCAATTAAAGAAATGACTCAAGCACTTTGGGATTTGCACCGCTATCCAGATATGCATGCACACAAGCTAAAAACCGCCCTTTCGGAATTATATAAACTTAAAAAAGAAAATATTATTCTTGGAAATGGAAGTGAAGGAATTATGGGTTATATTGCTCGCGCTTTTTTGGCCCCAGGAGATGAAGTTCTAACAAGTGAGCATACGTTTATAGGTTTTTATATTTTGGCTCGAAGTGCTGGAGCAAAATTAGTTAAGGCTCCACTTACTGAGGATTTTAGATACAATGTAAAAGAAATTGCGAACCGAATTCATGAGAATACTAAAGTCATTTACATCGCAAACCCCAACAACCCTACTGGAACTTATATTACTAAATCCGAATTTGATTTTTTGATGAAACATGTGCCTGATCATGTTTTAGTTATTCTAGATGAAGCATATTTCGAATTTGCGAGAGAGCGTGACGACTATCCAGATAGTATGGACTATCGCTATGATAATGTAATTACCCTTCGTACTTTTTCAAAGGCATATGGATTAAGTGGAGTAAGAGTTGGCTACGGGTTTGCCCACGAGGATCTTATTTCAAACTTAACAAAAGTGAAGCTTCCCTTTGAGCCAAACCTCATTGCTCAGGTTGGGGCCAGTGGTGCAATTAATGATCATCCACATCTCGAGCGAACTGTGTCAAAAAACGAAGTTGAATATAAAAGACTGTTTGATTACCTTGATAAAAATGGGTTTTCACCAATTCCATCTGTGACGAACTTCATTTGTATTAAAACCGGTAGTACGGAAAAGAGCACCTGGCTTTTTGAGAATCTTCTTAATCAGGGCGTTATCATTCGCCCACTTTCTTCCAATGAAATGCCGGAGTTTGTTAGAATATCCATTGGAACAAAAGAAGAAATGGATCATTTTTACGAAGCGATGGATAAAATCATCTCTGAATATAATAAGATATAGGAAAAATTATGAAGATATGTCGATACCAAATTAAAGACTCTCCAAGTACCCGTCCAAGACTTGGAATTATTAACGAAAATGGTGATGTTGTAGACCCAAGTTTGGCTTACGCAATAGAGCTTGAAAGAATGGCGTATAACAACCCCTTTGAGCGAGCGGAACATCATATACCCTCTTCACTTTTTAAGCTTCTTAACCTGATTCAAGAGCCTCTAAATAGACTTCGTGAAGGCCTTGGCATGGTTGAATTTCTAGATATTCTCGACCACCCAACCTCAAATTCTGGAGTCAGATATCGCTACCAAATTGATGAAGTAAATCTTCTTTGCCCGACTGATCATATTCCCGTTTATCGTGATTTCTATGCCCACGAAAAACACGTTAAAAAAGGCTTCGAAAAAAGAAACGAACCAGTTCCCAAAGAATGGTATGAAATCCCCGCCTATTACAAAGGGAACCCTAATTCATTTTACGGACCAGGGGAGGAAATCATCTGGCCTATATATTCGGACAAGCTTGATTATGAACTAGAGCTAGCTGTCATTTTATCCAAGCCTGGCAAAAATATTCATGAATCAAATGCAAAGGAATTTATCTTTGGCTACACAATCTTAAATGATATTTCCGCCAGAGATATTCAAAAAAAAGAGATGGCCATACGCCTAGGTCCTGCTAAAGGAAAAGATTTTTGCAGTATTTTAGGTCCTGTCATCGTCACTTCAGATGAGTTTGATGGAGAGGAGCCAAACCTATTAATGCAAGCTTTTATAAATGGAAAAAAATGGAGTGAGGGACATTCCGGGGATTCAAATTACTCATTCTCTCAAATGATCGCTCATGCCTCTCATGAAGAAACTCTCCTCGCCGGTGATGTTATTGGTTCTGGTACTGTTGGAACCGGTTGTGGACTTGAGCTTGATAAGTGGATTAAAGAGGGCGACGAAGTCGAGCTAAAAGTTGAAGGGATTGGAAGTCTAAAAAATACTGTTGGAAAAAAACGTAAGCACTAGTCCAAAGTAACTTTGACTTTAAATAAAAAATAAAAGGCAAACAAATGGAAAACTTTAAATCTTCCGGTACATTTTCAAAACAAGCACATGTCGGCATCCCTGAAGGACTTTACGAAGAAGAGCATGGCCGTGATGGCTTTTTTGGCCGTGTCAGTCATCTTTATCACGAGCATCCTCCTGTTGGCTGGACGAATATTGAAGGCGATTTAAAACCAAGATGTTTACCTCCCGTTTTTTCAAAAGAATTAAAAAATAATTTATTTAATGCTGTTTTAAAAAACAACGACGTTCAAATCTCAATTGGTGTCGTCTACAAAACACCTGATGAATTTTTCAGAAACGCTGATTATGATGAGTTGTTTTTCATTCACGATGGTGAGGGAAAAATTGAAACAACTTATGGCCATCTATCTTTTAAAAAAGGTGACTACATAAATATTCCTCGAGGAACAATTTATAAGTTTTTCCCAAATTCACTTTGTAAGATTCTTCGTATTGAGAGCGCATCAGAATTCAAAGACCCATCAAGAGGTATTCTTGGGCCCAATGCTCTTTATGATCAAACAGTTTTAAGAACACCAGAGGCAGCACTTGGTAGTGAACAAGATAAAGAAGAATATATTCTTAAAATAAAAAGACTAGGGAAAATAACAACAGTTAGTTATCCATTCAATCCGTTAACGGCCAAGGGCTGGAAAGGATCTGTTTACCCAAGAATTTTATCTATCTATGATATTTGTCCAATCATGAGTCACCGGTACCATGTACCACCTTCAGGCCATACTACTTTTGTGGCAAAAAACTTTGTGATTTGCTCTTTCGTTGAAAGGCCGCTTGAAAGTAGTGAACATAAGGTTTTGAAAGTTCCTTTTTATCACTCAAATATTGATTTTGATGAGGTGCTTTTTTATCACCAGGGGTCCTTTTTTAGCCGAGATAACATAGACCCTGGATGCTTTACATTTCACCCTCAAGGCATTCATCATGGCCCTCACCCAAAAGCCTTTGAGAAGTCAAATGACAAGGATTGGACTGACGAGTTTGCAGTCATGATTGACGCTAAAAACCCACTCGAGCCTACTGATTGGTTTTGTAATAGAGAAAACAAAGACTACTGGAAATCCTGGAGAAGTTAATGCTTAGTTTCGATCCCTCAAAAGATGATTTTACAAAAAACTATAAATTCCTTATTGGCGGAATATTACCGAGACCTATTGCCGTCGTTTCCACAAGAAATAGTGATGGCTCAAACAACCTGGCCCCTTTTTCTTTTTTTACAGGTGTCAGTGCAGAACCAATGATCGTTGCCTTTTGTCCATTGATAAGATCAAGTGACGGACAAAAAAAAGATACAGTTTTAAACATTGAAAGAGAAAAAGAGTTTGTCATCAATATTTGCTCTTTTGATATTTGCGAACAAGTTAACCTGGCGTCTACTGAGTTTGATCGTAATGAAGATGAGTTTATTCAAGCAGGACTTACCCCAATACCGTCAGAAATTATCTCTGCCTCTAGAGTAAAAGAGAGCCCCGTTCATTATGAATGCAAGCTTAGAGATATTCTCTCATACGGTGAGCACAAAGGTGCAGGAACTTTAATTACCGGAGAAGTGGTAAAAGTTCACATTGACGAGAAAGCTCATCAGGACGGTCGTATTATAACTCGGAAAATTTCCCCCGTGGGTAGAGGCGCTGGCAATGATTGGTTTAAAACTGATCAACCGTTTGAGATGAAACGGTTGATGAAATCTCAAATACAAAAATAAAAAAAGCCCCGAATAACGGGGCTTTGATTTAGTTAATTTTTAAAAAATTACTTAACTTTTAAGTCAGCTTTAAGTGCTTCAAAAGTTTTCTCTTCTTTAATTGCATACATCATATTTTTCTTAACTTGCTCATTTGAGGAGTAGTACTCTTTAACTTTGTCAGTTTCCATTCCAGTCTGTGTCGCCATCTCTTCAATTTTTTTATCAAAGTCTGCATCAGTTGCTTCAACTGAATACTTATCACCAAGCCTCTCAAGAATTAAGCCAGACTTAACTTGAAACTCTGCTTTTGAAGTTACATCAGCACTCCACTTTTCAAAGTATTCTTTCATCATTGTTTCATTGAAACCTTGTTGCTTTAATGATTTTTCAAGGTCCCCTCTCAAATAATTTTCTTGCTGAGTAACCATTGTCTTTGGAACATCAAATTTATTTTGCTCAATGAGTTTCTCAAGAATTTCACCATGAAGCTTTTCATCGGCTGCACGAACTTTTTGCTTTGAAAGCATTTCGGTTTGCTTAGTATTGAAGTCCTCCACTGATTCAAACCCAAATTCTTTTGCTAGTTCGTCAGTAAATTCAGGAAAAACCTTTTCTTTGATCTCGTGAAGTTTAACATCAAATGCTACCTTCTCGCCTCTTAAGTCTTCCATATGGTAGTCAGCTGGAAAAGATAGCTCCAAGCTTTTTTCTTCTCCAGGTTTCATTCCCATCATTCCCTCTTCAAAACCTGGGATAAATTGACCTGAGCCAATCTCAAGAACATATTCCTTACCTTTCATATTTTCAGGTTTCGTTCCATCAGCTCTAGTTCCTTCAAAATCAAATACGGCGCTATGACCTTTTGATAACGAAGCACCTTCAACCTCTTTCATCTCTGCTTTTGAATTAAGATAATTCTTCTTTAGATCCTCAAGTTCTGTATCACCAAGTCCAACATCGTCTTTTGTGAACTCTAAACTAGAGTAATCAGCTAATTCAAACTCAGGAAAAGTTTCAACTAAAGCATCAAAGGACACTGATTCATTCTTTTTATATTTCATATTTTCAAAAGAAGGGTATCCAACCACTTTTAAGTTTTCTTTCGTAACTGCTTGAAAGAATTCACTCTGGATAAAGTTATTTAATGCATCATTCTCAATTTGTGGGCCATAAACCTGCTGAACTAGATTAAGAGGCGCCTTTCCTTTTCTGAAGCCTTTAATTGAAACAGTCTTTTGTTTCTTCTCGATTTCAGTATTAATCTGAGTTGTAAGATCAAGAGTTTCAAAGTTAAAAATAAGTTTTTTAGTGCAATTATTAATTGTTTCTACTGTGTATGACATACCTAGCCTTTTCTGCAATGCGTTAATCTTTATCTAATCTGCGTCAAAATAGCTAGAATTAAGGTAAAAGTCAATTTAATGCAGGATTCTAATAATCAACTCTATCAAGATAAAGGCCATCTGGCGGTGCTGTTGGCCCGAGCTTTTGCCTGAGAGGCACCTGAAGCGAAGTCCTTATATCTTGTAGATCTACTCTCCCTTCATTTAAGGAAAGTAACGCTCCAACAATTAATCGGACCATTTGCTTTAAGAATCCCTCTCCCTCAATTCTAAACTCATAAAAATCACCGTAAATTTGATTAAACCCAAGATCAACATAACTTACTTTACTAAATTCACAGGAAAATATCTTTCTTGTAGTACTTGTGACGTCCGTGCCTGTGCAAAAGTAATTACAAAAATCATATTTTCCTTCAAAAGCCTTGGCCCCCTTCTTAAGAAGCTCCTCATTCAACTCATAAGGATAATATAAAAAAAGTCCGTCTAAAAAAGGACGGGTCGGAAGACTTCCAATAACATATTTGTAAACTTTCTTTTTAGAGTTAAACACCGGGTGAAAATTTTGGTCACAATGCTCTACTTCAAGAATTCTAATACTTGGTGGTAAGAAGTTGTTTACACCTTTTGTAAACATATCCAAAGGATAATCACTTTTCATTTCAACTCTAACAACTTGACCTAAAGCATGCACCCCTGTGTCTGTTCTACCACTTCCTATAGAGTTTATGAGTGCATCTTTACTTACCTTATTTATTGCTTTCTCCAATATGCCTTGGACAGTGTTGAAACTTTGAGATTGCTTTTGCCAACCCAAGAATTCTCTTCCCATATAAGATATTAATAATTTGTAAAAAGTTGGCGACTTAGAGGACATCAAAAGATACCCCTACCCCCAAGCTTGTACCTGAGAAATCTAATTCCTTTTCCTCTCCATTAAAGCTTAAATATTGGTATTTGAAATCCAGATTCAGTCGAAAGTTAGAAAATCCATAATTATAAAAAATTTCTTTTCTCGTTTTTTTCATTAGACTTCCAAGGCTATAGTCAAATCTAGTCATTGCAAATAAACCTTGCCCCAACCTATTAAGGTTTTTACCTTTTTCATCCTCCCTGAAATCAGAGCGGCTCTGAATCATTCCTGCTCCTACTACGCCAGCTGAAAACTTTAAACCGATGCTATTATTGTAGGAAGCCCTGTATGTGACTCCTAAATCAATAGGAACAAACCAAAGAGTTAAACGCGTTTTTGTTTCCTCGTTTGTACCAACACTTCTAGCAAGACCCTGAAAGTAACCAAATCCAAAACCTAGATGATATCCAAATCCACCAACTGTATCCTTATCTGTATCTGAAAAGGAAGCATCGAACTCCAAGTACAAAGGCCCATAACCAGAGGAACTGTTACTCTTAAAGATCGTATCAAACAAATTGTTATTTACGGGGGAAAAAATATCAGAACTATAAATGCTTAAACTAAAAATGGATCTCGATTTATTTTCAAACTTTTGGTTTATTAGGTATGCATCTTCAATGCTGTCAGGACTATCAACTTTGACAGTTTCTAGATACCCATTTTTATCTCTAATTTCATCTTCTTTAAGTTCTTTATAAATTTCTGAGAAATTCTTTTTTCTATCTTTATTTGCCTCATTATAAATTTCATCGAACTCAACGCCCCTGCTTGTCTCGTTGAGTTCTGGATATAGCTCTGCCAAAGAAATAGAGGAATAAAAAAGACCTAAAAATAAAAATTTAATTAAGTACTTTTTCATTTTTTAACAAACCTCAACCTCAAAGCATGGATCATGCATCCAACAACATAGGCCATTAGAAATGTAAATAGCATCAACTCTTCATAAATAAAGATTAAAGAAATGATCATTATAACTATCAGTAGCATTTGTTTGGAATATTTTTTTACAAAGCTTGCCTTTTTAAATGAATAAAATGGAATATTGGAGATCATTAGATAAGAAAATAATAATACAAAAGGTACCGAGAAATAAACCTGAGGGAATGGAAACTGAAACTCAAGAGTGAGTAAAGTATATCCTACCAATGCTAAGGCTCCTGCTGGAATTGGTAAACCTTGAAAATATGCAGGATCAACCTCATCAATATTTGCATTAAACCTAGCCAACCTTAAACATCCGGCCAAACAAAATAAAAAGCTAACTATTATTCCAAGTCTCCCGTAGCCGATAAGAAACTTATAATAAATGAGCATCGCCGGAGCTACCCCAAAAGATATTACATCACATATCGAGTCAAACTGTTCTCCAAATGATGACTCAGTTCCTGTTAATCTAGCGACTCTTCCATCCACTGAATCAAACAATGAAGCAATTACGAGTAGCATACTAGCTTGGTAGAACAAGCCCTTTTGGGCAAAAAGAATTGCAAAAAAACCGCAACCCATATTAATGGCCGTAAAAGTATTTGGTATGAAATATGCAATTTTATTAACTTCTTTTTTCTCTGAATCTGAATTACTCATAACTTCTCTTCGACCTATAGTTAACGACCGGCAATTATTGACCTGCTGCACCAAATAATATCGCCCTGTTTAATTCTTAAATTATATTCTTTTGAGAACTTTAAATTTAAAGTCCCACCAAATAAAGACTGAGTAATTACAGAGTCCTCATTTATTATATCATTTTCTAAAAGGTTCGTGACAGGAGGCTTGTTTTTCAAAAAAGGTGTAACCCCAATAGAAACCAAGTCCAGTTTATTATTTTTACCAAGGGTTAGCTTCAGTTGACCCGGGTGTAGGTTTAATGCACTACTCGAGCAAACGAAAAACTTACCTGGAGATAATACCATATCTCCAATAACTGGAAATAAGGTTATATTCAAATCATAAAAATCATCACTACAGCTTACATTAGAAACGACACCACTAACCGGAGAATAAATAAAGCTACTCAGCCTCTCCTTAACAAGAGAGATATCTCTGTAGGTTAGTTTGAATCGAAGTACAAAAAGAACTATTAAAAATAAAAAATACTTTGCTCCCAAACCAAAACTAAAAAGGGATAAAACTATCCAACAAAATTTTTCAGAATAACTTAAAGTTTTCATGCTTTTTTAATCTTAAACTCATCCTCAATATTTCTAAAATAGTAAGGCTCCTTTCTTATTCCCTCATTGATACAAATACTCGCTACTTTCTCTAAATTATCCAAAAGATATTTTTTACTGTTTGTATATTTATTTTGAATCTCAAGTTGGTCATTAGAAAATACAGGCTCAATCAAATGTTTTTCGAGAGCATCTTGCTTGACTAATTTCTTTTCAGCTTTAACGTTCTCTCCCCAACTAAAAACAAAAAACTCTTCTTTAAATGCATTAGCGACCCAACTACCATTGGTCTCTAATCTACTTATAGCCTCATGCTCTAAAAATGATACAACTTTTATACCATCCATTTCCAAAATTTTAGCAACACCCTCTCCAACTCTAATTCCGGTATAACTTCCCGGGCCATTGTTTACAATAACTCCATTTACAGAGGAGAAATCTCTACCCTCACTATCTAACAGTGAGTTAATATTCTCGTGCAAAATACTTGCAGTTCTTTTGTCCTGTAAAAGAATTGTGTTACGTAATTTAAAACTCTCATCGAGAAGAGCAATAGTTAATTCATTTGTAGTATCAATATAAAGATAAGTCGATGACATCAAAATAATCTAGAAAAATCGTTATATAGTGCTGCAACAGTCAGTAACAGTAACAAAGAGAGACCAAACTGCTGAGCTATCTCCATTTTTCTTCTCGAGAGAGGTCCTCTGTTTACAATCTCCATGAGAATAAAAACAATATGCCCACCATCTAAAACTGGAATAGGAAAAAGGTTTATAATTCCTAGGTTCACAGAAATTAATGCCATTATTTGAAAAAAGTAACTCAAGCTTGTTTTGAAACTATCAGCAGCAACCTTTCCAATAGATAGAGGTCCTCCAATATTCTTTACTGAAACCTCAGACGTTATTAGTTTCTTAAAACCTATAAAGGTTTTAACTATTGAGTCTATGGTTCGATCAAATGCTATCGGAAAAGAACCGAATATTCCCTTAGATTCTGTTTCTATATACTTAGGTGGGTTCCACTCTCCTCCGCTGTAGACGCCAATAAGCTTTGTCTTCCTTCCTCGATTTTCATTAATGTCTGGCTTTAAAGAAAAGTCTAATAAACTGTCTCCTCTTATGACTTTGATCTTATAATTTTCTTTATCAACGCTATTTAGAAAGTTTCTCAACTCAAAAAAACTGTTAAGCTTTTTGTCCTCAATTTGAACAAGGATATCACCACCCTTAATACCCACCTTATCTGCAGGAGAATCCATATTTACGGATTTAACAAACACATCAAGGGGGTATAAACCATTACTCTTCAGACTAAGAATCACCCCCTCTAAATTGATCTCTACATTTCTAACTTCTTTGGTATCTGCACCTTCGAGCTTAATACTTTTTGGAGACAAATCATTTATCTCGTCTAAAGAAAGCTCTCCAACCTCTACACCATCAAACTCGACAATATTGTATGTTTCACCGAGGGCTGACTTGACAGTAGGTTTCCTAAGAATAGGGTCTATTTTTACTAGCTCTTCAAAGAACTTTTCTCTTGAAATATTTAGAGTAACCTTGGCATTCTTTCTAGTCCTTGTTACCTCGAGTTCTCTTATATTGTTCTCAGTTCCCATCGGAATGTCTGCAAGATTGTAGATAAGTTTACCATTGATACTTTGAATGACGTCTCCCGTTTTGAGACCAGACTCTCTCAAGATATTCTTTTCGGGTATCGCGCCAATTTTAACCTCAGGAACTTTCTCTCCTGCAAGGAGTAAAAAATAGAAAATAAAAAATGTGAAAATAAAATTTGCTAGAGGTCCTCCAAAAACAATCCAAAACCGAGCCCACTTCCCTTTAAAAGTAAAACTATACTTTCTCTCTTCCTCAGGAATTTCGTCCTTTTTCAATGGATCATCACCAAACATTTTCACATACCCTCCCAAGGGTATTAAAGAAAAACAATATTCAGTGTCGCCTTTCTTGAACTTAAACAACTTCGGTCCGAAGCCAAGTGAAAATACCTCAACTCTCACACCAAAAAATCGCGCAAATAAAAAATGACCAAGTTCATGAAAAAAAACTAGAGGGAATAAAAAAATAATAAAAATAAAAACTTTCTCAAGCAAAGGACTCTCCTTAAACTTACAGTACGTATCTCATCGCAAATACAAAGAATGGACTAATAAAGTATAAACTATCAACTCTATCAAAAACACCCCCATGGCCAGGTATTAAGTTAGATGAATCCTTTATTCCAACCTCTCTTTTCAACTTAGACTGTGCAAGATCTCCAAGATGTGTCATTGCAGCGATGAGTGTAAATATTATAAACGTTATAACTCCTACCTCAAGCCCTTGAAAATAAATAAAAACACAACTAATTGTCCCAGAGAAGAGAGCTCCCCCGACTAAGCCTTCCACTGTCTTATTGGGGCTTATTGTTGGTGATAACTTTGTTTTTCCAAAGTTTTTACCAAAAAACCATCCCCCAGTATCCATTCCATAAGTTACTAATAAGATCAGGGTCATCATTTTAATCCAGTATTCTAGTTCGAGAATTATAGTCAAACTTAGCAAATTTAAAGAAACGAATAAACTGGGTATAAAAAAATAATGCCCGACAATTGTAGTCATTAACTTAGGCTTTTTCCCAAAAAATAAGTAGGCAACAAAACTAAGATTTAAAGTCATACCAGCGGCTAAAAAATAGTCCGGAGAAACTTTCTCACTCTCAAAAAGATGAATTCCGATTAAGGAAAAAAGTCCCAAAAAAATATGACCCATTAACTTTTTCTCTAAATTGAATTTAAAAAAATTATTTCCCAACTCCCACAAAACTAAAAAAGAAAATGAGCTTATTATAAATAGTATTCCAATCTTTCCGACATACGCTCCAAAAATAACTATTAAAATTAATATTAACCCGGAGGTTATTCGAACGAGGTCTTTCAAATTAATGCCTCTTCATAGTAATTTTTTGAACTTGTAATAACTGAATTTAGCTTTCCAAATCTTCTGTCAATGCTAGAAAAGCTCTCCAATATCTCGAGAAGCTCTAACCTACTAAAGTCCGGCCACTTCGTTTGGGTAAAAAAAAGTTCCGCATATGCGGATTGCCAGAGTAAAAAGTTTGAAAGCCTATGATCACCGCCAGTTCGGATTAGCAAATCAACAGGTCCGTTCTCACAAGTTAATAAGTTATCCTCAATCTCTTTCTCAGTTATTTTCTTTCCCGGGTTTTCACTTATCCATCTATTAACTGAATTAGAAATTTCTTTTTTCGAGCCGTATCCAAAAGCAATGCATAGCTTAAGCCCTTTATGATCATAAGTCTCTTTCTCTAAGCTTCTAATAAGTCCTTTTGTCTCTTCAGGGAGACTCTCGATATCTCCAATAACCCTAAACTTTATATCGTTTGAAATGATTCTATCTCTCTCTTTTTTTAAAAATTTTTTTAATAGTTTAAAAAGAGTTTCAATTTCTCTTTTCGGTCTCCCCCAATTCTCAGTAGAAAAAGAGTAAAGTGTAAGTGTACCTACGCCGAAATCACTTGCAGCCTGAACAATCTCACTTACTCTAAATGTACCTCTTACATGTCCCCAAACTCTTGGGTGAAAACGGCTCTGAGCCCAGCGACCATTACCATCCATAATGATTGCAACATGTTTTGGAGATAAACCTTTCTTCATAAGCTTAAATACTTAAAACTTCGCTTTCTTTCTCGGAGATAGCTTTATCAACCCTCTTAACATAATCATCAATCTTATTTTGAATTTCCGACTGATACTTTTTTGATTCATCCTCAGAGATTTCTTTGGACTTCTCGGCTTTTTTTACAATCTCATTTTGATCTCTTCTAACGCCTCTAATTGCTATTTTTGCATCTTCCCCAATTTTTTTGACATCTTTAGCGATCTCTTTTCTTCTTTCCTCTGTTAAAAGAGGAAAAGGTATCCTTATAAGGTTACCATCATTGGAGGGAGTTACACCTAGGTTGGAACCAAGAATTGCTTTCTCTATGTCACCAATCATTTGCTTATCAAATGGCTGAATTTGAAGAAGCCTAGCCTCTGGAGTAGATACCTGACCAAGTTGGTTTAATGGAGTCGGTGCCCCGTAATAATCAACTTTTATATTATCAAGTAAAGATGCATTAGCTCTTCCTGTTCTCACTCTAGATAGTTGATAAACCATCGACTTTACCGCCTGATCAAGTAAAACTTCTAAATCTTTATTTATTTGTTCCAAAAGCATAATTACTCCCAAAAATTACTTGGTAACTAGTGTACCAATTTTATCTCCAATGGCTACTTTCAAAATGTTTCCATTTTCAAATACGTTGAAAACGATGATATCTATTTTGTTATCCTTACATAAACTAATCGCAGTGGAATCCATAACCCCAAGCTCTTTATTTAAGACTTCAAAGTAATCCAATTGATCATACTTTTTGGCATTTTTATGCTTCATAGGATCTTTATCGTAAATACCATCAACTTTAGTTGCTTTTAAAATAACGTCTGCATCTATTTCATTTGCTCGAAGTGCTGCAGCCGTATCAGTAGTGAAGTATGGATTTCCAGTGCCTGCGGCAAAAATAATTACCCTTTTTTTCTCTAAATGCCTGACAGCGCGCCTTCTGATGTAAGGCTCTGCTATCTTTTGTAACTCTATTGCGGATAAAACCCTTGTTTTAACATCAAACCTCTCTAAATTATCTTGAAGAGCCAATGAGTTAATTACTGTAGCTAACATTCCCATATGGTCTGAGGTTGTCCTATCCATTCCTTCAGTCGCACCAGCTACCCCACGATGAATGTTACCGCCACCTAGAACGATAGCCAACTCAACACCAATATCAACTAAAGATTTAATTTCTTTGGCCAAAGTGACAATTGTTTTTTGGCAAATTCCATGCCCCTGAGCGCCAGCAAGTGCCTCTCCAGAAAGCTTAAGTAGTATTCTTTTATATTTCATCAAAAGACCTTTATAGTATGCCTAAAAAAAGGGCACTCTAATAGAGTGCCCAATAATAAATTGAATTATTTTTTTTGACTACTGTTGTTGCGTCATTTTTGCAACTTCGTCTGCCAAGTTATCAACTTTTTTCTCAACACCCTCACCAAGGTTTAATGTATGAAAACCAAGTATTGAAATTTCAGCGCCTGTGGACTTAGAAACCTCCGAAACATGTCCTTTTACATTTAGATCCGGATTTTTAACAAAAGACTGCTCTAGTAGGCATACCTCTGACGCAAGTTTTCTCAGTTTACCCTCAACAATTTGAGGGATCATTTTTTCTGGTTTACCTTGCTCTTGAAGTTGCTCTGTGTAAATTTTCGCTTCTCTAGCTTTAAAATCTTCATCAATGCCTGATGCGTCCAAGAATTTTGGACTAGCTGCAGCAACATGCATTGCTAAATCTTTTAACAATTCTTCCGTTTCAGAGGAACTTGTAGAAACTTTCGCTTCAACTAAAACGCCTATTTTACCACCATGGTTATAATGCCCAAAAGTATTTTCAGAATTTAAAGTCAGAAGCCTTCTTAAATCAATCTTCTCACCGCATTTAAGTGTAAGTTCATTTACAGCCTCGGCTTTTGCATCTTTTAATGCCTCAATGTCCGAAATATTATTATCAGCAGCAAACTGAGCCATCTCTCTGGCAAAGCTTTTGAAATCATCACCCTTACCAACAAAATCAGTTTCACAATTTACTTCGAGAAGTACAGAAGTATTACCAGAAGTTGCATTTACTACTGCTCCGTCTGCAGCGGTTCTAGACTGCTTTTTCTGAGCAGCAGCCAAGCCTTTTTTCCGAAGGTAATCAACAGCCGCTTCAAGATCTCCATTCGTAGTATTTAAAGCCTCTTTACAGGCCATCATTCCCGCACCTGTCTTTTCTCTTAATAGTTTTACATCACTTGCACTAATAGCCATTTTAAATTCCCTTTTTTATTAATCTTGTAGGTCAATGTCTTTTTCAAACTTGTTTAATATTTCCTGCTCTAAGCTAGCATCTTTTTGCGCCTTACCAGAGTTTGATTTCTTTGACGCAGAAAATTGATTTCTACCTTGAGCAACGGAGTTACCAAAATAATTTGCAAATAAGGATACTGATTTAATTGCGTCATCATTTGCAGGTACTACATAATCAATCCCAGTAGGATCACAGTTCGTATCAATTAATGCTACAACAGGAATATTTAAATTTTTAGCTTCTGCTACCGCAATCTTTTCAGCCGATGGGTCAATGACAAAGATTGCTCCAGGAAGCTTTCTCATATCCTTGATTCCACCTAAACTTTTTTCTAATTTTTGAACTTCTTTTTCTACTCTTGATCTTTCTTTTTTTGTAAGAAGCTCAAAATCTCCTGTTTCTTTCATTTTTTCAACTTTTCTAAGTTTATCGATTGAAAGAGTGATTGTTTTAAAGTTAGTTAGCATTCCACCTAGCCATCTGTGGGTTACATAATATGCCCCGTTGTCTTTGGCAGCCTGTTGAACAGCATCTGTTGCTTGTCTTTTTGTTCCAACGAAAAGAACAGGCTTACCTTCAGCTGCTGTTTTCTTTAAGAAATCATGAGCTTTTTGTGCAAGTGGAATTGTTTTAGCTAAATCTAAAATATAAATCCCATTCCTTTCACCATATACATATGGCTTCATTTTAGGGTTCCACTTATGTGTTTGGTGACCAAAGTGACAACCAGCTTCTAGAAGACCTTTTAACTCTAACTTTTCAGACATATTTTTTCTCCAGGCGGTTAATTACTTTACCAGACATAATGCCACCACCATAGGTAAAGCTTAGTTATTTCTACAAAATGCAGATACAGGTCTCGTATCATTTTTGACATTATGGGTAAAGATATTTTGAGTAAAACCTTACAGAAAATAAATATTTACAAACCGGGACAAAATTTTAGATCCTTAGTAGCTTACTAATAATCAAATACTTATAATTCGAATAATCAAAGCTACTTAATTTGAAATTTTAGCTCTAGACAGAGTCTACTAAAACCTTTCGGGGCTTTGAACCTTGAGCCGGCCCAACAACGCCATTATCTTCCATTTTTTCAATCAGGTTTGCTGCTCTATTGTAACCTACTTTCAACCGGCGTTGAAGCATAGATGCCGAGGCTGCTCTTGATTCAGCAACGAGCTTTACAGCAACCCCATACAACTCATCGCCATCTGATGATGATTCATTGTTATAACCGGAGCTAGAAGAGCCGTATAGACTATCGGATAGGTCACCGCCATTCTCTAGGAAGTCTATTACTGCGGGGTCAAACCCACTTGAAAGCTCAGCAAGCCTATTAGTAAGTTTTTCTATCTCTAATTCATCAACAAAACTAGAGTGACACCTTAGTGTTTCAACCCCATGCTTATAGAGCATATCACCTTTCCCCAGAAGTCTTTCAGCCCCTACAGAGTTTAAAATCGTCCTTGAATCAACGGAACTGGTAACTCTAAAAGAGACTCTTGTCGGAAAATTTGATTTTATTAATCCAGTTATAACGTCAACTGAAGGTCTTTGAGTCGCAATTATGAGATGGATACCAGACGCCCTTGCTTTTGCAGCAAGGCGACAGATATTTGTTTCAATTTCTTTACCTGATTTTGTCAGAATTAGATCAGCAAACTCATCAACAATTACAACAATATAAGGTAGCTCATAATCATTTCCGTCAAAAAACTTAGACACAGATTCATTTAAAGCATTATCTCCACTTTTAATTTTGTCATTATATCCTTCAAGATTTCTGACTCCCAAGGTCTTCATTATACTATATCTTCTCTCCATCTCCTGAACAGCCCAGAGGAGCGATGTACTTGCTTTACTTGCATCAGTCACAACCGGCATTATCAGGTGCGGTAACTTGGAGTAAAGAGCTAGTTCTAGTTGCTTTGGGTCAATAAGGATCAATTTTAATTTTGAAGGGTCTAATTTAATAAGTAACGATATTAAAACGGAATTTATAAATACTGACTTCCCGGCTCCCGTTGAACCAGCTACGAGCATATGAGGCATTGCAGCTAGATCAACAATAAGTGGATCACCAAATGCATCCTTCCCCATTGCAAGTGGCAGACAATGCTTTGTGTCCTTAAACTCTTTAGAATTTACAAGTTGATCAAGAAAAATAATATCACGTGGGTTTCTTGGAACTTCAATACCAACTGTCGTTCTCCCTTTCATGGGATATACAATCCTTAAAGGGGCTCCAAGCAAAGCCAAACTCAAATCTTCTGCGCTACTGGTAATCTTACTTACTTTGACACCAGAGCCTAGCTCCAACTCAAAAGTATCAACAACAGGTCCTTTGAGAATATTTATAATTTCTCCATTAATTTTAAAATCCTTAAGTTTTTCTTCTATTCTAGATGTAATATCATCAAAATACGCTCTACTTGGCTCGTTAGCGAAGTCTCTTCTTTTCGAAGTAGAGAAAAAATCAACGATATTTTCATAGTCATTACAATTAATATCCTTAACTCTACTAGGAAGAGTCTTATGGGAGGAGCTAGTGTTAACATGTTTATTTGTCGCATTTACAGCAGAAGGGTTTGGCTTAGAGGAGAAGGGTAAATAGCGCATTTTAGTAGAAGGATTCTTTGAGTAAATTGGCTTTAAAGTATTTGAAATAGAACGACTTTCTCCACTATGCTTGTTTTTATGAGTAGTTTTTAAAAATGAAAATACGTTAAGAATGCAAGTTTTGGTAGAGTAATAAATTTTCTTAGAAAAACATAGGTGATTCAAAAAGTCCCCAACAATAAATGTAAGGCTAGACGACCATATAAAAAAATAGGAAAGATCCTTTTCACCAAGAAAAAAAGAATAACTGGGCTTTAAAAAACAGCTAAGAAAGAACAACCCTGGGAAATAATAAATCAAGAATATTTTATTCTTTTCTTTGAATGTAAATTCCAGAATACCAAACAGAAAGAAAAGGCAAAAAAGTGGACCAAAAATATAATAGAAGGAAACGAAAATAGAGTAAAAATAATAATTAAAACCCTTAAGACTAGAATCACTCGATATAAAAAGAACGTTATCATTTGCAGTCAGATAAAAACCTGAGACCAGACAAAAAATAAAAAATACAGGAACTAATAAGCTATATAACGAGATTCTCATAAATCCATTATATTAGATTTTAGAAAAAACCCAAA
>MDTG01010324.1_pt1 | contig 71398 bp, 63 predicted proteins | sample 811421 | NCBI WGS metagenome assembly MDTG01 (sample SAMN05326645, study PRJNA326480) | marine metagenome | isolation source: seawater | place: Pacific Ocean: South East | collected 2011
GACAATGTTAAATTTTATGCAGAACCTTTCAATGCCAGACTCTATCAAGACCAAACAATTACTGCCTGATAGATTCTGGATTATCGAACACAACGGATCCAGAATTGGCACAATTCAGAGGCATGATATAAATCAATTTATTGTTACTGGCTCTGACTCTTCAGTATCAACTTTAACACTTGATGAAATAGAAGAACATTTTGGATTGTTTAGACAAACGGACATATCAGAAGTTAAAGAAGATGTGGTAGTGGATAAAGAATGCTATGGATATCCAACAAAGCATGTGCCATATAATGCTGTGTATGATGTGCAACACAAACTGCCATTGTATTCTAAATCAAAAAATTCTAATAACATGTATGCGGCAGGCTATTACTGTGTAAAATTTCCAAAAGGTTGGGTAAAAGGATTTTGTCCAAAACTTAGCACCATTGCACACAATGAATACAAAGGTCCATTCAAAACTGTGATTGAACAAAGGAAAGTATTTTCAGATGTCCACAAAAGTTAATGACACCTTACATTTAAAAAACTTTATTGATGTAATCAATCGAGCCGACAACTCACAACAACGAGAAATAAAAATTGATATTGAACACGCTAAACGTGTCCGCAATGCACTTACCACACTTCTTATTCATTATGTTGAAATCACCAGTAGACGAAGCGGCCAATCATCCGATATAAGTATGGACGGAGGAAATTTTAAATGAATATAGTATGGACAAAGCCAGGTTGTACATTTTGCGACATGGCAAAAACTTTATTGAAGGAAAAAAACATAGAATTTGAAGAAAGAAATCTTGGCAATGGATGGACAACCGAACAACTGTGGGAGTCTGTGCCCGGCGCAAGGTCTATGCCGCAAATTGTTTTAGATGGAAAAGTCATTGGCACATATCAACATTTAAAACAGCATTTTTCGATATAAAATTCAGATAAATACTCATATAATGAGTAGACCAAAACCAAAGATACTTTTACAGTACACCAACAAAAAATCCTATAAGATGGAGGAGGTGTTAGAGTCAACAGCAATATGGGCTGTATTTCACAAAGGTAATCCAATTAATCTTAAATCATCTTCTATTATATCAAACTATCCTGGACCAAAATATAAAAAAGTTTCCTTTTCAAATCCCGGACATGCTTTCAATCTTGCTCAAAAATTAAACACCATGTTCAAATGCAATGATTTTGCTGTATACGAACTCAGCCAAGGCAAGCAATTGAAAGATGAAACTAACTAAATCTAGACTTGCAGAACTAATAAAACAACAGTGTGATCTCACAACTAGCACTGAAAAAACAATCAAAATAATGTTTAGGAACTTTAAACATGAAGACAGTCACTTTCAATTAAACTATAAAGGATACCATCTTATGAAATATGCAAAATTCAAATGGTACAAAATCAAAATTTCATCCAAAATTACTATGAAGGCACTTTTGAATTTGGACCGCAACTGCCCTGCTCCTTACTACATAAATGGCAAAAGAACATATGTGTTTATGTTTTCTGAACAACCAGCAGTGATGCTACAATTACTGGATGGTGATCTAAAAAACTTCCAATTATAGCGGCTTTTGTGCTGGTTGACATAATACCATGTGGCTTTATAATAAAGACATAAGGAGAGTATATAAAGATGAGCAACAAAACTATAGAAACTACAAGACAAATAGGCCCAAAGCAGGCTATCACAGCACTTCAACACTGCATTGATATAAAAAGACCAGTGATGATCTGGGGTGCACCAGGTATTGGCAAATCAGATATTGTCAAGAAGATTGGAGACGAACAGTCACGTGAAGTGATTGATATTAGATTACCATTATGGGAACCTACTGACATTAAAGGAATCCCTTTCTATAATTCAAAATCAAATGCAATGGAATGGGCACCACCCATTGAACTGCCTTCTGATCCTAAAAGTAAAGCAATTTTATTTTTAGATGAAATAAATGCGGCTCCTCCTGCTGTGCAGGCTGCGGCATATCAACTTATATTGAATAGAAAAGTTGGCGCATACACATTGCCTGAAGGCGTATCGATTGTGGCCGCTGGTAATAGGGAAACTGATAGGGGCGTGACTTTCAGAATGCCTGCTCCGCTTTCTAATCGATTTGTCCATATTGAAATGAAAGTAGACTTTGATGATTGGTTCGAATGGGCAACACTTAATAATATTCATGCAGATGTGGTGGGTTATTGCACATTTGCAAAAAATGATTTGTATGACTTTGATCCAAAAGGATCATCTAAGGCGTTTGCAACGCCAAGGACTTGGTCTTTTGTAAGTCAATTACTAACAGAACACCTGCCGGATAATACTCTCACTGATCTGGTTGCAGGTGCTGTTGGGGAAGGCACAGCCATCAAATTTATGGCTCATCGTAAAATTGCGGCTGACCTTCCCAATCCAACAGATATACTATCCGGCAAAGTTAAGAAGATGCCAAAAAAAGTCGAAGTGTCAGGACAATATTCACTGGCAGTGTCAATGTGTTATGAACTAAAAGAGCATGAACAAAGCAAAGAGTTCGATAAAATGGCAGACCACTTCCTTAACTTTATGATGGACAACTTTGATACTGAACTAACAGTAATGGGTGCCAAAATTGCATTGTCCACATACAAACTTCCTATGAAGCCAAGCAAGTTGAAATCATTTAACAAGTTTCATGAAAAGTTTGGCAAATATGTTGTAGCAAGTATGGAGGGATAATGAGAACTGCACAAGAAGAAAAAATTGTAACTGCACGAGTATCTTTGTTGTTGAAGAAGCCATTCTTTGGCAACATGGCAACAAGATTGAAACTTATAGAAAAACCTGAAATAAAAACGGCAGCAACAGACGGAAGGCATCTTTGGTATGCTCCTGAATTTATAGATCGATTGGATGTTAAGCAAGTAGAATTTTTACTAGCACATGAGGTGTTGCATGTAGCCTTTGAACACATGTTGAGACGTGGGGATAGAGATCCATCAGGTTGGAATGTTGCGGCAGACTATGCAATTAACCAAATACTAGAAGATGAAGGAATAGGATCCAAACCCACAGGTGATGATGCTCCATTACTTGACTCACAGTACAGGAATCTTTCAGCAGAACAAATTTATGATGGATTATCCGATTGGCAAAAACAACAAAAAATATTGGATGTACATGTAGATTTAGACAAAGGTGAAGCCAAAGTTAAAGATGAAAATGGGAAAGAACATAAAATAAAACTGCCTAAACTTTCAAAAGGCGAACAAGATGAATTAAAAGATGAAATAAAAAATTCATTACTACAATCAGCAAAGGCGGCACAGTCATCAGGCGCTGGCAATATTCCAGCAGGACTTGAAAGACTAATTACTGATATCACACAGCCAAAATTAGATTGGCGATCCATGTTGAGACAAACAATTAAAAGCCAAATAAAAAACAATTACACATGGATGAGGCCATCACGTAAAATGTATTCAACCAATGCAGTTTTGCCAGGACTGGATGTGCAAAATGAACTTGATATCTGTATAAGCATTGATACATCAGGTTCTATATCAAATGATATGCTCAAAGACTTTTTGTCAGAGATAAATGGTATTGCAGAAGAATTCGATGATTATAAAATTAAAATTTGGTGTTTTGATACAGATGTCCATAATCCAGAAGACTTTGTATCCTGGGATGGTAGAGAAATAGTATCATATGAACCACAAGGACATGGTGGTACTGATATTGGTGTAAATTGGAGATGGATGCAACAGAATGATGTAAAACCACAATTGTTAGTTTGTTTCACAGATGGCGAAACTTGGGATCAATGGGGTGATGCTGATTACTGTGATACATTGTGGGTAATCCATACAAATGATAAGGTGAGACCACCTTTTGGACAAACCGTTTATTATGGTTGACTTTTTTTCCACAAATAAAATATAATATACGTATATTATAATATAACCAAGGAGACTCCGTATGGAACAAACAAAAACACAAGACACTACTACGCCATCTGATGGCACGGTGTCTACTCCACAAGCAGAGGCGCCTGCTCTTACTGTTGCTGATTTGAGAAACGTAAGAACCATTATTGACATTTCATCATCAAGAGGAGCATTTAGAGGCGCAGAATTAAAAACAGTAGGAGAAGTGTTCGACAAATTAGACACTTTTCTAAAAGCAGTTGATGCCAAAGCAGAAGAACAAAAGAAAGCAGAAGGTGACACCGCAACAACTACACAGGAGACAAGTAAATGAAACACGTAGGTAGATTAAAGACCACAGGAAACAATGTAATAATTGCATATAGAACAATACCGGATGATGCTCTTTCATCTCTTGTCATCGATAGAGATGCTATGAGACCTTTTGAAGAAGATATAGTTGAAGGCTTATTAGAATCAAAGGATGGACAAGATTCTTTTGAATTTGCACACATACTCGGCAGGCACAAAATGCCACTTGAAGATTCACAGAATCCAATAGTTCAAGATCAGGCTACTTCGATGACAGGTGTGAGTGTGTTAGAATATTTGCACAGTAATGGCAAACTACTTAAACAAGCCACTGAAAATGTAATGGTAACAGAAGAAGGCGCAGATGCTGTACAACTTGATAAGTTGAATCAAATGATAGCCGATCAAAAAGGAGTTGATATCCATGGACTCGCAATACAGCCAGATACAACTGTACAAGGCACTTCAGGAAAAAATGAAGCAAAACTAATGTTGGCCCGTGCTGAAAGACTGGAGAAAAAAATGTTAGTGCTTAAAGAAAGAGCATATGAACTTGATCCAGAACTAAAACCTAAAAAAGGTAGACCAAAAAAAACTAATGAAGAAGCCTAATAATGGGTAGAGTATTTGCACAGGAGTCTTGGGAATCAGCTAAAAAATCTGGATGTAGATCTGCATATGAAATGATCATCTTAGGAGCCCATCAGGCAAAAAAAGTAAAATTAGATGATTTGAACCGCGGCGAAAGAAACACTGTTCATACACTTAGAATGTTTGAACATAAACTTGTTGATTTCGAAGATCTACGAGAAGATTATATTAAATCAAGACAAACTGTCCAACCTCCACAACTTGAAGAGTCAGATGAATGAAAATTATTGTATTTGGTGGTGCTGGATTTATAGGACACCATCTTGTCAATAGTTTACAAAGCAGTCACGATGTTTGCGTATATGATAATTTTTCAGTGTTTGGTGTTACACATGAACAACACAAACATAAGATAATACAGGGTAGAATAAAGGAATGGTACAATGTTACCACAGTAAATGGATCAATACTCGATACCGCTTTAGTAAACCATACGTTCAATAAGTTTCAGCCTGACATAGTAATTAATCTCGCCGCTTATCCAAGAGTCAGCATGTCAGAAATGTATCCACTAATGAGTGCTGAAGGAATGATAACAGGACTCATAAACACCCTCTTTCACTCCTGCAAAAAATATATCCATATAAGCAGTTCAAATGTATATGGAAACTTCCAAGACGGAGCGGAAGAAAGTAGTCCATGTGCTCCTATAAATTTATATGGCAGTTTAAAACTTACCCAAGAACAAATTATACGATCACACTGCAGGAATAATAACAGTAATTTTATAATTTATAGGCCTATTTGCGTATTTGGTAACTATGACCTTGGTGATAGATTAGTTCCTAAATTTATTAAAGCATCTTTAACAGGCCAAGAAATTTTTTATGCTCAGGACACTTTTACAGACATAACCTATGTGCATGATCTTGTTGATGCCATTGTTCTATCGCTAGAGTCAGATATAAACAATGAAACATTTAATATTAGCAGTGAACACACACTAAGCATTAAACAGTTAGCAGAAATAATTGTTAAACATTATGACAGTGAAAGTAAAATTGTTCCTGTCAGTAGAGAAAAATATTTTCCAAATAGAGGCTCAATGAGTATAAAAAAAATTAAAAATGTGTTAGGATATCAAAGGAAGTATGACCTATTCAAAGCACTTGAACATTTAGACCCAAGCACTATACATTGATTCAATAAACTTCCAATCAAAGACTTGCATAAGATCTTTATCTTTATCAACATGTTGAATGGCATCTTTAGCTCCTCTAGTTGTCCACACATCTTTACTGTTGAGCCATTTGTTTAAGATAATATTGTTTGTATTATGGTCACTTCCTTGAATACAGTTGGAAGCCAGTTTTACACATTCTCTAAATGCAGTCCTGTAAGTTAGGAAAGGAGTGTGGAAATAATTTGCTATGTTAGATACTTGGTCTACTAACTTTACAGGAAATGAACATGTGAAATCAGGACCCCATTCCTTGGCATCTATTACAGTTTGTTTATGATATAAAATTATTCCCATGTGTCCATAGGCATAATCAATTAATGGATTGTAGCATTTAAAAATATAGTGATGTGGCCTTTCTAAACAATCTGGGTGAAAGTCAAATGTAAAACTTGGATGCAAATTTGACTTGGCAAAAACGCACCAAAAATAATCTGTGCTACTTTGTACAGCACATTGTTTATATGCGTTGACATTGCCGTCAATGCCTGAAACCAATTTAGCATCAGGAATAATTTTTTTAATGTCATTATAATTTTCCTGGATGTTTGGCTCTTTATAGCCAAGCACTATTGTATCGAATATAGGTTGTTTTAATTTTGTTTTATGTTTTACTATGTTTGGATAATCATATACTTGTTCATCTATGTAAGATTTTGCTTCTCTGGGAACTAACATGGCGTTGTTATTTTCTCCAAAAGTTTCTAAATTTATTTCATCCCATCTTGCAGGTTCATGTTTTGTTACATCCATTTCCACCTCTTCCTGCACAAACCATTCGTAATGATGAGTAAAATTGTGTTCTTTGATTGATTTTGCCACTCCTTGTTTATGTGTGAAAGTATTAATAGGTAAAGCGTGAACTGGGACTTCATAATGATATTTGATCTTGTCAAACCATTCTAATTTTTGTATATTACTAATTTGTGATTTTACAATCTGCCTGGGGACAAAAAATGTGTATCCATATTGGTTGTTAGGTGATGTCCATGCGTGTAAAAAGTTTTCTTCACCAATGTCTGGATGCCAAGTAAAATCAAACTTTGAGTAATCACACACAGAAGACGTAATCCAAAAATATTCAGATTCTGTTTTGTTGCAACACCTTTTTATAAAATTAAAAAAATTTGAAAACATTCGAATGCCTTTTTCTTCTTCTGGTTGTAAATTTGTTGCATGAAAAATAGGCACGGATGTGATTCGTTGGACTTTGTTGTGATGAAACTGCCAAGAAGTATTACTGTCGTGTTTTTTGTTTATAAGATAAGTTTTTGAATCTTGTGCATGTTGATCCCCAAACACTTGGACGTATGATGCTTCCCATTTAGGTACATGATAATCAAAATTAAAATTCTTATAATCATTATCAGTATGTGTTATCCAAAACCAATCTGTCTTACTTGGATAATTGGTTAGTGTACCATTATAATTAAATCTGTCATACACTACGAAAACACCTTGATTCCATATTCTGTTTCAAATCGATCTGCATCTTCTCTTGTGTTGACCATCGGCTCTCCTCTGATATTCAATGAAGTGTTCAATAACATTGGACATCCAGTAGCCTTATACCAAGTTTCTAAAAGTTTTCTAAAGCCAGGCGAGTCGGATTTGCCCACGGTTTGTATTCTTGAACTTTCATCGACATGAATTATAGCTGGAAATTCCTTTGGTTTTTTGCATATGCCAACATACTGCATGTACGGAGAACTATCAGTGTTTATTTCAAAATATTCATGCAAATGTTCCTCCAGTATAGCTGGTGCAAATGGTCTAAATTTTTGTCTACGTTTTATTGAATTGACTTGATCCTTTATTTCTGGCCCGCGTGGATCCGCAAGTAATGATCTATGTCCTAAAGCACGTGGCCCAAATTCAGCTCGTCCGTTGGCTACTCCCACCACTTTTTTGGTGTGTAATTCAGTGATAATTGCGTCTACAGGGTATGGTTTAGCAATATCAGTGCCAATATAGGGTCCAGGCCAAATAATGGGTTTTTTGATGTTTGACAATGCCGCTCCAGCAGAACTTCCACAATCTCCTGGGTTGGGCATTATCCATAATCCGTGTTTACATATATCCAACAATTTAGAATTTGCAACACAATTTAGTGCTACACCACCTTGGTATACAACTGGCAAATTAGGATGTCTATTAATGGCATTAGAAATAAAGTCACATATAAACTCCTCTGCAATAACCTGTATTGATGCAGCTAGATCCATAGGATCAGCATGCGGTAGATAGTCACCTATGCCTTTATGCACATTTTTTTTCATCTTAAATGGATTGTAAGAAACTATGTAATCTTGTTTTATTTTGTCTACGTGCATAGGCTTTCCCCAGGCTGCCATCCCCATTGTGATATATTCTTCATCCATTGGTCTTAATCCGCAACGTTTAGTAAAAGCAGAATACAATAGTCCCATCGATGTAGGATATTTGATTGAATCTGTTTTTACTAATCCTGCGTCTTTGTTATATTTCCAGACAGAACAAGTGTCTAGTTCTCCAATTGCATCTATTACAACCACAACTGCATTTTCATAAGGCGAAGTATATGCACCTGCACAGGCGTGAGAATAATGATGATCAACATAAGTGATTGGACAATCGATATCATATTGCTTTAGATATTTTTTTGGATGTGTGGCCCAAGTTTTTGTGTGAAACATTTCAGTAGATAAAAACTGACGCACCCTTTTTTTCCAAGGATTTTCAAACCATACTACATGATCTGGACGTCCAAATTTTACTGCTTCTTGTATAATATATTTGTTAAGATGCTTGTCATGTTTTTTTCCTGAATATCTTTCAGAATGGGCACCAAACACTAACTTGTCATCTGCAATAACACTAAGACCAGCATCATGAAATAATGCTGACACTCCCCAGATAATTTTAGACATTGCCGATTCCTATTTTATCGTTATACAGTTTCCATCTCTTTTTTATAATATGGCTATAATTGTGTTCAATGTTTTCTTGCATATCTAGTTTAATATCGAATAAGTTTTGCATTTTTGATATGGAGTCAATAAGTTCTTTAATTTTTTCTAATCTCTCTACGCCAGTGTAATTATCATAGTCTTCACTCCACCATGTATCAAATGTTTTAAAACCAAATTTTTTCAATGTGGCTAAAAAGCCTTGACCTGCCATAATGATAAATGGCGATTTAAATAAGATTGGTCTTACAGTCTTTTCTGTTATAAAACAAATCTTTTTATCAATAATAGATTCACTGACAATGTCTACAAAAATGCGTTTATAAAATGGAGCAAGTGGTAGGGTGTTATTTGGAAATGTGATATAATCTGCCTTATCATTTTTAAGATCAATATTTGATGCAGGAAGACTATCTGCTATATCTTGATAATACTTAAAATCATTTGGATAATAATACTTGATATCCTCTAGTGTGTTTTCATAGGATATCGGTTTATTTTTTGCCTGCCTGAAAGAATATAAACTTTTTGCTTTGGATTTAATATGGTCATGTAAAATTACTCTGTCCCAACTTGGCCTTGCCACAAAATGTCCAAAAATTTTGTCATGTGCATTTGAAAATTTAGTGCTGAACATGTTTGGATAGTTAAGTATCATGTTAAACCATGCTGGTTCTTTTTTTACAACTTTGCATGGATATTCGGCATGTAAGTCACATGTCTCTAAATATATTTCACTGACTTGTACACTGTGCTTAGATGCAACTTGCTCAATTGTGTGCCAAATGCTGTTTTTATACAAATTGGTGCCTTCAGGAAAAAGATCTAAAATAATTTTTTGTTTATGGTTTTTGGAGTATTCAAAATATTCGGATAGTATTCTTGCAAATTTGTTTGTTGTAACTCCTTTGGCTAAATCTGACCAAATGTTAAGTTTTGTTTGCATAATAACATTATACTACCATAATGTGCCGATGCCAAGATTTCTTATTCTTGTTAAGTTTGCAAATTTATAGGATTGCTGTTGTACACCTTGAAGATGCATATCATGTAATAAAATTAAATGATCTTCGGCTAAGCACTTACTAAGAAGCATAATTGTCCTGTCCATGTAAAAACTTTCATGCGAATGATCAACAAAAACCCAATCAAATTTTTGTGTGCTATTATCTAGCCATTCATTGCTGTCTTCAGTTAAAAAATTTATGTTATTTTTACCAACACAATTAAGTTTGGCGGCGCTTGTGTTTTCAGGAAATATATCTAATGAAGTTATTTTACAATCTGGATTTGCCTCAGATAGTATCCAAGTGCTTAGTCCTTTATAAGTTCCTAGTTCTAAACAGTTTTTCCGATTTTGTATTGTTTGCCATAAAACTTTGGCTTCATCTATGTGCATCCATCCATCAATATGACACTTAATCATACCATGTTGATCTGTGTCTAATGATAGATGAAAGGGTCTTTCTTTCGCAATTCTCTTATTTTTTTCCAGTATTTTATCTCTAATAATATTTTTGTATACTTTTTTTTGATCCAGTTGAACATTCAACTATTTAACCTTTGTCTCCCACCACTCTAGTAGTTCTGTGTTATTTGCCAATACTTCATTAATAGATTTTTTCCTTATCTTGTCTATGGCTATCTGTTTATTTTTACCTTTTAATGATGGAACAAAACACTCTCTTGTCTTTAGATTCTGTAAAACATCGATCATACTTTGCTGTTTCCAATTTGCTTTTGGTGCCATATAATTTAGTGCATCATCTATAATTTTGTGTAATAAATTTTTTGGCAAAGATAATGGACTGAAGATTTCATCATTGGAAAAAGTAAACATTACTTTTGTTAATATTTGCACGTCTAGTTCTCTACTTAGGTCAAACATATTTTTAAGTTCTAGTAGTCCCGGCATTGTAATCGTATAGTCTATACGCATCTGCCTTGGATTGGTTGAAGCAGATTTGCCTTCCTTAAAATTGTTTAGCCACAAATCATAGTCAAGTCCATCACGTATATACTCTCCTATTTTTCCTGTGCCATCCAGAGAAGCACATATCTGCCAATCTTGAAAATGTTTTAACATGTCAAATACATTTTGTTTCTTATACGTTGTTCTGCTTAAATTTGTGTTGTATCGCACATACACTTCTTTGGCAAATCCTAAATCAATTATTCTTTGCATTGCAGTCCAATGTATGTCCCACATCAAAGGTTCACCTCCGCACCAATAAATTTCCCTAATGATTTGGTTTTCGACTCCATGCATAAATTCATTAACAACTTGTGTATCTTGAAAAGATTTGATTTGCTCCCTTAATTTTGGTTCCATCCAAGGTGAACTTGATATAGACCAGTCCTTGTGTTTCCTTTGCTCAGATTCCCATGAGGAACTTAACATGCTTCCGCACATCCGGCATTTGAAATTACACAGATTGTTAAACCTATAGTCATAAGAAATCACAGGCATGGTTGTGGTTCCATCCTCTTGGGTGTCAGTAAAAGCTTTGTCGATAAGATGTTCAAATAAATGATTCCAATATGATTTGTATACATCTGTGTTAAGAAGTTTATCATTACACACTTCGCACTCAGGCAACGTTTTTCCTTGTAACATTCTTTTTCTGACCGAACGCATATGTTGTGAGTTCCAGTGTTCTTTCAAAGTTAATGGATTGTAGGCTTTACTGTCATTTCCAGTGTCTATGTACTGTTTAAAACTTTGTGCAGGTTCCCGAGAAGCACAACACATTCTTCTTTCCGTCTGTGGGGAAAGATAGGTGTGTGTCCATGGGGCCATGCAAAAAGTTTTATTACCATCAGCAGGTTTTATTTTTTTCATAATAAACCCCTATACTCAGGATGAACTTCCTCAAATGCCTGCTTTCTAAATTTGTCACTTTGTGTAATTTTACGTTTTCTTTGCCAATGCATTTGGTCATCACCAAGATCATTATCCATCATAAAAATTAAAGCCTTATGAAGTTCTTTTTTGTGTTTGCTAATCATTTTACTACCTAACAATTTATTTTGTATGTGCAATTTATATTTTTTAGGTAGATACTGCACGTTCCATTCTTTTGACTCATGTAAATAATTAAAAAATACGTAATCAAACGGTTGTTTTTCTATCCAAGCAACAATGTTTTCTAAGTTAAAAATATTTTGTATGTTTATAGTACAGCAAATTTGTGTGGTAATATTTTTATAATCAGACTTTATGGAGTTAAATTTTTTTACGTTGTTTGTTACCTCGTTCCATTTTGCTGGGAATCTTTGGTATTCGAACCTTTCACCTATATCATCTATACTAAACGCTATTTCAACATTTTTAAAGTGCGGCCATATTTTTTCCACAGCGTGTTTGGGGAAAGTGGTTCCGTTTGTATTGTAGTGTATTTCTTGTTTTTTACTAGTTCCAAGTTCAACACTTTTTTCTAGCAAATCAAAATGTTCCTTAATTAAAAATGGTTCTCCTCCAGTAAATTCAAAAAACTTTATATCGGGGAGTAGATTAATTATTTCTTTCCATAAATTATGTTTTTTTCTCGGCCATTGTCCTGCTTTTAGCCAACCTTGTGCTTTATTATGGTCTAAACTTATTTCTTCTTGAGCCCACTTGGAACTAGACCAAGATCCACATATTCTACATTTTAAGTTGCAAATGTTTCCAAGTTTAAGATCTAAAAACTTAAGAGATGTTTTTGATGTGTCTACTCCAAATTTTTGATTGGAAATCATTCTTTTTGACGTGCCACCTGCTGATTCAAGAGCCCAACATTTAGCACATGTATCTGGCTTTTTGCCAGATAAAAACTCTTGCCTTAAATTTTCCATGTAAGGGGAATGAAATGCATCTTTTATTGTGTGCCCTTGTATAATGTTTAAATTAGGAATAGATTCTTCTGCTAAACAGCATGGTCTAAATTGACCTAGAGGTGTTGTTTCAATGTGCATCCAAGGCAAAGTACAAATCTTATTCATCGATCAATCCTTTATATTCGGGAAAAATTTTATAAAACTTTTCTTGTCTGAACTTATCGCTCCCAAGTATTTTTTGCGTTCTTTTGCTGTGCACCGAGACAGTTTCATCAAATGTTTCATTCATAAACTTTAAAAAAGTTTGTATTTGATTTCTATATTGTTCTGGTCCTGCATAATTTAACAATTTCTCAGTAATTATATTTTTATATTTTAATGGTAGATACTTAACACAGTATTCTTTCGGACTGTGTAAAAAATTAACGTACACATGGTCAAACGTCTTAGTGTTGATCCATTTAAAAAGATTTTCAACATTGAATATATTGAACATATTAATAGTTAAACAGACTTGTGTAGTAATATTTTTTGATTTAGATTTGGCCTTATGAAAACGTTCGATGTTATCATTAACCAGATTCCATTCAGCACCAAATCTTTGATATTCAAACCGAGGTCCTACATCATCAATGCTAAATGCTATGTCTACATGTTTAAAAAAAGGCCAAATATTATCAATAGCATATTCAGGAAAGTGAGTTCCGTTTGTATTGTAATGAACTTTTTGTTTTTTTGACCATCCATTGTCTTTTGATATTTTTAAAAGTTCAAATTGCTCTTGAATCATCATAGGCTCTCCACCAGTAAATTCCATAAGAGATATTGCAGGGAGTACCTGGATAATATCACTCCAAAATTTTGTCGATTCTCTAGGCCATGACCCATCCTTTAGATTATTCTTTGCTATATGGTAAGCATCGCTGTTAGATCCATAAATTTTCATTTCCTCTTGTGCCCATTTTGAAGACGATTGAGATCCACAAATTCTGCATTTTAAATTACAAATGTTGCCAAATTTTATACCCATATAGATTATTTTAGGATCTATCATACTGTTGTAAACATTAAAAGTTTTGTTATCGTTCATACGTTTACTAACACCACCACTTTGTTCAACTTGCCAACATGCATCACATTCTCTTATCTTTTTACCTGCTAAAAAATCCTGCCTTATTTTTTGCATGTATTCTGATTTAAACACATCTTCAATAGAATCACCATTCTGAACACTGTAGTGTGTACCATCTGGTTTTTTAATAAAATCTTTGAACAGGCAACAGGGTCTAAACTTGCCATTTGTTGAAAGTTCTGTATGAATCCAAGGCAGTACACATTTATTAGACATCAAATATCCCCTGTAATTCTGGAAATATTTGTAATGTGTTTTGTTTTCTTCTTTCATCCAAAAGTTTGATATACTTTTTAAACTTTGGCAACAAAACAGTATTGTCAGTTGAATTAATAAATTTTATTGCACTTCTAAACCCATTAGTTGCTCTACCAAGATCATCATATGGAGCAATTTTGTTAATGTGTGTTTTATAATCCTCAGTAATTTTTTCTTTCATAGACAAGGGCAAAATATCAGCTCTGTAGTGTTCTGGATCTTGCACAACATTCATATTCCAATCCTTGTAGGTAATAAATCCTTTTTCAACCCAGTCATCGTGAAAGTCAACAACATGTTTGGCGTTAAAAGCTGACAGAGTTGCACTTACATAAAAATCCACTTTAGGACATTTTTTCATCATTAGTTCTCTGTTGTTTTCGACATCCTTCCATATGGTGCCATTACGGATAAGTTCTGCCCTTGGACCCATTGCATCTAATGACGCACCAACACTGACGTCTTCAAATTCAGGCCATAGATCCAACACATTTAACTTTTTGTAAGCCAGCCTCGTAAAATTGGTGTTATAAATTAGCCTCACTTTATCAGCTTTACCTATATCAATTAACGCCTTTAAAATTTTATAATGTTCTTCCATTATCAAAGGCTCACCGCCAGCAAAATATACCTGTTCAACCATTGGCAAATAATTGATTAATTGGTCATATGCATCTGTTTTAGAGCTACCTGCATAAGTTACTTTTGGATGATTAGGCTTTCCAAATAAAGCAACTTGATCATCATACCAATTAGAAGAAAAATAAGTGCCGCAATATCTACATGACAAATTACAAAGGTTTGAAAATCTTATGTCCCAATAGATCATATTAACTTTTTCATAGTAACCATCATCTTCTGTATGATGTATCTCTTTAATATGATGTCCAAAGTGTTTGTTTGCAGACTTACGCATTGAGGTCCAACCATTGGATTCCTGTTCATAACACTTGACACACTCTTTTGATGCCTTGCCAGTCAGCATATTTTTACGCAAGGTCTTCATACCATTATTATTCCATAATTGATCTATTGTTTCATCCCTCATATTACCAATTGGATGTTTATGCGATGCAAGACAACATGGATAAGCATCTCCATTAGGATAGGCATGTAGATGTGTCCATGGCAACATGCAAAAATATTTGTTACCAGTAAGATGTATTTTTTCTCGATCGGTAAGTTGATCTAGTTTTATCTTGTTTGGTAACTTATCTTCATAGTTGGCCATACCACTCCCCGATAATAGGAAAAGTTTTCACAAAGTTTTTTCCTCTTCTTTTGTCGTATTGACTATAAAAAATTTTGAAATCTTTTTGTAATTTTTCTTGTGTAGCTGCACCAGCGTGTGGAGTTTTAACTACATCAAGATAGTCTATTAATCTTTGCGTATGGTTAATCTCCATATGTTCTAAATATTTGGAATTATTACTTAGAAACTTTTCTAGATTTTGTTTAAAAAGGTTACGTAGATCATCAGGAAGCACTAAAGGAGATTGAAAACTTGGAAAACGTAAAATGTTCAATGTAAAATTTAATCTAGGCCCGTATAATTTACTTGCTGTCTTTAATCTTACAAGTTGTTCTAAAAATTGTGGCAAAGTTTCCAAACACAATGCATTAATTGTTGCCATGTTGTGTATTTCGGAAGGAATATTTTCTTTCATCATAGACAACATGTTTTCATACCATTGGGTAAAATTTAGTCCATCTCTTATGTATTCGGCTTGGCTTGATACAGATTCATTACTTGTATACAAATGAAAATTTGAAAAGTTTTTTAATTTTTCCTTAAACCTATCTATTATAGATTGTTTGGCACCTAAATTTGAATTTATTGCAATACGCATATTAGGATTCATCTTGTGTCCTTGTGTTTCGATCCAATCAAGTAACCTCCATAAATTTGGACTCATCATTGGTTCACCGCCTGTTATTCGCAGTTCGTCCAAACTTTTGTGCAAATCAGACTCCCACCATTTATAAAATGCTTCCACATACGGATTTGTCTCATCTTTCTTATATGGTTCAGCGGATTCATGGGAATGTGTAAAATGATTTCTTCCGTCTGTAATCATGTCGTTGTAAGGACCACCTTGATTGATATCTCTTGCCCATGTGGTGCTAAAAGCTGGATTACAATATGAACATGCAAAGTTGCACGTTCTGTCAAAAGCAATTTCCAATGTGCGTAAATTAAAATCCTTTTTATAGTCAGACTTATAAGCCAAGTCAAGATCGTTGTCAGTATAAATTTTAGACTTGTATACTCTATCACTGATTGAATCTCTGCCAATGTCTTCTATTTTCCAACAGTATTCACATCCTGCGGGTCTTTCACCGCATTGCATTTGTCTACGTTGTTCTTTTTTTTCCTTAGTGTTGTGTAATGCACTAGGATTTTTCTTTATTTCTTCTAGATCAATTTTATGTGGAAGGGGGTGATGACAACTAGTAGTCATGCCGCTACCAAGCCATATTGTTGCATTGTACCATTTTGCCGCACAGAACGACGCCGATTTTGTATCTAAATATTTTTGTTTAAATTCTAGATCTTCACTCATTGTGTTGCTTTCTGACATAAACTAAACCATCGATTATATTCAGGAAATGTTGCAACGAGATCAGTTTTTCTTCTTACGTCATGTGTCCTGAAAAAACGCCAAAAATTAGCCATGTGTGTATGTTTATCATCTAATCCTTGCTTCATTATTTGGTATGTTCTTTGTAATTTGGCTATTTCGAAATCTCTGAATGCAACCATATCTGTGCTGTGTTGATGCTGTTTCATGTATTCTATAGCGTCTTCAAAATAGTGTGCAAAGGATTCATCAAGAAGTCCAATGTGTTGCCATATGGGCTGTCTCAAAATAGGAGTGTCAAACCATACACGTTGGTAGGTAGATGAGTATTTTTGTCTTAGTGTTAATATGTTTTCCATAAGTGTTTTAAGACTTGATACACTTAGGTTATTCATTGTTATAATAAATGTTATAGAGTTGTGTCCTTGTATGTCAGTGAGAAAACGATTTACATTATACCACACAGTGCCAAAGTCCATGCCGTTCCTAATGTATTCTGCTTTTTCACCCCAAGCATCGAGTGAAACAAACTGCATAAAGTGTTCAATCATTGCACCATCACACATTGTTTTAACACTGTTAAAGTATTTGTCTCCAAGTGCTGGAGCAGGTGGACAAAAGTTTGATGTGACATTGAGATGTAGATCTTGTTTAGGATTATCGATTACATAATCAAATACTTTAAAAGTATTTTTGTCCATCATTGGCTCACCACCTGTCATTCTAAAGTGTTTTAGTTTAGGATACAGTGCAGGCCACCATTTCCAGAATGCTTCCACATATGGATTATCTTTTTGTGCCAACACTTTACGTTCACCTTGGAAGTGTGCAGGATCATTGTGTGGTACACTTGTGGGATATGCTCCATGCTCTTCTGCCTCTTGTGCCCATGCAGTTGAAAACTGTGGCGAACAATATGAACATCTAAAATTACATGCACTAGAGAAGTCTACTTCTACATAAGTTGGTACTACATCAGCATGTGGATCTTGTAATATGTTTTGATAGTTGTCCATTGCCCATGGTTCACCTGACCTATAAAATCTGTCTGACATTTGTTTGTTATCTTCTAACTTCCAACAATAGGAACATCCAGCTGGTCTTTTTCCATGCAACATTTGACCGCGTTGCAATTTTTTTTCATCCGTGTTGTGTAATTTGGAAGGATTATTTTTTATCTGTTCTAAATCTATTTTGTGCAAAGGAGGATGATAACAGGAATTGGTCATACCTGTGGTCAAATGCAAAGAAGTTTGCATCCACTTTGCCAAACACATGGTATCAGATACTTTATCTAATTTTAGTCTGGCTTTATTTGCGTCTGTTTGATATTTGCTTACCATTTCATACAAAACTTAAAAAACTTCGACTGTTCTGCTCCTAATCTGGACGCTGACACTCCTAAAGTATAATTAAGTTCTGCAATCAGTTGATCTATTGTGTTTGCAAGATCTTGTTCTTTAATGTGTTTATCGTCCCAATGTTGTTCTAAATATTTAAAGTCTCGCACATTAACATGGTCCCAATCTGCAACCATTGTCATATAACAACCTTCACATGCTCCGTACATGGCCCATAAACCGTGTTTTACATCAGCGCCTACACTCATCCAAGTCAGCAAACACAGTAAATTTTGTTTATGTACAGACTGTAAAAATTCGCCTGGAGTCTTCCTTTTGCCACGATCTAACGACATTTTGACTCCTTCCCTAAAGCCAGCTTGCCACGCCTGTTGTGCGGTATGATTTATTATAGTGGTAGAATAACATTGTGGATAGGCCAAATAGCCATCCTCATAACAAAACTCTACTAGAGATGCTTCTGAGCCATCTGTGTTTTCATGTGTCTTCATATTCCGCACAAATTGTTTTGTCCAACATGATACTCCACCATTTCCATATTTCAATCCATTAATATTATTAAGGCTACGCCAACGTATAACAACATTTTCATTTTGTTTAGATAGATCGATCTGTTGATCAAATATAGCCGGATCAACAATGTTGTCCCCATCTACTAAAACAAATCTTTCTGTTTTAGCACATTCTCCTGCAGCTTTGTGTGCGGCATCAGATCCTTCTACTCCATCGACACGTTTGGCCCATGGGCATTTCGCTTTAAGGTCCAGCCAATTGTGTTCCTTATTAGGCTCTTTGTAAGATAAAAACACGACATCAAGATCTGCTATATCAATCATAACGCACCCATTTATGTTTGTCAAAATCGAACCATAATGGTTTTTCGTTTGCATACTCAATTACTTCAAAAAAATTATCATGGGAACATATCCAACCAGGTGGCTCATCTGACAGCCGTAGTTTTTTAGGCTCCTTGGTAGGAAGATTTATTTTGGATACTAATTTTTTATCCTTAATCAAAAACGTGTGTGGAGCTTTTTGCACTTTTTCCATAAGTTCCAAATCGCATTCGATAAAAGTGCCAGGATCTTTGGACACACCAACCGTAGTTATTTCGCCATCATGTGTGTAATAAATTCTGTACATACTGTTTGTATTTAAATATTAAATTTTCAGAGGCTAAATTTTTGTCATGATAATGCCACGGATATTGCAACTTTGTTCCATTTACTATAATAGTATTTGCATTTGTAATTGTATAATGTTTCCAATCACCTACACAGTGCTTTTTGTTATGTATAAAGGTTGGCAATGGAGTGTGTACTACACATGTTTCCATATTCAAGTTTGCTAATGCCATAGACATTGCAAAATCTGTTGACGGAGCATGTCTCTCCCATAATCTATATTTTTTTATTTCATTTTTCCAATCTACAAATATTCTATCAAGTTCTCTGTAAAACTTGATGTTTTCTGCGGTGTAACGCACATAGTATAAACCATTATATACATTTGGCAGTTTATTGGTTTGCACGAACTGTCTATATTTTTGGTCTGTAGCAAGTTCATGTTTATGATTTATTACATGTCCTGTAATGGTTAAGTCCTTCAATCGAAATGTGTGCATCCATACAGATAAATCGCATGGTACTAACATATCACATTCCATTTTAATTGTTTCTTTGAAAGGAGATAGTTGCAATAAATCTGCTTCATATTGCATAGGATTTATTACGGGTCTTTTGGGTTTTGAAATAACAAAATCAAACACATCATGTAGATCTTTCCTACAAGTATTTTTGTTGTTGACCACAACTGCTATCTTAATTTTATGTTTTTGGGTTGCCCTTACACTTAACGCCCATAATACGGCACATTTTTCATAATCAACATCTGTATTAATTGCAAATGTAAAATATCCTACTCCATTTTTAACACGCATGTAGTAAACTTTCTTTATCTAAGACATGGCAATCGAAATCCACAGAAAATGAACTGCGGCTATCAGATAAACATAATCCATTCTCGCTAAAACTTTTTACTTGAACATTATCTCTGGTGGTATGTATATCCCATGGGATAATACAATGGTCAACTGCACCAAAGTTTAGTAATTGCTTTAAAGCAATGCTAACTGCAAAGTCATTCCTAATAACGTGGGATGAAAATCCAAAAAGTTTTGCATAATATGAATAATTGGTTATGATCCTACGCCATAGTTTAAAAAATTCTTGCACCTCAGGCGTCCGATCAAATTTCAGAACAGTTGCCCAAAGCATATCAATATCTGAATTGCCAACCTTTGTGACACTTGTAGTTTCATTTGTAATATCATACCATTGCCTATGCATTAATATTTGTTGCTGACTAGCAAATAACTTTTCTAATTGCTTTGAAAATATCATGTAGTCAGAATCAATTACAATTGTTGTGTCCCAAGGAGAGATATCATAAGCATTCTGCCTAGCAAGATTATACCATATTTTACTAACACCATTGAAAACCTTTTTATTGCTTTGTGGTGGTTCAAGTGTGTGATGCAGATCAGCTCCTGGAATCGATTCACCAACACTCATAATTGGCACTTGTTTAAGATACTTTTTACACTGAGCAACACATTTTTGTGCTATTTTTGTGTAATCTATATGTGTTGCAAAATTAAAAATAAGGATGCCACTACTGGACAATTTTTTTATACTCCTCTGCATATTCATTCATTATCATCCTATGCTGTTTAAACACGGTGTCTTGGAAATCTTTAGCATCAACAATTTTGATTGGAGTTGTGTTTACATCTAATATGACATCATTGTCTTGTACCAAATTACTATAGCTAACAAAATGCTCATCGCATCGAAACATACCACCTTCATACACGATAATCATCTGTGCATTACATCTTTGTTTAAGTAAGGCCAGATCTCTTTTTATTGCAAATCTGCGTTGACTCATGTCAATATTATATAATGAAAAATTTTATAAAGCAATTAAGCAATTGTGTGAGACACTTCAGCGGCAGTGATTGTACCAATAACGTCTGCATTTAAAAATGTTGTGTTTGGTTTTTGTATTACCCAAGATGAAGTCAATGTGCCATCTACTTCATCAAGTCCTGTTACTGCGGAGTCAAAAGCATCCTGAGGTGCTTGACCTAAGTCTGCACTATCTGTCGCGTCATCTCTGGCGGTTGCTTTTAAGGTCAGAACATTTCCAATTCCACCATTACTACCGTGGTCTCCAGTCATTTTGGCTTCCCATTGGACATAATTTGATGTGTATGGAGAACTGTCTGCAAACATTTTTTGATGTATGGTGTATGAATCATCACTTGATGAAGACCAAAAACCTTCATTCAAATTAGTGCCTGCGGAACCTGATCCACCTAAACTATCTGAAGCGCCAGCAAATGTAAATGTAGCGGCTTTGGTGTTGAAAAGATCTGCCCATTCATTTGCTTTGTCATCGGATGTGTGTCCTGATAAGTTCCACACATGTGTAATTTTACCGCCTGAATTAAAAAAGAATCTTGCCTTATCTGATGAACCAAAAGTAAATGAAACTTCGTGGATAACATTTGTTGTCCAAACAGTTGTAAAGTTTCTATTTACAGAGTTGGGATCTGAACTGGCTGTTAGTGCAGATGATACTGCATTGAATCTATTATTTCCAAATGACGTAATGTCTGTACTGATTGAAAGTATTGCCGCTATAGGATCACCAGCAGTAAGTTGTCCTGAATCCAACGTTGTCATGTTAGTGCCTTGGTGATCACCTACTGCAATCATCCTGTTCAACAAGGTGTTCCACTGTGATGCAGCTACATTATCACCAGCACTTACTGTGGATATGGTGTTGGTTTGTCCGTAGCCATAGTTGCCATTTCCTGTGCCTATAATTTTGTTTATATTGTTGGGTGAGTTATCATCAGCAAAACCATTATAATGATCGTCTAATATTGAGTCACCTGTTTGATATGCCATTTTTACTCCTAATTTTTTCCTACAACAATTTCAACGTATTTAACCTCGTTAACATTCGAAGTTTCTAATGAACGGCCAATTATTGAATGTAATGGTTGTAAATTTATATCACTAAGTGCTTCTGCAACCCCTGGCACCTCAGATGATATTAGCCTGTCACCTTTTGTTACAGGCCCTTTTACTTTGCAAGGGGCACGTCCTGTAAGAGCAATGTAAGGATGTGTATCGTTATCTCCTGCATCTGCATTCATTTTAAACGCTGGTTCAGTTGACACAACTCCAAATACGTCTGTGTCTCCTTGGTGTGTTGTTTTTGTAACCTCTTTTGAACCGCCAATTTTTACCACATCACCTGCTTCCAACGTAACATCAGATTCGTATCTTTCCGCCAAGTCAGAATATTGTGCTGACGTAGCTGTTGCATGTAGCGTTGCATATGAACTTATTGTAATATCACCAGTGCTTGTGCCATCTTCAGTTGTGTTTATCAATGCAAATTCATCTCTTGATTCATCAAATATAAATCCAACGTTGGCATGTATTCCTCTATCAAATATTATTCCAATGTCATTTCCTACAGTAGAGTCAGCAGTAGAAGAATCAAATCCGCCAGCTCCGCCAACAATTGATGCTGTTTGACCGCTATTTAAAACAATAATATTATCTTCTATAGTTGTGTTTGTTGTAGAAATAGTTGATGTTGTGCCATTGACTGTTAAACTTCCTGTGACTGTCAAATCGTTTGCAACTGTTACAGAAGCATCACTTCCTGTAATTGTAAGTGCTGTGGTATCACTTCCAGAATCACTAACATTGAATACTATGTTTCCATCTGAAGTTGTGTTTTTAAGAGTAAAATTTGCCCCCGATTGAGTTGCTGTGACATCACCATCTGCTCCTAATATTAATGACGCATCTTTTTGGATTGATATTGTCCCACTAGTGGTATCGTCTGCGTTTGATTTTAAAAAGTTTGCGGCGGCTGTGCTTCCTAATGCATCAGCATCTGTTGATGTGCCAGTAAATTTAGCATCTGATATTGCAGTTGATAAATTAACACCTTTGGCAATTGATGCAAATCCAGTGATTGCAGTTTGCGGAGTAAACGCAACTGTTGAAGTTATAGAAACTATAGTATCATTTACTAAATCTTGTATTACTGACCTAGCAACGCCTGTATCATCTGTAATTGTAGCAGATATTGACCCTGTGGTGCCAGCTCCTGCTGAAGCAATAGGCCCTATCAGCACCCATAAAGAACCATTATACACATACACTTGTTCATTAGTTGAATCAAACCAAAGGTCACCAGTCGATCCTGTTGTAGGTTGGCTTGTGCTTACAATGGAACCTGTGGCAGCTTTAAATGATGTGCCATCGTAAACTTGCACTTGACCTTTTGTGGTATCATAAAATAACATTCCTTGTATAGGTTTGTCAGGTGCGTTTTCTGTTGTATTTGCAAAATTTTCTAATAGTTTTATTTGGTTCTCATTTAACAGTTCACCATATCCAGCATAGTTTTTTCCAAACAGAGAAAGATTTGTTGTTTGGTCTAGTGTACCATCTTGCACTGTGGCAAGAATTGTTCCATCTGTTTTATTAATTGTAAAAGCCATTTTAACCTAAACTAACCTTAAGATCTGTTCCATCTCTAAACAATTGGCCTGCATTAGTAGGATCTGAAGTTGGTAATGATCCAATATCAATTTGCACAGTGCCTGTGACACGCACTCCATCACGTATAGTAATAGCTGAAGAATCTGCGGAACTTGCTTCATTGAAAATTATTGATCCTGTCACAACAAGTGTATCCTGCACTTCTACTTGTGATGAATCCATTGATTCAATTTGATTTGTAAAAACTTTATTACTTGACATTGATGTAGCAGCCTGCACATTTCCTTCAACATTTAGTCCATCATTTATTGTAACAGTTGTAGAATCATTTGACTCAATAATATTTGTTTGTAGTGTGCCAGTCACTCTTAAACTGTCTTGTAATTCTATTAGTGAAGAATCTGTTGATCTTACAACGTTTGTAATTACTGTGCTTGCCACAACATCTCCAGTCAGATTACCCACAACATCACCAGTCACATCTCCTGATACATTACCTGTGTGTGTTCCAGTTGTATTTCCAACAACATTTCCAGTGACATTACCAGTAAGGTTACCTTCGAATGTGCCTGCAATCAGAGTCTCTGTGCCAAGTGTCCATTTATCGGTGCTCTCGTTCCATATAAAAGTTACATCATCTGATGTTCCTCTTTTAATTTGTATGCCTGCATTTGAGGACGGAGTGCCACTTGTATTATTGCTTAGTAAAAGTATTGGATCTTCTATTTCAACGGTGCTTGTGTTTAAAATTGTTTGTGTGCCTTCAACATTAAGGTCACCTTGCACAGTCAGATTGTTTAAATTTGCTGTGCCTGATGTCATTGTAAGATCACTTAAAGTTGTTGTGCCTAACACAGTTAAATTGTTTGGCACATCTAAACTAGATGTATCACCATCGATAGTTAATGCAGTGGTTGTAACACCACCATCATTGACTCTAAAAATTATATCACCGTTGGAACTTGCATTTCTTATTGTAAAGTTAGCTGCGTCTTGTGACATAACAATATCACTGTCTACTCCAAGCACCAAGGATTCATCACTTTTAATTGTTAGTGTTCCTGTTGATGTGTCTGCGGCGTCACTCCGTAAGTAATTTGCAGCTAATACGCCACCTAATTTATCCGAATCAGTTGCAGTGCCTTGGAATCTATTTGTTGTTATGTTTGTTCCTAGTGTTATGCCTTTTTTGACAGTTTCATATCCTGTCAAAGACACTTGAGGCGTAAATTCATTATCACTTACAATTGCAACTATGTTGTTATCTACAGTTAGTTTGACCACATTGTTTACTGTGCCAGTGTTATCAGTGATTGTATCAGTGATTGCTCCTGTTGTTGATGATGACGGTGGACCTACTAGCACATAAGCAGTGCCAGTGTAAACATACAGTTGTGATGATGTAGAATTGTACCATAAATCTCCTTGGGCACCAAAGGATGGTGTAGAAGCAGAAATTATTGCTCCACTGACTGCTCTAAATGATGAGCCATCGTACACTTGCATTTGATCAAGTGTTGTGTCATAAAATAATTGTCCTATTATTGGCTTAGATGGTGCATTTGCGGTTGTGTTGGCAAAATTTTCTAACAGTTTTACAAAATTTTCATTGTGGCTTTCACCATAACCTACATAGCCTCTTCCTGGTAGTTGTAAATTGGATGTTTCATCTAATGTGTTATCAACAATAGTCGTTAACACTGTTCCGTCGGTTTTGTTAATTGTGTAAGCCATGTTTGATTAAATATTTATGCACTACAATTAAGTGTAGATATAATCTGTGATGTCAAGTAATTTTAACAAAATATTATCAGCTGGATGTTCCTTTATACAAGGCAGTGAATTAGGTGATGAACATCCATTTTCACAGCAAACCTATCCTGCTTTGATAGCCAAGCATTTACGTGTAAATTATGACTCAGTGGCATATCCTTCTGCTTCTAATCAAGGCATTGCCAAAACACTCTTTGATTATAAGGAATATAACAATTGTTTGGTTATTGTGCAATGGACCTTTCCTAGTAGACTGGGGGTAAATCTATCCTATGAATATAAAAACAAACACGGACAAAATAAACAATGGTTTGATCTTGCTCCTAATAACTGGGACCTGATTAATCATTTCCATGAATATCGAGAATACACACAACAATTGAAAGATCTTAAAATCGACAAACTACACGATATGGTTTATAGGCACACAGGCAATGATGATAATTTTATGTTTTATACTAATTTGGCAATACTTGCGGTGCAACAATTACTGGACTCAACCAAAACTCCTTATATTTTTATAGCTGGGTGCAACTCTTTATGTGATATCAAAGGATTGCATAATATTGATGGACTTGGTTTTGTTGAATACTGCGACGCTAAAAAATTTTTAAAAGGTCCACATAATCATCCTTTACATGAGGCACATCAGTCTGTATGTAATTTTATTTTGGATAAAAAATTAGTCTAAGTCTATTGCTTGTTTGGTGCGGTTAGCAAGATCTTCTTTTGACATATATTCAAAAGCATCACTTTCTTTATATGTTTTCTTTTTGACCTTGCCTTTTTCAACACAGTCACGGATGTGATCACACATGTCTTTAAATTCTTGTGGCAATTTATCTCCGCCTATGGCTTCGATTGCGTTTCTTAAAAGATTTAATTGTGCAACAATGTCATATTTTTCTTCGATGTCAGCAGTAGTTTCTGAATTTACTGCTGTTTCTGTAAATCTTGTGGTCACATCAACTGTTTTAACAGCGCCTGTGTTGTAATCTCCATCCCAATACTCAGCAATAGGATCTATTGAAACTTCTTTAGTGACAAACTTATCTAAACTTACAACGTCAAGTGGTTGGTCGTTTGGAATATCACCTAACAGCACACCTGTTTTTTTATTAAACAGTAATAACTTTGTTTCTTTTGGCATAGTGTTATTTAGTTACCTCCAAATTAAGCATAAAGAGTATTTGGTTGGTTCGCCAGGCTGTATTTGCGTAACTTCATGTGCAAGTCCAATATCCATTTTAAACATGGCGCCTTTTTTTTCCTGCACAAATACTGGTTCATCATTTTCATTATACCAACAAAAATGTGGCAAGCCATCTGTAAGCCATACAAGTTTGAATTTGTAATAACCTCCTTGCGAATCCTGATGTTTAACTAAAAAATCACCCGGTTCGTATTTGTTTATTACCAATTGTGACAACCATTTTCTATCATGTGGAATAGTTGCAAGGCACATGTCTTGTAACTCCTGTGGCATTTTGTCCTGGAATATGGATGAAAATTGAGATGTTGGTCCATCCATCCTTGATCTATGTGCATAGCGACTGTTTATATCTCGTCGACTGAACAAATGATCATTGTCCTGCACATATTGTAAGATTTCATCAGAGTTGGTGACATAGTTTTCCACCACTTGTGGATTGAAATCAGTCATTTAGTTTAAGATGCTAGTGATCCTGATGTGTATGACCAGGATGGACCTGAAACAATGGTATATATCAACGCCGCTCCACCACCAGCAGCTGTGATATTTCTTGCTGTGTTCAATGATGTGGTTGTTGTGACGGATTCTGGATTACCAATTGATGCAGGATTATGTGAAGATGATGAAGTTGGTGAATAGGCAATACTTGCAATTCTAGCTTTTGTGCCAACTGGTAATGTTGCTGGCGGTGCCAAAACAGTTAAAATGTTTCCAACTTGTGTTGTGTTTAGGCCTGATGTATCAAGTGCAAAGTGTAAATCAGTTGCCACACCTGCTATTTGTTCCGAAACAAATTGTTTGATTGCTCTTTCACTTACTAGAGTTTTTTCTGGATTAGCAGAAGTCATCTGTGCATCATCTGAAAAATTATCAACAGTGGTTGCTGTGGAAGAATCATCACTGTTTCCTGTTGACGGTAACACCAATGCTCCAAAACGTCCTGTGCCTGCCGCAACAAAATTAGAATCACCAACGTCAATGTCACCAAATCCAATTGCAATTGATCCTGATGCCAATACGCCAACTGCTGTCAGTGAAGAAGTTACTATGGTGGAACCTAAAGTTGTTCCTGACAGCACATCTGTGCCTGCAATGTCATAGGCTTTGCCAGATGCTACAGATAGTCCAGATGATGATCTTAAAGGGCCACCGTCTGCTCCATTAACTTGGAAAGTTACGTCATTGCTCGCTTCTGAACCATCAATTAATAATCCTGCGTTTTGATTTGAATCTCTTGATCCACTGTTTCCATCTTCATCGTTGATTGACAGGACATTAGCGGCTGTGGATGAAGCTGCTCCGACTGTGGTTAAATTACCTTGCACAGTAAGATTACCTGCTACGTTAACATCAGCTGTGTCAGTAATTGTCAGTGCTGTGGTTACTGTGGAGTCTTTGTTAATTTTGAAAAGAATTGATTTGTCAACATTGTTCTGTGTTATCACCAAGTCACTACTTGAAATAGATAGAGTCGCATCACTGCTGGCCCCAACAGTAAGTCCTGTATTGTTAACAACAGCAAAAGTTCCTGTAGTAGATTGGTTTGCATTGTTGACCAAATATGTGCTGGCTGGCGACCCACCAAGTTCAAGTGCATTTTGTGCCGTACCATGCAATCTAAAAGTTGTCGAATCTGAATCTTGATATAACGTAAGTCCTGCATTAAGTGTTGCTGATGCAAAGCCGGTTGGCGTTGAATTTAAAGTTCTTGCAGTTTTTGTAAGTATGGCAACACGGGTACCATCTTGATACAACGAAAGAACGTTAGCAGTGCCTCCTCCTGATAGATCTTCAACATCAACTAAAAATCCTGATTTGCCATCTCCTTGTTTGAAAATTGGGCCAATAAGATCAAATGCTGATCCATCATACATGTATAGTTGGTCGTTGGTTGTGTCATTCCATAGTGTTCCAGTGCTAAGTCCAGTGGTCGGCGCTGACGCTGAATTCCGTATGCTGACTGGATTAAAATTGGATCCATCATAAACTTTTAATGCTTCTGCACTCTTGTCATACCAAAGTTCTCCAGTAAGTGGAGCAGTTGGAGCTGTTGTAGATGCAGAGTTTTCTAAAAGTTTTACAAGATTTTCGTTGAATGGTTCGCCATAGGACTGATAGTTCCTACCAATCAGTTGGAGAGATGTAGTTGTGTCTAAGACACCGTCTTCTACAGTTGCAACAATTGTGCCATCTGTTTTGTTAATTGTGTATGACATATATTATATTTACCGCTTCCTATACATCAACAAAGTTTGTTAGACTCTGTATCCTAATGGTGTAATCTATTTGTATTAATCTATTCAACGATTTTTGCACAGGATGAAAAATTACGTGTGTCAAAAGGTTACCTGTGCCTGCTGTGCCTTCCCATGAAAACAAGCCAATTTCGTCAAACACAAATGTGTCATTAACTGTGGTTGTGTTGTCAAACGCTTGTTGTCCTGCAGGTTCCCCGAAATCCAAAAGACATGACACAATACAATCAGTGTATGTTGTGCCATCAACATGTGCTATTGTAATTTTGTTTCTTGTAGTATCTGTGTTCAGTGATGACTGGTCATTTACGCTTTTATAATAAGTTTTGTTGTAAAGATTTGCATTTGCACCTGTGGAATTTGGAGTCAAATATGTAATAATTCCTGTGTTGTCTACAGATGTGCCGCCATTACCAAAATGCATCTCTTCAATAAATCCAGTGGATCTATTTGCAATAGAGTTAGCAAGTGCTAATGAAAAATTTTCATAATGTATGGCATTCTTTTTGTCTACATACACATCACCTGATTTGGGATCAAATATTTTGATGTATCCTTGTATATCAATGCCTTGTTTTTCATCAGGCTTTACATTTGTTTGTGTTTGACTTTGCTTGGATTCGTCCATATCAACTATTTAGTAGGCAGAATTATATGTGCAGTTTTTTGTTAGATATAAATAATTGCACATGGCAACACAAGTACAATTTAGACGAGGAACAACTTCCGAACATTCATCATTTACAGGAGCAGTTGGAGAAGTAACTGTTGACACAACGCTTGACACAATAAGAGTGCATGATGGATCTACAGCTGGTGGGGCTAGAATAGCAAAATTTTCAGAAGTGGGTTTAAAAGTTGTAGGTGATGACAGTGCTACACTTACTATAACACCAGATGACACTTTGAGAATTGTCGGTGGTGATGGCATCACTACTTCAACAGATTCAGCAGGCACACTGTCTATTGCCGCAAGTGCAGACCTAATTGTTAATTCCTTAGAATCATCCGATTCTGTTACTATTACTGTCAAGGACAATCTAGCAATACAAGGCAAATTGATTGCAGAAGATTCATCTGTTTTAAACATCGATGGCGGCATATCAGTAACAGGAGCAAGCGAATTTTCTGGAGCAATAACTTCTGGTGGTATTGTTACTGGCACAGGATTTACAGCTGGAAATGCTGTATTGGCAGAAGCAGAACTTGAACTATTAGATGGACTAACAGCTGGCACAGTGGCAGCCTCAAAAGTTGTAACAGCAGATGCCAACAAAGATGCTGGTGATTTTAGAAATGTTACACTATCAGGCACACTTCACACAACCACACTTGATGTAAGAGAGATTTTATCTACAGACAGTACATTTATTACAGTCAATGAAGGCCTTGAAGTATTAGGTTCAATACAGTGTAATGAAATAACATCCAGTGATTCAACAGAGGTTACAATCAATAATTTGAGAACTCAAGTAATAACTACCAATGATTCAACTGAAATATTGGTCAATGATGCTATGAGAGTCAGTGGACTTATTACAGGAACTGCAACACAGGCACAATATGCTGACTTGGCAGAAAGATATAAAGCCGATGCTGTTTATGATGAAGGTCATGTAATGATCATTGGTGGCACGCAAGAGATTACAGAATCCAATGAAGAAAATGATACCAAAATTGCAGGAGTCATCAGTGAACAATGGGCGTACCTAATGAACCACGATGAGGACGGTCCTGCAGTGGCACTAAAAGGTAAAGTGCAATGCAAAGTTGTTGGATCAGTAAACAAAGGTGATGCATTAGTAACATCATCCACATCAGGTCATGCAGTTGCATCAAGCAATCCAAATCCATTGTGTGTGATAGGCAGAGCATTAGTAGATGATGCTGAAACACATCCAAGAAAAATTTTAATAAAAATTTAAATTAAACTTAGGTCTGCAGGCTTATCTTGCAGGAATGCTATATTAACATTTTGAGACTGTTGTAGGCCAAGTCCATCTGCGGCACTTGAAGAACCTTGGTTGTACCACACAGAACCTGTTTTCCTTACCACACGTATTAAAACTCCTGACGCTGGTGCTGTATCTAAAATAATTGCAGTGGTCGAATCAGAGCCGATGCTGTACAAATTTGTAACTTCGCCTCCTATCAATACAGTAAGTTCATTTTTGCTGGTAGGAAGATATGAAAGAGCAAATGATACTGTGCTTCCGTCACTTGTGAAACTTGTGGTGCTTTCTGTGTCTGTGTATGGCATGTTTTGAACAGCACTTGCATCTACAACCTTTGCATTTTTGCTGTGTGCCTGCACACCAGTTCCCAGTGTACCTCTAAACAATCTTTTCAATGTGTTGCCATCTTTGTCAAAATATGCAATACGCTCTGTTCCTATGAATATTATTCCTGGAGTGTTTGTTGAGAGTTGTGGGTCTCCTAGTTTAGATGCGTCTGATACATTTATTTCTGTTGCATCTATTGGAACATCTGCAGTTAAAAATGTAGAATGTACAACACTTATACGTTTATAGTGATATCTATTGATTATATCTTTGAATATCCTGTATGCTATAGCAGGTTTACTTACAGCTCCACCCACATATGTAATTAATATTACATCACTGTCTGTTAAGTTTCTTAGTGGTATTACCACTTCGTCGTCTTCAAGTCTATAATCGTGGTTTGCTGTTAAATTTATTTTGTTTACAGCTACAAAAACATAACTTGAATGCAATGGAGTTTGACTCAGCCTATATCTTTTAGCCACAATGTTAGGGACTAAAACAGTTGTCAACACAGAACCAAAATCTTCTGAAGCTGTTGTCAAGACGCCAAGATCCCCCAGGTCTCTGGATGCAGTTACGTTGTCAACAACTGATGTGGAAAATGTATTCTCTGTGATCAGGCCTAGATTAGATTCAATTACATCACTGTCTATAATTGTACCTCTGTCTTGTGCTGTGCCGGTCACAGAATCACCAGTGGCAGACACATCACCAAAGTCCTCTTCAAAAATATTTAAAGTAACCCCTATGGTGCCTCTATCTTGGATTTGTATGTTAAGTGATCCATCCGATCCTTTAAACACTTCAGTGCGAAGTTTTTGTGTGTCATGATTTGAGAATGTTGTTACAACTATACTTTCTGCATCTATTGTTGAGTCAACACCGTTCCATCCAGACTGTAAAACTAGTTTGCCGGATCCATCCAATTCATAGTCGTGTCCGAACTTGAACACCACAGCAATTACATCTCCGTCAGCTGGAGCATTTGTAATTGTAACAGTTCTTTTGCCACCTAATGTAGTACTCATAAAAAATTCTGTAGCACCAGTTAGTGCTATGCCATTTTTCCACACTTCAGTGTTTGTGATATCTGCAGATGTTCCTGGTTGAGGTTCATCTGGCACTAGGAAATCGGTTGTGGAACCATCTCCTTCATAATAAGCCACCTGTGGCGGTTGTAGTCTGTATCGATTGCTGCCATCTGATCCACTAACTCCTTCAACAATTACTTTCTGATGATATGGCCCAGTAACGGATGCTATAGGATCAATTTGTATTTGGAATTCTGTGGAGTCAGTTTGTATACCACTGTATGTTGTGGATATTACTTCACTAAACGCTTTGGTACCAGCTGGAAGGTCAAAAAGGTACACCTGCACTTGATCACCTATTGATGGTGCTGTTGTAAATTTGACATCAGTAGTGACTGCATCACTGTTTAATTGCAAACTTACAGTTTGCCTTACACCATTCACTAGTACATAACTTTGTGTGACAATGTCAAAGTTTATCCCAGTGGCGAATGTGTTTGCAGAATCCTGTGCTATAAATTCAAAACTACCTAGCAAGTTGTCGGTTGCAACTCTGATTGCAGTGATAGACACTATGTCATTTATAGATGGAGCAGTGGTAAACGTTATTTTACTATTTGCATAATCCAAACTGTATTCTGTGTCTCTTCTTTGGAACACGTTGTTTTTAAACACTCTTAATCCATCTACAGATCCTAGCTCAGGAGTTGTAAACACAGTTGTGGATCCATCTCCATAAAAATTTTTCCTACTGATATCAGATGCACCATCAGTTTGTTTTGCAAAAACTTTGAGATCCATTGTGTCAAATGAACCGCCTGGCAGGACTTCCTCAGGAGCGTGAGCAGAATATTCTGAAATGAATGCATCGCCTGACACATTTATGTCTTCTGCACGTCTTCCTAATTCAGTGGTGAAAGTTTTTGAGTCTAATATTTGATCTAAATTTTCTGGATCACTATCCTCAGTAACAATAACGTTTGTATCGTATTCCACCAAGTCATATCCAGTAAGATCAAATCCAGTTGAAGATGCAAATGAAAGTCCTGATATTTTTACTCCAGGATATTCAATGCCAGTCATTAATTGACTATATGCATTTAAAGTGGTTGATCCATCACCGATAAGACCTGTCATGCCAGCTGTAGGAGAATAGTAACTGTAGATCCTATCAGTGGCAGTCCATCTCTTGATAGGCGCACTGCTTGTTACTGATGAAGAATCATTTAAAACAACATTATTTTCAAATGTTTGTCCACTTGTAAAATCACTAACCACATTGTATATTTCATTGAGATGCCTAATGTTTGCACCAGCACTATATGATGTAAACGCTGTCCAATCTGCTATGGTACTATTTGATATTTCTTTTAGGCTATTGACCCTATCAAATTTTATCATGCTGTTAATCGATCTTACTTTGTTGTTTTTAAGTTCGGCATGTGCAAGTGCTGTTGTCGTAACTGCCGACCCACCGCCACCTTCCAGTGTTACTGTTGGAGTGGTGAAATATCCTGAACCAGCATTAGTTAATGTGATGCTTGTAACTTTGCCGTCACCTATGACTGCTGTCGCAGTTGCTCCAGAGCCGCCTCCTCCTGTAATTAACACACGTGGAGTAGTAGTATATCCACTACCAGTGTTATCAACCACAATCGATCCAATGCTGAACTTAAAGTTTTCCGCATATTGTTTCCATGGATTGCTGTCATAAACATCTGGAAAAGTGCTGTCATCTTGTCTGAGTGTTGGAGTTATGTATTCATTGATTGTTTTATCAAAATATGTTTTATTGTCAAAGTCAGTAATGTCTCCCTCAAAAATATCTTCATTATTGTATACAGTTACATCTTCTCTTACATTTGTTTTGAAAGGTAACACTTCATCTAAAAATTTTTGCACTGCATCTGAAGAATCAATTTGAAATTCGCGAAGTTGTTCAAGATTTGAATATGTATTGATTAATTTAACAAAAGACGTTTTGAATACCCAATCTATGTCTTTCTGCTCTTGCTGTGCAATACGGACTCCTAAGAAAAATAATTTGTTAAACAACAGTGCATCTTCATCAGTTGCAAGTGCTTTGATTCCTTCAAGTATGTTTCTTAGTTCTGTAACAGCCTCTGCGTCATACAAGGAGGTGCCATATGCATCAGCGCCGAAACCAACTTGATTGTTAATATAATCATACAGTTTTGTGGATAATTTTATTGTTCCATCCTCTATACCTATTACGTCCCAATTGGAAGATGTTTTTATGTATATTCTAAATTCGCCATCATACGATGCTTTAACTTTTACAATTTCACCTACATTATAAGTGCCATTCAACCTTGTGCGTTCATTATCTACCACGTGATTTGCTACGGTGTCAGCACTGTAACCATCTGCATACCAATCACTGTAGTCCCAGTAATCAGTGGTATCGTATGTTTGTTGTGATGTGCGTGAAAATTCTGTGCCACTCCATTCATTGACGGACCATCCTCCAGCAACATTTGTATCAGCCAACACTAATATTTTATAGCCAGCATCAAATTCTGTAGTGTTTACATATGTAAGATCCGTATCAGTGTCTACTGCTCTGTCGTATTCTCCCAAAGTCAAACTAGGCAATGGAGTTTTTTCTAAAAACTTTGTTAGATCCTTTGTTGTAGCAAATGGTTTTTTGGATAATTCGTCATTGGCAAATTGAACAATAATTTTCAAAGCTCCCACTCTATCTTTATACCAACTCTGTCTTGGCCTGTTAAGTGAACCATATCTCAGTCCTTCAGGTTGACTGACATCAGGCACGGATCTACCGTTATAGTCAAAGCCTATCAAGCTATCAAAAAATTTATCACTTAGCTGTTTGGGGATTTCCGAGTTGGTGTCATCTTTTGAAATTAACACATGTTCGGTGTGTTTTTCTAATTGTTCGTTGACTGTGGTGTCTTCAAACCTAAATGCTATCCTGTCTTGTTCAAGTTGCGTTCTATCTAAATTTAATAACACTGCCCTATCACCAATTACAGCGCCAAAATTATTTGTAAACAAAGATGGATTTTGTATGGCATTGGCAATTTCCAATCCAGACACTGTGTTACTGCCGTCCACTGTTGTTCTATTAGCAACCCAATAATAATATTTGTTTACAAATGTTGATCGATTGCCATCAAATACACGTTTTGTTACAAAGTTTGTTCTTGCTGTTCCTGATATGTTTTGGCTTTCACCTTCGTTTGTGCCAGATAAAGCATTATACTGAGTAGGTGTAATGTCACTTTCAATCCATACGTTTGCTTCAACTATACTGCTTGGATGTAACTTGCCCCAGTTGCTTAGTTTTTCATCTAATGATCCTTGTTCATACCAAAAATATTTAAACTGTGATATATCTAACCAAAATTCGTCATTATGATCATCGTCCCAAGAGTCATAATTTGCTGGATCGAAAGCCGTGACATAATTTAGGTTTTTTTGTATTTCTCCAAATAATTTGCCTTTTGCAGGATCAATTAGCTCAATATTACTAATTGTTTGCCCTGTATCTTTATTATACAAGAAACTATTGTTAACATTTTGTATTCTAACAACATCTGGTTGCGTGTATGCTGTTTTCCATCCTAGGTCTGAAGTTGGTTTTTCAAATAGGAATAATCTTCCACTGTTTGTTAAAGTTGTGTTTAATTTAGGAGCGCCAATGTAAGCTGTCAGTTGCGATAATGCTAGTGCACCACCATAGTTTGCATTTTCCTGTAATGTGACACTAGTTGGTAAGTTTTGTACATACTTGAATTCAGTATCTAGTTTGTTGTAAACAAAAACTTGTCCACTATCACTTTGTGGCGCTACAAATTTTGTTGTGTTTTTATCAAAAGTTGTTTCAACTAACACAGTGGACCCATCTGCTGATAAGCTATCAAATGTTGTTATCAATTGTGCATCACCCAGCTTACTTTGAATTAATAATGCATTGTTTTTAATTGCTAAATTGTTTCCGAAATGTGCATTTGTCTCTGGCTTGACTGAAGTAATAGTGTCTTGTATGACATACTGTTGTATTGTAATACTAGATCCTGATGCAGGAGCCACACCAAAAGTTATTATGTTGCTGGTGCCATCTGTAGTAAAATTAGGGGTTGTGCTACTGTCACCATTTACTAAATGATAATCTGTGTTGTCAACAAACACACCCAAATGATAGGAATGATCAATATCGAATCCTGCAGTAAATTCAGTGGTGCTTCCATCTGCAACATGAGTTGAACTTTTTGCAACGTAATGGTAAACTGCACCTTGGTCTCCAAGTGTGCCTGTATATCTTGGCGCACCTATCATCAAGTCTGTGCCATTTTCACTTATAGCAAGTCCTGTGCCAAAACGCACATCATCTATTAAATTTGGGGTAATTTTTTCATGTTCATAAAATGTATCATTTTTAAGTCTGTAGACATACACTGTGCCAGCATTGGCTGTTGTGCTGTCATTATCATAATCAGGAGCAGATATCACCAAAGTGTTGCCATCTTCCGCAAATTGTACATTGGCTCCAAATCTTGAATCGATTTGACTTGTTGCATCTGATATCAATGTTTGGTGAAGATCATATCTTGCTGAAGATCCATCTTTAGCGTACTTGAATATAAACACTGCGCCACGATCGTTTGTAACTGAATCATCAGGTGATCCTGGTGCGCCTACAGCCAAATATGTGCCATCTCCAGACACACTAACTGATTTTCCAAACTCGCCGCCCGCTTCAACTTCTGGTGGAACAATTGACTGGTTGATGCCATAACTTGATCTAGCATCTCTATTGATCCAATGCACAGCGCCAGTTGAAAGGTTGTCTGAGCCTTGAACTTTTGTAACAGTGATAGTTGATGATGAATCACCTATATCTAATGGCTCTGCAATAAAGTCTGTGTTGCCTGTGTTTTTTACCCAAATTACATCAGTATCCCAATCAACATCTATAATGGTGCCAGTGGCTCCAGTTTCCGAACCTATGACAGTTGTGCCACGAGTGTATACCCTTGCTGTTGCAGTCAAAGTTAATTTAACAATGTCTCCAGTACTAGGCGATCCAGCAAATATTCTGGAGCCATCTTTGGTAATGGTTAAACTTTCACCAAACCTGTCTCCTCCTGCTGAGTTGCCAATATCTAATGCAATTTCATTTCTAAGTGTGAAATTTTCATCCGTTGTATTTCTTAGATATGCAAATACTTTGTTTGCCCCTGGCGCACCAACCGCCAAATATAGATTGTTAGTGTCGACTGCAACTGACGTCGCTATTTCTCCATCTGCCTCTCTTTCATCAGCAAAAGTTTGTTCTCCAATGGAATAATCTGTATTAGCAGATTTTTGATACACTTTCCATAAACCGTTGTCAGGATATTGTTTTGTGTAATTGTTATCCACATACACATAATCCCCTAATGCAAATCCTTTTGTAGGAGTAATAGTTTCAAGATCATCAATGTCGTTGATTCTTATACTGCTTAGTTTAGATACAACTCCTATGGCATTTGTGCTATCAAAGGTACCGCTGTAGTCAACACTGAAAGTGGTCAGGTCATCTGTGCTGTCAGTAAGTTTAACTTGATATATGCCATCAATAGAATCATTAGTATCTGTAATCACAACATAATCATTAGTGGTCAATCCATGAGGAGTGTTGGTTGATATTTGCAATGTGTTATCAAAGGATTTGTAAATATTGGAGTTTATATTCAATGAACTTACACGCCTAATGTCCCAATCACCACTTAGTGTATTTGCTATCCATATGGTGTCTCCTTCTTTTAGATCTGTTGCATCCACTAAAAGTAATTCACTTTCGTTGAATACTGTTTTTGTGGCCTGAGCAGGTAAAACATATCCAGCAACTGGAAATTTAAAAATTGCTTGTGTAGTGTTTTGATGATTATCATAGTCATACATGATAAAAGGCGCACCACTAAATGCATAAGGCTTTATGAAAAGATCATTTGCACGTTCATTTAAGTTTAGTACAGTTTCTGTATCATCTTTGTTTGATTCTTGAATATTGTACACCAACCTATTTTTCCTGTGCTTGGATTCATCAACTGTAAAAGCAAATTCTTGTTGTGTTCTGTGTCCACCAAATTCGCCTACCCTAAACGCATAATCTTCAAACAAATTGTATGATACAGTTTGCCCGGTTTGCGGTTGTGTCTTAAATTTTTGTATTGGTGATATGGTGCCTTTTTCTTTTAACATTCCTTGATAGAATTTGAACTGTGTAAGTTCTTCTAGACCAAGGTCGTTAAAATAATCTCTCTGTTGATATGCTATAAGATGTTGGGCATATCTCTGCTGTTCTGCATCAAAGTTATCAGAATCCAAAGAATAAAAATCACGGAATGCTTCAGCTTTTGCGTCCCAGTTGGGCAACATTTGTTGTTTAGGCGCTTCGTCTTTCACTGACCAATTGGTCCCTACAAAATTTTCTTCACTGGTATGATTATTAATTGCAGTGTAATTTTTTCCTTGATGCACAACATTCTCACCAATTCTATAATCCTTATATTGTTGCCAGTCACTTATTTTTGCTTGATCTAAAATATAACCAGGAGCATACAAATCACCATTCCAATTTGCTGTTCTAAAACCAACTAGTTTTACTCTATCCTGTCTATTTCCCAAGGAAGGATCAAATATGACATCACTAAACTGTGAAGCATTATCCAGTAAAATTAAATGTTCTTTTTGTATTGCTCTTATATCTGCATTATATACTCCGTCCTCTGTAGGATTTACACTTATTACAAATTCACCATCTTGCCTTTTGGTGGCTAAATTATATGGACTTATCGGCAAACCATCCTGTTGTAAAACTGTATAAAATTGATCAGTGTCTGTGAGATCGTCTCCAATTGTGTTTTCTCTTTTGAATTTTAAAGATTCAGCTGCTGGCGATAAAGTAATCACTGCATCGTTGCTCCAATTTTGTGTTGTCCAAAATAAAAATTCTTTAACACTTAGTTCCCAGTTTGCAGGCTGACTTAGTTCTTTTACAAAATTATCAAATACAAATCCTTGATCTTTTAGATATTCATTGTATCCCAAAAGGAAGTCAGCCACTTCCTGTGTGTTTTTAAATTCTGTGCCATATGGTATAGTGGTTGCAACTGTGTCATAGTTTTTGTATTTTCTCACCGCTACTCCACCTTTTAGTGGTAGGGCCGCTCCTATTTCGCTCCAATTTGATTCATCAAAACTTTGTCCTGAACTTACGCTTTGTAAGGCACGATAAAATATTCCACCATTTTTTACAATTATGCCTTGATTGTAAAATCCACCTGGCTGCCATTGTGAAAAAGATTCAGTGGTTGCTCCAACTCTTACAAGATTAAAGTCATTGAATTTTTTTGGGGCAAAATAGTTAAATGTTCTTGTATAATTAGAATATCCTGATACTTTGAATCCATTTGCAGTCTTTTGTACAATGACACCACTGTAGTTTGCAGTAACAATAGGTGCACTTTTGTATAACAATATATCAAAATTTTCTTGTGGTAAAAACACGCCTTGTGATGTGCTTTGAGGTGACACGCTACCAACTGATATTTGTATGTTGTCCTTGTTTGTGAAGCCTCCTAGCTTGTAGGATAATTGTACGGATATGTTGTCTAATCTATTTGCAACATATGTTGAAGGTGTATATCCAAGATGCTTGATATAATCAAACAGCACATTAACATAACCTACAGTTGATACAGTAGATGAAGGCAAGAAATAATCATTTACTGGTTGTCTATAAAGACCATTATATACATATTGACCTAATGTGTTTTTGTTGATCCTGCTGACATCAAAAAGTATACCCGCATATTTTCCAGGCTTTGCTAAAAATTTTGCAACTTGTTCAGCAAATCGATAACTTGACGATCTTCTCCATGCTGTTTCAGGCGGGCCATAATCGCCATACTCCCAATTGGCTTGTTGGTTCCTTTGAAGTATGGTTGATGCACCCAATATACCTGCGTTGCCAGGAGTGGCAAGTTTTCCTGCTTCGGTTACTGGAATGCTGTCATATATCGATGATCCCCGAGCATACCTTGTGTAATGTCCTTTTCTTGATCCTTCTGCTATATTTCCAATAGCAACATCATTCCACAGTAACAAGTTGCCACTTGTGTATGGTGCTTGGCCATATCGTGTATCCCACCAATCTGGTTTGACAGAGAAGCCAAACATTTCCCAAGGAGTCAAATGTGGAGTGTCTGTATCATACCATTGTTTGTATATTGCACGCCAATGCCCAGGTAGTCTAGTTTGATCTACTGCGTTTGTATACGATGAATAGTTCCAAGTGAAGTCATTAGCTGCGTCATATGTGTCATTGGTAGTATAATCAATTGCATTTGTTCCGGACCAGGAAAAAAAGTCTCTTGCCAAAAGATCATTTACTTCTTTGCTAGTATACTCATTGTCCCTATAAAAACCATAATCTATATTGATTGCGTCTGGATCAAAACTTACTTTTATGTTATTGTATATCCTTTTTTCGAATTCTAATAAAATGTCATCCCTATAATCTCCATATGCTATTGTTATGGATCCATCATGTCCTTTAATCACATCCAGTCCTAGTCCATCATCGGTCTGATATGTGTCATCTTTAAATTTGCTTGGTTCAAAGGCCGGAGCCAGTCCAAGTTTGGCAGGAGTGTCAGGCACAAAACTACTATTGGTTGCATCGTATTCAACAATTTTTATAACATCATTTGCAGACAAATTAGTTTTTATTTCTACGCCATGCTGATTGGATGAATCAGTGATGTCAGTGAATTCATAATCACTGCCGTGTATAAGTTGAATTTTGTTTAGATACACATACACTGCCCGCTTTGACAATGTGTTTAAATTATGTTTTTGACTTATTGGATAGTTTACAATTTGTGAATCAACAACTGTGTAAGTATTAACTGTTTTGTCATTGCTGTATCCAATCATGTCTGTGCCTGCAAAAGCCATTGAGTCATTTTTATTTGCATTTATTAAAGCAATTAATTCGTCTAAATTAGCATCAATATCTGCGTCTAAAGATACTGTTTTACTTCTTTCAATTAAACTTTGTTTGTATTTTTCATATTCTCTTGCACTGTACCGCATGGCTTTTACTAGATTAAGAACATCATCTTTAAGTAAAATGTGTGCCAGTACGTCCGATCCTGAATGTTGCATAATCAAAGAACCATATGCAAACATGTCAGGTAAATCTCTTGAATTATTCGGACCAATTGATGTGCCAGTGAACCCACTATTTTCATACGTGCCTAATCTGTAATGCTTAATAATATCTCCCAAAGTAAATTTTTCAAAATTATTATTTTTGGAGTTTCTTTGGAGAGATAATGGCACTTCAAAAAATCCTTTTCCAGATGGAGTACCAGTCTTACTATGACACTTGACCGTGATAATATTTCCTGGCTCAACAACTTCATCAGTCTTGACGTACAATCGATTGTTGATTGTCTCGGTAGTGTATGCCGTAATAACATCTCCATTAAGTAAAACTTGCACTGTAAGATCACTTAGATTAGAAGCATCATTATAATGATCTATTTCAAAAAATTGTTCTTTAATATTTGATTCATAAGTTCTTATAATTTTTTGACTATCAACAACTTTATGTTTTTGCCAGTTGTTTAATTTAATTAAATTTGTCGAGCCTTTTGCGTATTTGTGTAGATGATATTGTCTAATTGGTTTTTCAATGATTACTCCTTCTTCAACATATTGAAATTTGGATGAATTAAAAGTATCATTAATTCTTATATCATTTATTAGTCCAAGTCTTTCATAAATTACGTTTGTACCATACACAGTGTCAGGTGTGCCTTGTGTTGTGTCTGTTGCCACCTCAAACAATGTTGATCCTACAAAATTACTTGACACATAAGTTGTTAAGTTACCGAGGGATACATGATCATCATCAAAGACATCAAAAAGTGGCTTTTGATTGATTTCTGTTTTTTGTTGTGACTTGATCCAAACATTGTCCTCTACATGATAGACTACGCCTTTATTGTTGCCTCGTCTGGCTGTGACACTTAGCATTTCTGTTGCTAAAAAAGATTCATTTAACACTAATTGTAATACTGTACCAGAGTCCAATTCATTAGATACCTGGACAAAATCAACTTGGAATATTCTACTTTGTTGGTTGGGATCAGCAGTAAAAATTACTAGATCGCCTTTTCTTAACGCTGTGCCGTCTGCAAAATAACCTTCTTCACCTTGCACTTTAGACAATGCATCTGTTGTTTCAGTGTCAATGACATCTATTAGTCTACCTGTGTTACCATGATTAAACAGTTCAAGATTTGGTATAAATTCAATTATAGGACGTTTAGCCCTGATGCCTTCAGTAACTTTAATGCTTATGTTTAATTTTTTTTCTGTGGCTTTAATTGCATCAATGTGTACCCACCTGTTTGCTCTTGACCAAGCATTTAGATCTTGTGATGCCCGATTAATGGTCCAATAATCCAAAGTTGTGCTTTGACTAGTTGTGTTGTCAAATCCAACAGTATCAAATCCTTCTGTGCCATTAGCATCAAATATTTGGCCTGTCTCTGTACCATATGATTCCACCACTTCATGTTGTGATATGTCTGTTAAAGTGATACTGTCTCCTACTCCATCTACAAAATATTTTTTGTTAAGATATGTGGATGCTGATCCTGACGTAATTTGTACATTTACAGTGTCAGTTAGTTCGAATCCTGTGGTGTCTGTGAAACTTATACAACCTTCAATGGCTTCTGCAGGGTCGAAACTTTCTAGTTCAAGGTCTTTAATTATTATTCTACCCTTCATAGCAATGTGGTTACCACATTGATAGAATAAAACATTTTCAACATTAGATGAGGAATCATTAGCGGGCACTTTCAATGTAACTGTCCCTTCTGCAACGCCATTGTTTTCTACATATGTTGATTCAAATTGATCATCACTGCCTGTGCCATATTGAGTTTTAATATAAAATGGATGTCCAGGAGCATTGATATCAAACTTGTATGTGCTTCCCCTGTACACAATTATGTCGGGATTATCCTGATTTACTTTATTAGAAAACACGTAGGCACCCTGTGCATTGTTAGTAACACCTATAGTTGAGGTAGTCCCAGATCCAAGCACTAAGGTGATCGGAGTAAGATTGTTTGATATCCAATAGTACTGTCTGTAGTTCACAAACTTGTCATGGTCAATTGGTGGTGCATATGCATATGATTCTTGTTCCCAAAGTCTATCATGTTTGAGTGAAGATCCGCCCTGTGCCGCAACTTCATTTACAGCGTCGATGTATTGTGATGCAAAATCAACTGTGTTTCCATCTGATTTGTATGCCACAGTCGGTTCAAGTTGATAACTTTGTCTTTGATCTGTTGACTCATCAACATATACATCAGAAGTTTTGTAAGAAGGACGATACTTTTGTCCTACGTATGCACTAAGTCTTTCAAGCACACTTGGTTCGATAAGCTGATCTAATGTAGAGTTGATAAACCTTTTATTTTTTTCTGTTTGGAAAATTTCAGGTAATAATTTTGAACTTGATCTAGTTGACTTACTCATTAATAATAGCCTCCACTAGATGACGTCGATGTTGTTGTGGTGGTTGTGCCAGTGCTGGTTGATGTACTGGTTGATGTCGAAGCCGTGCTAGTGGTTGCTACTGTGCCAGCGGTGGTTGTTGAGGCCACATCAGCACTTGTAACCACTGTGCCAGTTGCTTTTAATTTTTCTGCACTTAGAGAGTTAATTACTTCAACGTTATCCACTGTTGCTGATGATATAAAGATTTCATTGTCTTCTGCAAATACTTGGAACAATGATCCAAAACCGGAGGCGGTCTGAGCAGGTACGATCACAACACTTAGTAGGTCAGGCGCTAGTTGGTTGTGTATGTACGCCGCTAATTCTGTAAAGTAAAACGTATCGCCAAAGTCCCAAAAGTCAATCCTAAAATAATCATTTATTGCCGCAACTACATTAGATTTGATTTGATTATCACTGACTGTGGTTAATGGATTTTTGACCACCTTAAACTGTGCCTGTAAATTTGCGTTTGCACCAGGACCAAAAAGTAATGAATACTGTCCAGGATTGAATATTATCTCATCGCTTACTGACTTTAATCCATCTAAAGTTGCAAGATACTGATCTTCTAATGAAAATATTGTTGGAGCATCAGGCTTTGTTGTAGATTGGTTGTTTCTCAACCATGTGCGTAATGATTCGTCATATGATTTTGTAATGACATATAAGTCAATAATATTTGATACACTAGGATCTATTCTTCGATTCCTATTTGCACCGTGACTATAATTGTATATTAGATCTTGTCTACCTAATTTTGCTTTGTATTGTGTTGGTGTTGATGTTGTGTCGGTGGTGCTATCATATTGGGCAAAAGTATCTGTAGAGTGAAAATAAAATAATTGGTTGTCTGGATATACAGAAAAATCTGTAATATCCGTAGAAAGACTTGTAACATAAAAATTTGTTTGACTTATAACATTTTCTTGATCAAAGCCATTTACTGTCACAGTCTCAAAGAATACGTATTTGTCTTTTACCTCTGTAGTTGGTGAAACTATCGTTGTAAAAAGGTCTGGATTGTCGATGACGCCATCATCATCAGAATCAAAAAAGCCAACTTTCACTTTTCTTGTGTCATTGTATCCATCTGTGCCTGTCACATTGCCCACTATTTGCCAATCATAATCATATGTGAGGCTTGTTGCAAAATCAGGCCCTGTGTTACTTTTAACAATTCTTATTTTGTCCTTTATTGTTGTGCCTGTTTTTGGATCAACAATTTTTGCATTTGGATCAAAATAAAACTTATTTTTTGTTGCTGACTCAAAAATGTATTCTGAGGATCTATAAGTCACGGTGTAACTTACGCCATTTGTTTCAAACTTAAACAACCAACTATTATCGAGATTTGCACCACTGGTGTCGCCCTGCTGACTAAGATCAAATGTACCACTGCCAAGATTATCTTCGCTAACAATGGACCAAGTTTCACTGCTTGTATTATATGAAATACCAAAGTCTTTGTATTCAACAACATTGTCAATGATAGAATCTGATAGTGTAGCAGTAATATTATCAACAAAGTTTGGAATTATTTCGCTTAATATGCCAGCTGTAGGAACAAGATCATTTAAAACTATTGGTCCTGTGCCATCTGACAAGTTTCCCAGTCCACCATTTGATCCATCTCCATCAACTGATACAACTTTACTCCAAATCACATCAGCAGATCCTGGATGCCCTCCTGCACCAGTCATCACTGTGCCAGACTGTGGCATAAAGTGTGATCCAGACACTGGTGTAAATTTTAGTAACGCTCCTTTTGTGACAAATTTTAAATTTGTTGTTACGCTTGTGCCAACACTCACCGGGCCAGTGTCTTTAAAATAACCAGTCACTTGATTGGTTGTTTGTGTGCTTTTATTCCATGTAATTGATGCTGGTGGTGTAATACGTCCATAATTTTTATAATAGTATTGTTTCAATGCAGGCGATGTAAATGCATCTGCCAAAGTTGTGTTTATTATTTTTTCAACATCATCCCTAGTAGTGAATTGGAAATCAAAAGTTTGTGTGCCTTCTTCTTGATATAGATAACCATCATCTGATACAACATTTACTGGAGAATAAACTCCTGTTGGATCTAACACATCTAAAAATCTTGACACGCCAGAAGAAGATCTTACTTGTGATTTAACTTTTGCAATAGATTGGTTTTTTGTCAAAGGCAAAATTTGATAGTCTTCTGCAGATATAGCTCTATCGTTTGTGTAATAACTTTGAGGTGCTTGTGTTTTGATTTCTTGTACAGACTGCGATCTTGCGGCGTTGGTTACACTACTTTGTAAACTTGCGGAAAAAGTAAGTGTGTTGGTTTGTCCATTTTTGCTGACATAATCTAAGGACACTTGTATGTTCTGCATGTCTGTGGTGTTAATATTGTAGGTCAAACCATTGCTTTGTCGGAAATAACATCTAAAGTTTCCTTGTGGCAAGGTGCCATATACTCCATCTGAAAACACAAGATCGATTTGATCGTTTGTCTTGGTTACAACTGCAAATTGGTTCAATATGTTGTTTGCTAATTGATTGTAAATTATGTTGTTGCCTACAATGGCAGGAACTTTTGTCCAACGTTGATCTATGATTCCATTTTGATCAAGTTTGTATAAAAACACATCATCGTTATTAATATTGTTTTCTTGAATAGACACCACTGTGTTTGGCGCTGTGTTGGTGATACTAAAATCTTGAGAATTAAGTGATCCTTGCCTGAAATGGAAAAAGTATCCTGTGTTGTTTGATCCAAAACCTCTTGTATCATTTCTGTATAGTAATGTCATGGAGTTGCCAGGAATCGGTGCTTCTTCATATATGAAACTTTCATTTGCAAATGAACAAGGAACTATTTCGAAAGGCATGTTGATGCCATTTATGTTTTCACTGAAGGGAACAATTGGCACATCAAGATTAGCCCCATTTATTCGGTATAGTTGTGATGCAATGCCAGATATGGTTGCACTAAGTTCTGGCTTGTTTATAAACTGGTTTCTTGGCAGTGCGGCATTAAGCACTGCATTAAATTGATCTTCCCAATTGTCGTTTGTAAGATCGTTCCAAAGTATAGGAGTATTGGCTATGTTCTGTCCATTGGAATCAAAAACATCTTGTGTTGTTGTAACAGATAAAATTTTTAAAAAGCCTGATCCTGCTGTGTTACGCTGTGACTGATATGATATCAATCTTGCAAGACGCAACACTGATTCTTTACGTTCAGCAAGATCAATAAAATTTTCCCTTGCATTTAGATCAACCCTGTATGAAATAGATTGTGCCACGTAGGCAATCATGTCAATGAGTGCCACATACTCTGAAGATTCTATAAAGTCATTGAAGGACTCTGGATAATTCAACTGTAGGTAATCAATAAGTGTACGTCTTATGGTGTCAAAGTCATAGGACTTGAAGTCAGCTTGTTTAAAAGTCCTGTACAGTTTTTGCCACACTGTGTTGGCCAATAGAGTATTTTGTCTCGTGGTGGATGCCATATTGAATATTTATAGCAATCTAAATATGACTACTTAATAACTTCCGGAGGAAGCACTGAAAAATTGTCCTGGGCCTTGCAATAAACCTTGTTCGGAATCGAATAGCAGATTGATGGTCTCACCAATAGCGTAACCAATGTATAAAACAGTCATTTTTACAGACAACCCTTGTTCAAATTCTTGCACTTCAATTTGATCGAGTGTGACTCGAGGATCATAGTTTACAACTGATTCCACATCACTAATTACAGCGTTTTTTGTTTCATCGTCTAATGGATCGAACAGATAGTTCCATATGTCGGTGCCAAATTCTGGATTTTCTAACTTTTCACCCTTACGGATATTGAAATGATTCAACAAATCTTGTTTTACTAATTCAATATCATACAACTTTGAGTCCAAAAATTCTCTGCCCTGTGTAGAAAATCCTTTGAACACCTGCGATGCTTGTGTGGTTCTTGTTGTACGTTTGTTATCTTTGTAAGATATTACTGCCATTTTTTATATTTAACCTGCAAATACATCAGTGCTTCCAGTGGCCGCATCACCACAGGTTGCTAAATCTCCAGCGTTACACACTGCTTTTTCATCAACAAATATTCTAGTTGAACCAGCAACCATTGTTGCGGCATTGTGTGGCGCTATGCCATGTGATGCCACTGCATCACCATTTACAATTACTTCTTCTCCGTTGGCAAACACTTTAGTTTGACTTGGGATAAGATCGCCAACTGCTGTGTCATTATCTCTACATATTCCAGGCATTATGTTATGTTCCTCGTGTCGGTAGCCTCACGGTCAGTGTGTCCTGCGTTAGTTTCGGCCTTTTTGTTTTCATGTTCAGCATATGGTTCTACCGTTGGCACACGTTTCATTATTGATTGTTCCTGATTGACTCCTACATTTTTGAATGTCGTTAGTGCTGTTAAAACACTTGTTAAAACTTTACCAGTGGTGTTAAAATGTATTTCGTTGTCAGTGTTTACTAAAAAGTCGTTTGTCGCAAATGTTTTTACATCATTGCCTGCACGTATTAGACCATCTGTGCCAATAAACAGTTCAGTGTTGGCTGATGATTCTATGCGTACTCTACCAGTGGTTGCGGATATGGAGGAGTTTCTTAGATTAGGAGTTGCATTTTGTCCTGTGGCTTTGATGTTAACATTTCGTCCAGCTTCAAGATTGATGTCACGTTCTGCTCTAAGATTGAAATCATTATCGGTATGCACACTTACAGAATCACGGGCATAGATATCCACTTTGCCGTCTTTAGAAAATTCTAACCATGCTGTGCCATCATTATTGATAATGTATGCTAATCCTTCTGTGTTATGCAGTAATAATTGTGCACCTGAACGTGTCCTTAAACTAATCATTTCATTTTGTATTTCCGTTACATCGTTGTTGCCTTCCCTTAGTCTTGGAGTGCCATCATCCATTACAAAAGTGTTTCCACCAAGTCGTGAATGTGCTACTGAACTAAAGTTAAATTCATTGTTAGAGTCTTGATAAATTTTGCCGTGTCTATTAATTGATTCTTTTTTGTCTACCTTTTGCCCGTCGAAGTCAATAGGGCCTGGAGTGGATATGCCAAAAACTTGTGATGGGGTTTCTCGTCTTGCGGATGAGGTAGTGGTACCACGCACATCATCAGAGATTAGGCCTTGTTTAATAAGTGCGTCTGCTTGAGGCACGTGAATTGGTCGAGTAGTGAACGCATTATCAACCCTTGCTGTCCTATTAATTCTTTCTGTTTGATCTATTTCTGCTTTACGTTGTGCTTCTGCAACAGGCACATTAGTCAAGGATAAATCTGTGCTGTAATTTGTTTCTTCATTGGAATCAGTAAAATTGGTACTGGATGCTTTGCCTGGCGTCATGTTATTCATGTAATCGTCAAACACACATCCTATCCAGTATGCCTGATTAGGATTACCGTTGGCAAACATCACAAGAACTTTAGTATCTACGTCTGGAGGAATCATCCAAAAACCATATGACTTCTGTGTATTGGAAAAATTCCTTGGGTCCTTTTTTGTATCTGCTAGAGGTGTCTGTCCTGCAAAAGGTGAACAGTATTGGCATGCAACTGTTTGTGCAAATTGTTCTTTGCCTCCTTGGCCTTTGCGTTCTTCATACTTGCCATGTAGTTCCGGAATATGGACAAATAATCTACCCATGCGATTTACATCGGTTGGATTTTTGACATATCCTACGTATGGTCCTGGAAATTGCGTAATTTGTTGATCTATGTCTAAGACTTTTTTTGTTCTATTTTCCGCCATTAGTTATTACCATATTTTGTAAATTGTTTTTCAGCAATGGTCAAAGCTTCTTCTACAGTCTTTGGAATCACCTGTGCCGTTGGACTTACTAAATTTTTGTATATTGCTTTTTGTGTCTTGTTAAGTTTGTTATATCTTGCAGTTACATTACTAGTGGTGTTGTCACTCTCCAATTGACTTTGTGGCAAAATGGGATTTGAAGGAATAGTTGCGCCAGCTAGATCAATTGTTCCAAATCTAGCAAGTGATTCTCCAGGCTCAATGCCATTGCTTCCAATTTTCACTGCATTTGTTTGTGGAAGATTCTCACGTGCTTGATCGTTTGTTTGATGCCTCATTCTGACCATTTGTAACACATTAGTAAATATGCCTCCTGCAAACCTTGACTCACAGATAAAGACTTTGTATTGTCCTTCAAAAAATGCCGCATCTGCAATCTTGAACAATCCGGTGTTATCATCCAGATCAGTTGGAGTTTTAAAATTAATTTTTACAAACACTTCACGTTCGTCTGCCATAATAGCACCATTGATATCAATGTTAGGACTATCTTCTAAAAAAGAATTTTGAAATGATTTATTCCTAACACTTTTTTGCTCTATCCACAAAGGATCACCAAGTATTTCCATCTGAGTAACCAGTAAATCTGCTGATGGATCTTGTATTATCTGTTCAAATATTGTGGCCACTTCGCCATTAACTGTGTTTAGGTCGGCAATAAATCCATCCTTCCTGTAACGCACTGCTTCGGTGGTCACCTGCGTTGTCCCTACGCCATCTTGTTCAGTGGTGTCTTCATTTACGTCTTCTGATGGACGTTCGCCAGATGCCGCATCGTTTGACTGTCCTGGACCTGTTTTTTTAAAATATGGGATTGCCTGATAGAAGCCAAATCTGTATATGACATTGAAATCTAATATGTCTTTATTTTTACCAGTGTACAAATAGTTGTATTCACGAACAGGAATAACATTACTAACAATGTCATCGGGCTGTTTGCGGAAATAGTTTTCGCTGACCAGTTGGTCTCTCAGCACCCAAATAAATTTGTACAATGGCCTATTGCCACCGCCGCCACCTGTGACATTTTTTATCTCTAATCTTGTTTGTGTGCGTAAAGTTTTTAAAAATCCATCCTTGCCAATAGGATTCATGTCAGCGTCAAATTGATTCCTATAAAAAGTGCTTTCTCTTACTATTGCTTCAATAAAAGCCTGCATGGATGTTCCAGCTGGCACTGTGATTTGTCTATTGTTTGTTTTGCCTGGTGCACTGGCATTTACATTTGATATATTAATAACATTTTGTGATGATGAATTGCGATCATATGGTATCTTTGCCTTGACTATTTCTTCCCGAGACTCTGCTCTACTAAACACATATTCATCAGGTTGATTAATCCTGTTTTCACTGAACAGTGTTTGTAAAGTGGCATTGTACTTGTTAAAAAAGTCATCTATCACATCCCCAACAGTTCTTCCGGTGACCGTAATTTGTTCTTGAGTGACTCCATGTAATTCTGTCAGTCCAAGATATGTTGCTGGCACAGCTTGTATTTGATATGTTGTTACACCTGCCTCAACTCTTAGTTCTACAGCAAAAATATGGATAGGAATAATTCTTGTGCTGTATCCAATTGGAGCTCCTGATGGATCTCCATTGTCGTCCACTCCTTTAAATTCAATTTTCATTTGATACACTGCTTTGAGATGGTTGTCATATCCTAAACTTTTAGATGCTGTGATTAGAGCATCAATGAAAGATGTGCCAAACGGTTCTGTGACTTCGAAGGATACCTGAAATACTGTACCAGATTTTCCTTCTGATGTTGGAGAAACAGTGTTTACAACTGCTAGATTATCAATATAATAATCATTGCCCAATACACCATCTCCCTGTGGCCCTTTACCTCCACTTTTTGCAATTAGTATTTCGTCACCTTCTCCGGCGTCGTTAAATTTTGTAGAACTAATACAACTCAGTGAAAGAAGATAATTTACAGGTTCAAAGTCATGCAATGGATTGGTTCGAGGTGGCCTTTCTGATCTAGTATTAGAAGTGCTTGAAGATTCAAGTGCTAAATTTGTACCAAAGGATGCAAAGTTTGACTGTGGTGCACCTATTTCATTGATAAGTCCATTGTTTTTTGATATCTCTTCTACATCATCCAAGACAAGTCTAGCATCAGCTGGCTTTTGGCTATCTGCCACTGTGGTAAGGAATGTTGGATCACTTATACTTTCCAGTTTGTTACGTTGTGACTGATTATTCGTTGTAGAAAATTTTCCTAATCTATTGATAGACATCTATTATATCCCCAAGTATGTTTCTAGTGTAGTTTTCTTTGGAATACGTATTTGAGTGCCTGCTGTAAAATCATATATGGGATCTGTAATTACATCCATGTTTCTGTGTGTAAACACCCACCATAATTTAGCAGATCCATAAAGATCAAACGCAAGTAGGTCCGGACGTCTTTCATAGAATGAGTCAATCTCATATAAAATGTCGTCAGCTTCAAAAGCAAAAAGTCTTTTGCTCAGTATTCCAAGTGTCTCAGTGCCTTGCCCTGTTGTGTAGTAAGGAGATGTTTTGGCATACTGTGCCATTAGATGAAGCCTTGATTTTTAGTTAATCTTCCTGATGCAAAATCCTTGAGATTAAAATTGTTAGAAATTTTGTTTCTTGAGTACACTGGTACCACTGTAATAGATATCAAAGAGTCGGTTGGTACATAGTTTATTGATCCAGCACTCTCTTTCGCTAAGTTTGGAGTGGGTGATCCTAAAATGGCATTTCTTTGTCCTGGAGATATATCAGGCCTGTTTAGTTCCTCTGGTGCGTATCTGTTTGCCGCACCGAATTGGCCTGTGCCTACTCTTACATTTGATTCACTGCCTGTTGGCACACTGACTCCAATGTAATCCACCTGTTCCCTCAATTCAACTGTAAAGTTTGTTATTATAATTGGAACATCTCGATAGACAAAATCACCATAGCCATTCATTCTACATACTGGAGGTGGGTTGCCTTGGTTTTTGCCTGCACCATAATACATTTTTGTTACTGTTCTTAAAAAATGTAATGATGCCAACCAATTGCGTCCATCTGCTTCTGTTTGCACTGGAAAAGATCCTGCAATGGTCATTTGATCCACTTGTGAATTTTGATAAGCATAATATGGATAGTTGTTGTGTATTACTGACCGAGCATCGTATGCCGCTGAGTGAGACATATTAATAAATGGCGTAACTGGAAATCTAATGCCTTTAATTTTTTGAAATGCTCCTGGAAAAATTGATTCTCCTGCCATTAAATCTGCAAAAACAGAATCTGTCACAGTGATCTTTACTGCCCAGTCTCCTGTTGACGAAGGCGATCCAACATTAGACTGTAAACTTGATTGTGTTTTTGTGTTGAATATACCTCCTATAGGCAACCCAGCTTGGGATAATCTGTTTGCTACAGATCCAACTGCTCCAGTAAGGAAGTTAGATCCTCTATTTAAAAAGTTCGAGAAAGTTGCCATTACAAATATTTATTGCATAAATTAAGTGTATAGTTTATAATTAACACATGGCAGTAAATTATCTCAACAACAAGGACATGTTATCAGAAATACACAAGTCCAAGTCAACATACTGTGCTTTTATATCAGATGATGACAAACAATATGATCTGATTTTACCCTCGGTCAACAAAATAAACATTCGCACTGTAGCCGAGGCCAAAAGAGAACGTGCAAAACGTATATCTAAACGCACAGGTGAAATTATCAAACCACAAAACTTTGATAAAAATGATGTTGTGTTTAGGATTATGACATTTGATCACATACCAAACTCCAACAGAAAGGCCAAACCAAAAACAGTTGCAGATTCCAAAATGAAAGTAAACTTTCCACCCTTCCAACATTGGCGATATAACGACGCAGGTGAATTAATGTGTGTTGGAAAATCACATTGGAAGGAAGGACTACAAAATGGTAGATTTTCTGTTGATCATGGCAAAATGACCAATAAACTAGCAAGGATGTTTTTATTGCTGACACAAAGATATGGCACTAGAGGCAACTGGCGTGGTTATACATACAATGACGAAATGCAAGGTCAAGCACTGATGCAACTATCTCAGATTGGTTTGCAGTTCGATGAATCCAAGTCTGATAATCCTTTTGCATACTACACTGCCGCAATCACAAACTCTTTTACAAGAATATTGAACGTTGAAAAAAAGAATCAGGCTTTACGCGATGATATCCTGCAAGAAAATGGCATGATGCCATCCCACACAAGACAAATGGAGTGGGAAATAAAACAAAAAGCAGAGCGTGATCTTGCCGCTAAAAGCAAGAAGTTTTGATGTAGTTTGCAAAAGCTCTATGAGCTCCAGTGCCAAAGTGTCCGCCTTCATCTCCAAGGTCTCGAGCATGATTCTCAAAACTGTCTAAAAATAAATTTTCAAATGTTTTGCCATTGGCCAATAAAGATTCTTTGTCCTGGCTTGACACAAGGAAGTGATAACAATCCACACGCCTCCATGCACACCATTGTTCCACAAAAAACACCTGTTGTAAAAAATGTGCTACATCCATATCTTTAGTATTGTGTGCAATGTATTTTGTATAGTCCACATCATGACTTCCGGTAATACGTTCCATTATATCTAAATCTTGGTAATTTCTACGTAAAAAATATGGCCATATCATTATGACTTTTTTTGGTGAAGGTGTCTCACCAAACGAATACAATATTCTAACACACTCTTCGCATGAAGCTCCCGGGAGTCCTAGATTATAAATTTTTTCTTCAACTTGCAGTTCTAACTGTACGGATACTGTTTTTCCATTAGGCACGTCGATGCCAAACACATTAGATTCACCTAGCACAAGGCAATGGTTTGACCAATCATCAAATTCATGTGTTCTATAGCCGTGGGCATTACAAGTGTAATTTTTGTAAGGGCCAAATTTTATGATGTTGTTTGAATAAAATCCATATTGCATTATTATAATAATTATCTTATAATAAAACTACATGCAAACTTTTAAACGTGCGGCTGTGTTTGCTGACATACACTTTGGAAACAAAGGCAATTCAAGACAGTTCAATGAGGACTGTGACAGATATGTGGATTGGTTTGTGGAACACGCCCAATCACAAAACTGTGACACTTGTATATTTTTAGGCGACTGGCATCATCAACGTGCTACACTAAACATTACTACACTGCAACACTCTCTTAAAAACTTAGAAAAAATATCTGCCGCTTTCGCACAAAACTATTTTCTTGTTGGCAATCATGACTTGTATTATAAAGACTCAAGAACAGTCAATTCCATCGAATTTGCCAAACACATTAAAAACTTAAACCTAATTCTGGAGCCATTGTACACAGAGGATTGTGCGTTTATCCCGTGGTTGGTGTCAGAGGAATGGAAGCAACTCAAGGACATGCCAGCAAAGCCGTACGTGTTTGGCCACTTTGAGTTGCCACACTTCCTAATGAACGCAATGGTCAGCATGCCTGACACAAATGAACTGTCTTCCAATGACTTGACACACCATGGTTATGTGTTTTCAGGACACTTTCACAGGAGACAGATGAAAGGCAACATACACTACATTGGCAATGCATTTCCACACAATTATTCCGATGCTAATGATTTCAGACGTGGCTACATGGTGCTGGAGCATGGTGGTGATCCTGTGTATCATGACTGGCCACACATGCCAGTGTATCAAACATTAAAACTTAGTGAAGTTTTACACAACACATCAGTGCTTAAAAAACGTGCATATGTTCGAGTAGACATTGACACTGAAATAACCTATGAAGAATCTAACTTTGTTAAAGATACTTTTATTGGACAATACAAACTGCGAGAAATGACTTTTATGCAACAGCGTGATATTACCCAACATGATTCTACAGACTTAACACAAGCATTCGAATCAATTGATGAAATTGTACATAGTCAGTTGATGGCTGTAGACTCTGAACACTATGATCGAAATCTGTTGTTGGAAATATACAAAAATTTATGATTAGACTTAAAACACTTACAGTTAAAAACTTTATGTCAGTGGGCAACGTGACACAAGCTATTAATTTTGAGGGGCATGATCTTACATTAGTGCTGGGACAAAACATTGATTTGGGTGGCGATGATGCAGGTTCACGAAATGGAACAGGGAAAACAACAATATTAAATGCACTGTCATTTGCATTGTTTGGTGATGCACTAACAAATATAAAAAGAGATAATCTTGTTAACAAAACAAATGAACGTGGTATGGTGGTATCATGTGAATTTGAAATTGATGGCAAAAACTACAAAATAGAGCGTGGCAGAAAGCCGGCCACCATTAAGTTTTATGTAGATGGAGAAGCCGATACAGATGATGAAGCACAAGGTGACTCTAGGGAAACACAAAAAGACATCACTAAAATATTAGGCATGTCACACATAATGTTCCAAAACATTGTGGCGTTGCACACATATGCTCCTCCGTTTTTTGGATTACGTGCCAGCGAACAAAAAGATATCATCGAACAGTTGTTGGGTATAACTTTGCTCAGTGAAAAAGCAGAAGCACTCAAAGAAGAAACCAAAGAGACCAAAGAAGTAATCAAAGAAGAAGAAATAAGGTTGGATGAGATCCAACGCAACAATGAAAAAATACAATCTTCGATTGATGCACTGCAAACACGTCAACGTGGTTGGCGAGCACAACAAAAAGAAGAGATTCAAAAACTAACAGTGTCTTTGGAAGAGTTAATGAAAGTGGACATACAGCAAGAAATTGAGTTTCATAAAAAGTTAGAATTGTACAAAGAAAATTTTGAGAAAAAAAGAACATGGGAACGTGAGTTGGCCACTGTGCAAACTGCAATCAAACAGTCAACTAAACAACTGACTGACATACTTGATTCTATTGATAAAACACAGAACAAAACTTGTCCAACATGCGGTGGCACAATGGAAGATGAAAAACATCAGCAGATGGTTGATAAGTTAATTAAGGATCGCACAGAGTTTGAAGGTTATGTTGAAGAACTGGTGACACAGGAAACAAACTTGAGCGGAAAAATACAAAGCATTGGTGATCTGGATCAACCAGACACATACTATGACACAGCCCAAGAAGCATACAAGCATGAAAACACAGTGGAATATCTTGGACAACAACTTGAAACTAAAACCAAAGAAGTTGATCCATATGCAGAACAAATTGACGAATTAAAAACTTCTGCTGTACAAGAACTATCCTATGTAAAAATGAATAATTTACGCAAACTGCAAGATCATCAAGAGTTTCTGTATAAACTTTTGACTTCAAAAGATTCATTTGTGCGTAAGAGAGTAATTGATCAAAACTTAACTTACTTGAATTCAAGACTGGCATTTTATTTGGACAAAACAGGGTTGCCACATGAAGTTGTGTTCCAATCTGATCTTACCGTTGAAATAACAGAACTTGGGCGTGATCTTGACTTTGATAATTTATCCAGAGGTGAACGCAATAGACTTATATTAAGTTTGTGTTGGGCATTCAGAGATGTGTGGGAAATGCTGTATCACAACATAAATGTGATGTTTATCGATGAACTAGTCGACTCTGGTATGGACACAGCAGGAGTTGAAAACGCAATCGGCATACTAAAACAGATTGCAAGAGAACGCCACAAAAACATATATCTCATATCACACAGAGATGAACTGCAAGGTCGTGTTAACAATGTGTTGAAAGTGACTAAAGAAAATGGATTTACTTCTTACGCATTTACAGACATAGTTGAATAATCAAATTTTTTGCCATTCAGCATATATTCTATCGCCGCTGTCTTGTTTTAGTTCAGCGAGTCTGTAATTGTATTTGGCACAAAAATCAATGTTGTGTTGTTCTGTCCAAGGAAAAAACTTGACTTGTTGTACACCCTTCCATGGATGATTCGCTGTGCCTGGATTTTGTCTCCAGTATATTCTATCACCTTTGTGTGTTGTGCCTGCCAGTTTCTGTACCTGGCTGTTGACTTGTTCATAGGTGCCAAAGTTCAAACTGCCTAAACATAGATACACGTTAAAATCTTTTTTTGGTTTAAAATCTTCCCAACTGACAACTTCATCTGCAGAATCATTAGCAGGATCTATACCATACACTTGATCTCCGAGATGTTCTTTGAACAAATTATATCCACATCCAATGTCCAAAATTGTGTCTGTTGGCAAAAACTTTTCCAATAGTTTCCAACCAGAATATGTAAATTTACTATAATCTGGCCTCCAGTTGTCTCTAAAATATTTTAATTCTTGTACCATAATCTATACAAAAATTATATGCTAATGCTAGAATTTGTCAAAAGATTAAGTAAAATAATTTTCTAGTTTACCATCTCTACAGGTAGTGTTAACGATGCAATTTATTCCTTGATTTAGAAATCTACTGCTATCAAAAGGCAGCGGAATAACATTGATTCCATAGGATTCAATCTGTTTCACCATTTTGGGGTGATAATCAATTTGGTGTTTCATGAAAACAAAGTTATCTTCATCAATGCTGAGGCCATTTACTTCAAGAGTAGTGTTTTCGTAGTCATCATCTTGTAAAAACTCAGATACAATTTCAGGTGGAGTATAGTTCATCTTTTCAGCATGAATGACATCCCATTTTGCAAAATGATTAGGAAGTTTATTTTTCGGTATAGCAGACAAAAGCAAACCAGGCCGTAAAACACGAAAGTATCCGTCCAAATGACTTTGGGCTGTGTTTACTTCTATAAATTGGAATTCAGGAAATGTTCTCTCCAACCATATTCTGGCTCTTTTATTAAGAGTAAAACTCTCAGAATGGAATGCTACGTTGCCAATTGGTTCCACACAAGGTCCATCGAATAATGGCTCTGCCCATTCAAGATAGTATTCTTCGTTGTCATATTGATCAGGATGATACATAGGCCTTGGAGCAGATATCCATTGTGATCCGTTGTCAAAATATTCCTGCCATATGTGTTTGTACTGCACATAATCAAAAAATGATGACTCTTGTACAGAAGGAACCTCAACCACTGTGTTTGCCAAACATAAAAATGAATCGGATGGAGTGACTGGACTTTTGATTCCAGCTACATCAAAATATGGAGTCACGTATGTTTTGTTTTTATCATATGGGATTATTTTTGGTCTATCAATGTGTATGTCAAAGCTCCTAAGTATTTTTTCGAAGTGCTGGAATGTTTCGGATAGATCTGCCAACATTTCTTGAGTGTAATTTTTTCTCACAGGGTCTTCAATAATATCACACAAGCTCCAATTTATGTCGCCTAGTATGACTGACCGTAATCTAGTAAAACTATCAAATCTATTAATTTTTTTTATTGAGTTGGTCACGCTCTCTTGCCTCCTTTTGTTCTAAAAAAATTGGTGTCCATCTTATAGCTGCCAATAATTGTTTTTTATCTATGTCTCTTTTAGTTTGAAGATTTATTCTATCACCAATTAAAAAGTCCCAAACTATCTTTCCGAACCAACCAAATCTATGTCCACAAAATAAAATTTTTTTCCTTAACTCCTGTTTTTCTTGATCGGTGCCGTTTTGCCTAATATTTGTAATATAATCATTTTCATCAGGCACATATATTGCTTTCCAAGATGCTACAAGTTGATTATTGATACTCCATTTATCAAACATCAAATATTTGTTTGCTGTTTCAGATTCACCCTGCCAACTTATTGTAATACGTTTGACACTGCTTGATCGGAAATCATAATTATCATCTAGTTTTATATGATGTTTTATTCCAGGAGCAAAAGTTTTTGTGAATATAGTATCACCATCTATATCAATGCTAACACTATGTTCAGATGTGTCGTGAAACACTTTAAACTGTGTCCATATTGGTAATGTGTATCGATTAGATAATGAATCAACAAACTGTTTACGTGTTAATTTTTCAACAATCATTGTTAATTTTTCTAGTAAGTTTGTGTACCCTTACCCTTATATGGCCGTTGTACCAATCATCAGATTCTAGCACTTTATGTGCAAACTGTTCACGTGCTTCTACATAATTACATTCTGCTTTTGATTTACAAAAAAATAAAATTTCTCTTTTGAACTTGTCTTTTCCAATATGTTCAATGTCTTCAGTAAGTTTGTCACTAGATCCATAATATTCTCGCCAATCTGATTCAACTTGATATCGTCTTCTATTTTTTCTTCCTTTTAGTGGAGGACGAGACTTTTTAAACTGCACTAATTTTTTTCCTATATATTTTTTTCCGTTATCTAAATTGGTTATTAGATATACAAATCCAATTTTATCGGTAGGGATATCATCAACAGTTTTTCCTTGATACAACCAGGTCATTGTAGTAGTATATACTATATGCACCAGGCCTCACCAAGAATTGTTGAATCTATTGTCAAGTGGATGGAAACATTTGTCGAAAAACCACATCCAACATTTGGCAACATGCCGCCATGTCCTTATGCCAGACAATTCAGATTACAAAACAAAGTCAATATTATAGAGTGTAAAAATGTTGTGTGGGAGGATTGCAAAACACAAATGGATACATGGACTGATGAATGGGAAGCAGTCATATTGGCCTCCGAAGACACATCACTTGATCATCAACTGTTGTCACAAAAAGTTGCAGATCTAAACAAAGAATACAAAACAAAAGATCTAGTTGCATTGGAGGATCATCCTGATAGTGTTGAACTTATTGATGGCATAGCCATGAACCATGGCACACTAGTGCTGGTGGTCATACAAAGGTTGAAAAGACTTAATCAATTTTCCAGTAACTTAAAAAAAACAAAATACTATGACCAATGGAGTGAAGAAAATTTAGATGATGTTGTTACTTGGAGATTCAAGAAATAGGAGGTTTGTGCAGTCCGTACACGCCTTTGTAAACATTTTCAAGATCGCTAAGATCTTCAACAAAATTATCCGCTTTGATATGCATTAGATACACTCCTGTGTCAGTGCTCCACTCTTTGCCTGTCCACCACTGGAAGCCAGGAATCTTGCATTTGTATTCACAGCTTTTGTCATAGGAAGCTCCCAAATAGAACCAATTGTATCCCTTCTCGTGTGCTGTTCTTATTTCATGATCCATGCTGTATTTTCCAAGATGTAGACTAGGGTTGGCATAGTCCCAAGCATACTGCCAATTGTCTATTGAATGGCCATACTTTGTCCACACTGACCAAGCAACCAATCTATCCTCATAGTAATAACAATAAAATGTTTCCTTATCTGAAATTTCTGCATTGCTGAAAGGATATGAATCATGGAAGTTATTGTATGCTAGAAATTTATCATAAACATCCTGCAATAAATTTTGGTGTTTTAAAGCAAATGTGCCTGTCCATTTTTCTACAGATACTCCTTTGCGTTGTTTGTACTTGTTCGCTGTTTTAATGTATTCTTTGATGTTTATTCTTGAGGATCTCACCTGTAACCAATGTTTGCCTACATCAATAAATCCTTGTGCCAGTGCTTGTTCCTGTTCTTCTGGGTCAACTTCGGCAAAAACTTTGACCCATTGCATGTCATAGCGATCCAGTCTGCCATAAGGATGTTCGTACCAAACTTTCATCTATAATTACTATAACACATTTACACATGGATATCTATCATATTTTTGCTGACCATTCCGCTGATACTGATGCCTATACTTTTGTAAAAAAAATGTCAGTGTTTCTAGACAGTATGGTAAAGATAGGCAAAATGGAAAAATTTAGAATCATGCGTATGAAGCTTGGTTTTAGATCCATGGCATTGCCGGAGTTCCACATTATGATGGAGTTCAAAAACATGCAACAACTAGATGATGCCATGACAGCTGTCCTAAGGAACGAACAAAACATCGATGAGTCACATGTCACTTTTAATTCTCTAGTAGATGGAGAAACCATACAGCATTTTCTCTATAGAGACTTTCCAGACCAGTTTGCAACAGACCAAAAATCGGAAGACATAAAATAGTGTGCTAGGCAATCAGGCACAATCCACAACATCATAGGCTAATATAGCATCTCAGACCACAGAGAACTACTCCATGAAGAATGGCGGCGAATCTCTTGATGCACAAGGCACAATGATGTGGCACTGGCAAGAAAAAGATCCACCCACAGTCTGTTTACAAATAATTCAATCTAGATGTAAGCAGATCGCGTTGTATAGAATGAGCGAACGGGCACAGCACAACCACCCGACGACAAGTAGCGAGATTGGATGACTGCGATACAAACGTGATGTATCAAAAGTTATAGTTCTGCTGTGAAGCAGAATTATGACTGCTCATCAACGTGATGACGACAACTTTACTTCGTAAAAGAAACTGCTTGAGCGTAAGCGACAAGCGATTGACGTAGTCAATCTACAAGCGATGTTGCTTATCAAACTTTTGTATAAATTCTTGTAGTTCTAAATCAGGACGTGCTTCTTTACAGTGAGCTTCTAAAAATGCACTCATCAATTCTGCAACTTGTTTAGGAGAATGATTCAACAGCATAGTTTTGATTATCATAGATGTTTGAGAATGTAGATCCTGTGGAGTAAGGACAGCGTGTTTGGATTTCAGCACAGGCATGTGTTACTTAATGTTATACTATTTTTTGATTAAAGTGCAACATTATTCCGCAGACTCACGATAAAGATCTTGTGTAACACAGTGTACTCCACCATCCCAAAACCATCTGTGTCTAAAAGGTGCTATCACTGGTGTCACATGGTGTTTTTTTAAAAAGTCGAACACTTTTTTGTTATAGTTGTTCACTAGCACTGTGTGAGTGTCTATACTAAGCATGTTGACTTCAAACACAGTTTCTTCCACAAATCCCACCCATTCTTGCAAATAAGTTTCCACAAAATCGGAAAACTCATCTTGATCTTCAGCACCAGGCACCCACCACTTGCCATCATTGCGTTGTTTTATTTTTCTAAAAGGCGACATGTGGTCCCAGTATTTGTCTTCAAGATAGCAGATGTCCCAGCCTGGAAATTTTGTTTCGTAATTTTGTATGTCAAACAATGTCACTATGCACCCAGGTTTAGGCACACACCATGTGCAATCACCATGACCTTCATGCTCCATGACATCTACTTGAAAACCTTCCTCACGCCACTGAGTGCTGTATTTTTTCACCAAAGTACTGTCACGCCAACCTGGCTTGTTAGTGCCCCAGTGCATACTTGTGCCTAATCTGTGGATGAAACTTGTGCTGATCAATTTTGTTTGTTCACACTGTTCAACAATAATTTTGTTTTCAACGCGATCTAAAATGGATGAGTACTCGGGTCTGTTATTGTTGACATAAAGTGTTTTGCCAATCACTGCCATGTCATCTCTTGGTTGATTGGCTGGCCTGCGAGTTACATCAGCATCAATTATATCAGGACGTAACACCTCGACATTTGCTAGTTTAAGAATGTTGCATAGGTTGAGATAGTCTTCTTCTGTCTCATCTAAAATTCTGAACAGCACATCCTTGACTTTTTGATTCTTGATGTGTTTGAATTGATCATGATTGTACCCACGGCCCACAATGCATGTCTTTAAAGTGTCATATGTTGCGTAGCCTTGGATAGGAATGTGGGTCATGTGGCATGTAGTTCCATAAGGTACAAGATAATTATATGCGTATGTTATGATGTATTCACACACTGAATGGAACAATAAAACTGGACGTATTCCTGTGCGTTGGCACAGCGAAAACTACATTAACATGGACTGGCAAAGACATCCTGACAAACATCTTGGTTTTTCAACAGCTGAAGAAAACTATAACATTTATGGGCAACGTGTTGGTTGCTACATTCCTAATTTTGAAGAAGTAGGAAAAGGTGTTTTTATTCCCGACGATGTAGATTCAACATTTGGATACGTTTTAGATTATTTTGATCTGGATGACAAAGTTTATGCATTTGCAAAATACACACCAGGAATGATCCTTCCATGGCATCGAGACAACTATCCTACCTATGCAAAAAATAAAAATGCACAAGTCGATAGTATAGTAAGGATAATGGTATTTTTACATGATCCTGCACCAGGACATCAACTGTGGATTGAAGACAAATTTTGTACAGGGTCTGCAGGAGTTTGGTTTAGTTGGCAAGGTGATGCAAAACACATGGCCGCCAACCTTGGAGAAGTGGATAGATATGTTATCCAAATTACTGGTTGTATAAAATAAACACCCGGAAATACAATTAAACTTCAGGTCTGAATGATGGGAGTTTTTGTTTAGCATAGTAGTCACGTGTGGCTTTGTCTGAAGACTTCTCAATGTAATCGTTGAGTTCTTCATAAAACTTTTTAAGCACAGCACGGATATATCTGCTGTTGGGTTTGCCGCTTCTGATCAATCTATCATTTTGATAGTTCATGCCTATCTTGCCAGTGACTTTGACCTTGTCTTTTTCTTTTTCTAAGAAGTTTTTAAATGTTGCGGCAAACTCTTGTTGTGGATTGTTTTGTATTTGTTTTTCAAGTTCATCAATGCCCTGTTCTATTCGTCCTTGTATGTCTTTCATTGGGGGCGGCTCACTGATAGTCTGGCCGGCTGCTCCTATGCCTCTGGCAGCTCTGCCCAGTGTTCTGCCAAGTTCAGGATCAATTTCAAACAGTTGATACAGTTTCATACAAATATTTATAGCAGTGGCATTTTTGTCTTTTTAACAAGATCCACGTTTTCTTTGATTTGTTCTCCGATCATCTTGCGATCTTCATTGCTCAATGCATGTGCTTCATTGTAACTAATAGACCCACGCATGTACCAACAAATTTTGATCAAGTTGTCCTTTAGTTGTTTGTTTGTGTTGGATAGATCTTTGAAATAGGTTTCTAAGTCAGGGATCGAGAGCGTAAGAATCTTGATGCGAAAAAATTCGAGTTGTCCAGTGTGATTGGTGATTCAAATTCTGTAGGCGCTCCTTTGGCCACATGCTCATCCAGTGCTTTTACTTTGACTGGTTTGATTTGCCCCAGTTTGTTTTGTGTGGAAATTTTCTCTCTTATCTCACCTGCAATTTTTGATGTCATGTTTTGCACAAACTCCTGAATGTGCATGGGATTGACCACTTCTTTGTCTTCTATTTTGATTGAATGTATTGACTCCATCATGTTGGTAAGGGTGAGTTTGGTCATGTTGGAAAATATCTCGGTGTATTTTGCACTTTTTTCTTCTGCAGTCAAATTGGATGATCCAACTGTGCTGATCAATCGCTGTTCTTCATATGTACGCATTTGAATATCAGTCAGCTGTTTGTAGGAAAATGGTTTCAATCGCACCACCAGTCCATTGCTCAGTTGGAACAAGTCTTCAAAGGCTGACTTATCCACTTGATCCATCATTACTCTCAGATCAATTTGAACTTCTTGTGTCTCATTGATCTTGGGCACAGTGACCTTGGCATCCATTGTTTCACCATATGATGCAATTCTGATGCCAATTAAAATAGTATCAAGATCCATCACTGGCATGTGCCAAGCATTTTTAATAGCAGGACAACATGAATGTATGACATCCACTGTGGCACTACCATTCATTAAGGCATCTGGAGTGTTCAACAGCATTTCATCTTTGGCAGTCATTGGATACACAGGAATCTCACCTGACTCATCCAATTGTAGACTGTCCTTGGGCCAATGTTTGCCGCCTGAAGGCAAACTGATGTGCACCGACGGTTGCCTAAAATATTGTTTAAGTGGGTTTTGTTCGTCTACCATATTTTGTGTTCTATAAATACTATGTATATCAAATATTTATATGCGTAGATAATGGTGAAAATAACAAATGGTTAAGATTAACGTACGAGGAATAGGGGAGGTTGAAATACCAGACGATCAGACCTTTGCCACAGAAGAAACACAACTTAGAATAGAAAAACTGCTCAAAGGAACACCAGCCGAACGCCAAAAAGGCATATTTGGTAGGGCAAAGCAGTCCTCAGATGAAGCAGGCAAGTCAATAAATGTACTAGGCAAAAGCATCACAAAAGTGTCACCAGTGGTTGGTGCTTTGGAAATGGGATTTGATGCCCTGGGCAAAGCAGTGTCAGGAGCATCTGGACTGGTTGCTGGCATATTTGAAAGCACTGGTAGATTTTCAGATCTCAATCCAGTGGTGGACATGGCAACAGAACGTTTCAGCAGTTTGGTATCTGTTATTCCATTATTTGGAGGATTCATTGCAGGCATAGCTCAAGGCAGTGCGGAAATACTGAAGCTAAGACTGTCATTGATGGATCTACAGGCGGATACATTTGAAACATTAGCACTATCAGGAGCAAAATTAGACATCAACTTTTCAAAACTAATCACAGATGTTTTAAACAGTAACATTGCATTGAATCAATTCAATAGCATTGTGGCACAAAACACAGATGGCTTGTTGGCATTTGGCGGAAGCACAAGCAAAGCGTTATCTCGATTCACAGAGAACATCACTGAACTTACTAAATTTGACTCTCCAATAGGTTTAGGATTGAGAACACTTGGACTGGGCGCCGAGGACATAGCAGAAAGTTTTGCAGATCTGGTACAATCCAACAGATTCAACAACAGGGTGCTTAGTTTGTCCAACAACGAACTACAGGAAATACTGGCCAGACGAATCAGAGACGAACGAGTGATCACAGAACTAACCGGCATCCGAGCAGATGAACAACGTGCCGCTAGACAACAGTTGGCAACAGAAGCAAGTTTTCAAGCTGCCATTGCTGACCTTGGTCCAAAATCTGCTGTTGCAATAACAGAGTTTGTAGGTAACCTTTCTGACATAGATCCTGCACTGGCACAAGCTGCCAAAGAATTTTTAGCATTTGGAACGATAACATCAGATTCAAGTGGTAGATTATCAGCACTGGCTCCAGATGTGTTGAAAGAAGTGATGGAGGGAGTGACGGCATTTAAAAATGGTTCCACTGATGTCACTGGACTGTTCATGGATGTGGCTCAATCCGCAAAAAATTTTGCAGGCACCACACAAGCCGCTGATCTGGCCATACTGGGATTTGTGCAGGGCGGAGAAGAAATATCCAACACCATTGCACAAATATTGCTGTTCGGCAGAAGATTGGAAACACAAGAAACAACATTGGCAAACATCAACACCAAGTTGGGTACAACATTTGGTTCACTTGATGAACTTGCAACCAACGTTGTTGACACACAAGGGGAGCAAATAAGGGCAATTGCTAATGCAATTATTAAAGATGACAAACTAATTGGTGATGCAAAAATACAAGCCTTTAGAGACGCTGTAGGAAGAGAATTAAAAATAACTGATCAACAAACATTGAATCTCATAGCTGCCAGAGCAGGATTTGATGAATTGGTGAGCACTTTCCAAGCAACGACATTTAACACATTAATGAGTAATTTTGACGGACTGTCCCAAGCTATCGCAGACGTTACAGGAAAATTAAATGATCTATTAGATGGATTGAAACCTATAGCAACTACAAATGAACTAGTAAAACAAGCGATGGATGAATTTCCTGAAATGTCCGAGGAACAAGCAATCAATTACGTTAACAGTATGGGTGGAGGATCTGATTCACCTGTAGTGAACAAATTTACTGGGGGACGTGGCTTCCCTGACAATTTAAGCATGGTGGGTGAACGTGGCCCTGAACTTGTGAGATTTGGCAACATGGGAGAGGTGCTGAACAATTCAACCACCTCACAAATCATGGGTGCCGCAGCTGGCATTGTGGATGCCATGGCATCACCCACTAACGCTTCACAAACCACAACGACTCCAGACAGAATAATTGAACCTGCGGCCTCAGTAAACAACAACACATCAGATGATCTTCTTAAAAAAATAAACGCAACACTGGACACCAGCAACATGATACAGTCCAACATACTCAAAGAAACCAAGCGAAGCAAAGGGTTCCAGTATTAAATACTTGCAAAGCAGACAGGAAACACATATAATAATAAGTCATGAGTTGGAAAAAGTATTTTAATTTAGTCAAGCCAGATGGCGCCATGTCTCCTGTATCAGGAGCCAACACAGCAAGTCCAATGAGTGCTGTGGGCAAACGCAACTACACATCCTATCTTCCAGAAGTTTACACAGGTCATCCCAACAGGATGGAGCGTTACTTCCAATATGATCAAATGGATCAAGACTCCGAGGTGAATGCCGCACTGGACATCATTGCAGAATTTTGCACACAACCCAACAAACAAACTGAAACTCCTTTCGACATCAACTACAAAGACAAACCCACAGAAACAGAAGCACTTATTTTGAGAGATGCACTCAAACAGTTTGCCACAATCAACGAATGGAATCGCAGAGCATTCAGAATGTTCCGCAACACACTGAAGTATGGAGACTCATTTTTTATTAGAGATCCAGAAACACAAGAATTAATACATGTGGCGGCATCCAAGTGTGACAAAGTTATTGTAAATGAATCAGAAGGCAAACGACCAGAACAGTATGTGTTTAGAGATCTGAATTTAAATTTGGAATCACTATCTGGATCACAGGTGGCAGCCAATGTGACATATTCATCACCAGGTTCATCTGCTGTCAGCGATACTCAGTATGGCAGTAAAGCAGGTTATGGTGGAGGTGGAGGTGCAGGTTATGCCGGCACATATGGTCAACAGGGTGGCAGATTCGAAACCACAATCAATCAACATGCTGTGGATGCCAATCATGTGTGTCATGTCAGTCTCAGTGAAGGATTAGACACAAACTTTCCATTTGGCACATCCATATTAGAAACTGTTTTTAAAACTTTCAAACAAAAAGAATTACTAGAAGATGCAATTATAATTTATAGAGTGCATCGTGCTCCTGAGAGACGTGTGTTCTACATTGATGTAGGCAACATGCCCACACACATGGCCATGGGTTTTGTGGAACGTGTTAAAAATGAAATACATCAAAGACGTATTCCTTCCATATCAGGTGGATCCAATCAAATAGATGCCACATACAATCCACTGTCTATAAATGAAGACTACTTCTTTCCACAAACAGCAGAAGGCAGAGGATCCAAAGTAGAAACACTGCCCGGTGGAACCAACTTAGGTGAGATTGATGATCTTAGATACTTTACAAACAAACTGTATCGTGCATTGAGAATCCCTTCATCCTATTTGCCAACTGGTCCTGATGATGGTGCCAATCCACAGTATTCAGATGGCAGAGTTGGCACAGCATACATCCAAGAGTTGAGATTCAACAAATACTGCGAAAGACTACAAGAGATAGTTGTGCCTGCAATCAACAGAGAATTCAAATTGTTCCTGAAAAATAGGGGTATCAATATTGATACAGCACTATTTGATCTAAAATTTAATACTCCGCAAAATTTTGCCGCATACAGACAGATTGAACTAGACAATCAACGTGTACAAGCATTCACACAGATTGAACAGGTGCCATATCTATCCAAAAGATTTGCATTGAAACGTTTCTTAGGACTTTCTGAAGAAGAAATGGCACAGAATCAAAAAATGTGGGGTGAAGAAAAAGGCGAAAGCAAAGAAGATGGTGTGCAAGGTGCTGATCTCCGTAATGTTGGTGTCACAGGCGGTGGCATTGCATCCGATCTTGATGCACAGACTGGCGACACTGAGCCAGATGCTCCAATTGAAGCTGGCGAAGAAGGTGAAGGCGTCGGTGGTGATGAAGGTGACGAAGAAGTTTAATAAATAATTTTATGCAACTGCTTGAATTTTTCGATTCTCTTGATAATGAAGTAAGATATGACAACACTCAAGACAAAACTGCATACGACGTAGACAACGACACACGTAAATCAAGACTCACACTTGAAATGATCAATCAACTGCGTCATCAGATGCAAGCAAGAAGAAATGACCAACGACAAGACCGCGAATTATATCAAAAAATGTATGGCGGTTCAGTTGCTGACGCATCACAACCTACCCTTTAATAACTAATCACATCGATGGCAGGTAGAAGAATACAATGGCAAGTAGCTGCATGTGAAGCTGTGCTTCGTGGCGAAAAAACTGTTAGATGTTTTGGCAAAACTGGAGAAGTAACTTCGTGGCTATCTGCAGAACAAATGCGTGATACAAAGACTACTCTTGCTGAACTAAAAGCAGTAATGCCTGATCCTAAAACACTGCCTCCAAAAAATAGGCCCAAAAGTGTGCCAATTCCTCCCAAGAGTACAGAATACAAGCCTAAAGGTGACATATGTTTTATTATTGCAAATGGAGAATCTCGTAGGGGTTTCGATCTCAACAAATTAAAAGGCAAAGGTTACATAATGGGCATGAATGTACTGCCGTTGCGTGAAAACTTTTGGCCAGATGCATTGATTTCAGTAGATATAGCCACTGTGAAATACATTTGCGAAAGAGATGTTCCCGATAAAGTTGAAATGTGGACATATCCACGTGGTGGCATCAAAGATCTGCGTCCTAACAGGATAGCAAAAGACTGGGGGTGGTCATCTGGACCCACTACAACACGCATTGCACTTGAATACAAAAAGTTTCAAACCATTTACATATTGGGCATGGACTTTTTTGGTATACAACCTGATGGCACTGTAGGAGATGAAAAGGATGGGCGTAAATTAAACAACATGTACAAAGGCACTGATCGATATCGCAAAGAAAACTCCGATCGGACATATTTCGGCAACTGGCTCAACCAAATGATACAAAACACAACCAAACATGCGAATGCAACGTTCTATCATATCATCCAGCCTAAACAAAAAAGTCCCAATAAATTAGCACAAAAAACCAATTGGATCGACATTAATTACAATGTGTTTGAAGAACATCTTCAAAAAATGCCTAAAAAGAGCAGTTAAAAGACCTATATTTCCCAGCAAAGTTAAATATTCACTACAAAAGGAGGCAATATCATGTCTAAATTCGAAAAACTCCTTGACTTGCTTGTAAATGAGCAGAAAGATGAAGCAGAAAAGCTTTTCCACGAAATAGTTGTAGAAAAGTCACGCGGCATCTATGAAGGCATACTAGCAGACGAGGAAGCAGAAGCAACTGAAGAATCAGCAGACCAAGATGACGCTGATGAAGTTGACGAAGCAATGCACAAAGATAAGAAAGAAAAAGTAAACGCAATGGCACATGGCGATAAGAAAGATAAGAAGGAAAAACTTAAAGCCGGAATGCACAAGGAAGATGTAGGCGATGACGAAGACGAAGACGAAAAGGATGAGCCTGCAGAATCAGCTGACGAAACAATCGAAGAGATCGGCGGAGACGCAACTGACGATTTGCTAGGAGACATTGAATCCGAAAATGAAGGCATGCACGACATGGACATGGGCGGTGAAGATGATGACAATGGCGAAGAAGACAGTGATTTTGATGATGACGGTGATGACGATGAAGAGACTGAAGAAATGTTTGAACCATTAGAGAAAGAACTTGACCAACTTAAGGCTGAGTTTGCAAAAATGATGGACAAAGATGACGACAAAGAAAAAGTCAACGCAATGGCACACGGTGAGTCAGCAGACAAAGATGCAGATACTATTGTTAAAGAATATGCAGAAATGGTCAAATCAGGCCATGGTGCAGAAAAAATGGGCAAAGAAGCAGGTGCAGACCAAAAGAAATCACCTGTTGCCGGCAAAAACAAACCTGTTAACGATGCAAAAGCACACAGCATTGGC
>MDTG01243841.1_pt1 | contig 71384 bp, 69 predicted proteins | sample 811421 | NCBI WGS metagenome assembly MDTG01 (sample SAMN05326645, study PRJNA326480) | marine metagenome | isolation source: seawater | place: Pacific Ocean: South East | collected 2011
AAAATGCTCAGGTATTGCATATACATTCCGCTTTTTCGTTAATTTTTTACCCCTTTCTGCATCAAAAATAGCTCTGGTGCGAAAAGCCGGTTACTACTATGTAAACTCCCTCAAAAAAATTTCCTATGCCGTGCTCTGCAAAAAAATACTCGTTCTTGATTGATTGTGCTTCTAGCTAATCTAAAAGCAAATCAATCATTGTTTACAAAAAGTTCTTACCATGCGCCAATGGTTTAATCCCCAAATGACTCGCAATACTCTGACCAATGTCAGCAAAACTGTCCCGTCCACCAATGCAACTGGGGGTAATACCGGGGCCGAATGCCAATACCGGAATATGTTCACGGGTGTGATCACTGCCGGGCCATGTGGGGTCGCAACCATGATCGGCGGTGATAATGACAATATCACCGGGTTGTAATTGAGCTTCGAGCTCCGGCAAACGTTGGTCTAGTGTCTCTAAACCATTGGCGTAACCGATAACATCGCGACGATGGCCGTACAACATATCAAAGTCGACAAAGTTGGTGAATAGTAAACTTTTGTCGCCCGCCTGTTGCAGTGCATCCAGTGTTGCAGTGAACAAATCATCGTTACCGTAAGCTTTGATGGTTTGGCTAATGCCGCGGTGGGCAAAGATATCTGCGGTCTTGCCAATGGCGATGACCTCGCCGTCTTGCTCAATAAGTTCATCAAACAGTGTCGGTGCTGGCGGAGGGGTTGAATAATCACGACGGTTATTGCTGCGGGTAAATTGTCCCGTCTCACCCACAAAAGGCCGCGCAATGACACGACCAATGTGATACTCATCAACTAATTGACGGGCGATGTTACACAGCTCATATAAGCGCTCTAAGCCGAAGCTGTCTTCATGGGCCGCGATTTGCAGCACACTGTCAGCGGAGGTGTAGACAATAGGTTTGCCCGATTGAATGTGTTCTTCACCCAGTTCTTCGATGATAACTGTCCCAGAGGCGTGCTTATTGCCTAAGATACCGGGTAATTGCGCTTCACGTATTAAGGCTTCAACCAATGCGTCAGGGAAGCACGGTTCTTTATCAGGAAAATACCCCCAATCGAACAACACCGGCACACCGGCAATTTCCCAATGGCCACTGGGGGTGTCTTTGCCGTGGCTTTGCTCGATAGCATAGCCATAACGCCCACTGATTTCGCCAGCATATTGCAAAAATGGCAATGACTTGCCACGACTCAAATCACCAGCAGCAATCAGACCAAGACGGGATAAATTTGGAATGTGCAACGGCCCTCGTCGTAGGCCTGATTTATTGGCGCGCCCACTGGCACACCATTCGGCGATATGACCAAAGGTATCAGCACCTTGGTCTTGGGGACTGGCATCAGCACTACTGCCTAAACCAAAGGAATCAAATAACAATACTATGGCGCGTTTTATCATGCTCACTCACTTATTGATCAGGGCTATCCATCAACCGTTTGTAATAATGAAATCACTTCATCGTTAGTACGCATGAATCCTTTCGGGAAAGTCGTCAACAAATTGTAATTATTGACATCGGTGTAATTTAAATAGGTTTTATAGTTGTGAATAAGGACTTTTTTGTTATTTTGCACAGAGCGCACTTGCGCATAAATGGCTTTACGATAAAAACATGGCGCTGGCACCGAAATATGTTGCCAAGCACGAGCCGTGCCGAGTTTATGATCGGTCTTGGGGCGACCGCCGTAGAAGGTAACCGTTTCAGCTGAGTTATTCATAATATTGGCACGACACATCATGGTGGTACGGCTTTTGGGGGCTTGGCTGAAGTCTATGGGGAATTCGGCAAACACAAATTGATTGTTATTGTTGTAGTTAGTCCGTGAAGTATAGACATACTCTTTGAGTTTAGTCTTGCCAGTGATGCCTTTAGCGTATTGCCAAGTCAGCGCAATAATCGGCTGATTGAGGATACAATGTTGATTGTCATTCAGCCACTGTCTTGCGGTCGTCGTGCCGAGGTAATTTTGCGGAGCGACACTGCCGCGGTAAAAGCTCACGGTCTGAGAGGTGGTCACGGCGTAGCGGCTAACGCAAACGCGGCTGGCAAAGGCGCTCGATGACATTATACAACTGCACAACAGTATTGCGATAAAACGAAACAGCCAATCCCTTGTTAATGCCATCTTAGTTATCCTTATGTTTACGGCAATAGGTTTCCCGCAGACCGAGTGCTGCGACGAACGCAATGGCAAATGCCACTGGCATCAGCAACATTGCACTGTGATAATTGGTCATTGAATAAATCGCCACGCCATCGACGGTCAGTTGATTCCAGCCAATACTCATTAACCAACCAAAGAAGGGCAGTAATACCACACCGCCACCACCGATAGTGGTGAACGAAATCACACTGACCGAGGCTGCGGTCAATGCGGAGGGATTGCTCTCAGCAATGGTGGGGTAAGAAATCACTTGAGTACTGGTAATCAAACCTAACAAGCCAAACAATGCCATCAACACACTCAAGGAGACATCGGGGATATAAATAATCACCGAGACTAAGATAATAGAGACAATGGCACCGGCTAACATGAGGGGTTTACGTTTTTCCATACGGTCAGATAACCAACCCGCCAATGGTGCGCCAATAATCGTGCCCAAGAAAATCATATCGGTAATATAGGAGGCCTGGGTTTTGGACAGGTGATGCACTTGTTCAGCATACAGGGTGCCCCAGACTGCGCCTAAGATCATCACCGGCAAATTCATCAAACAGGTATAAATGGCCCCTAACCAGTTTTGGCTATTGAGGTAAGCTGTTTTCATGGAATGCCAAAAACCTTCTACGCTGAGGTATTCATTGTCTTGGGCGAGCTTGTCGCGCATATGAGGTGGGCAGTCTTGCACAAACAAATACACCAAGCCCAATATCACCGCACCTAATGCGGCATCGATCATTAACGCATGACGCCAACCCACAGCAATGGTTAATAGGGTCATGGGGGTCTGAGCTACCATACCACCGATCATCGCCATGGTGATGATGAGACCGGTGACTAAGGCCATGCGTTTAGCCGGGAACCAACGCGAAGCCAAGCGTACGCAACCGACAAAACAAAACGCACTACCAATCCCGGTTAAGAAGCGACAAATAGTGGCTAAGGGCAGTGAACTTGCCAGGGAGAATGCCAATGTCCCCACCACACAAATTGACAAGGCGGTCAAAAAGATTTTGCGAGTGGAGAAGCGGTCGAGTAATAACCCCGCCGGCAGCAGAAATATCACATTCGATAAAAAATACACGGAGGTCAAAAAGTCCAACTCGGTGCCATTGATCTGAAACGCCGCCATTAATTCTTGATTGATGGAGTTGAACATATTCATTTGGATAAATTCATAAAAGAAAAACAAGGCAGCGATGAAGCAAACAAACCAGGGACGTAAGCCTAAGTTAGGTCGGCTATCTTCGGTAAAATGGGCATCAATGGCGGTCATGGTTTTCCTTGAGTTCAACAGGTTGACAATAGGTTTCATGAGTTAACAGGGCAGCGATAAGACCAATGCCTAAGGTTAACAGAAACACGAATAAGGCTTTATGATACGCAGCAGCGGAATACAAAGGCGTGCCGTTCACTATGGTGTGATCCCAGAACTTATCGAGCAAACTACCAAAGATGGGATCAAACAGCGCCGGGCCACCCATGACTATCATGGCGGTAATACTGCTGGCGGTACCGGTAATAATGGGAGCATTGCTCTCTGCCACCGTTGGATAACCGATGACTTGAGCTGCGGTGAAAAAGCCTAACACCAAGAACAAGACAAATAATATCTGGAAATTCAATTGCGGCACATAAAGAATGGCGCAGAAGCTTGCGATTGATAACAAAGCACCAGCCACCATGGGCATGCGCCGTCGTTCCATACGGTCGGACAACGCACCGAACAACGGTGAGCCAAAAATCGTGCCGATGAACAAGGTTGATGAAACTGTGGTTGCCTGGGCGGCGGTTAAGTGATGCGCTTGTTGTAAATACAAGCTGCCCCATAAGCCACCTAACACCATCAACGGCAAATTCAATACACTGGTAAAAATACCGCAAAGCCAGTTTTGGCGATTCATAATGGCAAGTTTGATTTTATGCCAAATGCTGACGCTGTGATCCGCAAGGTGGGCGCTGGTTTCGGTGGCTGTTGCGCCTTTGGGGTGGTCTTTGACGACGGCCCAAATGGCGATCCAAATTATCACCCCCAAAATCCCATCGATCAAAATCGCATTACGCCAGCCCAAGGTATCAGTTAACCATACTAATGGGGTATGGGCCATGACGCCCCCCACCATGGCAATGGTAATAATCAAGCTCAACACCAGGGCCATTTGTTTGGGGTTAAACCACCGGGAGGCGATGATGATACAACTCAGGAAGCAAAATGCATTGGTGGTGCCCGCTAATAGGCGGAAGAATAAGGCTAGGGAAAATGTCGGTGCCAGGGCAAAACCGATGGCGCAGGCAACCGTCAGGCCCATGGCCCACAGGATCACTTTACGGGCCGAGAGTTGATCCAGTAATAATCCAGCAGGGAACAAACACACGGTATTGGCGATGAAGAATACCGAGCCCAATAGGCTGATTTTGCCCGCGGTAATGCCAAAACCCCGCATCAAGTCGGTGCTGATGGCATCAAGCATATTCATTTGGATAAATTCATAGAAGAAAAACAGGCCCGCGGTCAGGCAAACCACCCACGCCAAAACGGTGGATTTGCGGGGTTTGGCGGTCTCTAGCGCCAATGTTGGGTTATCTACGGTCATAAATGCCCTCAAACCAGCTAAGCGGAGGCATTTTAATCAAAAATTGCGCAGATGTAAAGGGTGAGCGGACATTTCTATTTAGCAGCAACAGCGTGAGCGGACATTTCAATTGCAGTTGATTCAAATAACTGCAGTTGTCGGTTAAAAGTACAATACTAAGCAGTTCCCATGATTACAGTCCGTTGTTGCTCTGCAGCAGCCGACTTGTTTGGGTCGATAGCAGTGCCAGAAACAACGTGACTGTCAAATTCACCTGCTAACTTTAAGCCATACTCATAATCCGCACGAATTTGTGCTTGTTCAGCGGCAGGTAATTTGCTCATTCGTTCTTGTTCAGCTTTGAGGTTCGCTTCTAATTCGTCCGGTGTCCAGGCTCTTGCAATAGCCTGGTCAAGCTGGCGTTGTTGCTCAATCGTCGTTTGTTGTTTGGCTTTGCTAAAAAGCTTTTGGTTCACTTGAGATTCGTCACGGGTAAAAGCAGTGACCGGTAAGTCTTTACGGGCAATGGTTTGGAAGGCTTGGGCAAACGCATTATACAAACAATTACCGTCACCGCGGGTAGAGCCATCGACAAACCAGTGAGTATTGTTGCTGTTATAGAGATGTACTGTCGGCGCATTGCTATCGGCTGCACGGTACAAACAAATAGGAGACTGATGTTCACCGTTACGGATAGGGGTTACAACGACATTACAACCAGTCAGTTCACCCAGGGCTGTGGCTTCAATATAAGTTCCCCAGGCGCGATTGCGACGTTGTTTGGTCAAGAAGTGTTGGTAACCTGCGCTATCAACATTGAGGTATTCCCCACGAAAGCCTCGAGCAACGGGGCCATTACCTTCGGCTAAATGCTTAATGGCCGCCGCCCGCAATGTTGGGGCAAATAATTCTTGGGCTTTGAATTGGTATACGCGCGCTAATTCGCAGGGATCAATATCGGTGGTCTTCTTGAGGTTGTTAGTGAATTTGCTCATGTATCACGTTCCTCTCTAGCAATCGCTATGGTTATCATTATTTAATGGGTGGATTCTATTGTCATCAGCTTAAGCCAATATTAACGGAAATGCCAGTTTTTGGTGGGTTTTTAGACAGAAAAAGTTGCTTGTTTGTCGTGTTTTTCTCTTACTGTGCTCGGTCTTCATGCAAAAAGTCTTTAATATCAATGAGATGAGAAAAATACTCTTGTTCCCGTACAGACTCAGTAATACCGTTCATATGGAGTAGCACAGGCCGAACAGTAAAATTCTTTGGTACTTTGAGGCGTTCACAGCGTTGTGTCATCTCTTGGATGATGTCGGGGCCTAAGGGATGCTTGACGGATTTGATTTCACAGACATACAGGGTATTGAACTTCGTCTGGACTAAATAATCAATTTGACAGCCTGGTGTTGTATTGGTTTTGCGTTGGAAATAGGGGTTGGCCATCACAATTTCACTCGGATTAATGGCGAGCTCACGATGAAGTCGGTCACGATTATTTAATACCAAATTCTCATAAAACCAACAGTTTTCATGAGAAATGCCCTAAAAATACTCTAAAAACGATTTTGTGAAGTAATTATAGCTCCTTAAACTTCACAAAATCAATAAAACACGATTTGGTGAAGTGAATCCGCCTCTGTTTTTACTTCACAAAATCAATAAAACACGATTTGGTGAAGTAAACTAACTCTCGAAAACGTCACTAACGCGCAAAAATAGCCATGTTTTCCGTCAACACCTCCTTAATTGTATGATTTCAATATGTTTTTATGTATTATTTACGGGTGCGTTAAATGAAGGAAGCCACCCATGCCCAATGCTGTCAATTTTCGGCTGATGAGCCGTGATGCCCCAGAAATTGTCGTTGATAGGGTTGATGCAAGTCCTGAAAAACTAGGGAGGGGGTATCGATACCATATTACATTGCGAACCCCCGGTGGGCTTGATGATGACTTGATGGGTGTGCCTGGGTTGTTAACCTTAGCACTCGACGGTCGATGTTGGCATTACCATGGTTTTATCACGGAGCTGTGTGAGACCGGGGAGCGTTACCGTTGTGTGATGGTGGATCCGTTACAGTATCAACTGCGCCACGTGCGCAATGGCAGTTACCACACCGGTTCGGTCACAGAAGTGCTGCAGCAACTACTGCAACAGCAATCACTGCCAGCTGCTATCGAAAAGTTTGCGCAAGTCTATCTTCGCAAAGCATTTTGGTGTCAGTATCAAACAAGTGATTATGATTATTGGCAATGGTTGTGTTGCCAATATGGAGTAGTCTGGGGCTATCAACAAGATGAAAACCAATGGCGCATCGTGGTGACAGATGATGTCAATGCACTTGTTGGGCGTGAACTGACACTACATTATAGTCAACAACAGGGCTTAGCGACGGAGGGTATGACAATATATGCTGTGCAGTATCGGCAACAATTATTGCCTGACATAGTTGTTCTCAACGATATTAATTATCGTAAACCGCGGTTGGATTTAATGTTGACGGGTACAAACGCAACGTCAGTGCCAGGTTGTGGCACTGTTAGCGATTTTGGCGCAAATTATCAAACCATTGCTGAGGGACAATTATTATTGCGAGCACGGCTAGTGGCGTTGGATTGTGAACGAGAATATTTTACTGGTATCACTCATGGTCCGGTGTCGCTTGGGGATATTACTAACATCGAGGGGCATCCTGATGCGCATTTTAACCAAACATTGCGTGTCATAGGCCAGCGTTGGTGTGTAACACAACAACATAGTCGTAATGCGATTGCAGTACAATTCCGTAATGAATTACAGTGTATTCCTGCACAACGTGAGTATTGCGTAGCGCCTTTCAAATCGCCACAGCCAGACTTTGCCATAGCGACTATTGTCGGCGAGTCACAAGACTATCCGTCAGTAGACAACCAAGGACGCTATCGTGTGCGTTATGATTTTTTGCCGAAGGACTCGCCACCGAGTCATCCAGTGCGGTTAAATCAACCGTTAGCGGGGAATGAGGCAGGCATGCATTTTCCACTGCGGGCAGGAACGAAAGTTATTGTCGCAGGGATCAATGGCCAGCTGTCGCGACCGGTAGTCATGGGAGTTGTCAATGACAGTGCTTATGACAACCCGGTTACTGCGAATAATGCAGAACAACATATCCTGCGTAGTGCAAAGGGCCAGCAATGTGTGTTGCAAGACGGGGTGGCACCTGAAGTGCGTTTGAATAATAAAGATAATACAGTCATGCTCGCCATTAATCCTCGGGCGATTGTGTTTAGTAATCAACACGGTCGTCAGGTATTTAGTGCTGCGTTGAATCACCTGGTTCGTAGTTTGGATAATTATTCTTGTTATGCTGCGGGCAATTATCAACAACAGGTTGGGGAGTTTACGTTACAAACGGGACAAGCTGCACTGGTTATCAATGCCAGAGAGTCTATTGTTTTTGAGAGTAATGGCGATGGGATATTTACTGCGCCTTCTATCAACGTCGTGGCAGGGAATAGTTTAGCCATCAGTATAGGTAATGGTTGTGTGCTCAACAGCATGGATAATTTTACGATGACATTCGGCAATGGGGCTTGCGATATTCATGTCTGTGATGCTGCCACCATCATTGCTGAGGAGAGGCTGAGCCTACAGCAGGGTGGGGGGAGTCTTATTTGCCAAGCAGATAAACTCCACCTCAAAGCCCCCTGTATCCGCTTGCAGGCTAAGGCTATCGTGGTCGCCAATGGCTGCTCCCAATTGGGCGCTTGAGGGGTTTTGGGGTCGTTTATATTTTTGATCATTCGTCATTGATCAAATTTGATCATTGAGCTATGATCAAACCTATGGAAGTAGAGTTTTTGCCCAATAATAGTCATCTTGATAGTCCAGGGGATTTTGCCAAATCTGATCCTCATCTCCGGCGTATGGCACAAAATCCTTATATTTTTCAATCACCTATCATTAAACAGTTACCTGCGGATATTCCCGGAATTTACAATCTTGGGGGTGGGCGCCAAATCGGTAAAACCACGCTATTAAAGCAATGGATGTTGCACCTATTGGCAACAGGGGTTGCACCAGAAGCGATAGTGTTCTTATCTTGCGAGTTGATAGTGGATGAGCAGAGTCTCTATCGCATTGTCAGTCAGCAACTGAATACAATGCCAGAACAGGGGCTGTTGTACCTGATTTTGGATGAAATTACCTATGTGGCGAATTGGGACAAAGCCATCAAGTACTTGGCGGATACAGGGCTGTTTGACAATGTGGTTGTTGTCATTAGTGGTTCTGATTTAGCGATGATGCAAGCGGCGCGTATGCGTTTTCCTGGGCGGCGCGGCAAAGCAGATCAGGTGGATTTTCATTATTACCCGCTATCATTTCAACAAGTGTTGCAACTGAAAGGCCATTTTAGTGGTGAGTTGCCGGCGTTAACGGAAGACTTCGCAGATATACTTTTTACGGAGTTTGAAAACTATTTAATTCACGGTGGTTTTCTCACAGCAATCAATGAATATGCAACAACCGCAACAATCAGCCAAAGCACATTAGCCACTTACTCCGATTGGATCCGTGGTGATGTGATTAAACATGGCAAGAATGAACACTACTTGCGAGAGATATTAACCGCCATTATCAAGCATTATTCCAGTCAAGTGTCTTGGCGCAATCTTGTCGGTGCGCTTTCAATTGATCATACCCAAACAGCCATTGACTATGTTGAGTTATTAACTTCCATGGATACGGTGTATGTGCAAGCGGCGTTGATTGAAGATAAGCTGGTTGCAGCTCCGAAAAAACCCCGTAAATTTATGTTTTGTGATCCATTTATTTTGCATGCAATTACAGCGTGGTTAACGCCGCATAAAGATCCTTTTGCCGAGCATATTATCCCAGCAGTGACAGAGTCAATCCAAAGTGCAAAACTTGTCGAAGCAATAGTCGTCAATCACTTTCAGCGTCACTATCCAACCTATTACATCAAAGCAGAAAGTGAAGTTGATGTTGCTTATGTTGATAACGGTAAATTCTGGCCCATCGAAGTCAAATGGACCAAGCAATTACGTCCCAATGACTTGAAGCAAATTAGCAAATACCCTAATGGAAAGATATGGGCGAAGACAAAACAGGCACGTGAGCTCAATGACCTGCCTGTGATACCGCTGCCTTATGGGCTAGCCGAGTTGGGGTAAGTTTGTTACTCAACCACCCCAACATGCAATCCTAATGAACTGCTAATGCTCTTGCCCATGGACGTACCCATGTTAGTGGCAAGGCGTTGCAGGAGACCTTCGCTGGTGGTGTAATCAACTTTTTTGTCGTTACCAATCACACTGCGGGCAACGTAATCGGGACTGCCTAAGCCATCAACTAAGCCTAGCGGTAAGGCTTGTTCACCGGTCCAAGCAAGTCCAGAGTAGAGTAATGGGTTGTGCTTTTGTAATCGTTTTCCACGGCCTTGTTCTACGGCGTGGATGAATTGTTTGTGAATCGTATCAAGCATGGTTTGGGCATAGGCTTCGTCTTTGGGCTTCATTGGTGAGAACGGATCCAAAAAGCCTTTCTCCGAGCCAGCCGTCAAGAGGCGGCGTTGCACGCCGAGTTTTTGTAAGGTATCGACAAAACCAAAGCCATTCATCAATACCCCGATCGAGCCGACGAGACTTGCTTGGTCAGCAAAGATTTGATCAGCACCCGCCGCAATATAATAAGCACCGGAGGCGCAGGCATCTGTACACACGGCATAGGTTTTGACTTTAGGGTGTTTTTTGCGAAGGTAACGTAGGTGATCATAAACTTGGCCAGCTTGTACAGGACTGCCGCCGGGACTATTAATAATGAGCATCAGTGCCGTGGTATTCTTGTCATCAAAAGCATCATCGAGGCTCTCATTGATGTCCTCGGCATTAGCACGGGTGTTAGCCATAATGGGGCCTGTGATACGTACGACAGACGTATGGGGTACACTGCGGTTGTAGTAATCTTTGGAGTGTTCAGGTTGGAGCAGCAATATCACCAAAAGTATGATCGCGGCATAAAAGAAACGAAAGAAAATTCGCCAGCGGCGGGCCCGGCGTTGTTCAGTGATGGATTCCTGGAGAACTTTCTCGAGGATAGCGTGTTGGGATTGGGCATTATCATTGGCAGAATCGGCTTTGCTCATTTTTTAATCGTCTCGGTTGTTAAGGCACAGTGAAGTATTAAACCTTTTTTTTGCGAAAAAATCGAGCTTTGATACAATGTTCGGGTGATTTTAGGTATCACGAGGCTAGTCGATGAAATGACAGCGACTGCCAATCCCCAGCGCAAGAAGTTAAGCGGGAGTCGCTAATGAAGTTAAAATTTCTTTCTTTCAATGAATTATACCGTGAGCACAAACGGGCGTTTTGGTTCCAATCTATCGTCGCGATTTTGATTACGTTAGGTGTTGTATTTACCCTAGGCGGTGTTACCTCCTCAACTATTCTGAGTGCAATCGGGGCAAGCTCTTTGGCGGCCAGTACTTTTATTGCCTTTGGTTTACCGGATTCACCGGTCGCAAAAGCCCAGCGCATGATAGGCAGCTATGTGATTGGTATCCTTGTCGGCGTGTTCTTCTACTGGATCAGTAATGATACTTACGCTTGGACCCATTGGATGACCGTAATAACCCACAAAGAGATCTGTTCGGGTCTTGCTGTTGGTTTGACCATGTTAATTATGTTTTTGTTAGATCTAGAGCATCCGCCTGCTGCAGGGCTGTCATTGGGTATTGTGATTGATGAATGGAATTGGTGGGTACTCATTGTCGTGCTGTTATCCATTGTTATTATTGCACTACTGCGGGTGTTGATGCGACCGTGGTTGCATATGTTGATGGGTAATTAATCGTGCTACTAGACATGCTATTCGGGGCACTGTGCATTACCGGTCCCTTAGTCTATTACATCAAATTTGCGGGTTATAGTTTCACTCGACCAGAAATTATTGGGCTTTTTTGTTTGTGTATGTTGCTTGGTGGGTTTGCGGGATATCTGCTGTCGCGTTTGCAATGGACTGGCCGAGTGATCTTAATAGCGGTATTGGCCAGTATGGGTTTGAGCTTTTTGCCGGGTATGCAAACAGACTGGGTATATATGCTGGGGGTGGTGAGTATCATCGCCATCAGTATGTTTGCAACAGAACAGGCAGTGAAGATCTTTACAACAATGGCCTTGGTATTTGTCGCATCGACAGTTGTCTTTCCGGTTGGTGAGCAGCTGCTTGGCGCGGAGCAAATCATAAATGCACAAGCAAAACGCGATCAACAATTGCCCCCGGTGATCCACATTGTATTAGATGAGCATATTGGTATTAATGGGCTACCCAAAACCGTAGCAAATACGGCAGAATTTCAACAACAATTAACAGATTTTTATACGCGCCATGGTTTTACGCTCTACAGCAATGGCTTTAGTCATTATGCTAGGACTTACAATTCGCTGCCGAATGCGTTTAACTTTACGGTGAGTGAGCATGACAACCAGTATTTTCCTGGGCAGCGCCAAGAGCGAGAATTAAAGGACAATCATTATCTTGCGGCATTTTCTAAACAGGGTTATGCCATCAATGTCTATCAATCCGATTATTTGGGGTATTGCAAAGCCAAAGGTGTCAACTACCGTTCTTGTTATACCTACCCTGTCCATAACCTTAAATACCTGCAAGACTTGCCGATTAATACCCAAGAAAAATTTCGCTTCCTGTTGAAGAGTTACACCTTGTCGTCGGTTTTGTACCAAAAATTCTTAACGGGATATCAAAAAAACCTACGTCCCTTATTGCACAAAGTGGGTATCACTTTGCCAAATGATCCTTGGTATCAAGCGCAAATCAGTACTATTGGTACTTTGGACGCATTACAAAAAATGCAAGCAGATATTATCGCTGCGCCCGAGGGTAATGTATTCTTCGCCCATTTGCTGATCCCTCATTCGGCGTATATCTTCGATGAAAATTGTCAGGTTATTCCCAAAACGGCAGACTGGTGGGTCAATTATAGTGATGATGCTGTCGCAGTCAGTGAAGCGGGTTACCAGCAACGCTATCAACGTTATGAAGCGCAGATAGGTTGCGTCTACAAACAACTGGATCAATTCATTGCGCAACTGCAACAGCACGGCATTTATGACAAGGCGGCGATAATGATCCATGGTGATCATGGTTCTCGCATTGTTCATATGCCACCTTATCCAGATAATCGAGAATTACTGCAGCAACAAGACTTCCGTGATGCCTATAGCACTGTGATTGCCATCAAATTCCCAGGGCAAGCAGGGGGAGTAGAGCCTGAACCGGTAGTGGTCAACCGGGTAGTGGCTGCGTTTAGCCAACAGTTAACAGGACAGCCAAAACAGCTACCAGGCAATGATCAATTTGTGTATTTAACCACTCAGCAAATGAAGTCTGGTGTGGATTTGACGCCCTATCCAGTGAAGGATTTTGGCCATTAGTGCATGAATGCTAGTGGCTTGGTCTATCGTCTGTCAGACTTTAACGACACAATGCATAGGTAATTGCTGCAAAATAACCTATTATGCCCATTTGTATTGCGCATCTACGTTACTTAAGGTATGAAAGAGAGAAGCTTGTAGGTTGTTGGGTCAGCAGAGGGAAACTAGGTTATGATACAGATACGACGCATATTTATGGTTCTGGCTACTACGGCAGTTGGCCTCCTGGCAGCATCTTCAATTCTGGCGGCAGAAAGTTATCAAGTATCACAACCCGAGCCCTACATTATTGATACGGATATGGATTTTGATGATTGGTTCTCAATCCTGTATTTAGTCAATAACCCTAATGTTGATGTTAAAGCCATTACGGTAACGGGGACTGGTGTGGCAAGCTGTGAGACAGGTGTTGATAATGCACTGCGGTTATTGGCTCTGGCAGGCAAGTCCGGTATTCCTGTTGCGTGCGGCAAAAAGAAACCCCTTCATGGTGACTTGTTAGTTGAAAAAGACTACCGAGATACCGTGGATAATTTTCTCGGTCTTGAGATGCCTAACGCTAAGGATACAGGCAGTGATGAATACGCCGTAGAATTAATGCGTCGCACCTTGAGTGAGTCAAATAAGCCTGTGAATATTATTGCCTTGGGCCCACTATCCAATATTGAGAGTTTGCTCTATGGTTATGATTATCTCAAACCAAAGGTCAAACGCTTATATATCATGGGTGGTGCAGTGGATGTGCCTGGCAATGTGAAAGACCATGATAACAAAACCGCTGAGTGGAATGTATATGCTGATCCCCACGCGGCAATAGTGGTTTTACACGCGGGCGTGCCTATTACTTTAGTGCCTTTGGATGCTACTAACCAAGTGCCTATCTCGAAGCGGGTTTACAACGATATGGCAAAACAACAACAAAGTTCCAGCGCTAAATTTATTGTTAAGGCCATGGCAAAAGAAATGCAAATGGACAAACAATATTTTTGGGATCCACTCGTGGCTGTGATAGCAACCAATCCTGAGATCGCAACGGTCCAACCCATGCGTCTCAAAATTATCGTCAAAAAAGGCCCTGACTATGCCCGTACGGTAAAATCCGCTAAAGGATCGCCCGTCGATGTGGTTACTAAGGTCGACGAAAAAGCCTTCGACAAAGCCTTCATCGATACAGTCAATCAGGGATAATATGGCCGGGGGGCGTAGGGTGACGCTCCCCACAATCCATCCGGCTTTTCACACCAGAGCTATTTTTACCCTTTTCTGCGCAAAAAGAGACTGGTGCGGAATGTCGGATCCATGTTATCCTTCGCCTATCATGCATTAACCCATATGATTCCTGATGAAACGATTGTCTGGCAAACATATCCTGCTCGGTATCACCGGTGGCATCGCTGCCTATAAAGCCGCTGATTTAGCCCGACGCCTGCGCGAGCACGGCGCTGAAGTGCGAGTCGTGATGACGAATGGGGCAAAAGAATTCATTACCCCATTAACCCTACAGGCAGTTTCTGGCAATCCCATCCACGACGACTTGTTAGACACGGCAGCAGAAGCTGCTATGGGACATATTGAATTAGCCCGCTGGGCTGATGCCGCTGTTATCGCTCCGGCCAGTGCCGACAGCATTGCTCGGCTAGCCCAGGGGCGAGCCGATGATCTATTAACGACGTTATGTTTGGCAACACCGGCGACTATTCTAGTCGCACCAGCCATGAATCAACAAATGTGGCGTGATGCTGCAACGCAACAAAATATCGCTAACCTACAACAACAGGGCAAAATTATTTTAGGCCCAGCTGAAGGCGAACAGGCTTGTGGTGATGTGGGTCCAGGACGCATGTTAGAACCCAACGATATTGCTATTGCTGTCGCTGAGCAATTTCAACATCAAGCATTAACCGGCAAACGGGTACTGATAACAGCGGGCCCCACTCAAGAAGCGATTGATCCAGTACGTTATCTTAGTAATCACAGCTCAGGCAAAATGGGATTTGCACTGGCCACTGCAGCGGTAGAAGCCGGCGCATTAGTAACACTGATCGCAGGACCGGTTGCAGAACAAACCCCAGAGCGAGTAACCCGCATTGATGTGGTATCCGCACAACAGATGCTAGATAACGTTATCGACAATATTAGCGGGCAAGATATTTTTATCAGTGTTGCGGCAGTTGCAGATTATCGGGTTGCCGAAGTTGCTACACACAAAATCAAAAAATCTGCCGACGAGATGACACTGAGCTTTGTCAAGAACCCGGATATTTTGACCGAAGTGTGTCAACGAGGCGACAAACCATTTGTCGTTGGTTTTGCTGCAGAGACGGACAACCTTATCGAACACGCCAAAGACAAATTAATCCGCAAAGGTTGTGACATGATTGTAGCAAATGATGTTGCAAAGCAGGCGCAGGGTTTTGGCAGTGATGATAATGCCGTTACCGTTGTTACAACAGATGCAATCCAAGACATTCCCTTAGCGAACAAACAACAAATTGCACGAACATTAATTGAAACTATCGCGAAGGCGATTAAGGAATCTTAATGCAAAAAATTCAACTCAAGATATTAGACTCACGTTTAGGTAATGAATTTCCTTTGCCGGAATATGCCACCAGTGGCTCAGCAGGATTAGACTTACGCGCCTGCTTAGATGAGCCGTTACAACTCGCACCGGGTGAAACACAATTATTGCCAACGGGCATGAGTATCTATATTGCTGACTCAAGCCTTGCCGCGACTATTTTACCGCGCTCGGGGCTGGGTCATAAACACGGCATCGTGTTAGGAAATTTGGTTGGCTTAATTGATTCAGATTACCAAGGACCGTTGATGGTCTCTTGTTGGAATCGCGGCAATGATCATTTTACCGTAAATCCCGGTGAGCGGATTGCACAACTCGTATTTGTGCCAGTGGTGCAAGTTGAATTTGAACAAGTGGATGAGTTTGCTGCAACGGATAGAGGCGAAGGTGGCTTTGGCTCATCAGGCCGTCACTAGGAACGTAGCAGTGACAGCCATCCAAGAATATCAGCTAACGACAGCGATCCCCAGAAGTAGCTTTCGGGCTTATGATATTCGTGGTATCGCTGATACCGAATTGACGCCAGACAGTGTCTATACAATTGCCCGCGCCATTGCGACTTTTTTCCGGCAAAATACCGTTACTGAGGTTGTTATCGCCCGGGATGATAGGCTCTCGAGTCCCGTGTTATATCCTGCATTGAAAGCAGGATTACTCGATACCGGATTGGATGTCATTGAGTTGGGGCGTGTGCCAACACCAATGTTGTATTTTGCTACCCATGTTAGCGCTACAAGCTCGGGCATTATGTTAACCGCCAGTCATAATGCGGCACAATACAATGGCCTTAAGATTGTTTTTCGTCAACACCCGTTGACGCCCGAACAAATCCAACAAATCTATGATTTAGCGGTGGCTAATGATTTTGTTGCAGGTCAGGGGAATGCCTCTGAGCTTGCTATTACTGAGCGCTACCTTGAACACGTCGCTCGCAATGTAAACGTGAACAAACCTCTCAAAGTGGTGGTGGACTGTGGTAACGCTATTACCAGTGAGATTGCGCCTCAGCTATTGCAACGGTTGGGCTGTGAAGTTGTACCCTTACACTGTGTGTCTGATGGCCGGTTTCCGAATCATCATCCTGATCCAACGATTGTTGAGAATTTGCAAGACTTGATCGGCGCGGTGCATGAACATCAGACAGATATTGGCTTGGCGTTAGATGGTGATGGGGATAGGCTAGGCGTCGTGACTGAAACGGGTGAAATCATTTGGCCAGACAGGCAGTTGATGTTGTTTGCTCGTGATATTTTACCAAAACATCTCGGCGCAACGGTTATTTATGATGTAAAGTGCTCTCGCCATCTGGCAACGGTTATCGAGGAGCAGCAGGGTAAACCCTTAATGTGGAAAACCGGTCACTCATTGATTGAGAACAAAATGGTCGAGACCGATGCAGTGCTTGCCGGTGAAATGAGTGGGCATTTATTCTTTCGTGATAGATGGTTTGGTTGCGATGATGGCTTGTATACTGCAGCGCGATTATTAGAAGTGTTGTCTCGATTTGCGGGTGGGGCAAGTGAGTTATTTGCACAGCTGCCTAATAGTTTTAATACCCCAGAGTTGAAACTAGAGGTTTGTGACGAGGATAAGTTTCGTTTGATGGATGATATCACCCAGCAAGCGGAATTTGTTGATGCAACAGTCACAACCATTGATGGCTTGCGGGTAGAGTACCCTGACGGTTGGGGGTTAATTCGCCCATCAAATACCACGCCGTGTTTAGTTTTGCGTTTTGAAGCAGACGATGAGACGGCACTCAAGCACATTCAGGCAGCTTTTCGTGAACAATTACTCAAGGTTGATGACAGTTTGTCATTACCATTTTAGTGGAGCAGGCAAATGCGCGCAATAATTATTGCCAATGGTGACTGTGACAATCCAAAACAACTCGCCGCCCTATTTCGTGCCGATGATTTTGTTATTGCCGTGGATGGTGGTGCGCGCCACTGTGAAACATTATCAGCCTACCCGGATTTGTTAATTGGGGATTTTGATTCGCTGGACAAACCTATTCTTAAGCACTTCGTCGCTGATGATGTCAAAATGCTTTGTTATCCCCGTCACAAAGATCAAATTGACTTAGAATTAGCTGTTGATCACGCTATTGCTGAAGGGGCAACAGAGATTGCTATCATCACCGCCATGGGTGGCCGCTGGGATATGACCTTAGCGAATCTATTCCTGCTTACCCAAGAAAAATACGCCATGTTTGAACTGTATCTCACAGATACGGTCCAGCGCGGTCAAGTTATCCGTGCTGGATCAGCTGTCACCTTAACGGTCAAGGCGGGTGGGCGTTTTTCATTAATTCCTTTATTGGGTGATGCAACGGGGATCAGTGCGAATGATCTTGAATACCCATTAGCAAATCATACACTGTCATTAGGCTCTACCAAAGGGCTCAGTAATCGGACGTTGGCTGATGCAATTACCATTGAATTACAACAAGGCCTGGTCTATGCCTGTTACGAAATAGGGGACTAATAGGTCACAAATTGATTTTATCAAGACACCGGGGCAACTGTAACTATGGTGGTCAAAAGCAATCAGGCATTGGTCGTCTAGGTTGCCTGCAATCAGTGTTGGATTGCACCCAACTGAAGAATATTAATGTTGCATTTCTGCAATCGGTTGTGTATTAGCGGTAGATAACTTATTGAATTCAATAACAAAATTTCCCCATCACAATGAGAAATTGTCTTTACTCTTACCTTAAGACTCTCTTAAGCCTTGGGCGATAGAATTCCGGTCAAATCATGGGCTAGACCCAACAATAATAACTAATAGAGAGTTCACTATGCCACAGCGTAAACGTAAACGTTCAGACAACCATCCAGGTCATAACAAGCGCAGGAAACTAAAGAAAAAATCTGATGCGGGATTTATTACAGAAGCTGGTGTGCTCTCCGAAGTAATTGCTGATCAAGAGAATTTCGACAAAAATGTCGGGCTATCCGAGCTGACACAGCTTGCAAAAGATGCCTCTGAAAAAGGTATGTCGCTCACAGCAGATGCTTTTTTAACTTCGGCTTTGGCGTTAAGTCCCAACAATAAACAACTGTTGCTTGCCCGCGGGCAAGTACGCTATTCCAGAGATGAGTACCGTGCCTCTATTCGTGATTTCACTGCCGCCATTCGTGCTGGTCATTCTGACCCACTACTGTATCTCTATCGCGCACAATCTTATTTTTTTATTAGAAATTACGACTATGCGTCTGCTGATTTGCGAGAGGCATCTCGACATGGGGTTATCCATCCTATGTTATCGATGTTACATGGACGGCTAGCGATAGAGTGGAAACAATTCCCGCAAGCTATTGAGTATTTTAATCAGGTAATTAATTCCACTGAGAACAATGCAGAAGTAGTACTAGAAGCACACTATTTTCGCGGTATTGCATCGGCAGAATTGGGTGAGTTTGAAGATGCTATTGAGGATTTCAAGATTGCGATTGAGTATAATTATAGGTTGGGTGAAGCTTATCTACAGTGTGGCATGATTTACTACCAACAACAGATGTTTAATCGAGCTGAAATGCATTTATCTCGTGCGATTCAAAGGAATTCCCAGGGAAAAGTAGCGTATTATTATCGTGCCTTAGCGAAGCTGGAAGGAGCGAAAGATCATTTAGCAATCAGAGATTATAGCGATTTCAATAGAGCAATTGAGCTAGATTCCAATTACACAGAAGCTTATATTGGTCGTGCAAGGGCTAAACATCGGAATGGTCAATACCGTGAAGCGATTGAAGACTATAACAAAGCAATTGAATTAGATAGTAATAATCTTGATTTGTATCGACAACGGGGAATTTGCTATTACAGTCTAGAAGACTACTCTGCAGCGATACCGGATCTTTCACGATTAATTTATAGTAATGCTGATGATCGGGCTCTTCTACTGGATTTTCGTGGAAAAGCATACAAAGCTTTAGGCATGTATGATAACGCTAAAGACGATTTCACTGCTGCAATTGAATTACAAGGCGACGACTACAGTTGTTATGCCGAAAGGGCAGATGTCTATCTAGAATTGGGGGAATATAAACTAGCTATTAGGGATTATAATGAGACCTTGTCTGGGAATGATTCAATTGATCATAAAAGTTATGCGGGGCGTGGAGAGGCATATTTTAAATTACGTCATTATGATTCGGCTTTAGTGGATTGTCTTAAGGCCCATGAGCTAGAACCAGAAAATAGTGCTTATATCAAACGAATCTGTGATATTTATCGGATCAAGTCTGATGTGGAAAATGCTTGTAAATTTGGTTTGTTGTATTATCAAGCAGCCAAAGGCGAGCAAGTATTGCCATTAAAAGAAATCACGAGAGCTGTATGGATCAGTGACCAGGCGGCGCCGATGTCAGTATCCGCAACGGTGAACGAAGAGCGTATAGCAGAGATTGAAGCGGACAATGGAAAAAATGGCCCCCCGTTGCAGCAACTCTTTGGTCTTCGAGTAAGATAACAACGAGTATAGCTCAAGTAAAGTGACCCCCATCGTCCAGACCAGTTTTGTCCTAACTTGGTCCTAGGACTTGAACTAAACTCTTATTCAATGAATAGTTTGATACTGATAACTCAGAAAAAACCACCCTTAGCAGCGCGAGGTATATGGGGTATATCAATCACTGCTAAGGATGAAGGCTGGAGCCAAGTGCTAGGCAATCAAACGCACTAAGCCAATAAACTTACCTTGAACTTTGACCCGTTCCGCGGGATATGTCATCGGTAAGAAATCTTTATTCGCAGGAATTAAATCAATGGTCTGATCTTTGTTACGCTTGAAGCGTTTCAGGGTCGCATATTCGTTATCCACCAAAGCCACGATAATCTCGCCATTGCGCGCAGTCTCGGCATGTTCGCACACCACAATATCACCATCATGAATGCCTTCTTCAACCATGGATTCGCCGCATACTTTTAGTGCGTAACGATTAGGGCCGACAAGATTGCCGATGTTGACTTCTTGCTGGTCGGGGATAGCCTCGATGGGCTGGCCGGCTGCAATCTGTCCCAGTAGCGGGAGCTTGCATTGATTGGCAGCCAACCAGTTCGGATCCACATCGGTGGGATAAACGTTGGTTAATTGTAATCCGCGGTTGGTGTGGGGGACAGCTTCGATCAAGCCTTCATCCACCAGGGCTTTAACATAACGGTGGGCAACACCCTTGGACTTGATATTGATACCGGCAGCGATCTCTTCCATCGAAGGCGCATGGCCGTGTTTGAGGATATATTCGCGGATAAATTCAAAAGTCTGTTGTTCTTTGACGGTGAGCATCGTTGTTCTCCTTATGTTCTCGTCAACTATAGAGAACATTATGAGAATTTGCAACCCCTAATATCCGACATTCCGCACCAGTCTCTTTTTGCGCATAAAAGGGTAAAAACTTAACTCAAAATGCTCAGGTATTGCGTATACATTCCGCTTTTTCGTTAATTTTTTACCCTTTTCTGCATCAAAAATAGCTCTGGTGCGAAAAGCCGGCTAATGAAAAAAATAGTTTTAGCGCCAGCGGTTCCCGTTTCTAGCGGGAATTACTGGCTCTGCTAGAGTTATAGGTAGAACGATTAAATGTAATGAAGGAAGGCAATCACATGGATATTTTCATTAATGCCCTGAGAGTCACGGTTTTGGGCGCGTGTTCACTGGTAATATTGGGCGGTTGTACCCCAGAAATTAACCGTTCTGATCCCTATTTAACCGTCCGTCCACCCCAGCCAGTGCAAGATAACCCGGGTGTTATCTATCAAACCAGTCCCCCCCATTTTCAGGGCTATACGGCCAGTACGCCGCCACCATCCAATGTGACCCATCCGCCTTCCCCTAGTGGAGGCCCTAATTATGCTCATTAAACCTTTCGCGATTGTGATTTCCAAAGGGGAAGAATCGTGATTTTCCCCCGTAAGCGCAGTTTTTGCATACTGATTAGTGCATTGTTGCTGGGTAGTCTTCTCGTTGGCTGCTCTGCAACCACAAAAGATTATCGCACGACGGGCTCTTCGGTGGCTGTTACCACTGGCACATCAGGTTATGGCACGTACATTGGTACCAGTAGTTATTATTATTCGCCTTACTATCGGCCCTATTATCGCTATCGTTATGGATCCTATTATTACCAAAGTTACCGGCCTTATTACCGCCCAGGCATTTACAAATACCGCGGCTATCGGCCTTATTACAGCCCCGGAAACTATCGACCCTATTACCGTCCAGGGACTTATGAGTTGAAATATCAACCCGGCTATCACCGCACATACCGGGATACGCGGCCGTGGTACAACCCTGGTTATCAAGGCCCCAATTACCGGCGGCATCGGTAGTGGCTGAAAAAAAATCTATACCAATCCATCATTTCCTCTCACGATGGGGAATTCTCAAAGGGGAGAAGCGTGGTTCTCCCCTTTGAGCGCAAGCGCGAATTCATTTCGCGCGTAGCGTAATACTTGGTCCGGCGGCATCGGTAATATCACAAGGCAGAGTGTTATATCTATCTGATAATTCCTTCATATGACTAGACAAATCAGACAAATTGTTTACACTTATAGGTAAATGTAAACAATTTGTCTGATATGAAGTCTGAGAATCACATCATAAAAATCTTTCGCGACAATGGTGGCCAGCTCCGTATGAGCGACGCTATTCGCCTCGGTATTAGTCGTTACCGACTCTATTCCCTTGTGCAAAAAAATATCATTGAGAAACTTAGCCGAGGTATCTATCGCCTTGTTGAACTGCCTCCCCTTAGTCAACACGATATGGTAACTGTCAGTTTGCGGTTTCCTAGCGCTGTTGTCTGTTTGACCTCAGCACTCTCATTTCATGAACTGACAACCCAAATTCCAAGACAAATTTCAATAGCGATTCCTCGGGGGACGAGGCCACCTGTTTTGGATTTTCCGCCCATCGAGGTGCATAGTTACTCAGCAGGAGCATATCAGTCAGGTATTGAAGAACATATGCTTGATAACGTGGCAGTCAAAGTGTATTCAGCGGAAAAAACCTTGGTTGATTGTATTAAGTTTCGCAATAAGTTGGGTATGGATATTGTGCTTGAAGCAATAAAGATTTATGGTCAGCATAAGAAAGTTAACTACGATAAGCTGATCGAGTATGCAGAGGTTTGTCGAGTCAAGAAAATTATACAGCCTTACTTAGAAACACTACGATGAAGAAAAATATCAGCGCATCAGTCCGCCAGCGATTATTGAATTATGCAAAAACTAATCATAAGCCTTTTGCCGAAGTATTGCAGATGTATGGTATGGAGCGTTTTTTGTATCGGTTAGCCGAATCAGTTCATGCCAAGTCATATATTCTAAAGGGAGCAATGATGCTTCGAGCGTGGGACCTACCCGACTCAAGACCAACGATGGATATCGACATGTTGGGTGTTACCAATAATGAGATTGAGAATATTATTTCTCAGATCAAGGTGATGTTGTTGACAAATGTTGTAGATGATGGAATTAGGTTTGATTTAAATAGCATTGTGGCAGAGAGGATAAAAGAAGATGCTGACTATGAAGGTGTCAGAGTAAAATTCAAGGGAGAAATTACCAATGCCAGAGTTCATATGCAGCTAGATATTGGTTTTGGTGATATTGTGTATCCACAACCAGAGTTTGCTGTATTACCAACCATATTAGATTTTCCTCATCCTAAATTACTGATGTATAGCCGAGAAACAACGATCGCAGAGAAATTAGAAGCAATGGTAAAACTTGGTTCGATCAATAGTCGCATGAAAGATTTTTATGATATTTGGTTTTTGTCGAGGCAGGTTGACTTTTCAAATGATGAGCTAGCTGAAGCAATACGACTTACTTTTAAAATGCGTGATACTGAATTACCACTAGATATGGCGTTTATATCAAAAGATTTTGTCGAGCTGAAGCAGCCACAGTGGAGTATATTCCATCACCGATTAGGCCAAGCATTTGTTCCAGCAAAATTTGAAACTATTACCGAAGAAATTAAACGTTTTCTCCTGGAGCCAGTGATTCTGGCAGGTAAAGAGAGTAGCGGGTGATAAGTGCTTTGTTTGCTTCAAGATGGCTTAGAAACTCAAAGAAGCCAGATCTAGATGTGGTTATCCGGAAATTCCGGACAACTACATGCTGGAGCGTCATAGTGGATTCTCTGTCAAAAAAGACTTTATTCGTCTTTGATGGGGGTGTCAGATATCGAGATTTAAGCGTCTGAAAAGCAAGGTAGGGCCTGACCAATATTGGGATTGCCTCAGTACTCTTAGCCCCAATCCCCCAATTCCAGGGCTTTTTTAAGATGGCCCGTAAGACATCTGCCCAAGGTGGCTTGGGTTATCTGGCGGGGCGGGTGAACGATGGCTGCCCTGGCTGTAAGTAATATCACCAGTGCGAAGTAAGGAATCATTACAGAACGAAGGGATGTTGTCGTCTATGCCGGTCTTGGCCATAGTGGTTTAATAGAAACCGTAAAGTTCATTCACATGACTTTACGTTAGTCATTCCTTCATTTTTGTGACTAATCCTGTAGTGTTCTTACCGCCAACAATTTGTTGGCGGTTTTTTTTTGTGTCGACTAAACTCCCGATTGTACCCCATATTCCTCCCGATAGGCAGCAATACTGGCGAGAATATCTTGATGGCCCTCACTATCACTGAGATACGTAATAATATCGTCCAAGCTAATGATGCTGACCACTGGGACATTATATTCTTGACGGATAGCGTCAATGGCAGAAATGCCACCGGGGCCTTTTTCTTGCCGGTCCAGGGTGACCACTACACCAGCCAATTGTGCATTACCTTGAATAATAGCCATAGACTCCCGTATGGCGGTGCCAGCCGTGATAACGTCATCGATGATTAAGACTTTGCCCGCCAGGGGGGTGCCGATGATATTGCCGCCTTCACCGTGGTCTTTGGCTTCTTTGCGGTTAAAGCAATAGCCCACTTCCCGATCGTGGGATAGGCCAAGGGCGATGGCTGTACTGGCCACTAGGGGGATCCCTTTGTAGGCGGGACCATAGAGCATATCGTAGTCTAATTGGGCGGCGTTAATGGCAGAGGCGTAAAATTCGCCCAACAATGCCAATGCTGTGCCGGTATTGAATAATCCTGCATTAAAAAAATACGGACTCTGCCGACCAGACTTTAAGGTGAATTCACCAAACAATAAAACCTGCTGTTGCAGACAAAATGTTATAAAATCCCGCTGGTAATTTTTCATGATTGTGCCTTATCAATGTAAATGGGAGTCCATTGTATGCGAATTATTAGTGTAAATCTAAACGGCATCCGTGCGGCTGCCCGCAAAGGTTTTTTTGACTGGCTTAAAACAACCCAGGCCGATGTGGTGTGTATTCAAGAAACCAAAGCCCAAGAGCATCAACTTGCTGATCCCATGTATTGTCCTGCTGGGTATCATTGTTATTACTTTGACGCTGAGAAAAAAGGCTACAGCGGTGTTGCCCTGTATGCGAAACAAGAACCCAAATCCGTCACCACCGGTCTTGGTTGGGAGATTGCTGATAGCGAAGGCCGTTACATTGAAGCGGACTTTGGCAAACTGTGTGTGGCGTCGTTGTATTTACCATCGGGTTCCAGCAGTGATGAACGTCAAGCGCGCAAATATGAATTCATGGATTATTATTACGATTATTTAGCAGAAATCCGCCGCAAAAAATCCAAACACTATATTATTTGTGGTGATTGGAATATTGCCCACAAAGAAATTGATCTCAAAAACTGGCGTGCAAACCAGAAAAACTCAGGCTTCTTACCAGATGAGCGCGAATGGCTCGATAAAGTGTTTGATTTAGGCTTTGTCGATGCTTTTCGCGAAGTTAATCAAGCACCTGACCAATACACCTGGTGGTCGAACCGCGGGCAAGCTTGGGCAAAGAACGTTGGTTGGCGGATTGACTATCAAATTGTTTCACCGCAATTAAAACCAAAAATTCAAACAGTTAGCATTTACAAGGACGAACGTTTCTCTGATCATGCGCCTCTGCTTATAGAATATGAGGGCGATCTCTCATAGATCTTTGTTACTGACCCCGTATAATGGCCCTGTTTTCGGGTGAGGAGGATCCTCACCTAACTGAGAGGAAAATTTGTCGTCACCGAGTGACTGTATGGATAGGTCTGCTTGTATTGCATGGACTAGGGATATGTTTATGCATGCGTAAGTCGGTCGACAAATCTCCCTGCATGGAGTAGGGGAGACACGCTACCTGTATAACTGGTGCGGCGGGCAAACCCGCTTTCGCTAAAGCTACAGCGTGGCAAGCAGGAGATTAACTATGCAAGGAATAACGCAGATCAGAGCAGTTGCCTCTGATATTAAGGAATTGACGACAGTTCTTATCTATGGTGAAAAACGTCTCGAAAAATTCTCCAAAGAATTAAAAAAACTCGAGAAACAACTTTCCCAAGCCAACACTCATGACAAAATCAACGCGCTCAAACGTTTATGTTTGTTTGCCGATGCGTCTTTGTCAACAACCTGGGATGCGTTGGTGGAATGGAAAGATAAGTCAGAACAAAGCCTACAGGAACTCCATGCATTCGCTAAAGATGCATTGCAAGTAGAGGCGTCTAGTGGTTATGACTTAATGACATTGACCTTAGAAATCACGAGTTTATTGCAAATGATTTCAACCCAGCAAAAAGCCATGTGTAGCCAACGAGCTCGTTTGCAACAATTGTTGCAAGGGATCAAAAAACGGGAACGTGTATTACAAAAGCATATTACTCGCGCGCGTGCACCGTTGATTATTGGTGAGAATTTGGCATTAGAGCAACTATAAAAAGCGCTTAAGATCAGCCAATAAACTGCTCGCCCCAATGCGACAGGTGGCGGGGGTGAGCTTGTCTTTGCCTAAAATGTTTTGGGTTAACGCCAGGTAATGATTCGCATCAGCTAAAGTCCGAATACCCCCAGAGAACTTAATTCCACAAGCATTGCCGTTATCGTTAATCGCCATTAACATGCTTGCTGCAGCAGCTAGGGTTGCCCCTGTGGGTGTTTTGCCGGTGGAAGTTTTGATGAAATCAGCACCTGCCGCTATAGCATCACAACTTGCACGATAAATTAATTCCGGCTCACGCAATTCACCAGTTTCAAGAATCAACTTAAGACTGTGCTTACCACAGGCTTGACGCACCTGTGTCATGAAGTCCCGGGCATCACTACCCTGTAAATACTGTTGATACGGAATAACACAATCAATTTCATCGGCTCCCAGTTCGATGGCACTAGCAATCTCATCAATGACCGTCGTTATAGGATGGTTACCAGCGGGAAAATTCACTACGGTAGCGAATGTAACGGGCGTATTTGCTAAGCTGTCACGACAGAGTGATAAATACTCAGGGTAAACACAAACCGCGGCAACGTACTTATCATCAATGTGAGTCGCAGCGCAGAGTTCAGTAATCATCTGGGGCGTTGCTGCCTCATCCAGATTGGTCAAATCCACCAACGACAAACAGATCGCAGCGCACCTCGCGTCTAGGGGCAGCGGGGTAAGTTTGTCCAGCAACTGTTGATGGGTGTCAGTGTCAAAGGCCATTGGCTTGCGCGTGTTCCATGAAGCCGAGAATGAGCTTAATCATGTCACCAGAGGCTTTGCCGGCATAATGCAGCGTGCCTTCGTGGGAGAGCTTTTCGTCACTCATGCCAGCGGCTAAATTAGTAATAGCCGCAATAACCGCAACCCGCATACCGCAATGACGCGCCACTAGTACTTCCGGCACCGTGGACATGCCGACTAAATCGGCCCCCAGAGTGCGAAAGGCTTTAATTTCGGCGGGTGTTTCAAACATAGGACCTATCGTTGAGATATAGACCCCTTGGGATACTTCAAGACCGAGTTTTTCTGCGGTGATGCCAATGTTTTTACGTAATTGCTCATCATAAGTATCTTCCATGCCGATGAAGCGTGGGCCAAACTCTTCATCGTTGGGGCCAATCAATGGGTTAGTGGGCTGAAAATTAATATGGTCCGATACCATCACTAAACTGCCAGGGCCAATGTGATGATGCAACGAACCCGAAGAATTAGTACTGAGTAAAACCTCACAACCTAAGAGTTTTAAGGTGCGGATAAGTGTTTTCACCGCTTCATTGTTGATGCCTTCGTAATTATGTACACGACCCTGCAAGCAAGCCACAGGCATGCCATTCAAGTGCCCCACGACTAAACAACCCGCATGCCCCGCTACTGTACTGACAGGAAAGCCGGGCAATTCTTCGTAAGAAAAACTAATGGCATCGGTAATTTGATCGGCAACCGCACCTAAACCGGAGCCCAATACAATGCCAACTTTGGGTGTTAAGCCATTAAGCTTTTGGGTGATAACGTCGGCAGCCTTACGAGCATCTTGTGTCATTTTAGTTCTCCAAATTTTCGGGGCCGAAAGAAACCGGCAATAATTCATCAAGGGTTTTTGTTGCTGAGCTGCCACTATGGGTATGCATATGAATCAAGGTCTCACTATTGGCAAATTCACGAATGCGTTGACGACAGGCGCCACAGGGCCAACAGGGAAGCTCGCCAGTACCAATCACGACCACCTCAGCAATGTCATGTTCACCGGCACTGACCATCGCTGCAATGGCGGTGGCTTCTGCACAACATGTAAGACTGTAAGAGGCATTCTCGATATTACAACCCGAGTACACATTGCCTTTTGCTGTGCGAATGCAACAGCCCACAGCGAACTGTGAATAGGGTGCATAAGCGCGGCTCTGGGCTGCTTTAGCGTGCTCAATTAAATCTTCTGGAATGGTCATGGATTATTGTCCCAATAGTGCTTTAAAGATCTCAAAGTAAACTACCGCAAAGGTTGCCCCGGCAGGGATAGTAATAGCCCAGGACATGAAAATATTGCGAATAACCGTCAAGTTCAATGCGCCAATACCACGGGCAAGTCCCACACCTAAGACGCCACCCACCAAGGTTTGGGTAGCAGAAACGGGGATCCCAGTACCGGTGGCGACGACGACAGTAAATGCCGCTGACAAAGTCGCCGCAAACGCACGACTCGGAGTTAAGCTCGTGATCTTGGTGCCGACGGTTTTGATAACATTACGGCCATACATTAATAAGCCTAATACCACCCCGGTACAACCGAGGAAAATCACCCAATAAGGCAAGTCACCAAACATCACTTGGCCGCCGGATTGCACGATGCTAACCACGGCTGCCATGGGACCCACGGCAATGGCGACATCATTGGAACCATGGGCAAATACCATGGCGCAGGCGGTGAATAACATTAAGATAGCAAAGACTTTTTCGACGTAAGAAAAATGCGTATGACGTCCCGCATCCTCGGGGATATTCAAGCGGCGTATTAGTGCCACACCGATTAACATGATAACGAGGCCTGTGCCTAAGGTTGTGGCGATTTTTTCGAACCCAGTTAACGCGATACCTAATGCCGCAAGTCCCCGCAGGATAGAGGCGGTCGAAATCGCCACCCCAATCAAGAACAAATACACCGGCGCGTAGCGTTTGGCATAACCAAAGGGATGGGGGCGCATGAATATCAGCCGTTGCACACTCAGGAATAACAAATAGGCAAAGATCCCCGCAATCATTGGCGAGGTTATCCAGCTGACGGCAATGATCCCCACTTGATGCCAATGTACGGCATTAACGCCAAGCACGATAGTCCCAAAACCCACCATGGCACCGATAATAGTATGGGTAATTGAGACCGGTAAACCTAAAAAACTCGCCAATAACATCCAAGTCGTGCCAGCCAACAACACCGCTAACATGCCGTAGATTAAGATCTCTGGCGTGGCACTCAACATACTGGTATTAATAATGCCTGAGCGCACCGTATCACTGACTTGTACGCCGCCAAGAAACGCACCGGCATATTCAAAAATAACGGCAATGATGAGGGCTTGGCGCAGGGTGATAGCTTTTGAGCCCATAGTGGTACTCATGACATTGGCAAGATCGTTCGCGCCCACACCCCAGGTCATCATTAATCCGAAGAGACATGCGAGAGCGATAAAGAGTGTGCCGTATTCCATCGTGGTTAGCGCGCCAATAATAATTGCAAACGGTCACCGACTTGTTCAGCGTAGTCAGCTAACTCGCCTACCATGTCGATCACTTGGTATAAGAACATCACATCCACCGGCGGCAAGTCTTGCTCCAGGCCAAACAATTGGTGGCGGACTTCAACTTGAATTTCGTCGGCATCATGTTCAATTTTGCTGATGTCATTGATCATGTTCTCCACCAAATCCACTTCATTGCCGCGAAAGCCACTCTCGAGCAATTCGTCTAATTCATTGATGGCTTTGTCGGTTTGTTCCACCGTATCCACACTGCGTTTTAGCAAATCCAAAAACCGCGGGGTGAGGGCTTCAGGGATATGTAAGCGTCGGCCTAATACCGTGCCGGCAATGTCTTTGGCTTTGTTGGCAATGCGGTCTTGCATGGCCAGCATGCCTAATAAGTCACCACGCGAAACCGGCAGGAATAAGCCTTTGGGCAAATGGGCCCGTAGATCTTGTTTGATAGTGTCTGCTTCATTCTCAAGCACAGCGATGGCTTGTTGCTTCTCTTCCGCACGTTGCCAATCTTTGTCAAATACTGCCGCGAAGAAGCCTTGTAGCTCCCGCGCGCTGGAGAGTGCTTTATCCATGTGCTTTTGGATCGGACGAATGGGCGAGCGCCCAAACATTTTGAAGATATGATTTCCCATAATTCCCTGCCATTAGGTCACGAAAGACAGGGGAAGTATATCTGTTAATAAGGCTGTAGCCAAGGTTAGTGGCAGGGACAGGGCTATGCTATGCTCTAGCAATCATTCGTCGAGGAACATCTTCACTATGGCCACCGAAACCGAACTCAAGCTCAGTATTGCCGCGACGGATATCCCGGCCTTCAAAGCTCACCCGGCGATTGTCGAGGCGACCATTAAGGGGCCTGAGGAATTGCCGTTGTTGAATACCTATTTTGATACGCCAGATTTCACGTTACGACAACATGGTTACGGTTTGCGCATTCGTGAGCAACAGGGGCGTTTCATCCAAACCCTCAAAGCCAAGGGAGAAGAAACCTACGCCGGTTTGCATCAACGGCAAGAATGGGAAACCGAGCTTGATGGTTTTGCTATCGATGTTACAGCGATTCCGTTGGATGAAGTACAAAAATTACTCAAAACGCCTGCCTCGCCAATCTTCACTACTGACTTTACCCGGACTCGCTGGTTGCTAGAACCCAATCCTGAGACCGAAATTGAATTGGCACTGGATGTGGGTATGATCAAAGCCGGGGACAAGCGTTGCAAAATCCAAGAAGTCGAACTTGAGCTAGTGTCAGGGGAAAAGCAACAGTTATTCGCATTTGCCGCCAAACTCCAACAAGATATCACCCTTATCTCGGAAGATCGCAGCAAAGCCTCGCGGGGTTATGACCTGTTGAGTGGCTCTCAGCCGAGCGCCATGGATAACTGATCGTCATCTTCCGTCTCCGGCAACACCGTCTTCGCGGGTTGGGCAATGCCTTCACGAAAGTGCTTGCGGCAAGTGGGCACATAACGGTCATTACCGCCGATCTCCACTTGAGCCCCCTCGAGGACTTTATGACCCTCCTCATCAATGCGCATATTCATGGTGGCTTTGGCGCCACAATGGCAAATGGTTTTGATCTCAGACAATACTTCAGCCAAGGCCAATAAATACAGACTGCCCGGGAATGGCTCACCCCTGAAATCCGTACGCAACCCATAACAAAGCACGGGAATTTTGCAGTCAAGGGTCACATCCGCTAACTGTAACACTTGTGCTTTTGTCAAAAACTGCGCTTCATCGATGAGTATACATTTGATATTAGGATTGGTTGCTATCGCACTCTGGGTGTACTCCAGCATATCTAATTGATCATCAAAGGGAATGGCATTGGCTTGCAAACCGATGCGCGAGGTCACGGTGCCCACTGCAAAGCGATTGTCAAAGGAGGGCGTAAACAGTAACGTATCCATGCCCCGTTCTTGATAATTATAAGCCGATTGCAACAGGGTCGTGCTTTTACCTGCATTCATAGCCGAGTAATAAAAATACAGTTTCGCCACCGAAACAACTCCTTACCATTGACTGCGGCGGGCTCGCGCAGTAACGCGCCCCACCAAAAACCCCACCAACAAACTGATCAAGACAATAATCGCACCGGTCAATAGCCAAGTGCGGTTTTGACTTTGCTGCAGGAGGGCATTATTGAATTGTAATTCAGAGACTTGATGTTGCAGGGTGCTCACATCTTTGCTCAATGGTCGTGGTTTCGGTGTATCGACGTGTTTGTTTTCACTCACCCCCTGCAAATGGTCTTTGACCGAGGACATCATGGACTGGGCATGTTGCTTAGCTCTATCACTGACGGGGTTATTGACCAACATGTCTGGTGAAACATGCTTGGGCTTGATACTGGCAATCGTATTGGTGGCATGGACCAGAGAGGTCGGTTCAGGCTTGTCTGTATCTGGTGTTGCTGCCGGTGCTGTTGATATTGCCTGCTCTGGTGCTACCCTATGCCCAGGAGGTGCGGCTTCAGGTTTCGGGGTGATAAATGCCACCCGTCGGTTTGGATCCGGAGACACGTGGGAAATCTTCACCCAACCACGGGTTTGTTTGTCAGTGACTACCATGGCATAGCCGGATTTTAAGTCGGTACCGACTAATTGTAATTTGGCTTTTGGTTTCAACTGACCAATCACCGCGGCACCTTTACCCGGCTTACTGTAGAGCAGGGTACTTTTGGGTGAAATGACATACAGAGTCTCTGCCTGGGCAATACCAGCAAACAAAACAATCAAGAGTAAACAGATAATCCTAATCACGCTATATCCTATCGATGTGGTTCATCGCTAGGATGATAGCGGATCTTCACAAGGAGCACCAGCTGCGGGGTTATTTTTACTGTTGCTTTGTCTTGGCAGCATCAAGGCAAGAAGTTATCTTGGCGCTGAAAGGTTCATTGCAGTTAACTTGACAGGCTTCTTCCCGGGTATCAGGATCTTTTGTACGGATACAATTGACGTGGCAGTCTTTGAGATCGTTAAAATTGAGTACGTAACAACCCTTAAATTTACCTTCATCAACTGTAATAATTTTCCCAGCAAAACTGGGTATCGCAACGGCCAAGAGTAAGCTTGCTAGTAGAATACGCATATTTTTATTCCTCTGGTTTTAAGCCTAAGTATAGTTGGTTATACTGCGCTTTTGCTAGAGAGTAACAGAATGCCGCCAAAAATCATCCCTGAATCTGAATTAATCCTTAACTCCGACGGCAGTGTATACCATTTGAACTTATTACCCGAGGATATTGGCGATACCGTGATTACGGTGGGGGACCCTGACCGGGTGCCGAAGGTGTCCCAGTATTTTGACGACATTGAACTCAAAAAAGGCAAACGCGAAATCATTACCCACACCGGTCGTTTAGGCAAACACCGTATTACCGTGTTGTCCACTGGTATCGGTACGGACAATATTGATATTTGTTTGACGGAACTGGATGCCTTGGTCAATGTGGATTTAGGCACGCGTACTATCAAGCCCGATTTGCGTAGCCTGAACATCATTCGTCTGGGGACCACCGGGGGATTGCAGCCTGATGCGGCGGTGGATAGTTTTGTCGTGACCCGTTATGCCTTTGGCTTTGATAGTTTGTTGCAGTTCTACCGCTATGATAACGATGGAGCAGAGCAACAATTGGCCCAAGCGGCTCAGAGCCATTTTGCTGATGCCAAATTGACGCCTTATGTCATCGGTGGCAGTGAGGGACTGCATGATTTGTTTGTAGACCAATGCCACAGCGGTATTACCGCGACATGCTGTGGATTCTATGGACCCCAAGGTCGCCGTGTGCGAGCACCGTTGAGCATTGATGATTTAATGGGGGAGCTGCAACGGTTTCAGCATCAAGGCAAGCGTATTGTGAACTTTGAAATGGAGACAGCAGGGATCTATGGGCTTGGCAAAATTTTAAATCATCACTGTTGCTCCTTGAGTGCCGTCATGGTAAATCGGCATGACAAAACCGTGTCCAACACCCCTGAAGAGACGGTCGATAGGTTAATTCGTTATGGTTTGGAAACCCTTTCCAACAAGTTATGACACATTCAGGCCAATTTTCGTCAAATATCCCTTTGTCTGTCTCTACACATCGTGCTACACTTCCTCCGCTCGGACGTTTTGCCGAGTAGGTTTAATAACTTTGTTAACGCTAAGGAATTCTAGGGAGAGCGCTTATGTCAAAGGGGCAGTCACTACAAGACCCTTTCCTCAACACACTACGGAAGGAAAAGGTCCCTGTTGCTATTTATTTAGTGAATGGGATCAAACTTCAGGGTGTTGTTGAGTCATTCGATCAATTTGTTGTTTTGTTAAAAAACTCAGTTAGCCAAATGGTGTACAAACACGCGATTTCGACCATCGTCCCTTCACGGGCGGTGCGCATGGAGTCATTGGCTGAGAGTTCCGAAACAGAAGCTGCTGACGCTTAACTTGAAATGAGGTAATCACTTGTTTGAACGCCCAGAAGGTGGCGAAGTTGCAGTATTAGTACATATTGATTTTCGCCAAATTGGTGTTCAGGAAGAACTCGATGAATTTCAGGATTTAGTCCAGTCAGCGGGGGTGACGCCGGCAGCGGTAATTACCGCTACTCGGCGTGCGCCTGATGCAAAGCTCTTTATTGGTAGTGGTAAGGTCGATGAGATCAGAGCCAGTATTGCCGCGAGCCAAGCCGATGCTGTTATTTTTAATCATTCATTAACACCCGCCCAAGAACGTAACCTCGAGCGCGCCTTGCAATGCCGTGTGTTGGACCGTATTAGTCTCATCTTAGATATTTTTGCCCAACGGGCCCGTACCTTTGAAGGTAAACTGCAAGTCGAATTGGCCCAGTTGCGCCATTTATCCACGCGATTAGTGCGGGGTTGGACTCACTTGGAACGACAAAAAGGCGGGATTGGTCTCAGAGGTCCGGGTGAGAAGCAGTTAGAGGTGGATAGGCGATTATTGCGACACCGTATTAACACCATTAATCGTCGGCTTGAGAAAGTCCGCCAACAACGCCAATTAGGGCGACGTTCCCGGCAACGGGCGACCATTCCGACGGTGTCTTTAGTGGGTTATACCAATGCGGGTAAATCGACTTTGTTCAATCAAATCACGGATGCGGATGTCTTTGCTGAACAACAAATGTTCGCGACCCTGGATCCGACGTTGCGGCGTTTAGTTATCCCAAGCTTTGGTGAAACCGTATTCGCTGACACTGTCGGTTTCATTCGGCATTTGCCCCATGAATTAGTCGATGCTTTTCGTGCCACGTTAGAGGAAACCCAACAAGCGGATTTGTTACTCCATGTTATCGATGCCCATGCCTCGACTCGTCACGAACAAGCGGAGCAAGTAGATGCCGTATTAGCACAAATAGAAGCCAATGAAATACCGCAAATCTTGGTGTTTAACAAAATTGATTTGCTCGAAGGGGCCGAACCCCGAGTCGATAGGGACAGCCATGGTCGGGTGCGCCGGGTATGGGTGTCTTCGCTCACGGGTGCGGGTATCCCTGAGTTATTACAAGCTATTACCCATAGCTTGGCTGAGGACATTATGCATAAAACTTTGCGCATAAGCCCAGAGCAAGGGCGCATGCGCGCGGCGTTCTATCAAGCCGGTGCCGTCATCGCCGAGCGCAGTGACAATGAAGGGAACACTTTTTTGTCAGTTCGGCTGCCGAAGCACACCTACCTTAAGATAATGGGCGGCCCCAACCACGATTAAACTGCGGGTTAACTTGCCGCGACATTCCCCCTTTGGCAACCTCCATCGCGAAAAGTTCAGCGGGATACCGCTGATTAGCTTGTAGATCCTCCTAAACCTTGCGACAATGAAGTCTTTGTGATTTTTATACGTGGGGTAAGGCAATGGCTTGGAATGAGCCGGGTGACAAGAACAGCGGCAACAAAGATCCCTGGAGTGGTGGCAACAAATCCCAAACGCCACCGGATTTGGATGAAGTTTTCCGTAAACTACAAAAGAAACTCACTGGCAAGTTTGGCGGTGGCGGTGATGGCTCTGGTGGTTTTTCTGCCAGTGGCAAACATCCCTTGTTTCCGTTTGCTATTGCGGCGGGGATTATTCTCCTCATTTGGGCGGCTTTTGGTTTCTTCATTGTTGGCCAGCCGGAACAAGCTGCCGTATTGCGGTTTGGCAAATACATCGAGACCGTTGGTCCAGGTGCCCACTGGATCCCACCGTTCATAGAATCCGAGTACAAGGTCAACGAACAAAAGATTTACGTCTATTCCTATAACGATCGCATGTTCACCAAAGATGAGAATATCGTTGCGGTGGCCATCGTGGTTCAATACCGCGTCGACAATGCCAAAGACTTTTTGTTCAATACGTCTGAGCCGATCCAAACCCTCAAAGAAGCCACTGCCAGCGCATTACGCCAAGTGGTGGGCAACTCGACGTTGGACTTTGTGATCACCACAGGTCGTGAAGCAGTACGAACCAAAGTTCAAGAAAAACTAGCAAGCATCTTAAAAGGCTATCAAGTCGGTCTGCAAGTAACGGATGTGAAATTACAATCCGCTACTGCGCCTGAAGAAGTCAAAGATGCCTTTGATGATGTGACCAAGGCGCGGGAGGATAAGCAACGTTATATCAACCAGGCCCGGGCTTATGCCACCAAGGTGACTTTCAATGCCGAAGGGCAAGCCAAACGGTTAATGGCCGATGCGAATGCGTATAAACAACAAGCAGTATTGAAATCTCAGGGCGAAACAGCCCGTTACTTAGCATTGTTACCAGAATACCAAAAAGCACCGGTAGTGACTCGTGAACGTCTATACCTCGGAGCATTGGAAGGGGTGTTTGAACATACAACCAAAGTACTGGTGGATGTGAATGGCAGCAACAATTTATTGTATTTGCCATTGGATAAGATCCTACAAGGTAGCAATGTTGTGTCGGGCACGGTACCCATGATGTCACCGCATTCAGTAACCCCACCATTGGCTGCTGGGCAACGGCAACCGGTGAATACCGAGAATGCTATTACAGCCGCCATTGATAATGGTTATTCGGGGCTTGGTAGCCGTGAACCCTATGGTTCCAGTTCCTATTCCACCACTGGACAGGGAGGATAACCAATGAAAAACTCTAAACTAGGCTTGTCGATTCTCGGTATTGTTATTTTGATTTTGCTGTTTGGCTGTTTGTATACAGTACATGAAGGCACGTCTGCGCTGGTGTTGCGCTTCGGTAAAATTGACGAAGACAAACAGGGCAACCCGGTAGTACAACAACCAGGGTTACACGGTAAATTACCTTTAGTCGATAGGGTGTATCGTTTTGATATGCGTTTACAAACTATTGACGTGCAGTCATCGCGGTTTTTAACAACTCAACAAAAGAACGTTATCGTTGACTACTATGCCCAGTGGCGTATTAGTGATTTGCCGTTATTCTACAAACGTACTGGCGGCGATATGCAGCGAGCTGAGACACTGCTTGAGCAGCAACTCAATGATGGCTTGCGGGCTGAGTTTGGTCGTCGCACACTGAGTGAGGCGGTATCGGATGACAGGGCGGTGATGATGCAAACCATCAGTGACAAAGCCGACCAGAGTGCTAATCGCTTGGGTATTGAAGTTGTGGATGTGCGTATCAAGCGTATCGATTTACCGGATAATGTCAGTGCTGCAGTTTATGCCCGTATGCGTGTGGAGCGGGAACGAGCGGCGACGGAGTACCGTGCTGTGGGTAAAGCCCAGTCTGAAGCAATCCGTGCGAACGCTGATGCCGAAGCAACAGTTAAGGTAGCCACAGCGCAGGCAAGTGCGAGTAAAGTGCGCGGTCAAGGCGATGCTGAGGCTGCCAAGATTTATGCCGATGCCTATGGCAAAGATGCGTCATTCTACGGTTTTTACCGTAGCTTGTTGGCTTATACCAATACGTTTAATCAAAAGAATGACGTGATGTTGTTAACGCCGGATGGACAATTCTTCAAGTACTTTAACAGTGCCAGTGGTAAGTCCAGCAGCGGCCAACGTAAGACACAATAGGAACCTTAGCCGGGGAGACGCCCCGGCTTTTCAACGAGGAAATAACTATGTGGCATTATTTTTTTGCTGCGTTGGCATTGATGCTGGTATTTGAAGGTATCATGCCCTTTTTGTCGCCGGAACGCTGGCGCAGTTTTGTGAATAAATTAGCGTTGCAGTCAGATCGCAGTTTGCGGATCATGGGCTTTGTGACCATGATTATTGGCGTGGGAATTTTGACGGTTTTACATTTGTTTTTTGATATCATTTAGCGTTTAAGTATAGAGATCACTATGGGAAAAAATGTTGTTGTATTAGGTAGCCAGTGGGGCGATGAAGGCAAAGGTAAAATTGTCGATTTACTCACTGAAGGTGTTGCGGCAGTGGTGCGCTTTCAGGGCGGCCATAACGCCGGCCACACGTTGGTTATTGATGGTGAGAAGACCGTTCTGCATTTGATCCCATCGGGTATTTTGCGTGACGGTGTGCAGTGCTTGATTGGCAATGGTGTGGTGGTATCGCCTGCAGCATTACTCAACGAAATCACTACTCTCGAAGACAAATCCGTACCCGTGCGAGAACGTCTGCGCATCAGTGGTGCGTGTCCATTGATTTTGCCTTACCACATCGCCCTCGATAATGCCCGTGAAGAAGCTCTCGGCAAAGATGCCATTGGTACGACGGGACGCGGCATTGGTCCAGCTTATGAAGACAAAGCTGCACGGCGCAGTTTACGTATTGATGATCTGCTTGATGAACAAGCCTTTGCAACCAAACTCCAGCACGTGATGGCGTATCATAATTTTGTTCTTGAACATTATCATAAGGCTGAGCCTTGCAGTTACCAACAAGTGTTGGATGAAACCTTAAGTATGGCAGAGACGTTGAAACCATTGATTGCTGATATTCCTGAATTGTTGCACAAATACCGCGCTGAGGGTAAAGCCTTATTGTTTGAAGGCGCGCAGGGGACGTTGTTGGATATCGATCACGGGACGTATCCGTTTGTGACGTCATCCAATACCACGGCGGGTGGTACGGCGACGGGCAGTGGTTTTGGGCCATTGTATTTGGATTATATCCTCGGGATCACCAAAGCCTACACCACCCGGGTTGGCTCTGGGCCATTCCCCACGGAATTACATGACGAACAAGGCCGTCATTTGGCGGAACGTGGACATGAATTTGGCGCCACTACCGGTAGACCTCGTCGTTGTGGTTGGTTTGATGCGGTCGCATTACGCCGTGCGGCTTATGTGAATAGTTTATCGGGCTTGTGTATCACCAAATTAGACGTGCTTGATGGTCTGGATACCATTCAAGTGTGCACGGGTTATCGCGTTAACGGTAATGAAGTGGCGAGTGAGGAAGTGGACTTTTCGGCGTTCGAAACCGTCGAGCCAGTTTATGAATCTTTACCGGGCTGGCAAGAATCCACACTGGGGGTGAAGCAGTTAAACGATCTACCCGAAAATGCCCAAGCCTACTTGAAGCGTATCGAAGCACTCACTGGCGTGCCTATTGATATTATCTCCACCGGCCCCGATAGGAACCAAACCATTGTGCTGCGGAATCCGTTTGAGTAATAGCTAAAAATCAGGACTTGAACGTCATCAACAGTGTTTTTTGTCAAAAACTCAGTTAATGGCAAAAGTGTAAGTATTCGCTTAACCTGTCATTACTTTTTAAGCTAAAACAACCCAAAATCGGGAGATATTTGCTCAAAAAACACTTAAATTACTCGAAATATAGTGGACAGGTTAAGCGAATATTTACGCAAAAGTCGTCTAACCCATTGATTAACAGGCAATAAATAACAACTTGACCGATCTGGCTTTATTATGTACAATCTGCGGCCATGATATATCAATAATTAACCGAGAGGATTGGCACTATGCTCTTTCGAACCTATTATCATAATTTCAAAAAGTTCCCTCATGAATTGAATGACGCTCCCCGAGCAGTACAAATAAACTATCAATTGAAGGAAGCGTTATTTAAAAAATTAATTGAAATTGCGCCCAGTGTTTTTAATGCGAAGATTGATGAATCAGCATTTGAGCAGCTTCTTGCTAGGGTTTTCAAAAGCGCATGTGAGATAGCGCGGCAGCCACACCAGCCTGGATGGGACATATTCAAAGATAAGCAAAGTATGAGTCAGCTATATGCTCAATTCTTACAAGGCTGTTTAAACCATTTTTCAAGTCACGTTGTCCAAGGTCAAATTAATGCTTATCTAACACCACCAGCGGCGATGACAACTACAAGCACGGGCCCGTTAACAGCAAGCTTGGCTAAATTGTCAGGTGTATTTCAGAGTGCTCCTCCTGGAGTGCCACCATCAACTACCCAAGCGTTTAGTGCTACGCATCCAATACCCGATGCAAGACCGGCACAGCTTTCTGGTACAGCGGTTAATACTAATGTCATTCTCTATAAAGCTAGCGGGGGTGAATTAGCCGTGAAGTTTCCCTCACAGGAAGCACGGGATCACTTTATTACTGAACTTAGTAATACACCGATAGCTTCAAAAGTTAATGAAAATTTCGCTGCGATGATACATGATGATAACCCCGATAGGATTTATTTCTCTGCCTACCAAGCAAAGCGAGGAGAACTAGGGGTGAACTTTGTAAGCACCGAGGTGCGGGATACTTTTGTTCGACTTTTGGGCCTAGGAGGCTCCAATGAGGCAGAAACTTGGCCACAGCAGCCATTCACACTCTACCTAAATGAAAGACTTCATCAGCAAGGGGCTAATCTTGAGGCTTCTTATACCGCCAAGGAACCTGACTCTCGTGGCAAGAGATTTGGTTTTTAGTATTACCCGCCGCGCGGCGTGACTGAATGCTGAGCCTCTGACCTAAACACCATCTCAGCCCAATAATCTCACCTTGAGTTCTTCTCTCGCGCAGTGATTTTGGACCGGGGTCACCCGAGATTGCCTCTAAGCCATTGGTTCTATTTAACTTCCGCTCTTAGTTTATTTTTTGACTAGACCTAAATAAGCAGATACAATCTGCACCGAATTAAACCATAATAACATTCCAGGAGACAGCCATTATGTTTTCAGCCACCCATTCGACAACGTCAACTGCGGCAGCAGCCATCCCCAAACGCCCTGAAATTGCTCGCAGAGACGGTACTCAATATGTACCCATTGCCAGCACCCGCATTCTTGAGCGTATTAAGGCATACAAGGCAAGGGTTGCGAGCGGCGGGATTAAACCGGGCCAGGCGGTGACAGAGGCGCTTGAAAGTAAAGGCATGACTAGCGATGACCTCATAACATTGCCTGCTGAAGATGTCTTGAATTTATTTACCGAAACATTACCGCCGGTTTTGTTTGCTGAAGGCGACGAAAAATTATTTAATTGGTCCCGTGAAGAGCAGGAAATCTTAGCCTGTATCAGTGTCGCGACACCCGTGAATATGTACGGTAACGGTTCTTATGGTCGACAGCAGTTGCATGAGACGCCGATACGTGGGTATCTCATTTATTCCAATGGCGCTTTGTTGGGCCATCTTACTCGAAATACAGCATCAATGCCGGATCGTGATCGTGTCGTAGAAGGCGGTAGCTTCGCTGAAGCTCTGGGTGGCGCGTCAACGAGTATTAACCAAGCAGCCTATAATGATTTATATGTAGAACGTTTTGGTCCTGTCATGATATTTGCCAATGCCTTAGGTGAATGTGCTAACAAAAATACCCATATAGCTATTCCCACCTTGGGTGGTGGCGTGTTTTCAGGTGAGTTTAGGGAGCAGCTTGCCCATCCCTTCACAGATGCTCTGGTGCACGTGGCAAAGACCATTCTAGAGAGCAAACATATTTCTGCTGTGCGGCATATTCCTTACGGTGAATATGAGCAAAGTGAAATAATTTCAGCCAATGGTATAAAGATTGAAGTACATGACATCACTCATGCTGAAGAAAGCCAGCGCTTACCGCAACTGTGTCACCCAGGTGACTATGGTCATCCAAACAGCATAGCTATAGCGGTTGTTGCTGGGGATCTCGTCTCGCAAAAAGGTAATGATCATAATGGCGGAACCGATAAAACCAATGAAGGCAAGCTGAATTCAGAGTGTGACGCTGCTCAACAAAACATGGGGGGAACTAAAGGCCACTGGGGGATGAGCCGTGGCGATAATCCTAAGCCAATGTATTGCACCGGTTGTTATGCCGATAATGGTACCGAGTTAACTTATGAAGAAATGGCTCTGCGTGACGGCATTAAATTCTCTGTCAAAAACCGCATGTTTCTTATTGACGAGAAAGCCGGTTCTATTTACTGGCTGCGAGGGGATGAGCTTATTGACCATGAATTCTCCTACGATGAATTAACGCCACCGCCAGCAAATCCTCACGATGTGACAAGAACGATTGTTTTTAAGGATCCCAAACAAACGATTGCCGCAGCCGCCGCACGGTTTTTGTTTGGTGGGACAAGCTATGCACGAGCGCGGGCAGGGTTTGATTTGCCATTGATTGGTATGAATAAAGCATCGGATGGTAGTATCCAGTTTGGCTTCGCATTTAGTCAAGATAAGGAAGATTACGTGCGGCGCTTGGCAGCGTATCTTAAGCAACACGGTTTCAATAGTATCAAAGTTAATACAGTTGAGGTTAATGATGAACAAAGGATTGAGCTAAGCTTCAATGACAAACAAGAGTTGCAACGGTTCATTGAGCATGATAATTTTCTCGGCGTGATTGGCCCACTGGAAAAAATATTTTCTGAGGAAGGGATCACATATACCCCTCTTAAGCGTGATGATTCACCTACTAAGCGTAGCCGTTTTTCCCTTGCACGCCTTGCGTCAGCAGCAAGCAAACATATGTCAAAATCAGGAGATGAAACTGCCACCCAAGCTATCCCTCGTAACGTTCATGATGGCAATATAGCAGGCTATTTAGGGTCGTTGCCCTATCTTCAAGAGACAGATTATACTGGCATTGAATTTTTTGATTTTCCGAGTTTTCCTGCCGCAGGACTTCTTGGTCAATTAATTTCTGGAATTCCAGCGGAACTTCAGGTTGAGTGTGTTCGCGGACCTTTAGGTTTGAATGATACAGGCCGGCCCATTGAAATTACCTTGCGGCGCGGTGCAGCCACAGATTCGCTGCTTTGCCAATTACTTGCGACGGGACGAGTGGCAAAAATCGGGGCGGGTTCCTTAGGTCGACAGGTGCGAGTTGTCATCAATGATCCCGATACACTCAGGCTGTTGAGGCTCGAGCCAGTACGGCATTACCATGCAGATAAAGTGGCTGAACTGCTTAAGAGTATTGATGAGGAACTCTCTAAAGTGAATATTGTCCAAGATGTTTTATCAGACAAAGGATTTGCGTTGACATTATCGGCGGATGCTTGGCAAGTTGAGCTTTTTGAAAAAGCAGCAACATTTCTATCCTCTGAAATAACCATAGAAACCCCTGAATCTGATTCAGTGACACCAGTAGAGCGGGGTTCGGTGCGAGTCACCATAAAGGCAGGGACCTACCTGACTGCCTATGTAGAGCCCTTAGCGGGATCACATACGGCTAGTCCTACAAATGATTAAGAGCTTACCCAATGTATTAACCCTCAGCGATGAACTACCCATTGCTGAGGGTTAAATTTAGGATAAATCCTACCATAGCCTAAAAAATCCTCGATAATGGTATATACTTACTTGACGTTTCAACCTTCAAGGAAGTAACACTATGAAAAAACTCATCCCTCTTGGGCTTGTTGCCTCTAGTTTGCTGTTAACGGCTTGTGCAAGTAATGACATGGGCCAGAATCCGGGCGTGACGACATACAGCGGGAACTACAATCGCGATAAAGTTTGTGCTAACCTTGCCCGTCAGCTTGGCTTGAGTGCTGGTCAAGGTTTAGGCAGCTCTAACTGGGAAGAAAATTCCCGTATGGACCGCCTGGCCACATCCTACAAAGCCAACGGCTGCGATAAGTAGCTCGTCGCGGGGGCGTGTCTCCCAGTGGCCAGCTCGAATAACCATGCCGAGGTGGTGAAATTGGTAGACACGCAAGCTTCAGGTGCTTGTGGGGGCAACCCCGTGGAGGTTCGAGTCCTCTCCTCGGCACCATATGTATCAGATCTTCCCATCCCATGTGATTTCTGGTTGATTACCACCGCTATTAGTGAATAAAATATAACGAATGAGCAAAAAGAAACGTCAACATGATCCCCACCTCGCCCGCGAAGCCGAGAAGTATGAACATCCCATTCCTAGCCGTGAATTCATCATTGAGTGGCTGACGGAATTAGGCCGTCCTGCTACCTTCGAAGAAATCGCGGATCAGTTTGAATTAGCCCTTGAACATGAAGAAGAGGCGTTAAACCGTCGCTTGCGGGCCATGATCCGAGACGGCCAAGTCTTTCGTAATCGCCGCGGCGGTTTTTGTTTAATCACCAAAATGGACTTGGTTCGCGGCCGGGTGATGGGCCATAAAGATGGCTTTGGCTTCTTGGTGCTGGACAATGGCGGCAGCGATTTGTTTTTATCCACCAAACAAATGCGGCGTGTGTTGCATGGCGATCACGTGCTAGCGCGTCGTACTGGCTTTGATTATCGGGGTAAACCCGAAGCGGTTATTGTCGAGGTGTTGGAGCACCGTAACCAATTTGTCGTTGGCCGGTTGGTGAATGATTCGGGTTTATTCTTCGTGGTGCCTGATAATACCCGTATTAGCCAAGATATTTTGATCCCCCCCGAGGACATTAATGGCGCCACCGAAGGGCAAATCGTCACCGCTGAAGTGTTATCCCAACCCAGTCGCCGTGCCAGCCCGGTGGGCAAAATCGTGGAAGTGCTAGGAGACCATATGGATCCCGGCATGGAAATTGATATTGCCGTGCGCTCCCATGCCTTGCCTCATCAATGGCCGGAAGAGGTCAAAGAGGAAATGACCGCCTTTGGCAAAACGGTCGCGGAGGCCGATAAAGCCGGTCGTAAGGATTTGCGGGATTTGCCGTTTGTGACTATTGATGGTGAAGATGCCAAAGACTTTGATGACGCGGTGTATTGCGAGACATTAGACAATGGCGATTGGCGTTTGTATGTGGCTATTGCCGATGTCTCTCATTATGTGAAACCAGACAGTGCCTTGGATGCTGAAGGCTATAATCGCGGTAACTCGGTGTATTTTCCCAGCCAAGTGATCCCCATGTTGCCCTATGGCTTATCCAATGGCTTATGCTCCTTAAAACCCAATGTGGACAGACTCTGCATGGTGTGTGAGGCAACCTTGACGTCTACGGGTGAAGTGCGAGACTTTCAGTTTTATTCAGCGGTGATGCATTCCCATGCGCGACTCACTTATAACAAAGTCGCCGCCATGTTGATGCATGGGGATAAAGAGCTTCGCCAACAATACAAAACCTTAGTGCCAGACCTTGAGAATTTGTACCGTTTGTACCAATGTCTGAAAAAACGCCGTGTCGCAAGGGGTGCAATTGATTTTGAAATTCCTGAAACCCAAATTCTGTTTGATAACAACAAAAAAATTCGCAAAATTATCGCCCGGGAACGTAATGAAGCCCACCGTTTGATTGAAGAATGCATGCTACTTGCTAACGTCTGTACGGCGAAGTTTTTGTTAAAACACAAAATGCCGGGACTGTTTCGTATTCATGCCAGCCCCGATGAAAAGAAAATCAATGAACTCCATGAATTCTTGGCAGATTTAGGTTTAACCTTGAAGGGTGGCACAACCCCTGAGCCGAAACATTATGTGCGCCTGCTCAAACAAATCACTGAGCGTCCTGATTATACTGTGATTCAAACCGTATTGCTGCGCTCCATGTCCCAAGCGGTGTATCACCATGAGAATATCGGTCACTTTGGTTTGGCGTACGATGCTTATATGCATTTTACTTCACCCATTCGTCGTTATCCGGATCTCTTAGTCCATCGTGCGATTAAACATATCCTCGCCGGGGGCAAGCCAAAGGATTTCCCTTACAGTGATAGTCAAATGAGTGATTTGGGCCAGCATTGCTCCATGACTGAGCGTCGCGCTGATGATGCTAGTCGTGATGTGATTGATTGGCTAAAATGCGAATTCATGTTGGACAAAGTAGGCGAAGCGTATAGCGGTAAAATCACAGGGGTGACGGATTTTGGTTTATTTATTTCTCTCGATGATATTTATGTTGAAGGTTTGTTGCATATAACCGAACTCAGCAACGACTATTACCATTTTGAGAAGTCCCGCCATCAATTAGAAGGGGAGCTCTCCGGCAATGTGTATCGCTTAGGGGATGAGTTAACCATCAAGGTGGCCAGAGTTGATTTAGATCAACGCAAAATTGACTTTGTGTTAGCGGAGAAATTACCGCCCCGGGCAAAACCTGCGAAGAAGAAAAAAACCAAAGATAAAGTCAAAAAATCAAAACCGAAAAGCAAACAGCGCAAATCATAAGAGAACACACTATGGCCAATGACAGGATTTATGGGATCCACGCGGTAACTGCACTACTAGAACGCACACCAGAACGGGTTGTTCGGGTTATCGTGCAAAAGGGTCGGCAAGACAAAAAGATGCATGCCATTGAGGCGCTGTGCGCCAAACATCAAATTGCTGTCGAGCAATGGGGCAAAGAACAATTGCAAAAGCGTTTTGCTGAGGCGACTCACCAAGGAGTAGTCGCTGAAGTGTCGCAACATTCGAGTCCGAACTACAGTGAGAATGATCTCGAGGGTTTAGTCGAAGACGCGTCCCAGCCATTGTTGTTGGTCTTGGATGGTATTCAAGATCCCCATAACCTCGGCGCCTGTTTGCGCAGTGCCGATGCTGCGGGAGTGACTGCTGTCATTGTCCCTAAAGACAATGCCGCGAGTATTACCGCCACCGTGCGCAAAGTCGCCTGTGGGGCCGCAGAAACCGTGCCGTTCATTACTGTAACTAATTTAGCCCGTACTCTACGTTGGCTGAAAGACCAGGGGGTGTGGATTTATGGTTTAGCCGGCGAGACCGAGACGAGCCTTTATCAAACTGATCTCAACGGTCCCATTGCCTTGGCCCTAGGTGCTGAAGGCAAAGGCTTGCGGCGTTTGACCCGCGAGCTCTGTGATGGCCTGGTTAAGATCCCCATGGATGGCACCGTGGAGAGCTTGAATGTTTCCGTCGCAACCGGCATTAGCTTATTTGAAGCTAAGCGCCAGCGGGGCTAGTCATCACCCATCATCATCTCGGTCAAGTTTTTTAGGCCATCTTCGATAGGCAATGCGGTAATATTATCGTAATATTCCGGCATGTCGCCACCGTAAAAACAATACAATTTTGCCATTGGATAGTCTTCGCTAAATTGACGTAATCCTCGTAAATCTTTGCCACTCAAGCGGCGTTTGCGTTTTACTTCAATGGCAATTAGGCCTTTTTGACCATACAGAATAAAATCTATTTCGACGCCATTTTTGGTGCGCCAGTAATACAGTGAATAGCCTAATTGATAATAATCATTAAAAGCACGTATATGCTGAAGCACGAGGGTTTCTAGAGCATGGCCGTCAATAGCTTCCGTCGAGTCGAGCGGGCCTATGGGACGAATAGCGCGGTAAACACCGACATCAAATAAATAAAACTTCGGTTGTGACACTAATTGGCGTTGCGCATGCTTGGTAAACACCGGTAACTTAAATCCAAGCAGTAAATCAATCGTAATATCAAAAAAGTTTGCGACAACTTTACGGTTAATGCCTGACTCTCTGCCAATTTCTGAATAATTTAATATCTCACCTTGAGAGAAGCTCGCCACTTCAAGAAAACGGGCAAATTCACCAACATCTCTCAAAATACCTTCTTGTAGAATTTCTTCCTGCAGGTAAGTGCTAACGTAGGTTTTTAAGTATTGTTCAGGATCATCGATGGAATAAACTTCGGGCAACATGCCGAATTGTAAAGCCTTATTGAGTCTGAAATCATTTTCAAGCTCAGTGCAAGTGAGAGGATGCATGGTGTGTTGCCGTGCTCTGCCTGCTAGTAAGTTCGCTGATTGCTGTTTTAGTTTACGTGCGCTTGAGCCGGTCAGTAAGAATTTATAGCCTTTGGCTTCAATGAGTCGGTGAGCTTCGTCTAATAGCGCTGGGATCTTTTGTACTTCATCGATGACAACCCAGTGCGTAAAGTCAGGGGGGATCCGCTGCTCTATCCGTGAAGGGTTTGCTAATAGCGTGGTGTAGGTTTCGTTTTTTAATAGATTGAAGACAATGGCATTATTAAGATTCTGGTTGATCCAGAAGGTTTTGCCCGTACCCCGAGGGCCGAAGAGTAAAGCACTGGCTTTTGGTTCTAAAGATAAATTGAGCAGTCTAGGGTACATGGGGTGCTCCAGGCATTTTGTTCATGATAAGCTGCAAATTTGGCACTATTTATGCCAAAAATCAAGGGAAATTGGCATTAATGGTGCCAAAAAAAGCTATTTTAGAGGTTTTTTCAGGAAATCTGGCACTGCTTTTGCCAATTTTCCAGGAAGTTTGGCATTTAGACGGCCAGATTTCCTGAAAAATCTGTGAAATGATGCTTTATGGCGTATTTCAAGGATATCTGCTTATTATTTGCCCTATGTGCCATAGCGTGACAAAAATAGCATATGTATGCAAAAAGTGTGTATGTATACTAAAATTGCATACATACTATTTTTTTGATACGCTATGGCACATAGATATTGATACGCGAGGTGCACTGTGGATTGGGCTTTTTTTGGTTATAAACATTATCCTTTTTCCGTTAATCCAATTACGATGAAGACTTTGGAGCTATTTACGGGTCACGATGAAGAAGTTCAACTTTGCCAAAACGTGCTGCATGATAATAATGTACGACTTGTTGTAGAGGGGGCAAGGGGGGTTGGTACAACGTCATTTGCTAATTATTTGAAATTTCGAGCCCAAGAAAAAAAGCTATATTTAGCTCCGCGAGTTGAAGTCAGCGTTGAGGCTAACTGGAACCTCGAAAGTTTATTGACAGCTGTTATTTCCAATATTGTGCGTGAAATGGAAGCTATCGATGGGAAAATTATCAAACACAAAGCTTTTAAGGAAGCGAAAGCTTTGTCAGGCCGATTATCTGAAGCCTATAATAGTTTTGGCATATCTGCTTTTTCTATGGGGGGAAGTTATGGCAAGTCTGCAACTGTTAGTCAGCCAAGTTTTATCCCCTCAACAACCCTGGGACATCATTTGCGAGATTTAGGTGAACTTGCAGTTACTCAAGGCTACAAGAATGGCATACTGATCCAGCTCAATAATTTGGACTTAAATGTTATTCATTCACACGAGCATTTAGCCTACTTATTTAATGCTGCTAGGGATTTTTTTCAAATTGAAAATGTTTCATGGCTGCTTGTCGGCGATATAGGTCTCACGTCATTTATTGCAACGAAGGTTGATAGATTAGATGATATCATTAGTGAGCGTGTGTTTATTAGTCCGCTTAGCAAAGATGACTACCATAAACTAATTGCCAAGCGCTTAGCGTATTACCGTATCGATAAAAAGAGCAAGTTTCCGTTAGGTGAAGATGTTTTTGATTTTCTGTATGATATTACTGAGGGACGGTTGCGATATATATTTGCGCTAGTATATTCTATGCTTAATCGTTTGCAGATTGGAAAGTTAGTTCAAAATGTTTCATTTGATCTGGCAAGAGACACGGTGAGTAATTTAGTAAGAGAACGCTTAGCAAAATTCTCTCTCACAAAAGCGGAATTAGATATTATTCAAATATTGGGTGACCTTGGCCAAGCTAATGTCGCTGAAATTTCCGAAACATCCGAAAAAAATAGAACCTATATTTCTAAGCTGCTGAGTGGTTTATTACAAAAGAAATGTGTGAATGTTACGAAAGATGGCAATCAACGCATCTACCAATTGGAATTAGATGCGAAGATTGCCTATTTGGTTGATGCCTATAACACCTAAGGATGCAAGCTTGGCTTGGGGCCATCGCCCTTTAAGGCTTTTAGGAGCTCGGCTTTGTCTTCGTCGCCCAGGCGTCTAGCAACGGCATCAACGTAAGTGGTATTCTCTTGTTCTGGATTAATTGGGAATTCCGGTTGCGGTTGCATGGGTAGATGAGACAGACGATGCTTGTCAGTGTTTTCAACACCATAACCCAAACGCAGTTTAAGACCATCAGAAAGTTTTTCGATTTTTTTGGTTAAGCGGGTATTTTCTCGATTAATACTTTCCTGTCGGGCTTCGATCTCACGGGTGAGATCTTCTTTTTTGCTGAGCAGGCTATCTTGGCGCTCACTGATGTTCATGATGTCCTGTTTGAGTTGTTCTTTTTTCTGTAGCGCTTGGTCGACTGCGGCGTTTTTCTTTTTGTTCCAATCTGCTTGCATCCAGGCTGCAGAGGTACCAAAAGCGATGGCGCCTGCTGCCACTAAACCTAGGCCGATAGGTCCAAGGGCAATAGCGGTAAAAGCGGCCCCTGCGGCAAGGGCGGATAACTTAATAACAACTAATGCAGTGACAAAGCTGAATAATGAATATTTGAATGCTTTGCCTTTGATCGCTTTGGCTTTGCGTTTGGCAAGTTCAATAGAGCTAGTTCTGGTAGGGAGCGGTTTGTCGACAAAATAATTTTTTTCGGTGGATTTTACCGTTAAATCATAGTCGCTTTTATCGGCGAGGCCGAAGTCCTTTAAGACTTTTGCAATCTTAGTGGCAACACTCGGTCCTTCAGCAAAATCATTCTTGTAACGATTCAAAAAGCCGTCCAAGTGGGGTTTAAGATTTTGGTATAACTTACTGAGATAAGTCGTTGAGGCTTCGGTCTTTTGCTGATTATCATAATAGTCTAGGGCGTTTACGTTGGCTTGTTGGTCTTTGATAAGTATTGGTAATACGTTATTCAGGCGTTCTAATTCCGCAAGTTTGCGGTCAAGACTGGCTGCTTGTGCGGCTAATCGCTCACATTCATCTTTATCGGTATTGAGGTGTTTGAGTAGGTTGTCTTTCTTTTGTTGGAGCTCTTTAATGTGATCTTGTAGTTGGTCAATTTGCGCTTCGCGCAGAGAGGCATTTTTGATATTGTTGCGGACCACAGCACTTGCGAGGAGTAAGCCACCGCCGCCAACGATGACTGCCACAGCAATAGGGCCCAGGGCAACAGTAACTCCAAGAGTTGCTAAGGCACCGAGAATAGTGCCGCCAATGAGTTGAATTGCATTAGCGCCAGCAATCAGAGTACTGATAAAGATCGCAATATTGGTTATGGTGGGATATTTCTTAAAAAATTCAAACATTTGGTTTAACCTCAATTTATGGCTGTCCCAGCTCATTAATAATAATGTCCAGATGTGCAATATTGTACCATAAAAATAGGCCTAAACGGCCTATTTTCAAGGTTTGGAGGGTAAATGTTGTGTAAACGTTGTCTTAAGAATTACGCTTCTTCAAGTTTTTTGTACTTAATTCGGTGAGGATTTAAGGCATCATCGCCCAGTCGTTTCACCCGGTCGGCTTCATAGTCCGTATAGTTACCTGGGAACCAAGTCACTTGACTATCGCCTTCAAACGCTAAGATATGGGTGGCAATTCTGTCTAAGAACCAACGGTCATGGGAAATCACCACCGCACAGCCAGGGAAGGTCAACAAGCCTTCTTCTAAGGCCCGCAAGGTTTCCACATCTAAATCATTGGTGGGCTCATCAAGCAATAAGACATTGCCACCGCTTTTGAGCATCTTGGCTAAGTGGACGCGGTTACGTTCACCACCGGATAAGTCTTTGATATATTTTTGTTGATCTTGGCCTTTGAAGTTAAAGCGGCCCACATAGGCGCGGGAAGACGTTTCGTAGTTACCGATGGTGATCATGTCCAAGCCATCAGAGAGTTCTTCCCAGACGGTTTTGTCACCGTTCAGTGAATCACGGGATTGATCCACATAGGCGAGTTTCACCGTATCCCCTAAGCGTATCGTGCCACTGTCGGGTTGCTCAAGACCAGTGAGCATTTTAAACAGTGTACTTTTACCGGCGCCATTCGGACCAATAACACCGACGATACCGCCTTTGGGTAAGTTAAAGCTTAAATTGTCAATCAATAATCGGTCGCCGAAGCTCTTACGCACATCCGTGGCTTCAATGACTAAGTCACCTAAGCGTTCACCAGGGGGAATATATATTTCGAGGGTTTCGTTACGTTTTTGGAATTCTTTTGAGCTTAGTTCTTCAAATTGATTAAGACGGGCTTTGCTCTTGGCATGACGGCCTTTGGTATTGCTACGTACCCATTCAAGTTCTTTCTTGATGGCTTTTTGGCGGGCGCTTTCTTGTTTTTCTTCGACCTTCAAGCGTGCTTCTTTTTGGTCCAGCCAAGCCGAGTAATTACCTTCATAAGGGATCCCGTGACCACGGTCGAGCTCTAAGATCCAGCCTGCGACATTATCCAAGAAATACCTATCATGGGTAACCGCAACCACGGTGCCTTTGTAATCATGCAAAAAGCGCTCGAGCCAGGCCACGCTCTCAGCATCCAAGTGGTTAGTGGGCTCATCGAGCAATAACATGTCGGGATTTGACAACAGAAGTTTACACAGTGCGACACGGCGTTTTTCGCCACCGGAGAGGTTTTCAATCTTGGCATCCCAAGGTGGCAGCCGCAGTGCTTCGGCGGCAATTTCTAGTTTACGTTCAATTTCCCAGCCACCGGCAGCATCGATAGCATTTTGTAAATTGCCTTGTTCTTCAAGCAATTTATTCATTTCGTCATCGCTCATGGGTTCAGCGAATTTCATGCTGATTTCATTGAAACGGTCGAGCATATCTTTGAGTTCACCCAAACCGTCTTCCACATTGCCGCGGACGTCTTTATTGGGATCTAACTGAGGTTCCTGAGGCAAGTAACCGATGTTGATGCCTGGTTGTGGTCGTGCTTCACCGTCGATCTCTTTGTCGATGCCGGCCATGATTCGCAGCAGTGTAGATTTACCCGCGCCATTTAGGCCTAATACACCGATCTTAGCACCGGGATAAAACGACAAATAGATATCCCGTAGGATTTTGCGTCCAGGGGGAACGATTTTAGTCACGCCATTCATTGTATAGATATACTGCGGCATTCGGTTTCACCTCTCAATTAAAATTTGCCCAGAGGCTACCGAAAAATCGCCCAAAAAGCAATCGAAACTAGGTTGTCAGTAACGCCCTTAACCCATCTTCTAGGGAAACTTGAGGCGAGACCTTTAAGTCATTGATACTCAATGCAGGTTCACCCACAGAGTCGAGGATATCCCCAGCCCGGGCGGGTTGGTAGTCGATATCAAGGGCTTGGCCAGATAAATCGATGATGAGTTTGGCCAGCGCATTAATACTGGTGCCACTGCCCGAACAGAGGTTATAGACTTTGGCTTTGGTGGAGACATTATCCATCGCCGCCAGAGTGAGATTCGCCACATCTTTGACATGAATAAAATCGCGGGTTTGCTGGCCATCACCGTAAATTTGTAACGCCTGACCGGCTTTTGCTTGTTGGATAAATTTGCTGATGACACCAGAATAGGGGGAGTCTGCCTTTTGGCCATTGCCATAGACATTAAAAAAGCGCAAACCTGTGGTTGGCACACCGTGGATGTGGCTGGCAACCATGGCATGGAGCTCCGAGCCCAGCTTATCGGCGCCATAGGCAGATAATGGGTGTTTGCTAGCATCTTCGGTTAATGGAATATTGGGATTGTCCCCGTATACTGCTGCCGATGAGGCATAAACCACGGGGGTTTTGGCGTCACGTGCAGTATTAAAGACGTTGATGGCGCCAGTGAGATTGACGCGATGGGTTTCAAGCCATTGTTCGTTGGATTGGGTGACTGAGGGAATAGCGGCGAGGTGGAAACAACCTGCGATACCGGCAAAGGCTTTTGTCAGTGCCCCTTGATCGTTGATGTCAGCAATAATGATTTCCCGGCCATTAGGATCGGTTGCGCGGGTAGCGGCGGGGTTGTTGTCCAAAATGCGTACTTTATGACCCTTTTCTTGCAGTCCGTCTGCAATATAAGATCCAATAAAGCCTAAACCACCAGTGACTAAATAGGTTGCCATAGAAAATCATTACTCAGTTGTTGAATTGTGTCTAACCATAGCAGAGCCGGGGGAGAATGAACAGCCACCGCCGCTTTCCTTAGCCCGCCAACAATTCACTAAAATCGATAATTTGGGCGAAATACTGACTATCGAGCACTTCATCGCTGACGCCATTGACATGGATTAAGATGGGACGTCGCGACATGTTTCTTGGGGTTTTTAGCCGCTTCAGTTTTGTTTGCATCTCTTCGATGATATCGGCCTTAATTTCATGGCGGCTGAATTTAATCTCGCAGGCGTACACACAATCGTGACGGGTTTGGATCATGTAATCAATTTGACACGCATCATGGCGTGCGGTTTTGCGTTGAAAATATGGATTATCAAAGACAATATCTTCAAAGGGGATCCCTAACTTTCGGATCAGGGTTTGGGCATTATTAATGACTAAGTTTTCGAATTGTAAACCGAGAATGGTATACCAGTTCGGTAAACTAGCGAGTGAGCGATCGATGAATTGTCCTTTACGAATTTGCATTATATTAGGCTCAATGTATTTCAAATAAAAACGCATGTAGCTATCTTTGAGACGATAGGTGCTGAGTTTTGATGCTTTGCCAGACGCTGTGCTCCAGGTAAAGTCCCGTGCAACAAAACCACCCATGGTTAGTTCATCAAGGTACTCGCTTAAATTCCGGCTTTGTTCAATATGACAAGCATTGCTTAGTTCAACTTGATTCTTTGGTCCATTCGTAAGTTGTTGGATTATACTCTGATAAAGTGTGCTGCGTTTGCCATAAATATCCGTAAAAATATTATCAAACTCATCTAGTAACTGGCTATCAGGAGAAAAGCACAAACGGTGTATGTTTTCTTCGGCTGTTCTGTTAGGTGAAATCATTTCTAAATAGCGTGGCACACCGCCAGTGACAGAGATGACTTTTAACTTTTCATAGGCTGAAATATTGCCGTGCCTGTCATGCCAGAATTCAGCACAGTCTTTTAAAGGTAACTCATCGAGTACGATATTTAATGTTGGTCTACCAAGAAATCCAGTGCTGCCTAACAGATTTTTATTTAACCAGGATGACACCGAGCTACACAAAACCAGTACTAAATTGGGATTTTTGCTGAATTGCGTATCCCAAATTATTTTTAATTTACCAAGAAAGCTTGGATCACCTTGCGCCATCCAGGAGATTTCATCGATTAAAATAATACAGTCTTCATCGATGGTTTTTTGAGCCAGAGTACTGAATAAGTCCCCCCAGTCATCTGCCTTCAGAGGGGGGAAGTTAAAGTGGCTTTGCAGTTGTCTAGCAAACTCATTACGCTGATCCTGGGCGCCTATTTCTTCGGCGGGGGGTAATCCAGAAAAGCCGTAATAGGCTTTTGTTTTGCCGAATTCCTCGATTAAACGACTTTTCCCAATACGACGTCGACCACTCACAATGACCATGGATGCACCGGGTAATTCTCTTAAACCAGCCAGTGAGCTGAGTTCTTGTTGGCGCCCGATAAATGGTATCTGTGTGGATGGAGTCATTGATGTGGCCTCTCGTTAGTCTTCAATGTCACTTTCAAGCCGACATTCCGCGCCAGTCTCTTTTATGCATCAAAAATGGCTCTGGTGCGAAAAGTCGGTTCAAGAGCGGTCTTTTTGCATATTTTAGCTCGACAAATCGACAAATGTCAATTTTCAGGCTTTTTTATAACATTCAATTAGGCCGGAAAATCGACATTTGTCGATTTTACTTTTCGATAACCTCGTTCTAGAGCTGAAAATAGCCGTTTGAAAATCAGACTTCTCTATGAATATGATGGATTCAAAATATAACTCATTGAATATAAAGGCTTATTTATAGTTGCTGTTTTGATAAACAAAACCAAGCCTATCACTGGGATGGGTTTATGAGATTGGGTGCGGCAAATCGACAAATGTCGATTTTCAGGCTTTTTTTAAGTGATTTTTCAGCCTGAAAACAGACATTTGTCGATTGACGGAGAAAGTGCACTTATTGGCCCATTGAGGTAGAATGCCTGCAACGACAATTTAGGAGACGGCGATGTTCAAAGCGGGTATGCAAATTGAAGGTTACGATGACGAATTATGGGCGGCGATCACGGCGGAAGAACAGCGCCAAGAAGACCATATTGAGCTGATCGCGTCAGAAAACTTTGCTAGTCCCCGGGTATTACAAGCCCAAGGCTGTGTAATGACCAACAAATACGCAGAAGGCTATCCCGGCAAGCGCTATTACGGCGGCTGTGAGTACGTGGATATCGCGGAACAGTTGGCTATTGACCGGGTCAAAAAACTCTACGATGCAGCCTATGCCAATGTCCAACCCCACTCTGGTTCTCAAGCGAATGCAGCGGTGTATATGGCACTGCTTGAACCCGGCGATACAATTCTGGGGATGAATTTATCCGAAGGTGGGCATTTAACCCATGGTTCTAAGGTGAATTTTTCGGGGCGTCTGTATCATGCCTATCACTATGGTTTAAATTCTGAAACCGGCGAAATCGACTATGACCAAGTGGCTGAATTAGCCCGGGAGCACAAACCAAAAATGATCGTGGCAGGATTCTCTGCCTATTCACGGGTGGCGGATTGGCAGCGTTTTCGTGATATCGCCGATGAAGTTGGGGCTTATTTAATGGTAGATATGGCCCATGTGTCAGGTTTGATTGCTGCGGGTATTTACCCTAACCCCGTACCTATTGCAGATGTGACGACATCGACGACCCATAAAACCCTGCGCGGCCCCCGTGGCGGTATCATCCTCGCGCGGGAAAATCCCGAATTGACCAAACGACTTAATTCCTTGGTCTTCCCTGGCACCCAAGGCGGGCCATTGATGCATATCATTGCGGCGAAAGCGGTCGCCTTCAAAGAAGCCATGGAGCCAGAGTTTGTCGATTACCAAAAACAAGTCGTCAAAAATGCCCAAGCGCTAGCAACGGTATTACAAGGCCGTGGCCACAAGATTGTGTCAGGCGGGACCGATAGCCATTTATTCCTAGTGGATTTGATCGATAAAGACATTACCGGTAAAGACGCGGAAGCTGCCCTGGGGGCAGCCAATATTACCGTGAACAAAAATACTGTGCCTAATGAGCCCCGTTCACCTTTTGTGACCAGCGGGTTGCGGATTGGGACGCCAGCGGTGACTACCCGGGGCTTCGCTGAGAATGAAATTAAACAAGTGGGTAACTGGATTGCTGATATTCTGGAGAATCTGGAAGACCAGGCAAAAATCGAAAAAACAAAAAATGTAGTCCTGGAGCTGTGTCGGGAGTTCCCTGTGTATGGGAAATAGGTTACATTATTCATTAGTTAAAGGATAAGGATGGTAGGATGTTTTGCCCATTTTGCGCTCATGAAGAAACCAAAGTTGTCGATTCTCGTCTCGTGAGTGAAGGCGACCAAATTCGCCGGCGTCGTGAATGCTTGCAATGCCAAGAGCGTTTCACGACCTATGAGAAAGCAGAATTGGTTCTACCCAGGATCATCAAGAGTGACGGTCGCCGCACCGAGTTTGATGAAGAGAAGATCCGCAGCGGGATGACCAAGGCACTGGAAAAGCGTCCCGTGAGTACGGAGGCTATTGAAGCAGCCATCCAGCAAATTGTGCATCGCCTACGGGCGTCAGGGGAGCGGGAAATTAGCTCCAATTTGCTTGGTGACTGGGTGATGGAAGAATTATTGAAAATGGATGAAGTTGCCTATGTGCGCTTCGCCTCTGTGTATCGAGGCTTTCAAGATTTAGAAGAGTTTCGATCGATTATCCAAAGTATCAAATCGAAAGTAACAACACAGATATAAGAGTTACAAACTACAGAGGTCATGGTGAAAAAATTCAATCCCAAAGCACGTCATCGCGCACGCAGAATGGCCGTGCAAGCCCTTTATCAATGGCAATTGGTGGGTCACGACATTGCAGACATCGAAGCGCAGTTTCTGCAAGCCAATGATGTCGAAGATATTGACGTGCCGTATTTTACTGAGGCCTTGCATTATATTCCCAGCCATATCGATACCCTTGATGGTCACATGACCCCTTATCTTGATCGTGCGGTGAATGAGCTGAGTCCGGTTGAACTCGCCGTGCTGCGCTTAGGGGTTTATGAACTTTCTCAACGCATTGATACGCCTTACAAAGTTGTGCTGAACGAAGCAGTAGAGCTTGCCAAAGTCTTCGGCGCCGCCGAAGGACATCGTTACATTAACGGTGTACTGGATAAAGTGGCGGGAGATTTGCGTAAAGTTGAGAAGAAGGGCGCTTAATATTTATTATTGAGTGCAAACTCACTCATACCAATAACTGTCATTTTGCCAGTCGTGAGCAAAACCCATATCAGTGAAGGGGACGCTTTGGTTCTGTTCAAATAAGTTGAATAATTGCGAACGCCATTGTTGCTCTTTGAAGCTTAGGGGCTGCAACAATCGATGTTTGTCGGTGTTTGCCAAGCTGGTTGCCAACTCTAAAAATTAAGGTTTAATTAGGTCTGAAAAAATTTAGTCTCAGCTTGTTTTTCTCATCTATGATGTCTATACTTGCCAAATATTATGTTTAAAAAGAGTGCTTCTTATGCCTGGAAATATGCCGTCAACAGATCCAGATTCTTCTGCGAAATTTCTTTCTCATCATGATAGGTGGGTAAGCCTTAGACAGAAGGCTATCAGTGAGTTTGTGTCTAAGATAAATTCTTTTTCTGATTTCGATGATACTTACAAATTTCTAGAGCAAAAAAGGCAGGACATTGCGGTTGAGTTAATGAAAGATGCCAATGGTGAAGTTCAAGTAAAAGCTTATGAATATGGACAACGCCGAAGAGATAGAGGTGGCACGTATGAGACAGATGAAATTTTTAGCTCAAATCCTGATGTGACATTTTGGAAGCGACAGTCGTCAGCAGTAATACAGAGAGTGCGAAGCTTATGCTCATCTGATCAGGAAGATGGCAACCGCTATTTCAGACTGCATAGTAATATAGCCGAAGATGGTCTTGGAACTTTAGAGATACTACAACGACCGCCAGGAGAACTTATAGGTGTGGGCAAATATTCTGTGACTTTAACTACATTTTACTATGAACGAGATGAAGATGGTGTCGAGCATTGCCGTCTTCTCTATCGTTCACCCAATAAATATGATACGCCGGGTGATATTAAGATTGCAGGTTATTTGTATAGGCAATGCTTAGACTGGAACCCTACCCAAGGTACGGAAGCGCTGATAAAAAATGTAGGGATATTATACCATCGATTATCTCACTTTTTACTTTCAGAGAAAGGTACAGCAGCGATATTGGAGTTTCTTGTTGAGGGGATCTTTCTTTCAAAAAGACTCGATGTTCAGCCGAAGATGGATAACCCGCTGTGTTGGAATTTAGAAGCTTTGGTAACTCCTGATCCTGATGTATTTGCTCAATGGTTTCAGGATAAGGCCGTCACTGTTCGGAGTCTACCCTCTGGCGAAGATAGGCCACCAAGTGAAAGTTTTTTCAGCGATACTAGCTACAGCAATGACGTAGAGGGCACAGCAGCGGGTGACCATAGTGCGTTGCGTGGCAAACCTAAGCTTGGTCGATCATGAGTTCAGAAGGGCTATTTTCTATTTGTCTCAGATAATGGTTGTTGCGACTAGTGTGAGCTGTGCCAACTTATCAGCTATAATTCCCCTGCCGTAAGCATGGTTGCTGCTCCAATAGCAGGTATTATTGCGGATATAATTAACTGTGATGAAGGTCCCTCATTGACATAAGCCGTTGGATCACTTCACCGCCGGCAATACTTGTCCTCTGACTTCACCGAAGCCCACGCGATAGCCGTCACCTTGGCACCAGCCGCGGATGATGGCTTGGTCATTGTCGGCAAGAAATACCCGTTGTTCACCATTGTCTAATTGAATTGGGTCTCGTCCACCCCAGGTTAACTCAATCAAGCTGCCGGCTTCTGCTTGGGTCGGACCGCTAATTGTTCCTGAGCCGTATAAATCACCGGTTTGCATGGCGCAACCATTGCTGGTGTGATGGGCTAGCTGTTGACAATAATCCCAGTACATATGGCGATAATTAGTGGTTGCGATGGTTTGGGGGTGCTCCATGGTTTCAGCTTGCAAAGCCAATTCTAAATGAATATCAAAATTATAGTCTTGTTGCCGCTGTAAATGGTTTAGTGGCGTTGGTTGCTGTGCGGGCCCCGGTTTGGCAAACGGTGCGAGGGCATCCAGTGTCACGACCCAAGGCGAAATGGTCGTGCAAAAACTTTTTGCGAGAAACGGACCTAAGGGAACGTATTCCCATTTTTGAATATCCCGCGCACTCCAATCATTCATGAGCACAACCCCAAATACATGCTCAGGTGCTTCGGCGATGGGAATGGGTTCGCCCATCTTGTTGCCTTGGCCCACGACAAAGGCGACTTCAACTTCCACATCCAGTGCACGAGATGGTGCGAATATGGCGGGTTCATTGTTGTTAAGCTTAAGTTGTCCCTGGGGGCGATGAAACGGCGTGTTGCTTACAACAACCATGTTGGCGCGACCATCATAGCCTACAGGCAGAGATGTCCAGTTTGGCAATAACGCTTCGGCATCGGGGCGAAACATGCGGCCAATATTGGTTGCGTGTTCTTTGGAGGAGTAAAAATCCGTATAGCTACCGATGGTGACAGGCAATAGTAACGTAACGTCGCTCTGCAAAAAGAATGCACGCTCGCGTAATTGGACATTATCCCGCAATGTTGGTGTGTCATGGCGCAATAATTGACTGACGATGGCACGAACTTCTCGGGCAGTGTTGCGGCCTAAAGCCATCAACGGATTTAAGCTGGATTGTTGAAACAGTGCCTTGCCAGTTAATAGCGGCGTATCAAAATGGCCACGCGCCTCTAGGCACGCTAAATCTAGCACATAATCACCAATGGCAACGCCGACGCGGGGAGTATCATCAGCCGTGGGGGTGAATATGCCAAACGGCAAATTTTGAATGGGGAAATCGCTATCAGCAGCGACATCGATAAACGAACGTAAACTGGGATCATTTTCAGGAATCATGGTATCCTCCGCGACACATCAATAATAGGTGAGTTAATCGATGAAAGCAAAAGCCCCCCGCAGTATTTGGACAAATCCTATTCATTTTTTGGCCTTTGGCTTTGGCAGTGGGGCATCACCCATTATGCCGGGCACCTGTGGTACTCTGGTTGCTATTCCCTTGTATTGGTGTTTAGCCCAAACAAACTGGTGGCTGTATGGTGCTATCACTGCCGCCGCATTTGTTATTGGGATTTGGCTTTGTGGCGTGGCGGCAAAAGACACCGGCGTGCATGACCATCCTGGGATTGTGTGGGATGAATTTGTTGGCTTTTGGCTGACGATGTTTTTAGTGCCACTGACGTGGTATTGGATAGTTGCTGGCTTTGTTTTATTTCGTCTGTTTGATATCGTCAAACCCTGGCCCATCAAATGGCTCGATGCCAAAGTCAAAGGCGGCTTTGGTATAATGATCGATGACGTGTTAGCCGCGGTTTATGCGTGGCTCATACTTCAAGCATTAGTTTACGGAAAAATAGTACTAATGGCCCATGGCTAGTTTTGTTTGGGTAAAATCAATCGGTTTTAATAACAACACCAAGGGTACGACCAACATAAACCCAATCGCACTCAGCCAAAAGCAATTCACGAACGAAATCATACTGGCTTGGCGACTTAGTTCAGCGCCTAAGAGTTGCGGCGTTAATGAGTCAGTCAAGGTTAAATGATAGGTTTGCAGCCATTGACTTAATGCGGGGGAGCCAGGACTTAAGTGGCCACCAAGACGATTCCAATTGATTTGCACACCGCGGGCGAATACGGTACCCAGTATAGAAATACCAATGGAACTACCAATACTACGACCAAAGCTAAACAACCCTGAGCCTTCCGCCGTCGCATGACTGTCTAACGTACTCAGCGAAATTGCTGACAAAGGCACAAAGAAAAAGCCCATGCCAAATCCTTGAATGGCACCATCTAGCATTATGCGGCTGGCATCCACATCTAAACCGTACTGGCACATGCGATAGGAACCAAACGCACTCAGTAAACCACCAAAGGCAATTAACCAACGCACATCCATGCGTTTCATGAGATTAGCAATCATAGCCATACCAATGGCACAGCTAATGCCCCGTGGCGCCATTACTAGCCCCGCAAAACTGGTGGGATAATCGAGCAAACTCTCTAGCATTAATGGTTGCACCGCCATTAAGCCAAACATACTGATACAGTAGAGTGTGAGCATGGTGGTCGCAATACAAAAGTTGCGATTTTTGAATAGCCATAAGTTGACAATATTACGCTCGACAATAAGGCCGCGCACGATAAAGATGCCTAAGCTGATAATACTGGTGGCAACCAGTGTGATAATGACGTTAGAGTCGAGCCAGTTTTCTTGGTTACCGCGGTCAAGAAAGATTTGTAAGGTACCAATACCCAACACCATCCAGAATAAACCCATATAATCGATATGTTGTTTTTTACGCGGGGTTTCGCGTATCACAATAATGGCCATCACAAAGGCAATAATACAAACGGGAATATTTAAATAAAAAATCCAGCGCCAGCTGAGACTCTCGGTAATATAACCACCAATAGTGGGACCAAGCACGGGACCCGCCATGATCCCAATCCCCCAAATAGCCATGGCTTTGCCTTGTTCTTCTAGTGGAAACGTATCTCGCAATACATATTGCGATAAAGGCACGAGGGTTGCGCCAAAGATACCTTGCAAGGTACGGAATAAAACAATTTCAGACAGGCTGGTGGCCATCCCGCACATCATCGAAGCCAACAAAAACCCGACAATATTAATAAGCAGCAGCCGCTTGCGACCAATACGGTTCACCAAAAAGCCGGTCAATGGCATACACACGGCAGATGAGACTAAATAGGACGTCAGCACCCAAGTGATTTGATCGGCATTGGCGCCTAAGCTACCCATCATGTTGGGTAGGGCCACATTGACGATGGTCATATCCAGGACTTCAATGACGGCGACTAACATCACCGCAACGGTTATCAACCAACGTTGGGTGTTTGTTAAGTTGTTTTCGAAGGCGTGCCCAGACATTAGCTCTTAGAGGTTGTATCAACCGTCACAGTGGCACTGGCGCCGACTCGCAACGGGTAATTCGCATCGGTTTGATCAAACACGACTTTGATGGGAAAACGCTGGGTGACCTTCACCCAATTGCCGGTGGCATTTTCGGGTGGCAATAATGAAAATGCACTGCCGCTACCGCGGCTAATGCTATTCACGGTACCGGTGAAGCGGTGATCGGGGTACATGTCGATTTTGATGGTGGCTTTTTGTTGGTCGCGAATGCGCTTCATTTGGGTTTCTTTAAAATTAGCATACAGATACCAATTATCATCTTCGACTAATTGAAATAGGCCTTGTTGCGCCGTGATCATGGAACCAACGCGGGTTTCAAAGTTAGTAATATAACCGTCGGCAGGGGCGTAGATTGAGGTGTAACTTAAATTCAAATGGGTATCCACCAAATGAGCTTTGGCTTTGCGGATATTAGCATTGCGATCCCCAATGTCGCCTAATTGCTGTTGCGCTTCAATCAATTGATTATTTGCGGCAACCACGGCAGCATTGGCACTGTCTAATTCGCCTTTGGCATCATCGCCGCTGGCTTTCGACGCTTGGCCTTCTGCCACCAAGGTGCTGGTGCGGCGGTAATTCTTTTGGTTGACAATTTGCTGGGCCTTGGCTTTCTCGATATTAGCCTTAGCAACTTCAACTGCGGCAACATCGGCATTCATTTGTTGAATAGCAAGGCGTAGGCTCGCATTGGCGTCTTCTAGGGCTGCTTCAAACGGCCGAGGATCAATGACTAACAGTAATTGGCCTTTGTTGACGTGTTGATTATTGGCAATATGAATTTCTGTTACAGGTCCACTGACTTGGGCGGCCACATTGACCACGTTGGCTTGGACATAGGCATCATCGGTAGAAGGATAAATGTCGCGGTATCTAAAATAACCCAGCAATGCCCCGGCAACAATAATGACCAAGCCGCTCCAGAGGAGAAGTTGCACGATAAAACGGAATTTTGATTTGTGCGTTGTTGCCATTGTTACTCAAGGTACCTTTTAGTCTGGAATTTGGTTATTATGACCAGAATCAGGGCAAAAAGCTAGCGCCCAATAGTTACACAAATCAATTGAGGAGGAGTCATCCTATGAAAATCGAAATTGGCCTATCCAATGAGCAGCGCGCCCAAATCGCCGAAGGCTTGGCATGCTTATTAGCAGACAGTTATTTACTTTACATCAAAACCCATAACTTCCATTGGAATGTCAAAGGCCCGATGTTTAATACCTTGCATTTAATGTTTGAAGAGCAATACACAGAGTTAGCCACAGCGGTGGATGAAATCGCTGAGCGTATTCGTGCCCTTGATCATCCAGCGCCTGGCAGCTATGCACAGTTTGCCGAGCTTACCTCGATAAAAGAAGAAACGGGCGTGCCAAAAGCAGAAGATATGATTCGTCAATTGGTCGAAGGTCAAGAAGCTGTTATTCGCACTGCCCGCAATTTAATGCCTACAGCCAGCGATGCAGCTGATGAACCAACGGCAGATCTATTGACTCAGCGCATGCAAGTGCACGAGAAGACAGCCTGGATGTTAAGAAGCTTGCTGGAGAAATGAGTTTTAATCAAAGGGTGGTCGTGCACAACACCACACATCAATGCGCTTAACGCCGGCCTTTTGCAGTGTCTGACAAAAGGCTTTGGCGGTGTTGCCGGTGGTGACTACATCATCTAGTACCGCCACGTGTCGATAGGGCATCGGCCGTGCGCGAAAAGCCCTGCTCACATTCCCTTGCCGTGCTTTAAAATCAAGTTGTGCTTGGGCCTTGGTTTGTTTTGTACGCCAGCAATGCTGATAGTCTAAAGGCACCGTTAACTGTTTGCTGAGGTAGCGGCCAATTTCTAGGGCTTGGTTATAACCCCGTTTACGCATGCGGCTGCGATGCAACGGCACAGGGATGATAGCTTCCGGTAAGTCTGTGTGATAATGGCCTTGCACTCGACGGCTAAGCAGCTGTGCAAAAAGACGTGCATATAATAGATTGTGATTAAACTTTAGTTGATAAATAAATTTACCCACGGTGCTGTCATAACTTAATGGGCACAGCGTTTGTTCATAGGGCGGTGCTTCTAACAGACAGTTGCCACAGGTAGTGTCTTCTGCCATCAACGATTGGTGGGCGCCACAGCGGGGACAGCTGTGGTGTAGCCAGGGCAAGCTTGCTTCACATTCATCACATAGGGCCATGGGGTTCGCATGATAACAATGGCACAAAACACAGGCTTGTGGCAGCCAGTGATTTAGAGTTTTTTTTAACCAAATAAGGGGCATGTTTTTCGCCTTTCGGTTGACACAACCGCTGATCTTCTTGATACTACGCCGATTATAGATGATTCGCGAATAAGGAGTAGCATCATAATGAGTATTTTTAGCGTAGACAGACCCCTAAAAAGTTTTTGCTGGTCTCGATCTGAAGTATCCTGGTTGCATAATACCGCCCTTGTTCTGTTTGGTAGCTTATTGTTGGCTATCTCGGCTAAAATTTCACTGCCTCTGCAACCAACGCCAGTTACCCTGCAAACCTTTGCGGTTTTGCTGTTGAGTATGTTATTTGGTTCGCGCTTGGGCGTGTTAACGGTATTAGCTTACCTAGCGGAAGGTTTCATGGGTATGCCCGTGTTTGCTGAGCCCGTTACGGGTTTTGCGGTTTTCTTGAGCCCTACCATCGGCTATTTATTGGGATTCATTCCTGCAGCGTTTGTTGCTGGCTTGCTGGTTGAGCGAGGCTGGGGCATGAGTCGTTTGAGTGCCGGCTTAGCGGCATTCATCGGTGCGACTATTATTCTGTTCTGTGGCTGGTTAGGCTTGGCGGTTGTGAGTGGTCCACAGATGGCGTTTACTCTAGGGGTTGTGCCCTTTGTTGGTATTGAGTTGGCTAAAGTTCTTGTTTTAGCGGCTACTATTCCTTTTTGCTGGAAAAGTGCCAAATAATTAAGGCGCTTTTTTGGTTGGGCTTTGCGTGGTGGTTTGTGCCACTGTCTTGGGTTTTGCCTTTGGTTTGACATTGATTTGTGCGAGGTAAGTGCAAATCTGATCTTCTAACCGACGGTATTTCCCAAGCCGCCCAGCAGCACCATTCATCATAATCGCAAAGCCAACGGTCTGTTTATCTTTTGTTGTAATGTATCCTGCCAGTGACGTAACATGACTCATGGTGCCTGTTTTGGCGCGAATTTTGCGGATGGTGATGGCTTGTCCCATGCGGTTCTTCAAGGTGCCATCAATGCCAGATGTGGGTAAGGCATTCATAAAATCGTTTTTGATAGCCTTATCATGGTAGGCATAGTTCAACACATCCAGTAATTGTTGTGGTGTAATCAAGTCATAACGGGACAAACCAGCACCATCAACAATGCTGGAATTTTTGAGATCCACTTTAGCTGATTTGCCGATGATATTTTTCATCGCTTTGGCGCCATTTTTCCAGGAGCCAGACGACTTATAGTATTGTCGCCCTAAGGTTTTAAAAACGCTATTTGCGATCAAGTTGTCGGAGTCTTTGAGCATTTTTTTTGTTAATTCTTTCAGTGGTTTTGATTGATGTTGGGCAAGCAGCACTAAAGAGTCACGACTGGAGCCAGTGCGGACTTTACCCGTTACGCGAATACCCGCACTGCCCAGTAAGTCAGCGATGATCTTTTCGGCGTAGATTTCGGGATTTTGTACAGCAATGGATAAGCCGCGGGCTTCAGAATGGGCACGCATACAACCATCCAGGGTATAAATATTATTGATATTGCTATGCAAATCTAGACGACAAAAACCGCCTTTGCCTGCTTTGGTGGTGGTAAAGTTGCGGTAATCGACGTATTTTGCACTGCCGATAGGAATAATTTGCACGGGCTTGCCGACAGACTTGTTGGGTTTGACTTGCATGTGAATACAATTGCCGTTGATCATTGCTGCACTGGTAGGCGCTGAAAAACAATAACGGGTATCATCCCACATCCAGCCTGGTCCGATATCATTGGTACCAAATGCCGTATCATCCACATAGACATCACCATTGATAGCATGGATCCCTTGTTGCTTTAGGCGCTCAATCATGTGTTTAAGATGAGAAATTTTTAACGTCGGATCGCCACTAAATTTGATATACACATCACTGTTTAAGGTTCCGTGATGGATTTGGCGATTGTCAGCAAGGATGGTGGTTTTGTAACGGTAGTTGGGCCCAAGAAATAATAAACCCGAAAACCCGGTTAACACTTTCATGGTGCTGGCTGGGACAAAAGAGCGCTTTGGATTTTTTTCGTAAATTACTTTGCCGGTATCGAGGTTCTTGATTACAATGCCGATATTCACATTGCCAACCTGCTTTTTGATCAAGTTATCAATATTGCGAGCAATTTGTTGCTTGCTGGGCGACGTGTTGGTTTTGGTGGATGTCGTGGTGGGGGCAGCAACAGCTGAGGCGACCACACAGAAACTTAAGACAATAATAAACAATCGTTGCATACGGTAAGAGATCCCTTCATACTTTGGCATTCAATCATTATAGATGAGTCACAGGACGAAGTTAACTACTAAACACCATGAGTCACACAAAAACTTCTTTGGCCCACAGCGCTATCGCTGCCAGTTTCAACCAAGCAGTTAAATCCTACAATCGTGCAAATGTTATCCATCGAGAAGTGGGGCAACGCTTGTTGGAGAATTTGCAGCTGATGCAGATTGAGCCCCAGGTTATCCTGGATTTAGGCGCGGCTACGGGACTTTACAGCAAAGCTTTGGCTAAATATTACCCAAAAACCAGGGTTGTTGCGGTGGATATTGCTTGGGATATGCTACGACATGCTCGGCGGCACCGAGCCTGGTTCAAGCAACAAGGTTTTGTTTGCGCAAATTCATACCAGCTGCCGTTCCAAGATAATAGTGTGGATTTGGTTTTCTCCAATTTAATGCTCCATTGGTGTACTGATTATGAACAAGTTATCCAAGAAGTGCGGCGGGTCTTGAAACCTGAAGGGCTATTTCTGTTTGCGAGCTTGGGACCTGATAGTTTAAAAGAACTCCGCCAAGCCTTAGTGGCTAGTGGTAGTGACATCAGCCTGCATGATTTTACCGATATGCATGATGTGGGTGATGCCTTAGTACGTCAGCAATTCCAAGGGCCGGTGATGGAAGCGGAATTTATTACCTTTCATTACCCCTCAGTGGACAAAATTATGGCTGATTTAACCGACACCGGAGCGGCTTTATTATTGGATGACCCAGAACAGCAGCTAAAATCTCAACTGCCAGCTATCGGCGATGCATATCCCATAGAGACAGGGGCTAACAAATTACCATTGACCTATGAAGTTATTATTGGCCATGGCTGGGGGCCGAAGACCAGAGCGCCGGCTAATCAGCAGCAAGGCAATGAAGTGCACATTCCTTTGACAAAGATCCCACGCCGATAAGGTATGGTCAGTTGTCGAGGACTTCATTCTACGCTATCCTAAACAAATCCCAGCGGCTCCCGCCCCCTTTGGTCGCCGTTGATGCGGCTTTGCCGCATAGGCGATAGTACTTGGAGAGCAGCTTTCCGGCTTAGCCGAGAGCTGCTGTACAAATTCAGACTTATCAGATGGACTTGCCGATGAAACTTTCAACCATTGCTAAATTTACTCTCGCTATGTTACTGCTAGGCGCGACCTCTATGGTCTATGCTGAAGTTTTTAATGTCCCCGGCGTCGAAAAACTAGGGCGCTTCCACTCAATGTTTTCTCTGGAAGAGCGGTTTTTTTTGTGGCGTATTTTAATTGCGGCCGTTATGGGGATATTGATTGGTTACTCTCATGATTTTCGGCATCGTGGGATGGTGGGGGTCAAAACCTATGGCTCTGTGTGTTTAGGCTCCGCTGCATTTGCTGCCGTATCAACCCATATTTATTTGGTGACGGGGGTAGGTAATGCGTTACAAAATATTGGCTCTATTACTGCTGGTATCGGTTTCTTGTGCGCAGCTGTGATCTTTAAAGAAGGTGTTACGGTGCGCGGTCTCTCAACCGCGGCAACAATTTGGACCACCGCGGCTGTGGGTTCTGCTTGTGGCGCGGGTCTCTTCGGTGCGGCAGGAGTGATTGCGGTGATTGTCATTTGTTTTCACCTGGCGCCGAGCCGCAGGCCAGCGGATGTTGAATAAATAATACATCAGCGGTTCCCGCTGAGCTTCTCGCGATGGGGGTTTCCAAAGGGGGAAATCGCGATTTTTCCCCTTTGGTCGCCGTCCACGCGGCTTGGTCGCGTAGGCGATAGTTCTCGGAAGGCAACTTCCCGCTTCCAGCGGGAATTGCTGACAATACATGCTAAGAGTAATTGCTCTTGCCGGTTTGTTGCTAGCATCTGGTTATTCTGTTGCGAATACCATTAATGTCCTCGGTCTGTTTGAGAATAAAGCGGTTATCATTGTTGATGGCAAACGTCATGTTTTAGATGTAGGTGAAGAGACCCCTGAGGGTATCCGTCTTATCCGTGCCAATAGTCAAAATGCCGTACTGTTAATCAATGGTAAAGAAAAAACTTTTGCGTTGGGTGATACCGAAGATTATCGCGTCAAAAAAGTCACGGAAGAAACGGTTATCATCCGTCCTGCTGTTAATGGGATGTACCATATTGATGGGGAAATCAATGGCCAGCGTGCGAGTTTTGTTGTTGATACTGGCGCGAGTCACATTGCCATGAATAATCGCACTGCTGAGCGTTTAAAAATCGATTACAAACGCGCAAAAAAAGTTGGTAAAGTCGAAACGGCATCCGGTATTGAGTTGGCATACTTGGTACACCTTAAAACCGTCAAGGTCGGCAATATTATTGTCTATAATGTCCCAGCATTAGTATTAGTAGGACGTCAGCCTAGCCATATTCTATTGGGGATGTCGTTTCTCAAAAATCTCGAAATGCAAAACAAAAATAAGCTGCTTTACCTAAGGCAAAAATTTTAGTGCTCACGCTTTATAATGTATTCACCTAGCAAACGCAGTGGGAGTGCTGTTTGTCCCATTTTATCTAAGGGTTTCACGGCATCAGCAAATAATTGATTTGCGATAGCTTTTGCTTCTTCTACACCAACCAATTGTGGGTAGGTTGATTTTTGGTTATTTTGATCATGACCTTGAGGCTTGCCTAATGTTTCAGTGTCTTGCTCAATGTCAATGATGTCATCATGGACTTGAAAGGCGAGGCCAATGTTTTTGGCAAACGTATCAAGAGCATGTAACTCTTCGTCGGTGGCTTTGTTAGTGGCAATAGCACCGCACACCACACTTGCTCGGATCAACGCGCCGGTTTTGCGCAGATGCATGTTTTCAAGTTCTTCTAGAGTTAATTGTTTTGCTGAGGCAGCCAAATCGATGGCTTGACCACCGGCCATACCGCTAGTGCCGCAGGCGGTTGCCAGAATATCAATAATACGCAAACGATTTTCAGCTGAGAGTGAGGGATTATCGTGTTTTGCAATGACTTCAAAAGCAAGGGATTGTAGCGCGTCACCTGCAAGAATAGCCGTCGCCTCATCAAAGGCTTTATGGCATGTGGGTTTGCCACGCCGCAAGTCACTGTCATCCATCGCCGGTAAGTCATCGTGAATCAGGGAATAAGCATGGACGAATTCCACCGCTGTTGCTACGCCATCCATTTGTTCCGGTGTCCCGCCAACACAATAGCCTGCCGCATAAGCTAATAGTGGTCTTATGCGTTTGCCACCATTGAGTACACTGTGGCGCATGGCTTTATGGAGTTCGCGCGGGGTATCATTGGGGGCGGGTAGCCATAATTGTAAGCTGTCATCGATATGCTTTTGGCAAGTGAGTAAAAATTCTGAAAATTTCACAGTTCGTCTTCTTCATCATCATAGGGTTCAAGTAGCTGGTCGGCATTTTGCTCCAGCAGGATTTGGACTTTTTGTTCAGCGTCTTTAAGGGCTTTTTGGCAATCCCGGGTTAATTTAATGCCTTCTTCGAAGGCTTTGAGGGAGTCTTCGAGGCTTAATTCGCCAGTTTCCATGTCATCCACGAGGGTTTCGAGCTTTTCCAAAGCCCCTTCAAAGTCGAATTTCGTCTTTTTGGCCACGCCTAATTCCTTAATCTATCCGTTAAAGTGGGCTGCATTATATAGCTAATAGGGGCAACAATAGAAGGCCATGGCCTAAATCCCCCTAAAACCGACCTTGTGGTCGCCAATCTAGCGTTAAGTTCCGCATTTTTAATGAGAAAAATCTCAAAAAGTCGTTGACAGGTCCCTGAATTGGTGTAGAATGCCGAGCTCTTGGGCCTTGGGGCCGAAGAAAGCTCTTTAACAAAGTAAACAATCCAAGTAATTTGTGT